>JACCEC010242673.1_pt1 | contig 34391 bp, 32 predicted proteins | sample 7450121 | NCBI WGS metagenome assembly JACCEC01 (sample SAMN15323455, study PRJNA562643) | freshwater metagenome | isolation source: river surface water | place: USA:Blue River Watershed | collected 2017-08-18 | reverse complement strand
TTGGTTGAGATTTTGGTTGAGATTTTGGTTGAGATTTTGGTTGAGATTTTGGTTGAGATTTTGGTTGAGATTTTGGTTGAGATTTTGGTTGAGATTTTGGTTGAGATGTAGCTCTAGAATTATTTTGAGTAGATCTAGTTAAATTTTTTAATTGAGGCGGAGCATCATCATTATTATTTTGAGTAGATCTAGTTAAATTTTTTAATTGAGGCGGAGCATCATCATTATTATTTTGAGTAGATCTAGTTAAGTTTTCTAATGGAGGAGGTGGTGGTGGATAATTTGGAGGAGGTGGTGGTGGATAATTTGGAGGAGGTGGAGCATTATTTTTTTTCTGAGAATTATTTATAAGATTCAGGCTCCTATAATCACCAAAAGGCCCATTCTCATTTAAATATTGAGATCTCACAACAGGAGATTGTATTCTTTGTAAAGGTTTTAATGTCAAACCTAATGGTTGAATTATTTGTGGTTTTTTAGTTTGTGGTTTTTTAGTTTGCGGTTTATTTGGATCTTTGTATATTTTTTTTTCTGAAATAGAATTAACATTTATATTATATGTATTAGAATTATATATATATTTAAAAACATTATTAAACAAATTTTTTTGAGTTGTTTCGCCAATTTGATATATACCATATATATGAGCTCTATGACCTAAATTAAATTTTGTTTTATTTTTAATTTCTACATTCGCATTTTTATATATATATATAGTATTAAGTAATAAATCTTCAATACTTTTATATAAATAAAAACTTGGAACTTCTCTTAAATTTTTTTTTAAAGTATTCTGTTCTCGCAGTCTTATAGAAACTACCTCGTCTTTATTTTTTGTTATTGTCCCATATTTAAACGCAAATCTAGGTACACAAAAGCCTAAATTATTCGGAGAAATATCTTTATAGACAAGCATATCCTCTATATAATTTTCAAATAATTCAATATTTGAATCATCTATATTTTTATATTCTATTTTACTTTTCAAAGTAAGTTTATTTACTTTTCTTAATTCTATTAAATTTTCATAAATTAAAATGTGATCATTAGGATAATAGTAACCTAAAAATATAGGTTTTCTTCCTGGAGTATTAAATTTTTTTCCTTTTTTAAAAATTTCGTTTAACATTTCAATGTCACCAAGTCTATCAAAATATAAATATCTATAACCATTTATAAAATCTTTAATAAAAATACCTGATAAATTTAAATATGATATATCTTTATAATATATATTCTTCTCTTCTTCATTTAATTCAAATGGTTTTCCGAAATATAGATTTTTTTCTGAAGATTTATGAATTTTATTAGTATTAATATTATATGCTTGTAAAGTTAATGGTATCAGTAATTTTGTAAAACCATATTTAAGTTTTTTATGTTCAAGCTCCTTATTATATTTTCTTGCATTTTTTTCTCCTCGGGATAAAAACATTTTAATATAAATTAACAAAAAAAATAAAATTTGACAAAAATAAATTTTATAAAGTTAAACTAGGTTTGTATTTTACCCAAAAGTTTAATTAAAATGGAGGATTCACTTTATTTACTGAAAAACGAACTAAATAAACAATTAGCTATTATTATTGGTGCTACATTCGATGATTTTCTACAAACTCAAGTAAATAATGACAAAATGTTTTCAAATGAAGTTAAACTCGCACTTAAACATAAAATTACTTTCTATAAACAACAAGTAGAATCTGGTTCATCAAATGCATCATTATCAGAATCAATTTGTAAATCAATATTACAAAACTTATCTTTCATCTAAATTTAATATATCATATAAATTATAAAAAATTTTTTTTAAATTTTTAATCAAAAAAAAGAAAATTTGACAGTCTATAATTATCTATTTAATTACTATCTTTACAATTACAAATTAAATCTAACAAAATGGAGGCTTCTCTTACTGTTCTAAGGAAGACGCTTAACAAGCAATTGGGAGACATTGTTGTAGTTACTCTTGATGAGTTCTATAAGACTAAGATTGATACTGTATCATCTCTATCTACAGAGGTAAAGCAATCAATCAAGGATATGATGGATGCTTATAAGAGTGAACTTAAGGATGGAATTAAGACTGATAACAAGAAGACTAAGAAATCTTCTACAAAGGGTACTAGAAAGGCGTCTCGTTATAACCGTTATATGGCTCAGAAGATGGCCGAACTAAAGGAATCTCACCCTGAACTCTCGAATAACGATAAGTTTGCTAAGATTGCAGCTCAATGGAAAGTAGATAAGGATTCTTGGGAGGATACTGATGGTAGCGAAACTGTCTAAAAATTATAAAGAAAAAATTTTGTAAATAGTTTGTAAATATTTTTTTATTAAATATAATTATTATTTTTATTTTTAATATAATTATAATATAAACAATGAATATAGATTGGAATAAAATAGATGATAATATTCAAGATTTTCATAAATTCTTAGAAAATAAAGTTAAATTATGTAAATGTGTTAAAGTTACCGATGGTGATACTATAAAAGTTGTAACTGATATCGATAATGAATTATGGAAAATTACTGTTAGATTAGCTCATATTAATACACCAGAACTTCATTCGAAAAATCCAGTAGAAAAAGAAAAAGCTCTCTTTATAAAAGAAGAACTTAAAAAAAAACTTCTTAATAAAATTTTAAGTGTTAAATTTGGCGATCAAGAAAAATATGGTAGATTATTAGGTGAAGTATATTTAGATAATGAATATATAAATCAATGGTTACTTGATAATAATTATGCAGTTAAATATGAAGGGAGTACCTGTTGATAAATAAGTTAATATATTTTAATATTTATTATTAAAAATTATAAAAATTTAAAATATTTAGAAATTTAAAAGAATAATTAATTTAAAAATTAAATAAAAGAAAATTAAAAAAAATTTGATAACTCTAAAAAATTATAATATTTGGGGTTTACCCCATCTTATTCAAAAACCAAGAATAAGATTATAAATAATTATATTTTAGTAAAATAATCCTGTATGCAATTAAGGAAGTGGGTTGCTGATTACTATAAAAAATATAATAGACTTATTAAGTAAAATAATCCTGTATGCAATTAAGGAAATGGGTTGCTGATTACTTAAGTCATTTAAAATCTCCTGGCGTCCTTGAGGAGTATAAACTAATTTTGTTAATAACTATTATTAGCAAATCAAGAACGGATAATTATAGTATCGTTTTTAATATATCATTTGATATTTTTAGAGTTTTTTTTACATCATTTTTATTACCTATAAATGGATTTACTTCTACTAAATCCATACTTATTATATTAGTTTTATCCTTTATAATAGATAATAACTTAATTAAATCATTATATTTTAAACCATCTGAACAATTATATCCAGTAGAAGGTGCTAATGATGGATCTAAAGAATCAATATCGAAAGAGATATGTATAGGTCTATTGCCTAAAAATTTAATTGCATTATTAACAACAGTTTCAATACCTAAGTTATGTATATCTTCCATATTTGAAATATACATATTATTATTTTTCTTAAAATCAGATAATATCTCTTTTTCTGCTTTATCTACACTTCTTAAACCAATATATGCTAATTGATAAGAATTTAATTTAGGATAATCATACATCCATAAAAAATTATATAAAATATTTGGATTAAATAATCTTAATAAAAAACTGTTAACCATACCATGAATATTCTTTGTTTCAGAACTATTTACAGTATGAATATCTGAATGTGCATCTATATAAATAATACCTAAATTAGGTTCAGATTTTAATAACCCAGATATACTACCAATACTAATCGAATGATCTCCTCCCAAAATTAATAGAAATTGATTTTTATTATTTTGATGTATATTATAAACTTCTTCTGCTAAATTTTTACAAAAATCTCCTACTATATCTTGATTTGGTAAAATTATATTACTGTATAATTTGTCTCTACAAGTATATAATTCTTTCTTATATATTTCTTTTATTATAATAATATTTAATTTATTTTTTAAAGTTTCTATTAAAAAATCTGGACCTTTATCTACACCATCTCTTAATTGACCGTATTTTAAAGGTGCTTTAATTATATTAATCTCTCTATAATTGGAAACTTTATTAGAATATATTCTAGAAATATTGTTAATTATTTTTTTTAAATAATTCATTTTAATATTATAAAGTATTTATTAATTTTTACTCTAATTTATAAAATTCTAATAAATTCTTTTGTAATTCATTTTTTTTACCATAAATACTTAAACCTCTTTTTTTAGATTCTATTTTTAATTCTGGTAATTTCATTTTAATTATTTCATCTTTTGATAATACAGAAGTTTCTTTTAGTTCTTCTAAATTCGTATTAGTATTCGTAATTGAGAAATTTTTATCATTATTATTTGTTGATTTCATTTCTTCCATATTATTTTGTAAATTTTTTTCTTCTATTATCTTTTGTTCTTCTTGTAAACTTTTAAGAGTCCTTTTACCATATTTACTTCTCCAACCTTCTTTACCTAACTTTTTTTTTTCCTCATCATTTTTATTATCTTTGTGATCCATTATATTTTCTGCTAAATCTAACCAGGGCTCTGTTGGATATAATCTTAAAGAATTATCTTTACTTATTAATCCATAAATTCTAGGTTGATTTAATTCTGAAAATATGATTTTACCACGAATGTGATACAATATTTGTTCATTATCTTCATTATCTGGATAATAAAGCCATAATTCTAATTTTTTATTAAGTTCTATAGAAAATCTTTTATTATTTCTAGAGTAAATCTCTCCCTCATATTCAGATAATAATTGATTATAGGTTTCTATTGTTTCCTGAAGATAATCTCTATATTGATCCTCATTATAATATAAATATAATATTAAGAGTTTAAAGATTCTATCACATATTAAAGCTTTTAACTCTTCTGTCGAAAAATTATTAATTAATTCACCAAATTCCTTTAATTCTTTTTCTGATATTATGGGTTCTCCTTTATTTGTTTTTATATCATTATTCATTTTACAAATTATTTTGTATACATAAATATATTCGTTTATTTTTAAATAATTTTTGTTCTTTAAATATTAAATTTTAAATTTTTTTTATTATTATTTTATTTTTAATAATTAAAGATTTATTAGAAATGAAACATTTATATAAAGTTTTTATAATTTTAATTATTATTTTATCGCTATTTATGATTTTTAAAAAGAAGCTTGATAAAAGTATAGAACATTTCGAAAATTCTACAGAATCTTCTACTAATAATTCTGTACAATCTAACCAATCTACTAATAATTCTGTACAATCTGACCAATCTACTAATAATTCTGTACAATCTGACCAATCTACTAATAATATACCAGTTAACGCAGATATTATAAGACTTCAGGAAGAAACAGAAAATATTAACAACTTAGCAGATACAATAAATACTGAAATTACCGAAGAAGAAGTTTTAAATAATATAGATATTTTAAATACTTCGGGATACCTTGATACAGTTAATGATATGTTAAGTAGAAAATTAGATGTTGTTGACTCCAAATTGCAAGATAAATTAGCACAATTTGAAACTAATAATATTAGTTTTAGAACAATACCAGATGATAACGGAAAAGATGGTGGATTTAATATTTGTAATAAATCTTCATCTGGTAATACTTTGTGTACTTTTTTACCACATTCAGATGGTAATTCTTATATTAGACCCGGTCAAATTGATGGAAATGTTAATATAGATAATACAAAAAATGTTATTATATCTAGTTCCGAAAAAAACATTTTATCATCCAAAAATAATACTTTAATAACTAATATTAATAATGGTACAAATGCACTTTGTGCTAATACTAATGGTTCTATGTGTTCTTATTTACCATATAGTGATAACAATACTTATATTAGACCTGCTAAAAAAAAAGGTTGGGTATATTTAGGACACAGTGGAAATGATATTGGTGGTATATCAGCTAAATCAAAACAGAATCAATTTATGAGTAGTCAATCAGGATATGCATCACATTTTCCAAATAGTGATGGAAACACATATATTAGACCTGGAAAAAATGATGCTAATATTTTTATAGGTTATCAATCTAGAACTGGACAAAGTAGAAATTCTGAAGCTACAAAACAGGTTAATATTAAATCACGTACTACAAATATTTGTTCTAGTATTCAAAATGGTTTATGTTCCACATTTTCGGATAATAAAGGTAATACTATAATAAGACCTGGAAATACCAACGGAACAATACATCTAACTGATGCAAATAAAATTAATATGAGTGCTAATACATATAATTTTATAGAAAAAGGAAATGGTGCTGTAGTATCATTTTCCCAAAATGATTTAAATCTTCTTAAAACGCTTTTAACAGCTTCTACTAATAATCTTCAATATATAGAAAAATTTAATAAAATTGATATTGATAAATTAAATAATGTTTTAAACTTAAATAATGCTATTAATAATTTAATCGAATTATCCGAAAAAAAAAATGATTTAATATATTCTATTAACGATTCAAAAAATGCTTTGCAAATATCAAATACAATTAATACCGATTTTTCTAAATATAAAAATATGTTAGAAAAAATATATAATTCTAAATTTAATACAAATATTAATTTAATTAATTGGGATAAAGTTCAAACTAGCCATAAAATATAATTACTAAATCTAATAAGAATGTAATATTATGGATGTGACACTTTTATTATTTGGATTTAATAAATTATGTTTTCCTAGTTTATTTTGAATATATAAAGTATTATTAGATTGTAAATTATCTAATACTTCTTTTTTATTTGTTATTTTTTTTTCTATTAAATTCCCATTTAATAAATTTATTATACTACCCTTGTTAGGATTATCGTATATAATTGTTGATGATTTTGGACCCCAATCTATCTTTAATAATTCAAAATCTTTATTTCTAAATATTATTTGTTTTTTTATAGTTGTTTCTGCTACATTATTTAATATTGTTATATCTATTGGATTTAAATTTTTATTAAATTCTGGTATAAAATTTATTAAAGTTTTGTTAGGATTTTTTTTTAAATATCCAGAAATTCCACGAAATAAATTAATCATTTATTATAATAGTAATAAAATTCCTGATAAACCTAAAACTGATAATTCCATTTTAGAATTTGATAAGAGTTTAATAGTTCCAGACACTTCCTGGGTTGGTTCTACTGTAGGAGTTACAGATGGTTTAGTTGTTGGTTTTACAGAAGGTGTAATTGTTGGAGTTGCTGTTGGTTTATCTGTTGGTTTATCTGTTGGTTTATCTGTTGGTTTATCTGTTGGTTTTTCAGTAGGAACATCAGTAGGAATATCAGTAGGAATATCAGTAGGAAAATCAGTAGGAACATCAGTAGGGACATCAGGTATTAATGTTACTATACAAGGAGCTGAATAATCATCACAAGAATAATCAGAAGCTAAAATAGTTGTTGTACAACAGTTCTCAGGACCAAAAGGATCTGTCGAACAATTTGCACCTCCACAAGTCAAACACTCTTCTCTACAACAAACATTTTTGTTTTGTAAACCATTTTCACATAATGGATCTGGTACTGGTTCTGGAGCTGCTACAATAATACAGGGTGGTAATGATTCGTTGCAATAAGTAATTGGTCTTGTTGCTAAAATTGTATTACTACAGCAATTCTCAGGACCAAGAGGATTTACAGAACAACCTACACCTCCACATTGATTACATTCGGCTACACAACAAGCTGAACCATCTCTTATTCCTGTTGAGCATGTAGGATCAGTTTTAATAGGTAATTCACGAGAATATACTATAGTATATAATGTTGCAATTGCTATAAGTGTAAGAGTTTTAAGTTTTAACATTTTTTTTAATTATTATATTTTTTTTTCTTTAAATAGATTTAAATTTTTAATTTAATTTTTAATTTTATTTTTAATTTTAATTTAAATTTTTTTTTTATATACGATTCTCCACTATACTAGAATTTGTCTCTATTTTACTAGCTATCTGAATCATCTTATCATGGAAATCATTTATAGAAGGATCTACTGATGTTAAACCTTTAGATATACCTTCTAATGATTTATTTACACCCGTTTCAAATCCAGATAATCCCATATTTATAATATTATCTATATTACCAAATAAAAACCATCCTCCGAATATAGAGGTTATAATTCCATAAATTAAACATATAATTTTGGCTGTCGTTTTTAAACCTAACATAGCTACAAAAAATAATACTTGAAATACAATTATCCCATATTTTAATATCATACTAATTAAATTGTATATTATTTTAGAACTTGTTGGTAATAATGCGAAAGTACCTATCATCACAATTGCACAAAATAATCCTACTAATAAAATTAATAGCTTATAGTCTAATACATTAAAAGTCATTAAATGATTAATATTACTATTACTTTTTATTTTTATTTTTAGTAGTTTTATAAATTTAATATTATAATAAATTAAAATTATATGAATAAACTATTCACCAATGAAGAAAAACTAAAGAAAAATAGTAATAAAAGAAAAAATAAAAAAAGATTATTTATGGAAGCATATGATGATTATAATTCTAATCGAATTTTAGATAATATTTATTCTGTTTTTAACAATAATTATGATAATAATTATGATGATAATGAAAACGATATTGTTATTGATGAAATTATACCAAAAAATGAAAATCAAAAAATATATATTGAATATATTAAAGACAAAGCAACTCCTATTGTATTTTCAACTGGTGCCGCAGGAACAGGTAAAACATTTATAGCAGTTATAGAAGCATTAAGAGAAGTTTTTGTTAATAAGAATTATAAAAAAATTTTAATTACCCGCCCAGTTGTAACATGTTCCGAAGATATTGGATATTTACCTGGATCATTTCAAGATAAACTAGATCCATATTTGAAACCATTATATGATATTTTTCTTAAATATATCTCAAAAAAAGATCTTAAATATTATTTAGATAAAGAAATTATTGAAATTTGTCCTTTAGGATATATTAGAGGGAGAACAATAGAGAATTCTTTCATGATTATAGACGAAACACAAAATTGTTCTATAGAACAAATGAAAAACTTATTAACACGTATTGGTAAAGGATCGAAATTTATAATAACAGGAGATTTAAAACAATCAGATTTAAATAAAGTTAATGGTTTGAACGATTTTATAAATAAATATAAGAATTATTCTAATAATAAAGAAGTAAATTCTATTAAAATTATAGAATTCGAAAAAAAAGATGTAGTTAGAAATAAAATTATTAAAACTATTTTAAATATTTATGGAGATGAAGATTAATTTTTATAAAAATACCCTCTAAAATAAAAAATTTGAAAGTATTTAAGAATTTATTATTTACTTACTTTAACAATCAAAGCAGATAATACCAGACAAATATGGAGATGTCTCAAAATATGTCTGTTGTTGATTCTGCTTCTACCGAAAACAAAACTCAAGATTCTAACACCTTCTTTTACAATCCAGCTTATGAGAAGCCTGCTAGAGGTGTATATAATCCCCCTCTTAACAGGGAATTCATTGGCGTGTATGTAAAAGGTATTGACGATCAGACAATGTATAAAATTATTGGTAAAGATGGTAAGGTATTTAAGGCAATTAGTCATCAAACTGGTGTTGACTATATTTTCTGGCTAAAGAGTGAGGAAATGATTGCTATTTGGGGATTTGCTGAGTCACTTCCACATGCTGTTAACAGAATTCAACAAAGAATTAATCTGATTCTTAGTAACGATCTTACTTATAACTATAATCAACAATTCCCTGCTCTGGTTCGTTAAACTTAAATCGAAAATTTGATGTAAATCTCAATGTATATTTTGTAAATATTTATGTATTAGTTTTTTCTATTTCATCAATATTTATTAATTTTTTCCCTTCAGTTTTTGTTTTTATTATTATATTTTTCATTATTTGGTTGCCAAATAATCTAGATCTTAAAACTAATCCAAGTTCACCTGTGTTTTTTATTTTTACTATATCACCTCTATTAAATATTTCTGATTCTTTCTTTTCTATAGTTGTCTTATCGGTCTTATCAGAAAGAATTTCATTAATAGAAAAAAAAGGTTTCTCACTACCTTTTTTTTTTTTGGTTTTTGTTTTATCTATATCCATTTTACTTTTATAATATATATCTTATATTTTATTTAGACGAAAATTATTAAATACTTCTACTATAATATCTAAAATCCAAAAAATTCTATATAACTCTTTGTAATATTCTCTAGACAACTGTAATAATATTTATTACAAACAATTTCACAAACATCCTCTGGTGTATAATCATTTACAAACATATCCCAATAATCATTATCAGGAAGATTGTCTACATTTTGTCTAATTTTATTTAGTACCAGAAAATTAAGTCTAGTTTTCCAAATACGAAAATTCTTCTTATTTTTCTGACATACTATTTTATTAGGAAAACTAGGATAAGATTTAAATGAACTATAATTTCCTTTACGCTGTTGTTGTTCCTTAAAAGTATTTACGAGATGAGGAATTACAAACATATCAAACCTATTGATTATTCTTATAATTCCTTGTTTAAGTAATTTAAAACTAATTTAATGTTGTCAAATTTTCTTATATTTCGAGTATTTTACTAAATTCTTTTTCTAAAATTTCTTTCTCTGATTTTAAAATATTTGTATTTATTTTAGGATAATTTATATTATATTCTATATATAATTTACCATAATCTACTATTTGTTTTCTATTTCTATCATAAATTGGTAACCCTTTATAATTTGTTAAATAATGTTTTTTGTTTTGAATTACTTCGTTAAAAGATGAAGAATTCATTTTTATTTTTTCGCCATTTGGTAATATTATATCATCAATATTACCAATAATACTTTTAATAAATGGTATGTTTATTTTATATATTAAATCATATTCATTACGAATATATTTACCATAATCAATTTTACAATGGATAATTATATTGTAAATTTTATTATTTTGACTATAATTTATATTTATTACATCTCTCTCATGAAAACCTGGAAAAATATAAAATTGTAATTTCTCCTCTAACTTTATTTTATGTGTATTATTACATTTATTACAAGTTCCTGCTCTTATTTTTTTCCCTTTTCCTTCGCAAATATTACAAGGCATTATTATTCTTCTACAAAAACCAATCGGTATACCAGGTTGATTAATTTGTTCTATTTTTTGTACTTGTCCTGTACCATCACAATTATCACAATCGTTTAAACAATCTAAACATTCTTCATCTACTACAAAATTTATTGTCTTATTTAGTCCATTTATACAATCATTTAATGTTATATTAATTGTACTTTCTACAGTTTTAATATTCATTTCTGGTTTATTAAAACCGGTATGAAAATTAAATCCAAAATTTTGAAAATGTTTTTGAATATTTATTATATCCGGAAAATTATTAAAATGAGAATGTAAATCTGCAAAATTCATATCACCACCATTATCATAATGCATTCTTTTCTCTTTATCCGACAATACTTCATACGCTTCACTTATTTCATTAAATTTATTTTGATCACCACCCTTATCTGGATGATGTGCTAATGCTAGTTTTCTAAAAGCTGACTTTATTTCACTTTCTGAAGCATCCTTTGATATATTTAAAATTTTATAATAATCTTTCATTTATATTTTTAATTTAATTAATTCTTAAATATTTTCAAATTTTCATTTTATATATTTTAAATAACGATTAAATTCTCGTAAAATCTCTTTAGGATTATATCGCAAAAATGGATTCATATTAATCATATTTTTTATTAACTTTATCAATGATAAATTTAAATAATTATTATATTCAACTATTTTTAGATATTTATATAAAGTTTTTAATAATAGAATTCCTAAAGAAAATAAATCTATTTTATTATTTGTACTTAATAATAACTTTTCAACAGCTTTTATTCCCCCTTTATTAAAATGTTTTTTATATTCTCTAAAAAGACCCTCTATTTGTTCTTCAAATTGATGTATATCCATATCTAAACATAATACATAAAATTTTTCCATATGTCTCCATTTCTCTCTAAACATCAAACTTTTAAATATTCTTTCTGTTAATTTCATTCCATCTTGTTTAAAACAATAGTATAATTTAAATTCTGGAGGATATATTTCCGAATCTGATTCAAAAAAATGTGTATGATTTAGTAGATGCTTATTTTCCAATGCTAAACCAAAATCAATTAATAAAAATTTTTTTTTTTTTAAATTATATAATAAATTTCGGGAAGCTATATCCATATGTATTAAATTTGCTTTGTCTAATACTAATAACCCATTAAACAAACTTTTTAAACCTATTAAGAATTTATTGATATTAAAATTTTCTAAATCTATTTTATCAAAAGATATTCCTCCATAATCAGAAATAATTTGTAAATAATTATCATATTTTTCTTTAAAATTGTACGATTCATTATAAAATTTTTCACAGTCTTTATTTTTATCTTCTAATTTTAAAGTATTATTATCTATTATACAATATTCAATAAATTTTACTGTAAAATTATTGCTCGGATCTATTCGTCTCATTAATTCCCAATTTATTAACTCTTTGTAACCTTCTTTGTTCGAATAAAAAATTTTACCTACCTTCTTTTCTCTTTTAACAGATTTTGATTTTCTAGATTGTAATTTATTGCAATTTAATGGAGGAGAAAATACACAACCATATTGACCTGTTCCTATAAATTTTCCCCCTTTTTGTTTTATCATTATTACTTAATATATATATTAAATTTTTATTACAATTAAATTTTTAAAACTTTTAGAACTTTTCTTATTTTATTATCACTAGCCAATACCTTACCTGTTTCTATATCTGCTATATCTTGTTCTCGTAAATTACATTTTATCGCTAATTGTTTTCTATTTAATTTTAAATTTGTTCTCGCTAGAATTATCTTATTTATAGTAGTCTTATCTATAAATTTATGAACAAAGTTTTCATTATTATCTTCTAGTTTAGCTATTCTATCAGTAATTTGTTTCGTTTTATTTTCTAATTTTTTTTTTTTCTCATCTATTGTTGGTTTTTTTCCTAATTTAACAATAGTCCAATCCTGATGGTCAACCATAACTAAATAATTTTATTATTATTTTAGATATAATATCTTATTACTTTAATTTTATCAAATTTTATTTTTTTCTCTTTTAATTTGTTTTATAACCTATTTAATACTATCATTTATATCATTATCAACTATTATAAAATTATTATTGCTATCATCCATATATTCGATATCTTCATATAATTTTATAAATGTTTCCTCTAAATTATTAATAATCTCAGATTTAATTAATTTATTTAATTTACCATATATAATATCAAATTGAATAAACAAATCACCATAATCTATTATTTTTTTTTTATTTATATCATATATTGGCATCCCTTTTTTTTTATATACATATAATTTCAGTGGATTTATTATTTCATTAAAATTTCTTGTATTTATATATAAAATTTCCATTGAAGGTAAAGTAATTTTATACGAAGAACCCGTTATCGTTTTTACAAAATGAATATTTAAATTTATTTTGAGATTGTTATTTATTTGTTTAAATTGAGAAGTTTGTTTTATATTTACAGTAATAATTAAATCTCCTGATATACCATTTAAAATTTGTTCACCATTACCAGGAATGTTTATTTTATGACCATTTTTTATACCAGGATATAAAGTTATAATTATTTTTTTTTTTTTTATTGTTTTAAATTTATTTTTACAATTTATACATTCCGATTTATCCATTAATTTATAACCTTTTCCAATACAATATTTACACATATCCCAATTATCTTTATCTATTAAGACCTTTTTACTTTTAATATATATATTTCCTTCTTCATTACATGTTGTACAATCTACTAATTCTACTCTATTTGTTGTTAATAATATTTCATTAGTTGTAACATATTTTTTACCATTACAAACGGTACACGTATATTTATTTATTTTATATATTGTACCACTTATATGTTGTCTTTCTGTTATTATACCATTACCTTCACAAATATTACAAAGATTACTTTTATAAACAGGATATTTAATAATATCTTTATATTTTTTTGTTCCATTACAAATATTACAAACTTGATATTTATTACCTATTTCTAACTCTTCTTTTATAATATTATGTACTGAACCTTTTCCTTCACAATAAATACATTTACTTTCGCTATAATTTAAATATACATAACCTAAACCAGTACAATTTTCGCATTTTTTATCAGATGAACTAATTAATCCTGGAGCTATTAGTTTTTTTTGTTTTTTTTTTTTATTTCCATCACATTTTCTACAAATTTCAACACAATTTTCACATGGATATTCTAATATATGTTCTATTTCCTTTTTACAACCATTATATGCTTCTGATAAATTTATATCTATATATTTATTTATATCTTTTCCCTTTATATTCTCATTTTGATTTAAATATTGACGTATAAAAGCATTTTCAAATAATACATTCCCTCCATCTATTATTATATCATCTAAATCAATATTTAATATTCCTAAATCATATAATTTACGACTTTGTTTATTAGATAAAATATTATAACATTCATATAATTTAGATAAATTTTTTTTATCATTTTTCGTCTTAAATTTTTTTTTTAATTGTTCATAGTTTTTTTGAATTTGATCATTACTTGCTATTCTAGATACATTTAAAAATTTATATAATGTTTTATCCATTGCTATTTTTAATATATTCTTAATAATATTATATTTTTTTATGATGTACGATAACAATTCTTTACATCTTGTAATACTACTATTCTTTTACCAGATATAGACCTTATTCTATCACAAAAAATTACATGTTCGCACAAGCAAGTATGTTTTGTCATATTTAAACAAATTGTATCCCATTTTACAAAAGCATTATTGAATATTTTTGTATCTATTAAAGATAAACCTCCAAATGTTGAATTCACATCCGCTAATTCTTCAGATTCTTCTATTAAATCATATTCTATTTGTGATCTTACTGGAGCACATAATTGACATTTTTTAAAAGGACAAAATGGATACATCATTATTGATTCTTTTGTTACAGTTGGATATGTATCAAAAAAATGATCCAAATTTATTAAATTTATATTTGGATCACTTTTTAATATTTGTTCTCTAAATGGTTGAAATTCTGGACGTGTTAAAATTAATTCTCTTGTATATATCTGAACAACATAAGGAGTCATCATTGCTACATTATTTATTGCAGGTTTATATTTAAACATATCTTTTAACAATTCAGGACGAAAATGTATACCACTATCTACTATCATGGTCCATTCAGAATCAAATGGAGCAAAAGTATCCTTTAATTTATTACGTAATGTTAATAAAGTATGAATTCTTTCTAAATTTACAGCTAAATTATCTGTTGTATAATCCTTATTTAAATCTAATAATAATAATTTACATTTTCTATTTTTAGCAAAATTTTTTAATTTATCTCTTGTATTATCTACTGAATTATTTTCGCAAAAATAATAACTAAATGTAACATTATACATTTGTTCCATTTCTGTAAATGTTTTTATAAAAATATCTAAATAATTACTACAATTTCTAAACAAAGATAATACTGTTATATTTTTTATATCTTTCTCACCATCGTTTAGAGTAATTTTATTCATTTTAATTACTGTTCTTAATATAAAATATTATTAATACTTATAACGCAAACAACTTTTTATTTCTTCTATAATATTAAATTAATTTAATATGAGTTCAGGTAGATTTAAATTATCAAAAAAAAATAATGATGTTTTTACCAATTCATATACTAATGATCTTATTTTACAAGCTGATAATGACTCACAAAGAATTTTAATAGGAATGGGTTGTAATGTTGAACCGACTATTATTATGAACAACAATATTGTCACTTTTAGTAATATGATTGGTATTGGTACTACAATGCCAATAGAAGTTTTAGATGTTAGAGGTAGTGTTAGTATTAGTGATAATCAATATATTTTAGGTAATGTAGGAATAGGAACCAATAATACTCAAGGTAAAAATCTATATATTAAAGGTGATGTACAGTCTACTGGTGAAATTAAAGCAAGTAATTTATATATTACTGGCGATATGACTGTTTTAGGTACTCAGACTATTTTAGATACAGATGTAGCTGTTACAGATCAATTTATTGTTAATAATACTGGATCTGATACTGCCCTTATTGTTAAACAATCCGGACAACAAAATACAGTCGAAGCATATTATAATGACAAAATTTCATTTATTGTAGGAGATAATGGTAATGTTGGTATTTCTACTCTTACACCTACTGAAAATTTTGAAGTATACGGTGATTCTTTACTTAACGGACATACTACTGTTAATTGTAATCTTAATGTCACCAAAATTACTAATTTATCTAGTACTGTTAATTGTCTTTCAGATATTAATATTATAGGAGATGCCAAATATTCACAAAATATTATTATTGATGGTGTTATTAACTGTCATTCTAATATAAATGTAACTAGTAATTTATATTGTCCTATTATTAATAATATTACTCTTAATTATGATGTACCTAATGTTGTTATAAATGATACTTCTATTAATGCACGATATATTCAATTTACTTTATCAAATGTTAAACAAGATAATGACGGATTTGGTAATCTTATACCTCATATAGATAAATTATACTTAACTTACTATAATCCTACATTAGGATCTTCTACTTTCTGTGCTTCCAATAATATTCAAAATATTAAATATATTAATATTTTTACTGAAAGTAATAATCTTAATTATACTACTACTAATTCTATTGAAGATACTCTTAATCTTTATGGTCTAGTTACAACATCTAATTATACATTTACATTATACTATCAAAATTATAGAGGTAATAGTCCTAATAATACAATTATATCAAACTTAGCAACCTTATCAATGGGACCACCTTCTACCGTTCAAAATATTACATTTACTTCGAATAATAATCATTTATATATTAATTTTAATATTCCTTCTTATACTGATTCTATTAATAATCAAAATATTTGTCCTATTAAATCTTATTATATGAATTATTCTGTATTATCATCTATGAGATTTTCTAATCTTTCTCATTCTAAATCTTATACATCATCTAATAATTCTTTTACTATTAGTAATTATAAAAATGAATTATATCCTGGTACTACTTATAATTTCCAAATTTATTCAAAAAATCAAAATATTGATACTAATAGTGCTATAGCAAGTAATTATCTATTTACTGGTTTTGATTCTAACGATTTTACTTTAGGATCTAATCTCACATCTATTAAATTTTTAGATCAAAATAATAACTTTTATGATTATAATACTTATTATTCTATTGATTGTGGTTCTAATTCACCTGTTACATATATTACTTGTTCTAGTTCTAATTATACGCGTCTTATGTATAATAATAGTTCTTTCTACAAATACTCTTCTACATCTAATCTTAGACTATTTTATACGCCTAATCCTAATTATTCTTCTACTAATTCTACTAATGTAGCATATATTACTTCTAAACTAGACATTGTTACTAAAAATAACACTGAAAATTTAGAAACTCTTAATTATAATATTTTACCTTTTAATAGTAATACTATTGATTCATATAATAATAATAAATATCTTTCAATTAATTTAACTAATCTTAATAGTAATTCTAGTGATAATAGACTTGATAATTATTTCCTTAATTCTGGTATTAATATATTGAATAATTATAATATTAAAACATCTAATTGTTCTTATAATAAATATAATTTATATACCTCTGCTACTATCAAAGAATATAAATGGCTTTTTAGTAATATTACAATTTCAGAATTTCCACCATCATCCATGACATCATCTATAAGTACTTTATCAGATGGATTAGAATATATTGTTACTTCTAGTTCTTCATATGGTAGTACTTATTCTAATTATAAAGCATTCGATAAAAATACAACTACATCATTTCTTAGTGCTCCAGTAGCTGGTAAAACTTATTTAACAACTACAGGTAAATATGAGAGTAATTATAAGTATACTATTATAGATAATGTAGAATATAATGGTGAATGGATACAAATTCAATTACCTTATAGTATTATTTTATCTTATTTTACTATACGACCCGGTGACGTTAATACATATAATCCTAATATATTTATTTTAGTAGCTTCAAATGATGGTATTAATTGGATATCATTAATAAATAAAACTATTGATAATTATTCTAATACAGATAATCCATTTTATAATACTACTAATTTTAATAGTTATAAATATTTTAGATTATGTGTTTCAAAAGTTATTGGAGGATCAGCTACAGCTGGATATGCATGGTTTAATATAAGAGAATTAAAATTATTTGGTTTTGAAGAAAACTCTTTACAAATAACTAATAGTAATTTAACTTCTACTTCCTATTCTAATTTATTATTATATTCTAATTTATATACAGAAATTGATAATGGAAATGTTAATTTCGAATATTTCTATGATAATATTAAAGATATTGGAGAGCCTTCTTTAAGTAATTTTAAATATTCTTATACCCCAAATAATAAAAAATATGTCTCTGGTATTCTTTCCGCATCGAATTATAGTTTAACTTATAATGTTACACTTTCTAATGCAGCATCTTATTGGACTATTAATCCTATTATTAAAGTAAAAACAAATAACAGTCAATTTAGTAATATTTATAGAGAAATTACTACATCTAATAATTATTACTATTATAATAATAATGTTCCTACTGAAATCGATAAAAATCTATTAGATACTGGATTAGTACCATATAATTATCATTTAACATTTAAAGAAACTGATACTATCATTATTAATTCTAATGTATTATATAGTAATCTAGATATATCGCTTACTGGTTACAATTTAATTGGTAACACAAATAGTAATGTTACTGTCGGACTATTTAATTATGATAGTAATTCTTTAAATCATCCTCATATTACTAATAATACATCATCCTATACATATGGACAAAGAGTATTCGTTGATTTCGCTTCTATTAATTCAAATCCATCTCTTTCAACTATAAGTACCTATAATCATAACTGTAATATGATGTATTATAATTATTCTAATGAAGCTGTTTTATTTAATGGACTTTATTATGGTAATTGGTCTGATACTTGGAAAAAAAATTGGACTTTGATTGATAGTTCTTCATGTAATTATAGTACTATTACATCTAATAATGTTAGATGGTGTACTACATTATTTACTAATATTATGGGATCTTCTACTAATTTACAAATTAATATTAATAGTAATAGTCATGACGATAAACTTCTTTATGTTAAATACAAATCTTCCGATTTATCATATGAATCACCATGGTTTAATGCATCTAATTCATTTAATGGTAAAACTCTTTATAATAGAACTAATAATGATGGTATCAGAGATATTACTAAAACTGATACACAATATATAAAAAATATTAAATCACCGCCTATTGATTATATGGATATGTATATTTCTATCGGTATTCCTTACAGTAATCTTAATAGTTGTTTTAATGCTGTTTATATTACATCAAATTTATAAAAATATTAAATTAACTTTTAGAAATTTTTTTGGTATTTGATTTTTTTTTAACTATTCTTGTCTTTTTACCACCACTTAATGGTACATATTGTGTCACTTCAGAATCAGTATTTAAAAAATTATCATATGATTTTCCAAATTTTTTTGTTAAAAATTGGTATGTTGGTTTCATAAATATACCTAAAGTTCTAATTTGTTCTTCAATACTTTTAAAGTCTTCTTCTAATTGATCTTGTAATTTTTCGAATTTATTTTCTAATTTTGTTAGTCTATCTTCTATCTTTTTAACTTTAATTTCTATATGCTCGTTATTTGTATTATTATTCATTTTATTTAATTAATATATTTTTTTTTATATAATTTTTAGTAGCCTACAAAAGTACTCGCAGTAAAAATTATAAACACAAATATTATAACTATCAATATCAATATTTTTGAATCTAATCTAAATTCATTTGAATTTGTTAATAAGGATGAATTTGATTTAGAATTTCTTGGATTACTTTCACTTATTAAAGAAAATAGATTTTTCAAAGAAGGCACTCTTATTGATGTTTTTTTTGTTGAATTACTTTTACTTTGAGGAGTTACAGTTTTTGTTTTTTCTGTTGAATTATTTTTAGTTTCTGGTTTTACTGTTGTTGTATTTTTAGTAGAAGGTCTATTAGTTGATGGAATATTAAATATGACTCTTCTTTTAGTTTCTGGTTTTACCATTGTTGTATTTTTAGTAGAAGGTGTATTATTTGTAGATCTCTTATTTGTTGGAGAAATTTGTTTTTTTGTATTACTATATGTACGAATCATTTCACACATTTCTCTTATATTTTTAACTATTTCTGAATCTGATTTAAAACTTCCTTGATAAGATTCAGTTTTTTTTACAAGTGGTTCATAATGATTTTCATAAAATTTTATTATGACATTTTCATTTTCATTCGAATTATTTTGATCCATACATATAAAATCAAAAGGTTTAAAGAGGTCCTTATCTATAAAAATAATAATTATATTAATTTTTTCAAAATGTTCTATTAAATTTATTACCTCTTGTCCAAGATATTCATGAGTAGCTCCTAAATATAACATATTATCATTTTTAATTATTATTTCACTTTCTTTATCAATATTTTTAGGTTCAATCGATATAATCTTTTCCATTACTTGTTTTACTTTTTCACTAATATTTTCCTTTCTAAAAATACTATATTTATATTTTTTATATAATTCATCTTCATTTTCTGATAATTCATCATAATATGTTGCTAATTCATTTCTTTTTTCTATAATGTATTTTATTTTTTCTTCTCTAGATTTACTTCTATAATTATCAAGATTCATCGCATTATATACTGCATGTAATAAACAAGAACCATCACCTATTGTATATAACGAAACAAAATTTTCACTTCCAAATATTGTATTTTTTAAACATTCTGGAAGTTCAAATTCTTTTTGTAAATTACTCATTCGATAAACTATTTTATTATTTAATAGATTTTTTTTATTATTAAAAGAAAAATATATCTGTATTATTTTAAAATGTTATCATCTAGTAACAATTCTAGTAACTGTTCTAGTAACAGTTCTAGTAACAGTTCTAGTAGTAATAGTAGTTCTAATAATAATATATCAAAAATTATTAATAATAGTATTAAAAAACAACATAATTATAATAATACTAATAATACAAATAATACTAATAATACTAATGATAGTACTAATATTTTAAAAAATCCAATTATTAGACTTAAAAATAATGAAAATAGTTGCTATATTGATTCTATTCTTACAGCTTTATTCCATTGTAATAAAAATAATTTTATTAGAAAAATAATTAATACACTCAAACCATTCAAAAATGTTACACTTTAGCACACAAAATTTTATGGTTTGATGTATTTTTTTATGATACGGGCTTTTGTAGTAACCTACTCCCTATCAATCGTTTTCACAATCTTTTGCTTTCTCAAACTGTTATTTTTTTGTCTTTTAAAAATATAAGGACGTTCCTCACATTTTGAAAGATTTAAAATATTTATCGCAGCGTTTAAATCCCTATTTACGAAGTTACTACAACCGTTGGTAGAACAATACCAAAGTAACCCTCGAAGAGATTTATATTCTACTTCGCCTTTTTCATTTAATTCTAAACTACGTTTACCTACTAAATTTAATAATGTATGATCTTTATATGATAATTTTGATGTTCTAAATTCATCTACTAAATTTGTTTGATACATACTTTTACAAGTTTTAAAAACTGTAGTTGTTGGTACTGATACTTCTCCTTTACCATTACTACTAAAATTAGCAGATCCATATGCAATTACTAGGTTTCTTTTATCTTTTCTATTTTTTAGAGAATTAAAGAATTTAGATAATACTTGTCGTTTTTTACAATATAATTCAAATCTTTGGTTTGACCAAAGAGGGTTAGTATATTCTTCAAATAAAGTATTCTTATTATTTTTAATAACTTCTAAATATTTATGAAAATTCTCTAAACTAATACTTTTTGGACTATTAATACTAAGAGATTCTAAAATATCTTTATGTTTTAAATTTCTCTTTTCAGTTTTTCTTTTTACCTTATAAACTCCTGAATCATTATAATATTGTCTTCTAGTAAGTTTATATGTTTTATAATTTCCATCAGAAGTCTTCTCAACACCATATAATATATTCGTACGTCCTGGGTCAAAAGCAATCACTCTATCAGTTTCAGAAATTTCTTTATTATCATATACTATCTTTTTCTTCTTAGTTTTTTTTTCTTCTAATTCTTTAATATAGTGAATACATAACTGTGTACCATCTGTTTGAATAGTTCCTGAAAACTTCCAATCTTTTGTTATTCTTAAATTTTTATTATCAATTAGTTTTTCTAAATCAATCCATTCATAATCTTCAATTTTAGAATTTTTAGCTAAACATTCTAAACCACATTTGTCAAATGTTATAAAATGAGTTTTAATACGAGAAATTGGTAATATATTAATTAATTTAAATGAATTATGTAATTCTAACTTTTCATTTAGTTTTTCTAAATGTCTATTAATATAAACAAAGAATTTTAAAATAGTAAGATAATTTCCTTTTAACCATTTTTCTGTTATTACCTTATCTTTTAGTTCTAAAAATTGCTTTAGAAAACTAATATGTTTATTACATTCTTCTATTAATTCTTTTGTTTTTTTTTCTTTTTTAATTATTTTTTCTTTATTTTCAACTACTTTTTTAGTGTTTTTATTGTTTTCAATATCTTTATCTGTAATAGTTTTAGGTTGTTCAAAATTATTTTCAATAATATTTTTATTAGCAGTTTTTAAACCATATAAATCGTTTATAATATAAAATTTTTGTTGTACATTTTTGAGTTCTAATGATTTTAAATAACGACGTAAGAAATGTTCAAAATTAGTTACAAAATGGTTTTTAATATTGGTTCCTAACATTTGTGATCCATAACAATAAATATTTTTATCGTAAGTATCTCTATCATTTGTATTATAAAATAATTCGGGATATTTATTAAAATATGTAGTAACAAATTGTATTGGTTTCTGTGCTTTATCTGTTCCTAACATTACTTGTCTAATAAAAGTATCATTAGTAATATCAGGTATATCTTGTAAATTAGTTTCATTATTTTTACAAACATCTCTAATCATTAAATTAATTAGTAAAGTAGTATTAAAAATTCTTTGTGAATATTTATAAACTAGTTTCTGAATAAGATTAATAAGTTTGTCTTTATCATCATTATTAAGTTTTAAGTGACTTCTTAGTTTACATTTTATAATTCTTTCAGTAGTTCTGGATCTTTTAAGAAGCTTTTCTTTCCTATCAGGACGTTTATGTTTTTCATTTGATTCCATAAATTAATATATTTCATAAAGTTTTAAGTAAATATATTATATTTTCAAAATTTAATAAATCAAATTTTTCTTTTTCTTTAAATGATATGTAAAAAATCTTAATTTCTTTAAATATAATTTCTCAATTTAAAAACTCTTATTTTATTAAATTGTTTTTAAGAGAGTTTGAAAAGAAACTTTTACAATGACTTTCTTTTACTATATCAAAACAATCTTTTATTGGTTTATTTTGATAATAAAATCTCTTAATAATAGAAAAAACTCCTTCAATGGGATTATACCAAGGTGAGTAAGGAGGTGTATAAAGTAATTCAAAATTTTTTTGATTTGCTAATTCTTTTATTTTTTTAGAATGATGAAATGAAACATTATCAAGAAGAATTACACTATTTTGTGGAATTGACAAATTATTAAGAAAGTTATAAAATAATTCAGTATTTATAGAACCACTTTTAGAATAGGTTCTTAAAATTTGTTTATTATCACAAGCAACTATATATGACTGTGTTGTTATTCTTGGTTGTTGTTTTTGAATATGTAAAGGAGAACCTTTAAGAGAATATCCATATTGCAATATTCCATTTCTACCAAAAGATGTTTCGTCTATAGAAATAAAGTATCTATTTTCTTTAATAAATTGATTTCTTTTTTCAAGAAATTCTTTAGTTTTATTTTCTTGTGTTTTAGATTTTCCAAAATATTTAACTTTCTTTTTACTATATCCATGAACTCTAATAGCTATTCTTAATAATTCTATTGAAATAGAAAAATTAAGAGTTTTAAAAATAATATTTTTCATTTCTCTTAAAGAAATAAATGGGTTTCTTTCAATAGTTGTTTTTATTATTTCTTTTACTTTATATGTTTTTGTTTTTTCGGTTTTAACAGTATATTTCTTTCTATTAATATCTTTATACCACCTATTAATACTAGTATGTGAAACATTAACAATCATTGATGTTTTTCTTAAACTTTTTACTAAACTATAAATATGTAATGATAATTTTCTTAAATCATAAGAATACATTATATATGTAAAAAAAAGATTTTATAAATTAAAAATTATAAATCTTTTTTTATAAAAATAAAAGTGTAACATTTTTCACTGGACAGAGTGTAACTATAACGCAGAACATTATTGTGATGATGCCGAAGAAATTGAACTTATAAATAAAATTAAAGATGAAATTATTAAACTATTTAATACAGAAAAAAAGTCGAAAAAAATTACTAATTTAAGAAAATTATTACAAAAGTATTATAGAAAATATAAAAATTTAATTTTCCATAATACTTTACCCATAATCGAAAAAACATTTTTATTAACCAAAATACAAATAGAACCTACTATTATTAACTTTTTATTAAAAGAAATTTTCCAAATACCTATTAATCTTAAGAAATCTTTTTATACTACTATAGTTAATAATAATATTGTAAGTAATGTTATGAATCAAACTGTTCATTATGATGATATACTTATTCCAATGGAAGACAATAATGAAGTTGTTGAATTAAGTAATTTTTTACCAAGTGGAATTGATCATAGTATTAATAAAAATTCTAAAACTATTGCTATTATGTATGATTATTATCTTCTTAATAATAAAGATAAATTTTTATATATTGATATTAAAAGATATTTCCGTAAAAATAATAAAAGAGGTACTATTAAAAAACTATTTAATCCTATAATTCCTTTAAAAAATTTAAAAATGCCTGTTGAAAATACACATCAATTCGTTACATTAAAATGTGTCTCTATTATTGTACATTTAGGAAAAACTGAAGATAGTGGACATTATGTTTGTACTTATAATAAAGATAAAACAGATCAATGGTATTTATATGATGATATGGAAAATGAAGATATTTATATTGGAAATTTTCAAGAAATGTTAAATTATAAATATCAAGATGATTTTATTATTAAAAATTGTACTGGTATAGTTTATATGTAATTATTTAAGAATTATTTCCTAATTTTTTTATTTTTATATTATAAAAAATGGGACAATCTAATAGTATTAATAACTCTGTTATTTATAATTCATCAAATTTAAAATTCTCTGATATAATTACAATAGGATTATTATGTGAAAGAAACTTTTATGATGAATATTATTATAGACCAAAATATAAACTAGATGCTATAAAAGAATTTATAGTGGAATCATTTACTGATAAAAAATACAATAACAGAAATATAATTTGGGAAACAATTGATACACAAAATTGTAATATACAAGTAACTTCACAAAAAAAAAGTAATGTACCAATAGAATTACAGAATAAATATGATTTAGTTTTTGGACTTGGTTGTCCTCTAGGTATAGAAGAGTTTGAATCAATGTGTAAATTTGTTTATACTATATTAAAACCTAATGGAATTTTCGGTTTTATAACAGGAAAAGATCGTGTATTAAAACCAGAACTTATTGAATATAAAGACGAAAATGATATGACTACTATTAAAAATATCATGCAAGATATTCTTAAAGAATTTAGAAAACTACCTAATTATGATAATAATTTTAAGAATTTATTTAGTAATCCTAAATATTTTACTCATAGAATGAAATTTGCTAATGAGGATAGTACAATAACTATTTTTAAAAAAAAAAATATTATAAATGGTGGTAAAAAAGTTAAAAAGGTAGTTAAAAAGAAAATTAGTAAAAATTAAAAATAGAGATTTTTAATAAGTGCTAAATCATTTAAAATGTACTGGTATAATTTTTAGGTTTCAATTATTTGTTTAAATTCATCATCTACATTTAATAGATCAAATATCGTTTTATTTAGATCTTTTAAATTATGTTGAGTATTATTTTTCAGAATATCGGTTATATTCTTTTTCATTTTGTTTATATCATAACGTTTTATGTTATGTGCTATATTATTATATATTGACATCCATTTCTCTTCTATTTCATATTTACCAAAATCGCCATCATCTTCACCTAATATCTCCATATCATCTTTATCCTTTATATAAGGTAATAAATCAAAACAACATAGGAATTTATAATGACGTTCGACATCTTCTTTATATTTCTGTTTGTTAATCACATTTTTTTCGCTCACATATATCTGTTTAAATAAATATTTCTCGTAATGATCTAGGAAAACCTCTTTGAGAATTTCTATTACTTCTTTTATTCCTCTTTCTAAAATTAGACTTTCCCAACATCCACTTTTATAGAGATTGAGTTCTTTGAGTTTATCGTTATAAACGATATTCATATGTTTTAAATCCCCTCGTTTTATTCGACTTATTTCATCTATTATATCAAATAATCGACTTTCATCTATATTATAACCATATTTAAAATTGTTATTTTTCATATTATCCACTCTTATTTTAAAATTATCTTCCATATCTTCTTCTAAAAATAATAGTTCTTTATCTTTATAATCCATTAATTTTGTTAATTTATCAATTGTATCTAGTTTATTTACATAATTATACATTGTATTATTATATTGGATATTTTGTATAAATGTTGGTTGCTTGTCTTCTTTTGGAACTTTATATATTCTATTAGCTAAAATATATTCCTTTATTGTATCTGTTAATTCCATATCATTTTCGGTAGCAGGACACGGTTTTTTCCTTTGATATAAATGATTTCTCATATTTCTTTTATCTTTAGTTTTGTAATTACATCTAACACAAGTATATGGTTTTATATCCATTATAAATATTAAATATACAATATATTAATTTTTAATCTTTAAATATATATTTACGTTAAATAACGAAAAAAAACGATAAATTATGAAAATTGTCAAATTTTAAAATTTTATGAACCTAAGGAATCTATACATACACTCATAAAAAGTTTACTCATATGAAATCTATCACCTATAAAATATTCGTTACCAGAATATTTTTTAAAATTTTTATTAAATTGATTTAAAATTTTTTTTTCTAAAATATCACTATTTTTACATTGTTGAATTAGAACTAGTTCTGTTCCTTTACCATAACTCATTAATCTTGTAATATTATTTTCTGGATTTTTAATTTTAGTTTTACCAATTTTATATATATTTTCTTTATGTCTACTATGTTCCTTTGTTCTAATCATATAAACGTAATGCATTTCTTCTGAAACGTCTGTTGTTAAATCTGTTTCTATTGGTGAAGGGTTATTAGATTTAATTTCCTTTTTTGGAATTCTATAAAATCTATTTTGTAAAATTGTTTCTTTTATTTCTTCTGTTAGTTCGATATCATGTTTAATATGAGGGCATAAATTTTTTTTTTCATATAAATGATGTCTCATTCTTGCCTTTTGTATTGTATTATATCCACAACGAATACATTCATAAGGTGGTTTTTTAGAGCTATTCTGCATTTTTATTAAAGATTTTTAAAATATATATATTATAAAAGTTTTTATATTTATTCAAATTTTCTTTTTGAATTTTAACGTGTTATTTTGTAATATAACGAAATAAACTGAAAAAAAACGAGTTTCGATTTTTTAATTTTAACTGAGTTTTTGTTTATAGTTGGTTTCATAGATTTTTTAAGGAAAATATTTTTTGAAATTTTTTTTGAAAAATAAAATAAAAAAAAATTCCATATCCATAAAAATATTTTTATAAAATTTTTAATTACTATTATTCTATTAACAAAAATAATAACCTTTTATTAATAGAACACTTAAAAATCAAACATTTCCTTAATATCTCTAAATAAATTAAAATATCTCTATCAAATAAACTAAATATTTTAAATCATCATATAAAATACAAGCAAGAGGGGGAGAGGTGGGAAAGGGAGAACAGGATAACAAAGGGGTTAAATACCTATACTAATAAGTATCAATAAATTTAACTTTTAATTTTTTTTGAATAGGTGTATAATTTTTATCATTAATTTCATAAGGATTTTCTTTTAATATTTGTAGATATTCTTTATATTTTTCAAGGATAATTTCTTGATCAATAACATAGCAATTACCTTCTTCATCATAACAGAAAGGATAAGCATAATGTCCAAAAACTACTGAATTGAATTCAGTAATTTGTTTTCTAGTAGTAAAAGTAGCAACATTTTGATAAATAATAGCATATTTATTTTTTTCTATTTGTACAAGAATAGCATCAGTATCATGTTCAAAAAGGAAAGATCCCATAAAAATTTTAAGTGGTTTATTAAAACTAGCAACCTTTTTAGTAAAGTGATTTTTATTAAGAGAGTTAAATTCTTCTGGTTGAATAACAGTATTTTTAGGAATTGTCCAAACGTCTACATAATTTTTATTAACATAAACAACATATCTTTTTTCAATAGAAAAATAGTATTTATCATTCTTATATTTGAGTAATTTATCAGGTTCTTCTTTTAATGGAATTTTTTTAGGCATTTTAATATTTAAAAATATAAAAAATTATCTTATTAATAAATAAATGGATATTTTAAAAAGTTTATTTGACAAAATAAATTTTTCTAATAATAAAGTAAATTCTAAAAAAATATCAACAAAACCTAAATTGAGAAATAAAACTACAAATAAAACTACAAATAAAACTACAAATAAAATTCAAAATCATAGTAAAAATAAATCAATTTCTAAAAAAAATAAAAGAGATTTAATTGGTGGTACTACAAAATTTGATGAAAATGAAAGAGAATATTATGAATTTCCTCATTTACTAAAAGGTAAATATCCTCAATATCATGTACTAAATGATATAGATTATAAAATATCAGGTCCTTTTAATAATCTTAATGGAAAAACTTATTATTTAATAGAAGAAGGTACTATAAATGCTTCAAAAAAAAAATGGTGGATACCTAATGAAGAAACTACTCAAATGGTTTATAGACAAGGGAAAACAAATAGATTCTATTTATCAAATACAAATGTAAATATAAATAATTCTCCCCAAATGATTCCCGAAAGACCTAAATATTATGCAAAAATTCAAAATGTTTGAGAAATAATATAAAATTCTATCTATAAAATTTTTTTTTAGAAGCAGCATTAAATATATTTTTATCTAAAGGAGTTAACCAATTAAGATCAGGTTTAATATTTTTTTCATAGAAAATCATATGCCATATATCACTTTCATTATTAGTATCAATATAATCAATAAATAAAATAGTAATTTTATAATCTTTTGGAAGTTCTTTAATAAATCCAATTAATTTTTCTCTGTTTTTATAATCAACTAAAAACATAATAGATCTAAGTTTTTCTTTGAAATCAAAATCAGAACCACCATCAATTAATTTATATTTATCTCCAATTTTATATAATTTTTTATCGTATATTTTAATATTTTTATTACCATCATAAGAAATTTCAATACCAAATCTGTCTAGTTTCTTAATATTAGTAGGTTCTTTTTTTATTTCTGAGAAAAAATTTCCCATATTATGTTTATTAAATAATTAGAAAAAATATAAAGTAAATAAACTGTATAAGGGGTTTATAAATAAAAATTATAATAAAACAGAAATTTATAATTATCAAAAGGAAACTAAAACTATATAAAAATAATTTAAGAAAATAAAAATATTACACCTCAAAAGACTATAAAAAGTTTAAAATGAAAATTTTGTTTGAATAAATATATTAAATAATTTTAATGTCTAATTTAGAAGTAGGAATATCGATTGGTTGTGTAATATTATTTTTTCTATAATTCATATCAGAATATTTATCGATATGATTAATTGACAGATCAATTTTTAAATTTGATTTATAAACTTCAAAATCATTTTTAATATTAGATTTATTTTCATTAAAAAAAGGGAATAAATCTTGTATATATAGTTCTTTATGTTTATTATTTTGTTTACCTAAACAACAATTAAATAACGAATTACCCATATGTAATAACTTACATATAATTAAGAATATTATAATTTAGCTAGAAATAAATAATTAATTTTTATCTGAGTTTTGATAAATAATTCATCTTAGATTGATAAGAAAAATATATATAATTAAAAATCAAAATTAACTAGTTCAATAAATTCAATTAATAATAATTAATGAAAGAATAAAAAGAATAATATAATAAAAATTTAAATTAAAATGAAAATTTTGTAAATAAAAATAAATTTATTAAATAATAAAGATGATAGATAATCCATCAGTAACGGATAAAATTAGTAATAATATATTTAAAAATAGTTTAAAGGGTCCTAGTACAAATACAAATATAACAAATCCGGATTATGAGACGACAGTAACAACTTATAATGATATTATATCATCAGAAGATTTATATATAGAATCTATACCATCATTTTCATCAATATCTTTTGATAAATATTATTTATATGATTCTGATACTAAATTAGTGGATGAATATACAAGTGTAAATGATATTAAAACAGGACTTTCTTATATTGTAAATGGAACATTAACTGCAAATGAATTATCAAATTTATTTTCAAAATTTGATGTAAATATTTGGCAGGAATTTATAAATGGAAATATACATAAAATTTCTACATCATCAGAATATCCAATATTAAAAATAGAAAATTTAAAAACTACTTTAGTAAAGGATACATATAATATAACAACACCAAGTTTTTATAGTTTAATTTTAAAAGATTCAATATTAGATTCTTATCAAAATAAAGGTTATAGTATAGAATTATATGGTGAATCAGGAATAGATAAATTAAAAATAAATTTGTCCAATAAAGATATAGGTAATTGGTTTGTAAATCCTTCTACAGGTATATTACAATTTCTAGATTCTTCTGCTATAATTAGTATAGATAATGTAAATTATAATTTATTTAGTAGTAATAATTCTTTAACAGATATAGCATTATTTAATAAAGTAAAGACTCCTTATATATCATTTTATCGTTATAATGGTAAAAAAGGCTTAACAACATATTGTACATTAGATTCTAAAAATGTAGTAGAGTATGGTTCAAATATATTATTTTTAGATACAACTAATATTGAAAATCCTAATTGTTCTAAAATATTTGGTACTTCAGACGGTGGTTTAAAAATAACAGTGAATTCATTAAGTCAAACAGGTTTAACAATTGGTGGTAATTTATCAGCAGATAAAGTAACTTCTGGTAGATTTACATTAAATCCAACAGCGGCAACATCTATAGCAATTGGTTTTTCACAAACAGAAAATGATTTATTTTTTATTACAGGGAATGTAGGAATAGGTACAACAGATCCCAAAAATACTTTAGATATATGGGGAACAACATATTTAAGTGGTCCAAGTAAAATATCTATACAAGGTGATCAAGATGGTGGATCAAATCAAGGTATATTCATGAAATCTATATCCAATACTAATTGGGGTATATATATGGCTTCATCTGGTGATAATAAAAGTTTAAATAATGGATTAGCTGTATCGGGTAATGGTAATATAACAAATGAATCACTTAGATTTCGCGCAAATAATAGTAGTTTAGAGGGATTTATATGGGAGAACTCTATTGAAAATTGTTTAATGAGTTTAAATGCAAATACAGGTGATTTATATGTTAAAGGTAAAGTCAGTTTAAGTTCAATATTATTAAATGGTATTCAACAAGAAGGTGGATTATGGTTATCTATAGGAAATAATAATTATGGTTCAATTTATAGTGACAATACTGGTAATTTTGGATTAATAACAACATCATCAAAAAATTCATTAACAGATTTTCAATGGGGTGTAAAAGTAACACGCGATGGTGCAATAAGTTTATCATATAATAGTAGTGAAAAACTTTTAACAACATCATATGGTATTAATGTAAGAGATTCAATTAAAATAGGAGATAATTTAGATATAATAAGTCCCAATACAGATACAGTATTAACACTTCATAAATATAATACTCAAAATGATAATACCTATATGCAATTTTATTCAGAAGTATCAACACCATTTGGAAGTCAAAATGGTTTATTATTTGGTCTAACATTATCTAATGTAGATTTAATTAATTATGAAAAAGGATATATTAAATTAAGAACAAATGGAAAAGATGCATTATATATAAATTCAAATGGCATAATAGGTATAAACACAACAGATCCAAAATCAAGTAATAATTTAGATGTATATGGAAATATAATTGCAACTAGTTATACATCATCAAATTCTTATGTAAACGGAGGTTTTTGGTTACCCATAGATGTTAATAATACTAAATACGGTACTTTAGTAAGTTCATCAAATGATACAGAATTTGGTTTAATGACATCATCAAAATTAAATGAATATAACAATCAAAAATGGATTTTAACAGGTGAAACAATAAATAATAGTGTAAGTTTATATTATAATAATGAGGTAACTTTACAAACAATATCTAGTGGTGTTCAAATACATAGTAATTTAAATGCATCAAATATTTATATGACAGGTAAATTAGGAATTGGTACAACAAATCCATATACATCTTTAGACATAGGATATACAGATGCATTAGTAATACCATCTGGTACACAATCTCAAAGACCATCATTGGTTAAATCAGGAATGGTTCGTTATAATACTGATACAAGAAGTTTTGAAGGCTATTCTGATAGTGCTTGGACTTCTTTGGGTGGATTAACAGATTTAGATGGAAATACTTTTATAAAAGCAGAAGATGCATCAGGAGCAAATAATAATCAATTAAAAATGTATACAAAAGGGGTTTTATCAATGACTGTTGATTCTAATCAAAAAGTAAGTATTGGTTTAGATTCAAATCCATTAGTAAGTTTAGATATTAAAACAACAGATGCTATAAAAATTCCTGTTGGTACAACATTAGAACGTCCTACAGGAAACCCTGGTATGATACGTTTTAATACAGATATCTCTCAATTTGAGGGTTATGTTAATAATAATTGGGTAGGATTAGGTGGTATTGTAGATGCGGATTTAAATACCAAAATAACCGGCGAAGATGCACCAGGAGCAAATAATAATCAATTAAAATTTTATATTGGGACAAATAATAGTTTAACAAATCCAAGCACCAGTAACTTAGCAATGATAATAAATTCAAATCTTAAAATAGGCTTAGGTTCAAATAATAGTAATCCATTAGTAAGTTTAGATTTAAATACAACAGATGCAATTAAATTACCAAGTGGTACAACAGCCGAGCGTCCTTTATTACCAAATAATGGTATGATACGTTATAATACAAGTTTATCTCAATTTGAAGGTTATTATACATCAACAGGAACTTGGTCTTCTTTAGGTGGTGTAACGTCAGCAGATCAATTCACAAAAATTACATCATCTGAGAATCAATTAAGTTTTTATACTAATAAAAATTCATCAGCAACTTTAGCAATGACTATAGATTCAAGTCAAAAAATAGGTATTGGTACGAATATACCTGTCTCTAATTTAGATATACGTGGAGATACATATATAAGCGGTTCTATTAATATAGGTTCAAATTTATTTATTAATACATCGAATTTAGTAGTAAATCAAACATCTGGTAATATCGGTATTGGTACTACTAATCCTCAAAATAAATTGGAAGTTAAAGGTGGTGATGTAACAATATTTGGTAAATTTAATTTATCAAATGATTTATTAGTAAATACTTCAAACTTGGTAGTAAATCAGACAAGTGGTAATATCGGTATTGGTACTACTAATCCTCAAAATAAATTAGAAGTAAAGGGTGGAGATGTAACAATATTTGGTAAATTTAATTTATCAAATGATTTATTAGTTAATACTTCTAACTTGGTAGTAAATCAGACAAGTGGTAATATTGGTATTGGTACTACTAATCCTCAAAATAAATTGGAAGTTAAAGGTGGTGATGTAACAATATTTGGTAAATTTAATTTATCAAATGATTTATTAGTTAATACTTCAAACTTGGTAGTAAATCAGACAAGT
>JACCEC010506461.1_pt1 | contig 34488 bp, 56 predicted proteins | sample 7450121 | NCBI WGS metagenome assembly JACCEC01 (sample SAMN15323455, study PRJNA562643) | freshwater metagenome | isolation source: river surface water | place: USA:Blue River Watershed | collected 2017-08-18 | reverse complement strand
GTGCTCGCTACTACTATACAACAACAGCAGCCAGTACAGGTTTCAAAGTTTCAGCAAGAATCCCTAGTACAAGCAGTAGTTTCTGCACTACCTCAGCCAGTACAGCAAGAAGTCACGTTGCAACCACAAGCTCAACAGTCTGTAGTACGATCACAGGTAGCTGACAGTACGCCACAAACCACTGTGCAAGAGCAGCAACCAGCCCAACAGCAAGCACCAGCAAGATCAGTGGAACCAGAAACACAGCCAAGTACAACACTGGCACTACTGGACAGAACTAATCCGCTAAGCGAATTTTTAAATCCGCAAGTTAATGTTAGCACTCAAAGTACTACCAGCGTAACGCAAGACGTACGACGCGAGCAGCAAAACAACGAGCTGGCAGGCGGCATAAACTTAGACAGAATGGCTACACAGCCAGTCGGCTATCAACAATATTTAGGCTTAGCATTATTAGATGCTAAATTTTACGCAACACGGGAGATTTATGGTAAACAAACGACTGTAGATAATCAGCGAGCCCTACGTCAGCTGAGCAGTGATCGTTTACACCAGCAAATGGTTAATCAGCAATATAGATAGGAGCTATTATGGCAGAAAGCACAAATTTAAACGATCAGGTGGACAAGCTGGAAGCTGCTGCCAAAAAGTACGCTAGTAAAGATACAGTAATTAGTATTGGTGGTTACGAATTTACACCAGCAAAGTTAATGGTAGCCTTTACCATAGTAAGTTCTGCGTTGGGTGGTCTATATGGGGCCTTTGAAGTATACAAAGACTACCAAAACATGAAGAAAAAGATTGCTAGCTATGAAGCACCAGACTTAAGTGAGTTTGACAAGAGACTAGCGGTAATTGAACAAAATAGTCAGAAAACAACAGACTATACTCGTGATATTAAAAATGACTTAAAAAGTGATATTCGCAGAAACGAGTCTGTCACAGAACAAATTGAACGATATGTAAAACAAGCACAGCGTGAAACTGAGCAAGAAATGCGACAAGCTCGTAAAGATATACGCGAAGATTTAGATAAAGCTCGTCAAGAGGTGATCACAGTTCGCAAAGAAATGGCAGACGCTAGACGAGATGCTGAAAAAGGTATCGATCAATTAAAGCGCGAAGTAGATCAAAAGATACAAAAAGCTATCGATAATCCGCTAGCTAATAAATAAGGGGCGTGTATGATTGATCCAATTACAGCCCTGGCAGGTATACAGTCAGCCGTAGCTTTAATTAAAAAAGTATCGAGTACAGTAGACGACGTGGCCTCATTAGGCCCAGTACTAGGAAAGTATTTTGATGCTAAAAGTAAAGCTAGCAAAGCAGTTGTAGAAGCAAAAATTAGCGGAAATAAGTCTAGTATGGCTGCTGCAATAGAAATAGAGATGGCTCTGCATAAAACTGAGCAGTTTGAAAAAGAATTACAACTACTATTTATGCAAAGTGGCAAAATAGACGTATGGAATAAGATTAAACAACGTGCGGCAGCTATGGATATTGAAGCAGCTCACGAAGCCAGACGCGTTAAAGAGGCTGCTGCAAAACAAAAAAGAAAACTACAAGAAAACATAGAAATGACAGCAGCTATAGTAATTTCTCTAATTGTATTGGCTGCCATTGTATTCGGATTTGTAGAATTTCTAGACTATTGTAAACATAATTATTGTGGCAGATAAGGAGGCCAGATGTTAGAAGAAAAGAAACCACTTAGTCGGAGCGAACGAGAAGCAAAGATTAAAGATAAAGCCGGATTTATAATTGTAGTATTAGCAGCGTTATTAGCTATTAATACTATGGTTGGTGGACAAAATAGTAGTAAAATTATGAATAATACTATTGCTGCTAATAATCAGTGGGCCTGGTATCAAGCAAAAAACGTTCGTCAGGTATTATACGAAACAAGTGCTGCTGAATCAAAAATTCCGTCTAACAAGGAAAAGTTTGAAAAAGATGCAGCCCGTATGGAAGCTGATAAAAAAGAAATAATGGAAAAAGCCAAAGCCTTAGAAGCTGAACGAGAAGTTGCTCGTAAAAAGAGCCCGTGGTTTACCTGGGGAGGCAGTATTCTACAAATAGGTATCGTATTATTAACAGCAAGTATACTAGCAGTTAGTGTGCCTATGTTTTGGATTAGTGTAGTAGTGGGAGCAATTGGCAGTGTGTTTGTAAGTCAAGCTCTATGGATGTGGTTACCAATAGTATTATAAGGAATCAACTATGATTGAAGCAATAATTTGGTTAGTAGTCGGAGCTTTTATAGGCTGGCACTTTCCAGAACCTCAGTGGGCTAAAAATGCGAAGTCAAAAGTAATTAGCATATTTAAAAAGGATGCCAATGTCTGACGAAGTAAAAGAAGAGAAACCAAAAGAAGCCGAAAGTTGGTTACAGAAAAAGTGGCGGCCAATGATGGCTATGATGTACATGTGCGTTTGTGCTGCAGATTTTATCATATTCCCTATAATGTTTACCATAGTACAATTTTGGGAAACACAAGCAGCTAATGATGCATTTCGCCAATGGGGACCACTAACCTTACAAGGCGGTGGACTGTTCCATATGGCTATGGGTGCTGTACTTGGTATTACTGCATGGAGTCGCGGACAAGAAAAAATGGCCGGCGTAGCTTCTCAGCCACAGCCAACTACCGTAACTACAACTACTCAACAAATACAGTATAGTGCTCCACAGCAAAACTTTAGCCAAACACCTACTAATACTGTAAGAGATACTACTCCACAAGTATCTGCTGGATACGGAGGTAAACTAGCTCCTCCACAACATTTTCCTGAAATATAAGGATATTTAATATGAAAAATGCATTTTGGCTAGCATTAATGATAGCAGGCTTTGTGTATCCTGGATACCAAGCATTTGCCGCTGAACCAGAAACCAAAAAAGTTTGCATCGATAAAATGGATAAAGGCAAACCAGTTTTAGACAAACAAGGTAAGCCAGTACAAACTTGTAAAGAAGTTAAAATTCATAAAAAATTAGAAGGTACTAAGATCGAGGATGCCAAAAAATCCGAGAAAAAATAATTTATAGTTGACACTCTGGGTGGTGGTCTGCTATAATAATTACTAAATAGCAGACCACTTTTTACAAATTGCTCTAAGGAAGCCTATGGCTAGTAGCAGTAAAAAAGCAAGACGTACTGTTAATAAAGAAGAAAATCCTGTTGAATTTGGATTTCAAGAAGTTAAACCACTTAATTTTATTCAAGCTGAATATTTACGTGCAATTCATGAAAATCAAATAATATTTGGTGTTGGTAGTGCAGGTACTGGTAAAACCTATGTAGCAGCAACATATGCTGCAAGTGAGTTGTTTCACCGCCGCATACAAAAAATTATACTAACAAGGCCAAATGTTGAAACAGGTCGTGGGCTTGGATTCTTGCCAGGAACACTAGAAGAAAAGTATGCTCCATACTTAGAACCATTTGATCAAGTATTTAGTCGTAGCCTAGGAAAAGGATTCTACGAGTATGCTCTAAAAAATAGAAATATAGAGCCTAAACCTCTTGGTTTTATGCGCGGAGCTACGTTTGATAACTGTGTGGTCTTACTTGACGAAGCACAAAATGCTACTCGTGAAGAAATGAAAATGTTGCTTAGTAGAATTGGAAGAAATTGCAAAATGATTATAAGTGGAGACACAGATCAGGCAGACATTCCAGATAGCGGATTAAGCGATGCAATTAATAGGCTCGGAAATATACCAGGAATAGATATTATAAGGTTCTTGGATGACGATATTGTTCGCAGCAAACTGTGTAAAGAAATTATTTTAGCATATAAAAGGTAAATTATGGCAAAAACCTACAAACCAACTAGCGGAATGGCTAGCGCTGCTAAGCGAGCACTAAAATGGAAAGATGAAGGTAAGCCTGGCGGTACTCTTGTAGGTTTAGCCAGAGCTAACCAACTAAAAGATAGGGAACCGCTTAGCTCTAGTACTGTACTACGTATGTACAGCTTTTTTAGTAGACACGAAGTAGATAAAAAAGCTACTGGATTCTATGCAGGTCAAGAAGGGTATCCAAGTAAGGGGAGAGTTGCTTGGGATCTATGGGGCGGGGATGGCGGCTTTAGCTGGAGCAGATCAAAGCGTAATCAAATTCAGCGAGATCGAGAAGGTAAAGCTCTAAAGCTATTAAACATGACAAAAATGCAAATAGCTAAACCACTACTCATGGCTGCTGCTCAAACTATTGAAAACTATGCCAACGAGGAAATTAGTGAAGAGCTAGACGCATTTGGTCAGTTTATGTATCATGCTGAATTGTTACGAAACGGCCATTTAGACGTATATCTTATGGATTTGCACAAGGTCGACCAGCCGTATCGCGATATACTAGTAATGATATTTGAGGAACTAGACGAAGGCTACACGGACACACCGCATAATGGTGATGAAGAAGAAGTAGACGACGAAGACAGCGACGAAGATACTCCAACATAAAAAAAGCCCAGTAACTTGCGTTACTGGGCTTTTTTATTACTTTTCTGTTTCTTCTTGTTTTAGCTGATCCTCTTTTGGGATTTGGGACTCAGCCTGAACATGAATTTTGGTACTCAGTGGATTGCAGATTTTTGCAGGCATTTCCTGCAAAGCTGTCAATATCTGATTAACCTCTTCTATCGTTAGCGATATTCTAATTACGTGCGTTTTAATATCAATCATTTTATTGGGCAAGCTCCTGTTGCACAGTTTTCATCAACTAGCTCATCAAAACTATTTGCGCTATCAATATCCACAGGCAGTAGATTTTGAACATACTCTTTGTACGAATGCTCATCCACAACTTCTTGTGGCAGGTATAGATATCCTAGGTCTTTGGCAGTTTTTGTAGGGTCAGTGCGATAGATAAAACTTACCCCTACATAACTATCCCAGTTATTTAGCAACCAATCAATAATTGCTGGTACTTCACTAGGATCGTAACTAATAGTTACGCTAGTATTTTGCTGAGTCCAGCTATTCTGAATCAACTTATACTTTTCTAATTGCTCGATCGCGCTATCCAAGTTAACTTCTTTGCCGTCTACTTTATGAAACGGCACGTCCTGCCACTCAACCGGAAAGGTAATCAACACTCCACTAGGGTCAGTTGGATGATTAATTACTCTGTAGTTGGCACTGCGGAGAACTTCCACAATAGGGTCGTACCGGCTGAATTGTACGTTGTTAAATATGTACTTGCCCAAGGGCTTGTGAACGCCTTCGGTTGTGTCCATGATTTTTGACAAAGTACCACTGGGTTTGACACAGGTGATATTTTTGGGACTGGGTAGTCCAAGCTCTTGGGCCATGCCCACAGCTGCTGCTGTTGCTGTTCGTTTGAGATACTCATAATCATAGCCAGTCATGTCAGGACGTTTAGCGATTCCCGTAAGACCGACCCCGCATAGTCGTAAGAAATAGTTATTGAGGTGCCATGCTTCCTGTAGGATACCATCCAGTAGGTTAACGCATGTCTGGCGATAATTTGCTCGTGCTGCGAGACGGATAGCCTCGTGTAATCCAGCCGTGTCACCCTTGAACTTGGCAATGTCTGTTTCTGTGAGATTGCAAAATGACTTATTTCCGAGTAAGATTTCGACGCAGGGATTTGCTCCCTTATACCAAGGTGCGCGTCTACGGGCCTCGACTGCATTGATGAATCCAGGTTCACTTCCGCCTGCCTCCAACATTAGTTGAAAAATCTTTTCCAAGTCCTCGCGATGCGGTTTTTCTTGGAATACCAGTGAGTTATTGGATTGCTGTCTGTGGCTGTTTCCGTAGAGCCACCAGTCTTTCTTAGCAATTGCAAACTCTTCCCATTCTGGCTGTCCGTAGTCGAAAAGAGCAATTTCGGCACTACGACGACTGCTGAGAATAGTCCCAAGATGGTTAACAATGTCCAGTATATCCATCCTAGTAAGTAGACTATCAGCACGGCCATTAAGAATATTGGCAATAGCACTATAAGCAACACTAATAGCCTCATCACCACTCGAAATCCATCCATAACCCTTTAACCTTTCACCAGCAGGTCGTAACTGTGAAAAATCAAGTACCAAAGTATCAGCAGGGAACTTACCCGCAAGCAGCTTACCCACAGACTTTGCCCAAGCCTCTGCACTATCTCCGACTTGAATAGTCCAAGTTTTAGTTTCGGGATCCCAATATTCAACATTGTCCTCATTACCACCTTTTTCGGTACGCTCACTACGTACTACTTTGATATTCTTAATGGGCTTACTGAAGCCGTTTAGAGTACCTACCACTGGCTTGAATCCAACACCGCAACCTTGTAGTAGCAACCACAGAACGTCTACAACGTCATATACAGTCTCTACTTCTGTAAAGCTACAATTAAATTGTGAGGCTTCGCGACTCTGTGCTACATTGGTACCACCCAGCCACAGTGTACGACCGCTCATGGATACTTTGCGATCTAGCATAAGCTGTTCCAAGTCGTACAACTCTGCGTATTCCTTGTCGTTTAGGTCACGACCAACAGCGCGCTCCCAAAGCCACTGCTGATGATCAATTACTCGCGCAACAGTTTCTTGCCAGGTTTCAAATTGTTTTCCGTCGTCTGAAACTGGTCTGTTGTATGTACGACGTGTGATGACTTGTGCTCGTGTAGAAACTGCCATATAATTCCTTTATGTTCCGGTACTACCAAATCCGCCAGTACCGCGTTGTGTATCGTTCCAAATATCTGTAAATCTTACTAGTTCTACTTTTTGGATTACTAGTTGTGCTATGCGATCTCCTACTTCAATTTTGTAAGGATCGTCACCAATATTCTTTAAAATTACTTTAATAGTGCCGCGATAGTCGCTGTCAATAACTCCAACGCTGTGCGGAATCATAATTCCGCGTTTACCCTGTGAGCTACGATTGTACACAAATCCTGCATATCCTTCGGGAATCTTTACCGCAATACCAGTATCTACTAAAGCCTGATCTCCTGGGTAGATTTGTAAAGATTCGCAGCTAAACAAGTCTGCTCCAGCATCTGTGCGATGCTGACGCTGTGGTAGTTTTGCTGCTTCGTGTTGCTTTAAACATTTAATTTCTGGTCCTACGTAGCCGGTGATGCTACCGCTAGCCAAAAAAGTATTACAATTAAGCATTGTTGACATAAGTTTCTAAAATCTCATCAATTTGTTTACAATTTTCGATACCCAGTGCTTCTTCGCAGTGGGTAATCAAATCCATTAATTTATAGTTAAGCAATAATTGATCGTGACTATCATTTAGTGCTTGGACATACTTGTATCGGCTAGAAATAGGAATGCTAGCAATAATGTCATAAGTACTACCATACTCAGCAACCAGCTGCTGAGCACGTTTAGGCCCAATCCCAGGCACACCAGGGACATTATCCCCAGTATCACCGGTAAGGCACTTAATACTAATATAGTCTTCGGGAGTAAAGTCATAGTGTGTAGACCAATTTTCCCAAGTAGTTTCTTTACGAGTAACATAACTAAATCGACTTACATTCGGTTGTATAAGCAAGTCCCAGTCTTTATCACTACTAACTAACCAAATATGGTCAGTGTTCAAGGACTTTTTGGTGTTTACAATGTACGCAGCAATATCATCAGCTTCTACACCAGGAAAGCGCAGCACTGGATAGTCTGTGGTTTCTTGAATGTAATCTAGAGTTTTTGTAAAATCTTCAAAGAACAGTTCAAACGCAGCTTTTTCAGCTTCTGTTTGCTGTTCAAACTTATCTTTACGATTTTGCTTGTAGTCTGGATAAATTTCTTTGCGATATTTGCTACTGCCTTGATCTCCAGCTATAATTACTTTATTAGCTTTATAACTCTTTTTAAGGCTCTGAACTGTACGTAGATAGTCTTCAGCAAAATCTGTAGCGCCGCTATGTTTATAGCGAAAGGCCAAGTTAAGTGAATCTACTACCAACAGTGTATTTTCGGTTGTTTGCATTATTTTAAAAGTTTTTGACATTTTGTATTAGTATTATACTACTGTTTGGTTTAAGATTCAAGACACAAATTTTGGTTTCTCGTGTTGTAGCCAGTCATCGAGCAAGGATACAAAGAACTCAAACCCCTCACGACTAACGCATAGGAAAGGGTAGTCGCTGCTGCTGGGTAAATCTTCAAATGCTACAAACAATTTACTGCGGTCAAACTTGAATATGAGCAGTGGTTGTTTATTTACTTGACAACCTTGGCGATAGGCTTGACGCCACCACTCTATTAGCTGCGAAGTTTTACTTGTTAGTATCTGTGAAGTCAGGTGGTCTTCTGCATATCCCTTCACTTCCACACACCACAAGTTTTGTGAGTTGGGCACGTATAGATCGCCCTTTAGCTGATGTTTAGGGTCAAGAGCACCACTGCCTGGTACTCTTTCCCACCCTAAACCACTGTGCTTTCGTAGCGCATCACGAGCCTGGGTTTCTGTACGAGCACCTTTAGCCCGTGAGTCAACCATTACTCGCCAGCCTCCAGCTTAGCTTTTGCTTCTTGTGCAATCTGCTTTGCTGTGCGCTTTGGGGTCGGTGGAGCTTCGACAACCACCGGTTTAGGTGCCTCTTTAGTTACCAGCTCCTGCTCGTCAATACTGTACAGTACACTGCCGCCCTCAACTTCTAGAGTTTCTGCTTCTTGGCGGGTAATAAGCTGGTGTAAGAACACCTGCCTGCGAACACCATCACGAGTTACAAATACCTTAGCGTCTTTGATTTGTTCAATTTTTACCATTTTTATCCCTCTATACTAGAAATATTGCTGCGTTTTACAACATGAATCTTCTCTAGCAGCGGATGTGTAAATCCGTGACTAACTAAGAAGGTATTCAGGTGTTCTTCTCGCAACAAAACTTCTACTAGTTTTTCTTTGCCGTCTAGGTCTAAGGCTTCTACTGTCTCGTCTAGTATCAGCAAATTAATTCTGCTCTGGCTTAGGGTCTGCATCAGCTTGCGGATTGCAAGTAGTGTGGCCACATTAACTCTAGCCTTTTCTCCACCACTAAGCGCCATGATTTCAATATCGCGACCGTTATCTGTAATGACCACATTAAGCTTGTCACTACTATTGATCTTAAAACTGATTTGAAATCTGCCGTCGCTTAAATCAACCAAGTACTTATTAGTAATCTCTTCCAAATCTTTTACTAAGCACTCTATCTTATAAGCAACTAGTCCAGTTGTACTAAATGTCTTTGTTAGTACGTTAACAATACTCATGCGTTCGCTTAACTCATGCAACAATCCACTGTGTGTTTCTAGCTCTTCGCTCATCTCCACCAGCTGAGTTTTTAACAACTCCACTTTTGCATTGTGTGTATTTGCTTGTGCATTATGCTTTTCGACTTCACTAATTCTACGCTTAGTGTCTTGTATTGTTTGTTCTAATATATTCAGCTGTGATTGTAGCTCACCTTTATTCAGTACTGCATCGGGCAAGTCGGAATCGATTAGCTGATGATACTTTTCCCATGACTGCTGTGCATCTTCGGCTTCTTTCCACAATCTAATTTTGACTTTTAGATCTTTTAATAGATTGTCAACTTCTGTAAGCCTGGACTCTGCATCACTGATCTCCTGATTCTTCTCGTCTACCATTGACTTTACTTTTTCTTCGTCAATGCTGGATAGGCAAGTAGGGCAGGTGCCTTGCAAAGTTTTCATCTTTTTGATAAATACTTTTGCGTCCTGCATAGTTTTGTCAAGAGTAACTCGTTCCGCTTGTAGCCCTTCACCAGTAGATTCAGGCTTATCAGGAATAGGCACTAACTGAATCTTTGATTGCAGCTGCTTGTAGGTGTTGTTTTGAGAAATCTTTTTATTAGTTTGTTCTATAGTTTGCAAACTAGTTTGAAGTTTAGCGGCTTCACTAAGCAAGGATGTGTCAAGGTTTTCAACTTCTAGTACTGCCATTGGTTCTAGACTAGTCTTTTCGTACTTGTCTAGCCATTGCTTAACTGTGTTTACTTTTGACTGAGCAACAGCAATTTCTTTGCTTAACTCTTGCGATACCTCTTTAAATATTTCAGCAGCCTTACTGTACTTTGTTAAATTTAAGATTTCTATCAAAAACTTTTTTCTAGCAGTGTCAGCAGCCGTTAAAAACTCCAAGCTGCTAGCATTGCTTTGATATACAATCTGTGAAAAACTTTTGTGGTCTATACCTATAATATCTTCTATTATCTTGTAGGTGGCTGTAGCAGTGTGTGCACTAATATCTACGCCGTTTTTAAACAGCTTAACTGTTTGCTGTGTACCGCGATTAGTTTTGATTGTATACTGAGCGCCGTCTTTTTCTATGTCTAGTTCAATATTATAAGACTTTTCTTTGATATATCGGTTAAGAATATCTGCCTTTTTAATATTTTTACTATTCTTGTTAAACAGCACTTCTTCTAGTATTAGGGCAATAGAGCTTTTTCCGTGCCCGTTTTTACCAACAAGTTGCGTTAGTGGTGCATTAACAAAATTAACTTTATTATTGCCACCATAACTAAATGCATTACTCCATCTTAATTCTTTTATCGTTATCATTTAGTAGTCGCTTTAACTCTGCTAATCCACCAACGTGGAAACCATTCAAAAATATTTGTGGAACACTACGAGCAGTAGGAACCATTTCAAACAGCATTTCTTTGGTGTACTCTCCACCACCAAGTTTACACTCTGCAAACGGAATCTGATGCTTTTCTAGCAGTCGTTTCGCTTCTTCACAGGCTGGGCAATTTGGTTGAGACCATACTTGGGCTGTACTATACTTGTTCGATTTTGTCAACATGACCTTGTAACTCCTTTAGTACAGCTTCTACTGTTTGCTCTGGCAATGCCAATATATATCTTAAATACTCAGCTACTTCTTGCTGTAACGACATATCGTTTTCTAGCATCAGTGCTGTGTCGCTTTCGCGCTTAATTACTTTGCGATCAATTAGGTCGCTATCTTCTAGTTCACCAAGTTCTTGCATATCGCCTTCAACTTGATAAATTGTGTGGTGATATGGAGTCGGCAGCTTAGGGTCGTGTACACCAACTGTTTTGCGAATAAGTTGTGGCACTTCTAGCTTTAGCCATTCGTGCTCTAGCGTTTCTGTGTCTAACAGTATTATGCCAGTGTTTACCAAATCGCGATGAAAACTGGTAGTTACTGGACTACCTGGATACAGTATGTTGCGTTGACAGTTTTCATAGCTGTGCAAATCGCCAGCAAGTACTACTTGCCAAGTATCAAATAGTGCTAGGTCTACTTCTGGCTTAACGTGTGGAGGAATTTCTCCACGAACGTGGGTACACAGTATATCTCCGCCTTCAGGCCACGGATGTTGACCTTTTTCAAACTCTTTTAGTTTGTTGTAGGGAACAAACTCTATGCCGTAATCGCTATAGTAATCATCAATAACAATTACGTTTTTATTCATCTTATTTGTAACCAGTTTTAGGTTACTCATAAACGTGGTATCTTTTCTGACTGCTTCGTGATTACCACTATAGATTATAGTTGGAATACTACAGTGTGCAATCATATCAAAATAGCACTCTAGTTCTTCCATATTGGGCAACTTGTCAAAAACGTCGCCGCCAATAATAAATACATCGGCGTTTGCCTGTACTCGTTCAAATTCTTTCCACAATAAATTGTAGCGATTTTTCGACCAGTCCACAGGAACGTTCTTCTGCCCAAGTTTTATATGCACATCTGCTGTAAATAAAACTTTCATGCTTTCCTTTTACGAGACAAAAAAGCCCAGTAAGCTTTTAGGTTACTGGGCCGGTTATTAACTTTGCAGTTCGCTGACAGCTTCGGCTGCGCTATCGTCGTCGCTATCGCCATCTTCGTTAGAGGTAATCTTCTCCAGCAGAGCTTTAACTTCTTCAGCATTGGGACGCGGGAACTTTTCGTCAATGGACTTTGCTGCTTCTGCCATTGCACGTTCGTCGTCTGTTAGCGGTCGATTTTTGCAGCGTAGAACTTGCAGGGTGTATTCTACATTGAATGCAAGTGGACCAGTCTTGGTACGCTTGAATACAACATCCCAGCCATTATCGTAGTCAGTAGGGTCACCCAGATCTTCTGCGGCTGTGAGAATTTGCTCAAACAGCTTCTTTTTAAGGTTGAGTGCTACAACTTTACCCTGCTTAGGGTCGATACAGTTTACGCTATAACTCCAGCTGCACTTTGCATCTGGAAAGAATTCTGGAACATAGTCTTTTTCTACGTTATCGAACTTTTCTTTGTCCCGACTAAATGCAAGACACTCAACAGGGATATCCTTGTTGTTAGTGCCCTTCAGCCAATAAATGTAACGTGGCAATACTCCACCTACTAGACGAACAGTATTTTCTCCGTCTTTGTATTCGTATGCTTCGACTTTATTTGACTGTGCCTTGCCCTTTGTTTGTTTAAAGCTAAGTGCCATTTTTTAATTTTCCTCGTATTTGAAATAAATTTTGTTGTCTTTGATGTTTAGTAGCGGATTGTGTTTTATTGAGTTTATGTCAATGTCTAAAAAGAACGATAGATCAAGGTACTTGCTGCCATATAAAAAATAGATAGTATAATCTCTGCGTCCAGCTAGTATGATATATTGCGCCTTATAGATAATATCTGTGATAGTATCCGCAAAAAGTGGTTCTGCATTTAATATAAAACTACTACCACCAAGGTTTAAAAGCGGTTTGGCTTTAGATCGTGCGTTTTTTGGTATAGTTTTATTTAGGAAATGCAGATGTAAGATTTCAACTAAAAGTTTTGGATTATTTTTAGTTCGGCTTTCTAGTTTGTCAAGGTTAAAGAAAAGCGTCATATTCCTAAACTTATATTATATTATAGCAGATTAGCTATCCCGTGACAAGTTAAATTTTTTATACCGTTAAGACTTCCCAGCCTTTACGTAGATACAAACCTAATCTATCACTATTTTGTTTTTTATCTGCCCAGCCAGCAAACTGAATGTCTACTACAATAGGGTCTAGTTTACCCTCGTGGGGTCTCATAATTCTACCAACAATCTGTTCTAGCAAACTGTCGTTACTCATTGGTACTGCTAAAATTACACAACTTAGGATGTTGATGGATATGCCTTCGGCAAAGATTTGGCGGCTTCCAGCAATGCACATTTTTTCTTTGCTGAGTATTTGTTCTTTGGCTCGTTGCCTTGATTCAAAATCGGTTTCGCCAGTAACCAACAAACACGTTTCTCCAACATATTCTTTTACTTTCTCTAAGAATTCAACTCTATCAGCTACAATGAGTACAGAATGGCCTCCAGCAATATGCATAGAAGCAATACTACTAATAAACTTTCTATAATGGTCATTTTGGGTTAAGTCATTTATTTTCTCAACCCATGTAGCACCTGGTTTTAGTGTCATCCCACTTTTTACCAAGTGTACAGTGGGATTAATTGTATTTGCTTGTGGTGGCTTAAATGTTTGTGCTCCAAAATAATCTTGAAAAATAACGTGTTTTCCGTCTTTTCGGATCATTGTTCCACTAAGTGCTATTCTATATCTAGCATGGAATGCGTCTAGTGTGCCTGCAAATGTTGTGGCCGGACAATGATGTGCCTCATCAAGAATAACTGTACCAAACTCTTTAGCCAACTTATCTAAGTTTTTAACTAGTGTCTGTATATTTCCTACTACTATTGCATGATCTTCTATATCGAACTTTCCACTGCCAATAACTCCTGGCTGAATTCCGAATAGAGTGTTAATTTCTTCTATCCACTGATCTCGCAGTGCTGTAGTATGTGTAATAACTAGTGTTTTCTGCCCTAGTTTTCTAGCAATGTGTAATGCTGTAAATGTTTTGCCCCAGCCTACAAGTGCATTAATAAAACAAGTATCTTCAACTTGGTCAAATATTACTTTTTGATCTTCGCGCAACCCAAACTTTGGATTAGGAAATGGAACAGGTACTAATACTCGCTTGTCCACTATTTCGTAATCTTGTGGAATTAAATCTAGTCTGCCTTGTGGCATAGATACTATTCCACTAACTAGTGTTTTATAGTTTCTAATGGTTTCTACACTTACGAATTTTTTACTACCAGTATCCTTGTGGATTTTGTAGGTAAGTGTTTTCATTATATGCTTGACGTGGTCCTTACCAGGATCGTCAATATAAATTCTATTGGATATAACTGCTTTAGGCACTATACTAGTCTCCAAGTGTCTTTTATTTGGTGATCGTAAAATCCATACAATATATAGCCATTACTAACTTGTAGCAGGCCAACATAAGTTTCATAGGATTTAGGAGCACGCATAGCTTTAAATCTAGCAGACAGACCTTCGACTTCAATCACACACCCTAGTCCCTGGGCAGGTAACACTTGTTTTAGCCTTTTTGTTGTCAGCTTGGCGCGCGTAGTTTTTTTATGTTGAAATACTTTGCCGTTGCTATCTATAAACCATGTTGTTGCTTTTGCAAGCTTTATAACATCGTTTATAAAATAAAGAGCCGACCCTATAGGATATAGCGAAACTTTTTCTACAAGGGCTAGTCTACGCAATCCTAGGGTCGGTTTATCTATGTTTTTATCGTCTACTATTCTGTAGTTAAACCTATACTCCGCAGTATCTTTATCACTATATTCTGCTTTATAGAATGTGATATTTTCTGCGGTTTCGGGTCGTTTTTCACCTAGCCTAAACACGGGCCAGCTTATTTCCTTGAATAGTATATGTATCTTCGAATTTTCCAAAACTGTAGTCATCCCCAATATCTTGATCTACACCTATAGGTGAGCCAGTAATACTGCAACCCCAGTCTTGTTGTGTGTTCTTACGCAGAACTGCACAATACTGCTCTACATGATCTTGTCTGACAAGAGCCACTATCGAGTCGTGTACCAGCATGAAGATTTTTGCATCGAGTCCCAGCTTTTCAACTTCTTTTTGAGTTCCAATAGCTCCAAGCAAATTAATATCACTTGCCAAGGACTGGATTTCACTGTTAATGCCGCTTCGTACTTCGTGTGCAGCAATCCCTTTGTCGCTGGAAAATACATTAGGCAAGCGCCGTTTTCTGCCAAAAAACGAGTAAGTATATCCGTTTTGCTCAATAAAAGCTTTGCGAGTATCTAACCACTGTTTTAGTTTGCTAAAACGACTAAAGTACTGCTTAATATCACTTTGGGCTTGCTCTACTGGATAGTATTCACCAGTTGCTTTTGTAACAGTCTGTGATACCTTGTTAGCACCTGAACCGTACAAAATACCGAAAGAAATAGCCTTTGCTGACTGACGCATACTAGCGTACTGCTTTTTTACATCGTCTACATCACACGGCAAACTAAATACCATTTTTGCAATAGTTGAGTGAAAGTCACCACCGCTAGAGAAAACTTGTTGCAAGTTTTTATCGCCGCTTAACACCGCAGCATAATACATTTCTGCTGTTGTCAAGTCTTGCGATACGATTGTATAACCTGGCGGAGCTTTGATACAGCCTTTGATAATAGGGTCATCGCGAGGTATTTGCTGAGCATTAAACTTACCGCTACTAGACAGGCGACCGCTAGTGGTGAAAGTAAGATTAAAATTGGTACGGATTCTACTATCTCTATCAAGCTCCGGAAGAATTTTTTGAATGTAAGTGTTCTGAATCTTTCCAAGCTGCCTCACTTTCAAAATTGCTGCTGGAAGTGGGTGCAATTCACTCAACTGCTCGAGAACTTCGGCATCTGTTGAGATTGCGCCTGTTGCCGTCTTTTTACCAGTAGGTTCTAGACCAAGATAGTCAAACAAGACAACACGCAGCTGCATAACACTATTAGGATTAAAGATTTTACCAGTATCCTGTTCAAAGCGTTTAACTTCATCAAAAGCATAAATAGCCTCTTTTGCTCGCTGAACTTCTTCATCAAGATACAGGTTTGCAGCCTCCATACGTTCACGGCTAATAGGAATACCTACTTCTTCCATGTCCATAAGGAATAGCGTACCAGGAATCAAGATTTCTTGATAAACCTTACGCAATTTATCGTTTTTCTGAACAATGGGCCAAAATTTGTTAAAAAGGTCGTATGTAACGGCTGTGTCAATTGCAGCATACCGACTAATAACATCGAACGGAATAAGGTCATAGGTAAAGTCGTCCTGTAGAACACCATTTTTAGCACAATATTCTTTTTTGAACTCGTCTAGCTCGCTATCGTAGTCGCCATAGTCAGTGTACTTCAGTGCCAGTTGTTTCAAACCGTGTGAATCTGCCTCGTCTAGTACATAGTGCATAACCATTGTATCATGCACTCTGCTACGATCAAAATCCAGTCCAAGGTGATACTTAATCATCTTGTAGTCAAACTTCATATTGTGGAACACAATAGAGTACGAGTCTACAATTTTACGCAATAAGTTCATGCACGCTTCGTCCAGGCAGTCTGTTAGAATATATCTACCGTGCTTAGACTTATAGCTCATGGACAAACCAAGCACATATCCATCACGTGGGTATAGTGCTGTAGTTTCCGTGTCTAGTGCAACCCAACCTTGAGCATTGTCTAGTACTTCTTGAAAGAACTCGACGGCTTCTTCTGTTGAATCAATCCCCTTATAGTCTCCCTCAGTAGCAGGTCGCAGAGTCCCTTCGATGTACTTGTGGATTTTATCACAAGCTCGTTGGAAGTCAGGCTTGCCTTCCGGCTTAAAAGCCAGCATACTAGGATTGCTAATAGGAATAAACTTATCATTAACTAGTTGTCCTGCATAGTTAGTTACTGAGGTAATCTTAGCATATTCTTTAGCTGCCTCAGCACCAACCAAAATAACGAAATCGTACAAATCTAGATCAATATCTAGATCTACGTCTTTTTTCAACAGTTTCTGAATAGGCTTGCTACTCATGTGAAAGTGATCGAAATCAAACTTGAAATAATCACTATACTTTGTTCTGTTGGGTGCTTTATCAATCAATGCAATTTTTGTCATAATACTTTCTTATAGCGTATTTAGGCTACTTGGTTATATATTCGGCGATAGAGCGCACATCTTCCGTGTCTAATTCGCCTGGATCTGTATCGTCTGGAAGTTTTATAATTTCTACTATAAAGCCTTCCTGTTCTATAAGTGGCTTTAGCAGTTCTGCAGCTTTTTTGCCAGCTTCGTCTCCATCAAACAACAAGTAAATATGAGTTATTCCTTGCGCTTTGAATGGCAATAATTTTTGTTTTGTGTCATTTTGTAGTGTGTTTGTACCAAAGGCACAAACAACATTTTCCAAGCCTTTGTCGTATAGGTTTAGCATATCGAATATGCCTTCTACCAAAACCATTGAACTATATCCACTCGGTAAATGGCTTGGAAATACCGGCATTTTAACACCGCTAGGATAGTTCACATATCGTGGATTACCTTGCGACAGTGTGTGCCTGGCTACATATACTACTGTTTTTCCAACAATATCTTTAATTGGAAAAACTATTCTGTCTTGTAGCTTTTCAACTTGATTAGTATAAAAAGCTCCAAAATATTTAAGTGTTTGTGGACTAATACCGCGAAAACTCTTTGTGTACGGAGTATATCCTGCGGGTAGTTCTAGTCCTGTGCTATTAGTTTTTAACTCTGCTAATTTCTCTTTTAGCTTAGCTATTTTTATTGGGATCGGATTGGTAAATATACCAAAAAACTTAAATATATTAGTTTTAAATCCACAACTAAAGCAGTGAGCTACGCCACTTACTTTGTCAATACGAAAACTAGGATTACTGTCGTCATGTTCTGGATTTAAACAGCGAATCAAGTAGTCGCGACCCGATACTTGGTACGCTAAGCCTTGCTTTTGTATTAGTTCAAGTACTGGATCGCTCATTTCGTCTCTTTTCCCACTTGTGACCGGCAGCGACTCTACGTTGCATCTGTTCCAGTTTAAGTTTTATACCTACCAAGTCTTTTAGCTCTCGCAAGTCACCAATATACATACCACTAAACCTATTCATTTTGCCTAGCGCCATGGTGACATGGTACTCCACTTCACCTAATGCTTTTAGTTTGCGTTGTTTATATGGTAACATTTTAATTCCAAGGTAAGTCTGCGTTACTGTCGTCTTGTTTCATGTCCGGCTGTTGCTTTTTGCCAGCCTTTTTAACTGGTTCTTTAGCTGCGGGTTTATCAACCGATTGTGGACTGATGCGTAGGGTGTCCCAATCAATTGGGCAGGTAAATGCCATTTCTTTACCTCCACGTATTTTTGTGGTTTCAAAGCTAATTGCATTTGTTTCTTTGTCATGGGCTTCCATAGTAAGAGCAATATCGGCCGCATCAAGAATACCCTTCGCAAACCTGGCTTCACCTGTTGCATCAATTTGATACGGTGAAACCATAACGATTTCATACTTACGGGCAAGGTTTTTAAGTTTCTTGGAGACTTCAATTTGTGGTTTCCAATCATATTGATCCGTACCCTCTAGCACAATTTGGTTAATATAGTCAACCACCACTACTTTTAGCTTATCACCAAACTTAGATTTGGCTTTGCCAATGTGCAGATCAATACTGCTTAGGCTCAAGTCTCTGTCGTCTACAATAATCATTTGATTATCGGACTTTAGTAGGTGATTTCTTACAAGTGTTTCTTCAAATCTATATCTGTCTCTGTGTCGCATAAATTCCAGCACGCTTTCATCGGCGTTCTGGAACATATTGGCTCTGGCTTTTACAACTTTTAATACTTCTTCATCTGTTAGCTTATTTTGCTTTAGATTCTGCAAATTAACGTTGGCTAAAATTGCCAAATTTCTTTGCATTGTTTCCATAGCGGTCATTTCAATACTAAAATATAGACTAGTATTGCCAGACTCATATTGATTAACAAAAATATTGCTACTAGTAATAGATTTTCCAGATCCCCGTTTACCCCCAATGAGTATGAGTTCTTGACGGCTAACACCACCGAGAACAGCATCAAAAGTATTATTAAGACCAAGATAAACACGTTCTTTCTCCATTTCGTCAGGATGCTGAAACATCATCATATCGGCCATAGTAAAGACCTTTTCTGATGTATGTGTTTTTTCCTCAATAGTAAGTGCAATATTTGCTAAGTTATCTTTGATTTCGTTAGAATCGTAAAGCGGTAGCTTATCTACAAATTTATCTAATAGTTTTACGGTTTCGTTTTGTGTGTATTGATCTATTAATGCGTCTAGCGCAACTTCTGCTGAGACGTCAGGAACCTCGGTTAAACGAAGAGTTGCTAACGTCTTGGACGCTGGCCCCTCCCTCAAGGTTAGTTCCAGATCATCAAACGACGGCACAGTGCTATACTTTTCATAGTATTTATTAATTGCACTGTAAAGGGAAGAGTACGCAGCATCCAAAAATACTAACTTGAGCTTAGCCCAGATTTCTAGATTTCGCTCTGTTAATAATTTATTTAAGACTACTGCTGAAGTATCCAAGGCTACCCTACTTTCGATTCATTATCAATTATAACTTGGTCAATAATTTCTGTAACCTTATAAAGTACTGCGTCTCTTAGCTTTTTTATATCTTGCTGGTACGCAGTGTCTTTATCAAAAAGCAGACTTAACTGCTCATGAGTAATTAATTGTTGCAAGCCAAAGTAAATCATGTCGTATGCCATTGTACTTTCTGGCATAACTTCAACTTGTGCCGCTTTGCCGTAATTGTGCATAGCTTGTTTTACAACTTCTTCAATTGTAAAAGACTCGTTGTCGTGATATGTTATTGTAACTTTCATACTTCGACTCCACAAAGTAAAAAGGCCGGGAGCCTTTTACAAACTCCCGACCTAAACATTTGTATCTGCAGATTAGGCGGCAGCTTTTGCTTCTGCCTTGGCCTTCTTAGCAGCACCGTCATAATCGGCAACTTTAATGCCACGACGGGTCAGCAGAGTACGAAGACCACGCTCAGTCTTGTCAACAGCCTTAGCGATCTCAGCAACTGTCATGCTGTGGATCTTGTCGCCAAGTGCGCTAACAGGATCAACTTGCTCCTTAGCATGGCTGGTGCGCTGTGCGGGAATCTTAGCGATTTGTCCCTTTCGTGTCAGGCTCAGAGCCTTACCACGAACGCTAGCCACAGTCTTATTCAGAGCAGAGGCAATGTCTTCAATGAAGCTACCGCTTTCAGCCATAGCAACAAACTTTGCTTCTTCTGCATCGGTATAAGTACGAGCAACTTCAACCTTCTCAGCAGGCTTGACGCTGCCAGTCAGTTCAAGAGCAAGCAGCTTACCCTGAATTTGCTTAGCCGAGAACTTGCCACCGGCAAAGTTTTCAGCGATTTGCTTGTAAGTAAAATTACCGCTGTTAGCGATAACAAACTCAGCAAGTTCAGCACCTTCGTCTTCAGTAAAGGCACTGGTCTTTTCCTTAGCCATAGAAGCTACTTCGACGTCCAGTTGACGCAGCTTGCTGGCAACGCTACGAGCAGTAAACTCGTCGCCCAATTCTTGAGCAGCACGCTCAACAGTGTCAGCGCTAACGGGACGCTGGCCACCAATAATACTCATTAGTTTATCAACAGCGGCATCGGACCACTTTTTAGTCTTTTCAGTCATTTGTATTTTCTTTCAAGAAAGTATTTAAATTTGTGATGATTGTAATACCGAGAGACTCGGCTTTTTTACGTTTTGAACTACCTTTATCTTCTTCGTCAACTAAATAGTCCGTAGTTTTAGTTACAGACTCTACTGGTTTGTAGCCTGCCACCTCTAATGCTTTATAGGCTTCGGCTTTAGTTTTATAAGAATGCAGTTTACCAGTAATACAAATAGTTTTTGAGTTTGTATTTGCAATTACAGGTTTGTCGGAACGAAACGAGAAAGGCAAGAACTCTCTCATCTCTTGGAAATCGGTTTCTAGCCAGCTTAGTAGATTTTGTGTAACTTTATCACCTAAACCGGCCTGCTTGCAAGTCTCGAAACTGATCTCGTCTACAGATGTAACTACTTCACACAACTTTTTACTTGCGGTTTGACCCACTAGTGGGATAGAAAAAGAACTGATAACCGTGGCCAGATCAGCCTGTTTACTCTTTTCAATTTCATCCAGTAACTTTGTGGCTACTTTCTCACTACCAAGTGCCTCAGTAACTTCGGCCAAGTCTAGATAATACAACTCAGTTATATCGCCCAAACCTAGCTTCTCTATTGTGCGAGAACCCATACCCTTAATACTAAGGGTTTTGCAAAAATGCTCGACCTTCTTAGTAAGCTGCGCTCCACAGGCTGTGTTACGACAGAAGAGCTGATCGTTGACCAGTTCTAGTGGGTAGTTACAGCAAGGGCACTCAGTGGGTATTGTGATTCTCATAGTTGCTTTGTTAATTTATATAGATATTATACAGTATTAACTGCTCGTTGACAAGCGAAAATTTCGTTTGCCCAAGGCTAGGAAATTTACGCATCTACTTTGTGTAGGATACACGGAATAATTTCGCCACTGCGAATTACGGCCACCGTGTCTCCTATCTGCAAATCAAGCATTTCGATAAAACCTGGGTTGTTTAGTGTAGCTCTGGATACCACAGCATCACCAATCATAACAGGCTCAAGTATGGCTACAGGGGTAACCTTACCGCTTTTACCAACTTGCCACTCTACATCGAGTAGTTTGGTTTCTACATGCTCGGCTCGCTCCTTGCGGGCATACGCTCCGCGAGGATGTTTGGCCGTATACCCAAGGCTTTGAAAAACTGTGTTGTCGTTTACACGGAACACAATACCATCGCAAGGGTAAATTTTGTCTAGGTCCGCATCGCTGATTGCGCTAAACCCAAATGTTCTCAACATATCTAGATCTTGATCGAACTTTGGACACAGGCTAGGCTGAATGCCGTATGCAAAAAAGCTTACTGCCCTAGTCTTGAATTCTTCAATATCTTTTAGGTTTAGTGCTCCTGCCGCATAGTTGCGAGCATTCTCAATATGTTTAGGAGCTACAATCTCACCAGTGATTTGATAGATACCAGTCACTGGAATGCTGTTCGGAACTAGACCCTTATGTGCCAGAATCTTGTCTGTAATAATTTGGCCTTCTGTGCCATCGCCACGAGTAAGTGCACGCACTAGTTCTCCGTTGACATACAGCAAGCTGATTGCTGCACCGTCAAGCTTTACTGTCATGCTAAGGTCTTGATAACCTTCAAGAGGACGCTTGCCCTCGTCTTCATAGTACTTTTGCAGTGAGTACATTTGGTACATATGCTTTTCAGTTGAGCCTGTAGCCTGTGCACCAACAGCCGAGTAGCCACAGCTCTCGGCGAGTTTGTCAAACTGCTCGTCACTAATAATGGGTTGTCCGGCATAATAAGCCCGACTTGCGATGTTAAGAAATTGTTCCAATTTATTCATAAGACAACTATTATAGCAGTTTAGGGTCTGGGATTCAAGCCAGAAATTTTGTTGGCATAGTGCCGCACAATTTCTTCTGCCTCACCTTTTGAGACTATATCAAATAGTCCGTCTAGCAGTGCGTAAATATTTTCCATGCTAGCTTCCATAGATACGCCTTCTTTACTGGGTACAAAGTCGCCTTCATAACTTTGGAAGTATTTACGCAAGTTGACGTAATACTTATCACGAAACTCACTAAGCGTAAGCTTTAGCTGATAAAACTTTTCTTCGTTGTGATAAATAGTTTTTTCGTAGTGTAGATTATCACTCATACGTCAACCCCTAGTTCTCTTAGGTGCTGTAGGCTTGCCAATTCATAAGCCGGCTGATATGCGCTCTGTTGCCAGATACCCCGTAGCCACAGACTGTAGATGTAGCCGTGCTTAGGACTAAGTTGCTCACTAGTAATCTTAGCCAAGGTATCGTAACGGGCACTATACACCACTTCACCCACCGCAAATCGGTCGCGTGTTGCACCATCTGGAATTAGCTGTGGTTTAAAGTAACTGTGGCCAGGCACCCTAATTGGCACATTAGACTCGTCTAGTACTTGTTTAATTATAGCTGTGCTACGATACGTGCTTTTGCTAATGCTGTCAACAGGTTCACCTGCCAAGTACTCAGAGATAATATAACTACGCTCGTCTTTGGTGATAGGTTTGCCACGCTTTTCAGCACGGAATCGCCGTTCACGCTCACGTCTGTCTCTGTATTCTTGGATAATAGTGGCAAGACGCGTGGTGTTATATGCCATGCCAAGAATTTGACAAGCATCTTTTTTAGTAATAGGTTTTACACCTTCTTCACTAGGTTCTAGTAGACGAATAACTTTTGCAATGTTTGCATCAGTCATCAGCTCTTGTTCAAGTTCACTACGCTTTCGTGCCATATTCTGTTCCTATAAATACAAAAGGCGGCATACGCCGCCTTGATTAAGCCTTGATAACGCTCAGCAGATACACAGCGGCTTTGCCGGTGAGCTTGCTAAGAATGTCGTCGTCAATAGGGGCACCCTTGGCTTCGATAGCGGCCTTCAAGTCAGCAATAGCAGACTCTTTAGATACACGCTTAGAGCCTTCGCCAGAACTGGTCTTGGTCTTGGTACCGCCCGAGCTAGAGCCTGGGTCTTTCTTTACATATACGCCTGCTTGCACAAGAACCATACGAACGCCGTTGGGCGACATTTCGATTTCTTCTGCAATATCTTTGATAATCTCAGTACTAGTTTCAGGTGTAGGCTCAGCACCTTCGTACATTTCGATAACTTTAGCCTTGAGTTCGTCAGTCCATTGAGTAGTAGTAGCCATGTTTTCCTTAATGTGTGTTTTTTGTTTGTTTAATGTTTCCAGTTTTTACTAGATCGTATTGTATTAAACTTTCGTAAGCGGCATTGTATGCCAAAGCCAACATATATAATTTACCTGTTGGCATCAAACTATCTGGCAGATCGGAGGGGGTTAGATTGTTGCCTTCACACAATTCTTCGACTTTTGAAGAAATCTGTAAGCTTAGCTTAGCACAGTCATACAATGCCTGACTATCCCAGCTTCTGAATTTATCAGACATAATCTGTGCTTACCGATTGCATTTGCTCAGGAATAAACCTGCGGTAATTGTGCTTAAGATCAAACTGCTCTAGCAGAGCTTGAGTTTGCTGATGTTGGGCGGATTTCATTGCACTAAATTCAGCACAGAATTGTGCAAACTCGTCAGCGGGCATCTGCGAAACATCAATACCTTCAACATACTTAGTGGGCTGTACAAGCTCAATAACTGCACGATCACTTTGAGTACCGTCAGCTTTAGTGTAGGTAAATTCAATAAGTTTCATTACTTTGGTTTCCTGTAGTTTGTGAAAAGATATTATACAATCATTAATCTGCTAGTTCAACTGTAAAAATTTAATCGTTTTTGACAATTGTGTTTCTCAAGCCTTGTCTAAACTTTTCTGATTTAGTCGTAGACAAGAAAGGTATAATTAGGAGTGGGGCAATAATTGTACTTACGCAAGTATAAATAATACAGCTAAGTAGTGGATGCCTAGTAAACTCGTTATCTACTCCTAAAGTTTTAGCCTCCTGAATACAAGGCCAGAAAAATTCATAACAACAGGCTAATGCTGTTGTTAGTGCAAAGATTATATAATATTCCATTAAGCCCACACTAAGTTGCCCCACTTGTCATGGGCACGGGCACCTAGTGTAAAGTTAACTTTGCCTTCTGGTTGTTTGTACTGACGCCTTCCGTGAAGGGCCAATGCCGCTGACTGAATTTTAGGATTGCTACTAAAAAGGTCATGGCTTGCCATACCTGTAAACTGTTTGAATAGCTGTGCAGTTTTGATATTAGTCTTAGACCAGGTGCCTGTTCCAAGAGGCTTTTTACGCCTATACTTAATATTCTTAATTGCTTCTTCTAAACACTTATCATTTGGATTTTGTGCCAGAAGTTTTGTCAGCTTTCGCTCCCTGTTGGTTTTCCAGCGATTATTAGCTTTGTATGCGCTATAGTACCCTTGTTTAGATTTACTAGTGCTTTTTGCCAAGATTTATCCTTTAGACTTCTTCTACATACGGATAGTCATCACCTTCTACAAATGAAACGGTGTTGTCACTATCCAAACGCTTTTGCATACGCTCAGCTTCTTTGAGTTTCTCGACATTGTTGTAGCAATAGTTAAGAGCCTCTACCAGTGCGGGAACATTTTCGATTGCAATGGGAACCATACGATTGCAACCATCAAAGATGGCTACTTCATCGAGGCCACCAGGATTAGTTCCGTGCTCAACGCCGCAATAAAAATAACGAGCACCGTTTTCAGTGTGTACTGTAAAAATACCTTCATCACCAAACTGGTCAATGTCGGCGTGGTTGGCTTCGCTAAAATATACTTTCATGTTATACCCTTTAGGTGGTTTGTAATCTAATATTATACTAAATCTGAAATAAAGTTTCAATAAAGAATTTTTGCAACAAAAAATAAGTTACATAAAAAATTCTGAAACTTTATCTTGGTAGTTTTCGATGTTGTGGTGCTTACAAAATGCGGTTAGAAGTTTATAATCGTGATCTTCCGACATAATAGCATTATGAATGCTTAAATAGCCTGCCATCTGTGCTTGTGCATATGCTTCAGCCCCAAAGCCAAATACATCGTACAGAACATATCGGTAACTACCAGATTCCTTGATCTCACCTTCGTAAATTCTACGAGCTACAGCACAAAAGCACTTAAGCTGATCGTCTTTGCTTAGTGAGTTCCAGTATTGTTCCTGCTCCAATTCAATTTCTTTGAAAACACGAGCAAATTCATTTTGCAATTCTTCCATTGTATTTATCCTTGGTAGGCCGGGTGTGAGTCGAACACACCACCAACGGATTATGAGTCCGCTGCTCTAACCAGCATGAGCTACCGGCCCAGTAATTCTTTAATGATTTTCTGTCGCTGTTCGGGCGTATAGTACGTCCACTTTTGTATTTCTTCTACAGTTCGCTTGCATCCTAAACAATACTGCAGTTTAGGGTCTAGCTTGCAGATTTTAACGCATGGTGATTCCATAATGAAAAAATCCCCAAATCAGTATATATTATACCAATTTGGGGATATGAATTCAAGTTAATAATTTGGTACGCGATGACGGGTTTGAACCGCCGACCCTCTCCGTGTAAAGGAGACGCTCTACCGCTGAGCTAATCGCGCATTATTCGAAAGAATACACTTCGTAGTCTTCTTTACCACAGCCACACTCAGGGCATTCAAAGTTATCAGGTAAAGAATCCCAGTCGCCTTCAATTTGTTCGTCGTGGATATGTCCACAGATTACGCACACATATTCCATTACATTGACTCCAATACTTTCTTATAAGCATTAGCGTGTCGCTCTTCCACTTTTGCTAGTGCTGCGAATCTTGCTTCTGCCTTGCTGAGCATTTCTGAAAATTCTTGTGCGTGTTGCTTTGATTCTTCGGCCTGTAACCTAGCTTCTAGTATTGCTGATTCGTTACCTTCTTGTTCTGCGTCTTCTTCGAATCTTGGATACATTTCTGTAAATTCGTAAGTTTCGCCTTCAATAGCCTTTAGCAAACATTCGCGTGTACTAGGTCTGCCAATTAACAGCTCTAGGTGTCCCCAAGCGTGTTTTATTTCTTGATCGGCAGTGTGCTCAAAATGCTTGGCAATATCTTCGTAACCTTCGTCCCTTGCAATTTTTGCAAAGTACCGGTACTTGATGTGTGCAGTACTCTCGCCAGCAAGAGCACTACTTAAGTTTTGTAGTGTTTTAGATAACATAATTTGTGTTCCTGTGTGGTGCGGGGTAAGAGAATCGAACTCTTAACTGAAGGTTGGAAGCCTACTGTTTTACCATTAAACTAACCACGCTTGGTGCGGGCGGCGAGATTCGAACTCGCGTCCACTGGTTGGCAACCAGCGATAATAACCAGGCTATACGACGCACGCATTAATCTTGTGACATTTCAACTAGCTCTAACTGTAAGAATCCGAACTCGTCTATGTACCACCTTATTATTTGTTTAGGAGGAAATAGAAGTATATATTGCATCAATTTCTCCTAATTGATACTGCTAAAAATAATTTTTCCATGGGTAAATATACTTGTATTATAATATATTTAACAATGGAGGAGGGATGGTAGAATCGAACTCCAACCTGTTTCCAAGTCCATCTGTGTTCAAAACAGTGCTAGGCCCAGCCTAGTTAACCCTCCAGTGGCCCGTTATTCTGTTACGAGGAAACGGGCAAACCCTAAGCCGAGTTTAGGCGGCTAAAGCAAAACTTTCGTCGTTTGCATTTACGGTGTTTGCGTCTACGGCCGGTTAACACCAACCCTACGGCTTCTGCATTGCCGAGTTGTCCACTTCACTACTTGTCACCCTGTCGAAACCATGACTGGCCCATCAAAAGCATCCTACTGCGGCGTGAACACATACAACTGTCACCACAACAATTGATCATTCACCGTGTTCTCCCTTGTAGGTAGGGTCGCTGGTTAGGCGTCTTTCGCTGCCATGCTTTTGGTGGACCAGGTGGGAGTCGAACCCACGTCCAAAGCGCCTTTTGCTAGGCTTCATACAACTATAAACTGGTGCCGCTTGTCGGATTTGAACTGACGACCTACCGCTTACAAGGCGGTTGCTCTACCTCTGAGCTAAAACGGCAAATTTGGTAGCCATGGACAGTTTCGAAATGTCGACCTATCGGTTATCAACCGATTGCTCTGCCTCTGAGCTACATGGCTATACATCCTGGACTCGACGACAGGACTTGAACCTGCATAAAACGGATTTGCAATCCGCTCCCTAACCATTCGGGTCACGCCGAGTTAGATTTGTCTGTTGCTAACGCACTGCTCAAAAGTTTTCCACAACTTATTAAACCTTACTTCATAGATTGATTGTAAACCAAGCAGATAGTTCAAGCGCTCATCTTCGTCCATTTCTTCTTGTGCATAATAGAAGTTTTCAATGTCCTTGGTAACATTCCAGCACTCCATAATTTCTTGTTCAAGATCAAAGCGGTTTTTCTTCATTAGTGGTTCCATTTTAGTTACTCAATACAAATTTTAGTCTGTCGGCTGCGTAAGTTGCTGCAAATGCTTCTGGTTTAACTTGTGGTTCTATATTACAAACTCCGCGAATATAACCAATTGCTTGATTTATTACTTGACTACTAGCGTATCGGTCGCTAGGGTTTAGGTCAAGGTGCACTTCAACGTGTCGATCTTGCAACACATCGCTTAGCTCATTGAATAGGTCAGCTACTTTGTACACTTCATTCATCAACCTAAGTGCAGGCTTGTCTTTGCGCTGATCGTAGTCTAGCTCACGAATTACATTGCCAAAAATCTTGCAACCGTGTTTGCCGTCAATGTGCACTACTACAGCCAGCGTATAGTCTGCATGCCACTTGTTGTTGTACACAACTCGTTCACTATCAGCGCCAAGATAAATTTTTGTTTCAGGACTAGATTGTACAATAAATTGCTTTACTTCTTCAAGATTAAATTTTCGCATAATTGTGTGTTTGTGGCTGGGGATGATGGACTCGAACCACCGAATGTCGGAATCAAAATCCGATGCCTTACCAACTTGGCGAATCCCCAATTGTTGAATTTGTTAAAGTAGTTGCCCCATCGTTATAGCAACCATTCACCCGTGTAATTAAGCCGGCCGGGACTCGGTACGTCACTTGGGATACTTAACCAGCGCATTCCATTATGCTCTAAGGTGGGTACTGACCCCACTCTCTGCTCTACACTAAGTCGACCTTCGAAGTATCTTCCTAGCGTGTCTTTCACTTGCTGACACTCTAACAAAACTTGGTGGTTACCACCGAATGGCGGAATCAAAATCCGATGCCTTACCAACTTGGCGAATCCCCAATGGATTCTAAGTAATCTTCACACGCCTTTATCCAAGCCTGTGTTGTCAAGTTATCTTTTGTTAATGGGTCGTTTTTAAACATCTTAATAACCCACTCACACGTATCTTTATTACGGCCATGATAAACTAGCATAGTTGTCTCCATGTTTGGCTCCCCAGCGTGGGATCGAACCACGGACCAACAGATTAACAGTCTGCTGCTCTACCGCTGAGCTACTAGGGAATAGTACTTTAGTCTAGCCACCTTTCGATGGCTAGAGTGAAATATTATTCAACGTACCTGTATTTTCCTGCCATGTCACGAAACATTGTTTTAAACCCGTCTCTTGCTTGCACAAACTGTGAATATGCTTGAGCACCTTGGGTAGATAGTGCTAAACTTGCTGCACCTAAGTCATCTACTGCTGCCATCATAATTTCAAAGTCTTGCTGTTGCTGTGCACACCACTGTTCGTGAATTGTAATAGATTTCATTTTTATACCTGCGCTTGTCCTGTTATATGCCAACTATCATTAAATACTAGTGTTACTGATTCGTACGGAGACTGTAGTATTATCTCGTCACCATCGTCTATTTTTTCGCTGTTTTGAGTGACAATATAAATCTTTTTATTGCCAATTTGTTTTTGCTGTGCTTTAATTATTAGTAGTTTTCCTATAGGAGGGTTTTCGGGCAAGTATATTTCAATAGATTTTGTATTTAGCACTCCTATATAACAATCATCTGGTTGTACATAGTAAGTGTCTGTAATTACTTTTGCATTTAGTACGCATAGACCGCTGCTTGGCCCCGGTGGACCTGGTTCACCTTGTGGCCCTTGTATACCTGGTATACCGTCTGCTCCTGGTGGACCCGGTTCGCCTTGCGGCCCCGGTGGACCTGGTGGACCTGGTGGACCTGGTGGACCTGGCTGGTCGTTGTCATTGTCTATTATTATAGTACTGTCTCTGTCGTCTACAGTCTGTGCGGCTGGAATAAAAACAGGCTTTGGTAGGGCATAGAATGCCCATGGAGGAGGAAAGAATAATTGTTGTCGTTGATACACAGTAATCTCCTGGTAGGAACCCCTGGACTTGTGGCCCAGGGGTTTGCAATCAAAAGAGATTATCTAATGTTTGTGTTTGTATTGCTTGGATTAGCGGTTTGTGTGCCGCTACCAACGTTTATTGCTGAGTTAGTACTCTGAATTTGCTGAGCAAGGCCCCAAATAGCATTGTATAGTTGTCCGTACTGCTGTTGTTGCTGTGCTTGCTGTTGCATTTGGTTGATGTTGTTGGTAGTGGTAACTTCCACACCACGAGCAACTGCGCCATTATCTAGCTTAGTTTGTAAAGCGATTACAGCTGCATTTGCATCGCTAAGTTGACGGTTTAGGGTCGCCTCATACTGAGCAGTGATCAGAGCGCGGGTCTTGTCGCCATCATTCTGAATGTCTTTGCTCAGCTCATAGCGGTTTTCCATGATTTGCTGCTGAACGCCATTTAGCTGCTGCGCTAGTACCATTGTACCGGCATTGACTGCTTCTTTAACACCATCAACACGATTAGCTAAAGATGCTGTTGTGTTGTTGAATTGCGAAGTAATGCCAATAGTTTGATTAGCTTGACTAGCTTCCATAGCAGCTGTTGAAACAGCTACAGACTTATCTACTGCACCAATAGCGGCCATTAAGGACATATTGGCTTGGTTTTGCTCTGGTGGACTGCGTAAGACGGCTCCGCCAGCACCATCGCCTCCAAGAAGGTTTCCGTTATTGCGTAGTAGACTTCCTAGGATAAGACCACCGATAAGGCCGCCACCGCCAAAAAGGCCGTCGCCACCACTCATCATCATACCACTTGGTGTAATTGATTCTGCCATATTTTTCCCCTTATTATTATAATTTTATGGAGTTATAAAACGGCAAAGAGCACTGGCTGTACTCTTTGCCAGTGCTGACTACTCTATGTTTAGAGTAGTCTTAATTGGTTGTTCTGAAACCATATTGGGTTTAGGAATTATACTTTCGTAGTGGTTCATTGTCAATCTAACACCACCATCACACATTTCGCTAATACGCTCCAACATAAAGTGAAGGTCTTCGTCTGTTGTGTGCTCTTCTCTAATAAACTCAAATAGTCTCAGTAGAAGTGGAATGCTCAATCTGCAACATTCCAGCTCTTGCTGAAATTTTTCTTTCATAGGCTAGCTTTCTTATTTTTATTATAGGCCATAGTAAAATGCACTAACTGTGCACTTTAGTATGGCGACCCAGAGGGGTAACGATCCCCTTCTACCAGCGTGACAGGCTGGCGTGCGTCCATGAACACTTCTAGGCCATTAACTATACTCGCCGCTAACTTGAGCCAGTATATACTTTATTACTTCATTCTTACGATTGCTGTGTATTAGATCGTCTGGTATTTCCATATCAAATGCTTTATTTGGTGTAGCCCACCAAGTTTCTACCATTTCTCTACTGCCCAATACTTGCAGCAAAATTTCATTTAGTGATTGTTTTTTCATACACTATTCCTTGGTACCCCTGGCCAGAGTCGAACTGGCACGCCCTAAAGCGGGAGATTTTAAGTCTCCTGTGTCTACCATTCCACCACAGGGGCATATTGGTGGGTGTGGTTGGAGTCGAACCAACAGTGTTTACCAACGCGGGACCGGATTTACAGTCCGGGGATGCACACTCCGTAGCATCAACACACCCTATACTTCTACTGTTCCAGTGTCGTATTGTATAAATACTCCACTAGACATATTGTGTAGTTCTTTTTCGTCCCGTATAGAACAATACGGGCCTCTATAAATTTGAAAGTCCTTGCCACTATTCCATGCTTGTAGCGCTGCTTCTTTGGTAGCATAAGTTCTACCATAAGCAGGCACAAGAAATATCGGTGGAGATATTCTGCTAATCAATTTCATGGTTATTCCTACAGTGCAAAGATATATTATACACTGTTCGGCGAACAAATTCAAATTAATATTTTGGCATCCCGCCAGGGACTCGAACCCCGACCAACAGTTTTGGAGACTGGTATGCTGCCATTACACTAGCGAGATATTATCTTTTACGTCACAATCTTTATTGGGGCAGAACGGCCCAATTCCTGGAGCAATTTTAAGTTCGGTTGCACACTTAGGGCACTGCTCGTCAATTACATATTGACCTTTGATTATATTTGGTTCATCTCTACAAAAAATAGCATCCCACCTGGAATCCCATTCTTGTTGACTAACACTCATAGGTCTTCTGCTACTTCCTTTTCCGCCGTCACTCATAGTAGTTTAATAATTTAGTTAAAATAAAAGACTTAAGTTTGGTAGAATATTCTAGCAAACCTAAGCCTTCTGCTTAAGGCCCACGCTCTCTCGCTCTGACAGGCTGGCTACTGTCCCTGGCGGTGGGGTTTGGTTGCGGAGGCAGGATTTGAACCTGCGATCTCTAGCTTATGAGACTAGCGGGAACGTCCTAGCTTCCCTACTCCGCTATTTTGCTGGTACTACTCCACTTATAACAAATGTTTCTAGCTCTTTTGCTAGTCGCATAACATCTGTCATAGTGTACATTGGTGGCATAAATTCTTTATGATCATTTAGCGTTTTTGTGCCAGCTTTTACAGCTGCCTCAAAAGCTACTTCGCCAAATTTTCTTGTGATCTTATAATGATCGTCTAAATACTCTTGTGCTGTTTCTAACAGCTCTGAGCGTAGGTCTGGTAAGTCCATGGTTCCCTCTTTGTTATTGTTATTATCGGGTTATGCAACTAGAACCAAAACTGACGATTATTGTGCAGACGTTCCCAGAGTTTTTCTAGGCGTTCGACTTCGTGATGGTCTGCAGGGCCGTACTCTTCAATAAACTCCTGAAGTGTGTACGGCTCAAAATAGTCTCGAAGCCGCTGCATTAAATCACTTAGCATTATTTACAAAACCGTAAAGCTTTTTAGCCTGATCTACCACTTCTTCAATGGTATACATCTTGGGCATATACTCTTTCCAGTCAGCTTGTACTTTTTCACCTTGTGCCACTAGTGCATCAAAGGTGCGCTTTGCAAACTCAGTATTCAGTTCGTGTTGTTGTTTAAGGTATTCTTCCGCAGTTTTTAGTAGTTCTGCGCGAATTTCAAATGGATTCATAATGATCTCCTGTGTGTTGTGTGATAAGGCCCGAGGAATATTTAGCCAGCCTTAACCTCGGACTGCTGACCCCGTATACTATAGAAAAATCGGGGGCTATGTACTTTTAATTCTGTTTTTACGACACTCGTGGCAGTCGCATCCACGGCCACAACCGCCACAGCCGCGCTCTACTTTAGCAGCCTTTTTTGGTTGGTTTTGGCGCGCATGAATAGCTCGTTCTGCTGCTTCGCACGCACCAAGCGTGTCAAACTGACAACGGCCGCGTTCTCCGTATTTGTACTTGCCGTTACTGCATTTATAACATGGCATATTTAGTCCAGTGCTTCAATCTTGGTTAGTGTACTCATTTTGTGGCCTACAATAGTATCTGTAGGCTTATACTTGCCACTATCGTCCGGTCTGTATACACGAATAAGTGTGCCAGGATCGTCTTCCGTACCAGTAATAGTAAAACTACTGCCCGGTATAGCTTCGCTGCCACTAGTGATTACTTTGGTAATCTTGCCACGAGCACGGCCACCACTGCTGTTCCAGCTTACACTGTCGCCGCGCTTTAGTTTAGCAGCCTTTTCAGCAATCTTTTGTAAGAGCATACTGTACTGCTCTATTTTTTGTACATACGGATCCATGTAATCTCCTGTGGGCAGGTGAACGGGTTTCGACCCCTATCTTGCTGTTTCACAGACAGCCGTGCTAGCCATTACACTATTCCCTGCATTGTCTTGGCGGATAGTATAGGATTCGAACCTATGCTCAGACTTTCATCCGAGGACGGTTTAGCAAACCGCTGCCTTAGACCACTCGGCCAACTATCCAATTTGGTAGCCCCGGAGGGACTCGAACCCCCACACTCTGCCTTATCTAGACAGCGCTATGCCGAGGTATAAGCTCGGTTCTTTAACCAGTTAAGCTACGGGGCCATATAGAAGTGCACTAGGTGTGTTCCTTTCGGTGGTCACCGCCCTAGGTAAAGATCGCGATTGCTAATGCACTTTTATATGGTGGAACCACAGGGACTCGAACCCTGAACTTATCGGTTAAAAGCCGATTACTCTACCATTGAGTTATAGTTCCAGTTGCCGGTTCAACTGCTGGCGTAGTTGTTTGTTGGTCTTCTTGTGTGACCCCGCCTTGCGTTTCAGTGCTAAGGCTACTAGCGGATTTCTCGGTTTTAGTTTTGGTATCTTCATAGTATACTCGCTTAATCTCTAGTGGTTTAAATTCTTTTTTGGTTTCTGGGAACCACGGTATAAACTCAGTTGCTACAGTATATACGCCTAGACTATTTCGCCACATTATATGTCTCCTGGTGGAGGATAGGAGGATCGAACTCCTAACTCAGGCTTGCAAAGCCCGCGTGTTCCCATTAGCACTAATCCCCCGCTTAAGTTTGCACACTGTTTACTGCCCCAGCCGCTAAGCCAGCGTCCTAAATTTACCGGGTTCGCGACGCCCGCCTATGTTTAGGGTCACACCATCTCCAGCACCTTTCCTAGGAGGATACTGGTCTCAAGTATGCAAGGCTCCGTAACTTAATCGGATGCTAGCAGTGTGCAAACTAAAATGGTCCGAGTGGTGGGATTCG
>JACCEC010570414.1_pt1 | contig 34533 bp, 28 predicted proteins | sample 7450121 | NCBI WGS metagenome assembly JACCEC01 (sample SAMN15323455, study PRJNA562643) | freshwater metagenome | isolation source: river surface water | place: USA:Blue River Watershed | collected 2017-08-18 | reverse complement strand
TTCGTCAGGAGGTCATCGCCCACAAGCGCATTCGCCAAGTCGCTTTGGGCGAACACATCACGCTATTTTTTGAAGATGAGAAAACGATTCGTTACCAGATTCAAGAGATGCTGCGGATTGAGAAGACTTTCGAAGAAACCGGTATTCAAGATGAGCTGGATGCCTACAACCCGCTGATCCCGGATGGCCGTAACTTCAAGTGCACGATGATGATCGAGTATCCGAATCCCCAGGTCCGCAAGTCCGAGCTTGCAAAGCTGAAAGGTGTCGAGGATCGGGTCTGGATTCAGGTCGAGGGCCGCGAGAAGGTTTTTGCGATCGCCGATGAGGATCTGGATCGGGAAAATGAAGAAAAGACATCGTCGGTACATTTCATGCGATTTGAGCTCGATGAGGATATGGCCGGTGCGCTGAAATACGGTGTGGGCCTGGCCATGGGTGTCGATCATCCCAACTACAAAGTGGTGGTGGACCCTGTCGCTGCGGAGACACGGGCCTCACTGGTGAGGGACCTCGCTTAAGATAAAATCTGAAGTCCAAATCACAGAAAGAGGGAAGGCTGCAGTGAGCGCAAAAAATGTTCTTGGTGGTCCGCTTGCGCCTTGCAGCCAAGATCCGGTAACAGGTTTTTTTCGAGATGGTTGCTGCAACACCTCCTCCGAAGATTACGGCAGCCACACCATCTGCGCCCAGATGACCGATGCCTTTTTGGCCTTCTCTAAGTCGCGTGGCAATGACCTCTCGACCCCAAATCCTGAGTACCGATTTCCTGGCCTGAAGGCCGGGGATCGTTGGTGTCTATGCGCAGCCCGCTGGCGCGAAGCCGCAGAGGCGGGCCTTGCGCCACCCGTGATTCTCGAATCGACACATGAGCGTGCGCTCGAGGTCGTAGCGCTTGCCGATCTCGAGTACCACGCGCTCCAAACCGCTTAGCCTGAGTTCCCACCTGCGTTATTAGCCCCGGACCGACTGGGGTCTTCTGGGGTTTTGTTTTGCTGCCTTGGAACCGATCGCCGCCCCACAAAGTCCATAACAAAAAACACAATTTCTTTATGTCCTCACATCCCAGTATCTTGGCTGTTCAGTCACGCTTCTCGGTGCAACATGATTTGCGGAAGAAGCTTTTTTCGTTTCGTCCGATTATCGCGGCCGTACTTGCTGGCTCCGTGGCGAGCGCCGCTGCGCAATCAGTGCCGATTGCGTCACAGCTGACGATTGATCAGATCACCGAAGTGGTCTTGCAGTACAACATTGATTTCGCTGCGGCTGCCCGGAGTCGTGATGCCGCCACCGCGGCTGTCCGTTCCGCTCGGGCCTTGCCCAATCCGCGTCTCGAGATGGCCTCGGGCGATAACGCCTTGCGCCCGGCAAGCGCAGCGGTTGCAGGCCGTGTGGAGACCCGAGGCGTTGTCCAGCTTATTGAGAATCCTTTTTTGCGCAGCGCCCGAATTGATGCGGCCTCTGCCGGATCAGCGGCGGCCGGGCACGAGTTGACTTCGGTGCGAAATAATTTAGTGGCAGAGGTGCGGCTGCGCGCCTTTGAGGCGCTTTTAAGGCTTGAGGAGGAGATCGCAGCCCGCGAGGCCGTGCGGCTACTCGAGCAGATTCGAGATCGCGTGAAACTCAGGGTAGATACCGGCGAAGCGCCACGCTTTGAGTTAATCAAGGCCGATGCTGAAATCATCAGTGCCAGGCAGCGACAGGTGAGTGCTGCAATTAAGGCTGAGCAGGCCTTCATTACATTAAATCGCTTAGCTGCAGGCCGCCTGCCAGAGAAATGGTCGATTGCAGGCCGACTTGCCGATGAGGCCCAGCCCATGGTGCTCGAAGAGGTCATGCAACAGGCCTTAAATAAAAGCCCAGAGCTTTCTGTGCTGCGATCTCTGCTGGAGCGTGCCGATGCAAACTTGAGCTTTGCAAAATCCGGCCGGCTGCCAGGCGTTGAGCTGCGCTATCAAGAGCTTCGGGATCCTGAAATTCGTCAGACCATGACCGGTGTCGCGATACAAATTCCCCTTTTAGATCAGCGCCAGGGTCCGGTTGCTGAAGCAGCCGCTGAGCGGCTGAGAGCGCAGACACGTCTTGACGGCGCAACTCTGGAGATGCGCCAGCGCGTATTGCTGGCGTGGAAATCCTACGAGATGGCCCGGGCTGCGGTTGAGGCCCTTGGCCGCGGTGCAATCCCCGAGGCCGAGGCCGCATTGCGCGTCGCAGAGGCCGCCTATCGATTTGGAGAGCGCGGCATTCTTGAAGTGCTTGATGCCCAGCGTGTGCTGCGATCGGTTCGCGCAGATTTAATTCAGGCCCGCTTCGAGCTTCAGGCAGCCCGGATCACGCTCGATAAGCTTGCTGCTCGTTACATCGCCACTGCTCAATGAAAGACACAATGACATCCAGTAATGACTTGTTATCCGAACGCCCATCACGTTTTCTTCTGACGGCCGCCGCGGCAGCATCCTGCCTACTGCTCGTTGCTTGCTCAAGTGAGCAGCCAGCGGCTTCCAGCGCACCTAAGCTGGATGCGAAGGATGTTGCAGTAAAGCCCGAGATGCAGGGCTATTTCACCGCCGGCAAGGTCGAGGCCGCTGAGCTTTCACGAGTCGTTGATATCTCGGGAACGATTCAGCCCGATGAACGTCTGGTAACGCGAATCGGTGCCTCAGTATTGGGAAGGGTGACCAATGTGCTGGCGGAAGTAGGGGATCGAGTTTCAATCGGTCAGCCGCTTGCGAGTCTCGCCAGCCCAGAGCTAACGCAAGCGCAGGTTGCATTTCTGCGCGCAAACGCATCGTTTAATCAGGCCGGGCGCGCGGTGGAGCGGGCCCAGGTGCTTGTCAAGGCGGATGTGATCGGCACTGCCGAGTTACAGCGGCGTGAGTCAGAACTCAATATCGCGCGCGCCGAGCTGCGCGCTGCAGGTGATCAGCTTACGCTGATGGGTATGTCGGCCGCCATGATTGACACCCTCCGCAACGATGGTGTGCTCAATCCCAGTGTGGGTATTACCGCAACCCAGAGTGGTGTTGTGATTGAACGTAAAGTCAGTCAGGGCCAGGTAGCGACTCCAGGAGATCCGCTCTTTACTGTGGCGGACCTGACCCGGGTCTGGGTGGTGGGCCAGATTCCGGAGCAGACCGCTCAATACGTGCGTGCAGGCCAGGCACTCGAAATCGAGGTGCCCGCCCTGAAAAATAAAAAGCTAACTGGAAAAATTGCAGTCGTTGGAGACACGATTTCTCCGGAGACGCGAACCGTGACTGTGCGTTCTGTGATTGATAATCCTGGACGCAATCTCAAGCCGTCGATGCTGGTCAATATGCGCATTCAGGGCGATGCACGCAGCACCGCGGTGGTGCCTCTCGAAGCGGTGGTGCGAGAGGGTAATAAAGATTTCGTATTTGTCAAAAAAGCGGAGAACGTTTGGACGATGGCGCCTGTAGAACTCGGGCCGCCCGTCAACGAGACCGTCCGGCCGGTGATCTCAGGCTTATCAGCCGGGGCGGAGATCGTGGTCAAGGGCGCGTTCCATTTGAACAACGAACGCAAGCGCGTGCAGGAGTAAGGCCGTGATCCCGTCGTTGATTCGTTCCGCTCTTAGCCAGCGGCTTGTGGTGATTGTGATTGCGCTGGTGCTATGCGGATTTGGCTTGCGCGAATCCCTGCGACTGTCAGTGGATGCCTTCCCCGATGTCACCAACATTCAGGTGCAGATCGCTACCGAGGCCCCTGGCCGCTCGCCAGAGGAAATCGAGCGCTTCATCACCGTACCTTTAGAGATTGCAATGACCGGGCTACCCGGGCTTACGGAGATGCGATCACTGAATCGCAGCGGCCTGTCGATCATCACCTTGGTCTTCACTGATAAAACAGATGTTTATTTCGCTCGACAGTTGGTCACCGAGCGACTCATTGAGGTTAGCACCCGCATGCCCGACGGAGTGGTACCGGTGTTGGGCCCCGTATCGACCGGCCTAGGCGAGGTCTTCCAATACACGATCGAGCGGCCGGATGACGGTAAGCGTGAACTGTCTTCCGAGGAGCTGATGGAGCGCCGCACCCTGCAGGATTGGGTAGTACGACCCATGCTGCGCTCTATTCCGGGTGTCGCAGAGATCAATTCCTATGGCGGTCTGGTGAAGCAGTTTCAAGTCAAGGTGGATCCGGGCCGACTGCGGCACTTCAATCTGACCGTGCAGCAGGTCGTGAATGCGATTTCAGCCAACAACTCAAATGCAAGCGGCGGCATTCTTCCCCAGGGTTCTGAGCAGTTTCTCGTGCGCGCGGTGGGACTGATCCGCACGATTGATGACATCAACAACATAGTGCTTAAAGAGCAAAGCGGTGTGCCGGTTTTTGTGCGTGATGTGGCCCGAGTAGAGATTGGCAGTGAGGTCCGTCAGGGCGCACTGATCAAGGGTGGCCATACCGAAAGCGCCGGCGGGATTGTGATGATGATTCGTGGCGGCAACGCCAAGCAGGTCGTAGCTCGGGTGAAAGAGCGGATTGAGGAGATCAACGGCTCTGGCATGCTGCCTGACGGATTGAAGATCGTGCCTTTTTATGACCGTACTGATCTTGTAGATGCAGCCCTTTGGACTGTCGGAAAGGTATTGATCGAGGGCATTTTTTTGGTGGTTTTAATTCTCTTTGTGTTTCTTGGCGATGTTCGCTCCAGCCTGATCGTCGTGGCCACACTCGTTATTGCGCCCTTAACGACCTTTATCGTAATGAATCGGTACGGTATTTCCGCCAATCTGATGTCGCTTGGGGGTCTGGCAATTGCCATTGGTCTGATGGTGGACGCCACTGTCGTGGTGGTGGAAAACGTATTTCATAAGCTAGGCAAGGCGGGCAAAAGCATTGGGGAGCGGGTCAGGACTGTTTTCGAGGCCACTGCCGAGGTTGCCACTCCGACCATTTTCGGTATTGCAATCATCATCCTGGTGTTTTTGCCGCTGATGACCCTGCAGGGCATAGAAGGGAAAATGTTTGCGCCCTTAGCGGTTACGATCGCGGTAGCGTTAACGATTTCATTAGTGGTCTCGCTGACGCTCTCTCCCGTCCTTTGCTCCTACTTCTTAAAGGGCGGTGCAGATCACGATACCAAAGCGATTGCCTATCTTAAGCGGCATTACTTAAACCTATTAGACCGCGCGATCATGCAGGATCGTAAGACTCTGGGCGTGGCTGTCGGCTTGCTGGCGCTCTCTTTGTTGCTATTCCCTTTCCTGGGCAAGTCCTTCATGCCGATTATGAAAGAGGGCGCACTCACCCCTCAGGTGATTCGGGTGCCCAGCATCTCGCTGGACGAATCAATTCGGCTGGAGATGGCCGCCATGAAGATGGTGGCGGAAATTCCCGGAGTGAAAAGCGTAGTTTCACCTTTGGGCCGAGGTGAGTCGCCAGCAGATCCCGCGGGCCCGAATGAATCGAGCCCTATTGTTCTGATTGATCCCGAGTCCGATCGTGATCAGGATGAGATTGAGGCGGAGATTCGTAAGAAGCTGGCAGGCATACCCGGTGTGCAGATTGTGATTTCCCAGCCTATTGCGCAGCGCGTTGACGAGATGGTGACTGGCGTGCGCTCCCAGCTTGGTATCAAGCTCTTTGGCGACGATCTCAATGAATTAAGACAGCTGTCGGAGCAGGTCGCCAAGGTTGTGCGCAGCGTTCGAGGTGCCAGAGATATCCGGATGGAACGGCTTTCGGGCCAGCAGTTTCTGACTGTCGATATTGATCGTAATGCGATTGCCCGCTATGGATTAAATGTCGCGGATGTTCAGACTCTGATTGAGACAGCAATTGGCGGCAAAGAGGTCACCACGCTCTATGAGGGTGAGCGCCGCTACGGTATCCAGGTGCGTTTCCCGCAGCGCTTTCGGCAGTCGATTGAGGATATCAGCAAAAAGCTGCCGAGAACTTCCAATGGCGCCCAGGTGCCGCTATCCAGTGTTGCAAAGATTCAGCTAGTAGATGGCCCCGCCCAGGTGAGCCGCGAATGGGGTAAGCGTCGGGTCGTGGTGGGCGCCAATGTCGAGGGCCGGGATCTGGGTGGCTTCGTAGAGGAAGTACAGCAGCGGCTGGCGAAAGAAGTAAAGCTTCCCCAGGGTTATTACTTTAAGTTTGGCGGCCAGTTTGAAAATCTAGAGCGGGCGATGGATACCTTATCGGTGATTGTGCCGCTCACGATCGCGGCGATATTTTTTCTGCTGTTTTTACTTTTTAACTCAGTCAAGCTGGCCAGCCTGATTATCATGGTGCTGCCCTTCGCATCAATTGGCGGCGTGATTGGGCTGTTTGTCACCGGTGAGTACCTGAGCCTTCCTGCATCGGTCGGCTTTATCGCACTCTGGGGAATTGCCGTATTAAACGGCGTGGTCTTGGTCAGCTGTATTCGCCGATTCCGACAGGATGGACTGGCGGTGGCCGAGGCGGTCCGCGAGGGCTGTGTCCAGCGGTTTCGGCCCGTCATGATGACAGCGACGGTTGCCCTTTTGGGGCTCGTACCGTTTTTGTTTGCAACTGGGCCGGGTTCTGAGGTACAGCGTCCGTTGGCGATAGTCGTGATTAGCGGACTGATTTCATCGACCCTGCTCACACTCGTCGTTCTGCCAACGCTCTACCGCTGGTTCGATGACGAACCCCAAGAGGTTTAATTGCCGAGATAATTCATGCAAAACTGCGGCGGATCACCGCCATGCAGAGCAATCAATAGGAGATACGTGAAGTGAAAGAAATTCGCGCCATTATTCGGCCTAATCGGCTATCGCGCCTGCGCGAGGCCCTGCGTGCGATACCCAATTTCCCGGGTGTGACCGTCTTTAATGTCAAAGGATTTACAGCCCCTTCGTCCGTGGATCGTCGGTCGCTGCGGGATGAGCTGACGGACTTCACCGATAAAGTCATGGTCTGCGTGCTTGCTGATGGTGAGATGGTCGAGACCATTCGTTCAGCGATGATTGAGGCCTGCCAGACCGGGCAGATTGGGGATGGGCTGGTCTGGGTGGTCGATATTCAGAGCATGCATCGTGTCCGTGATGGCTCTGCTTACTAAAGTGTCGCAGCCGGTCCAATAAATTGGCCGGCTAGGCCATCTGCGATAATTATCGGATGCAATTTGAGATTCATCCGGTCACCGCGTTTCAGCAAAATTGTTCCTTGGTGATCTGTCCGATTAGCCGGCGGGCGGCCTTCGTGGACCCCGGCGGGGATATCGATCATCTTGAGGCGGTAGCCCGGCAGGCTGGGGTCACGATTGAAAAGATCCTACTGACCCATGGCCATATTGATCACTGTGGCCAGGCGGGACTGCTGGCCCGGCAGCTCGGTGTGCCGATCGAAGGGCCGCATCAAGAGGACCAGTTCTGGATTGATCAGCTCAAGACCCAGGGCATGATGTTCGGCATGGTGGGCGCGGAAGCCTTTACGCCGGACCGCTGGCTTGTCGATGGCGATACGGTATCGGTGGGCCAGGAGACGATGCGCGTGATTCATTGCCCTGGCCACACGCCAGGCCACGTTGTATTTGTCCATGAGGCAAACCGACTGGCCTTTGTTGGGGATGTGTTGTTTGCGGGCTCAATCGGCCGGACAGATTTCCCCCGGGGCAATCATCAGCAGCTCATTGACTCAATTCGTGGAAAACTATTTCCTCTGGGTGATGACATTGAGTTTGTGCCTGGCCATGGGCCTATGAGTACATTTGGAGAAGAGCGACGCTCTAATCCATTTGTCGGGGAGTAGGAATGTCGAAGTATCAAAAAGAAAAAGTACTCAGCGTTCATCATTGGAACGACAGCCTTTTTAGCTTTACCACCACACGCCGGCAGGGCCTACGCTTTCGCAATGGCCACTTTCTGATGATTGGCCTGGAGATCGATGGCAAGCCGCTGGTGCGGGCCTATAGTGTGGTCAGTCCCAACTACGAAGAGCACTTGGAATTTCTGAGTATTAAGGTTCCCAATGGACCGCTGACATCACGGCTGCAAAATATTGAGGTCGGCGATGAAATTTTAGTGAGCGAAAAGTCGGTTGGCACTTTGGTGATCGATGACTTAAACCCCGGAAAACATCTCTATTTATTTAGCACTGGCACGGGCATCGCTCCGTTTTTGAGCATCATTCGTGACCCCGACACCTACGAGCGTTTTGAGCGGGTCATACTGATTCACGGCGTGCGCGTTGTGAGCGAGCTGGCCTACGGGGAGTATTTAAAAAATGAACTCCCCCAGCATGAATTTCTGGGTGAGATGGTGCGTGAGCGGCTGATCTATTACCCCACAGTGACCCGCGAGGCCTTTACCCATACGGGCCGGCTGACCACCGCAATTCAGACCGGGCAGCTCTTTTCGGATATTGGTCTGCCGCCTCTGGATCCGGGGGTGGATCGTGGCATGATCTGCGGAAGCCCCGCCATGCTCAAGGAGACCTCAGAGATGCTGGACAGTCTTGGATTTAAGGTTTCTCCGAGCCTAGGTAACCCTGGTGACTATGTTTTTGAACGGGCCTTTGTCGAGAAGTAGGTTCCACCACTATATTCCGGAGTTGGTATGCCCAGCGATATTGAGATTGCGCAGAACGCATCGATGCTCAGCATCACGGAAATCGCTGAAAAGCGCCTGGGTATTGCCGCCGAACACCTCGAGCCTTATGGCCGCTATAAAGCCAAGGTCTCACTGCCTTATTTGCAGTCGCTGGAAAGCCTGCCCGACGGCAAGCTTATTCTGGTGACTGCGATTAGCCCAACGCCAGCAGGCGAGGGCAAGACCACCACCACGGTAGGGCTGGGCGATGCACTGAACCACATTGGTAAAAAGGCAATGATCTGCCTGCGCGAGCCCTCGCTGGGCCCAGTCTTCGGGGTTAAGGGCGGTGCTGCGGGCGGTGGGCACGCTCAGATTGTGCCGATGGAAGATATCAATCTGCACTTCACTGGCGATTTTTCAGCAATCGCCTTGGCCAATAATCTTCTAGCCGCACTGGTGGATAACCATATCTATCACGGTAACGCGCTGGGGATCGACAGTCGCCGCGTCCAATGGAAGCGTGTAATGGATATGAATGACCGGGCCTTACGAAAAATCGTGAATGGCTTGGGCGGTCCCGGCAACGGCGTGCCGCGGGAGGATAGTTTCGATATTGTGGTGGCCTCTGAGGTCATGGCGATTTTTTGCTTGGCGCGCTCTCTTGACGATCTCAAGGCACGGCTCGCTAATATTGTTGTGGCCTATACCCATGATCAGAAGCCGGTCCGAGCCAAAGACCTCAATGCCCACGGCGCGATGACGGTGTTGTTGAAAGATGCCTTGGCCCCGAATCTGGTGCAGACCTTGGAAAACAATCCGGCCTTCGTCCACGGAGGGCCATTTGCCAATATCGCCCATGGCTGCAATTCGGTGATCGCAACCCGCGCGGCGCTGAAGCTGGCGGACTATGTTGTGACCGAGGCCGGCTTTGGGGCAGATCTCGGCGCAGAAAAATTCATTGATATCAAGTGCCGAAAATCAGGCCTGCGCCCGTCTGCGGCGGTGATTGTCGTCACGGTCCGTGCCATGAAATACCATGGCCATGTCCCATTAAATGCGCTGACTCAAGAGGACTGTGCCGCTCTCGATAAAGGCCTGGTGAATCTTGAGCGTCATGTTGAAAACATCACCCGTGTCTATGGGATCCCGTGTGTCGTTTCAATTAATCAGTTTATGACTGATACACCGGCCGAGATTGAGTTGATCAAAAAGCGGATGCAGTCATTGGGAGTCGATGTGGTACTTGCCTCACATTGGGCGGAGGGTGGTAAGGGCGCCGCGGCGCTCGCCCGCCGTGTGGTCGAGCTCTGTGAGATGCAGTCGCGGTTTCAATTTGTGTACGACGAGCACGATTCTTTATGGGAGAAGATCAATAAAATCGCCAAGAAGGTCTATCGGGCAAAAGAAGTCGCAGCCGATTCAAAAATTCACCAACAGATTCAGACTCTGCAGGATCAGGGATATGGCCACTATCCCATTTGTGTGGCCAAGACCCAAAGTTCCTTTTCTACCGATCCGACATTACGGGGCGCACCTGAGGACCATGTCGTTACGATTCGTGAGGTTCGCCTGGCGGCGGGAGCAGAATTTATCGTTGCAGTCTGCGGCGACATCATGACCATGCCGGGCTTGCCTAAGGTTCCTGCCGCGGAGCGGATTGATCTGGTGGACGGCAAGGTCGTAGGGCTGTTTTAACCCGCTATACTGCCTGTCGGGCTATGAAACAGTTTGGTAGTAAAGATTTTGCGGATGTCGCGCTTGGGCAAAGAATAACCATCGCTCAGCCAAGAGACCCAAATACTGGACGGGAAAAGCAAGAATCGCAAATGCTGAGTTTCCGGTCGCTACGCTGAGCAGTAGCAGAACTAAGGGGAGGGCGAAGCAAAGCCCCCACATGATCGCTTTCACGTGCCGCAGAAAGAGGGCCGTTTGTCCGTGAAAAAACTCGCGTGTATTAAATGCTCCTGCTGACATGCCCATTGATTTCTGAATCAACTGAGGTTCTCGTATTCCTGTCGCTGTCTGAAGGCTGGATTTAGGTTTCAAGCTCTTATTTCTGATGCTGCTCATTTGGCGCAGTATCAGTGCGATCAGGGTCGCCCCAATGGCCCAAGGGTGCAGCTGGTTTGTGAGTTGAGCCTCATCGGTCAGGAGCGCCAGCAGGCCGATTAAGAGAATAAGCCCTGAGGCCAGACCCAGCCCGAGGTAATTCATGACAGTGAGCGGATGGGCCCACTCCTGAATGAATTTTAAGCAGGCATAGATCATTGCAGTGCACAGCCAAAGCAGCAACGACACCAAAATAATGGGCATCAGAATCCAGCGGGTTTCCTGTCCGGTTGATTCGAGGATGGTCCACCCGCCGGCTAAAAAAATAAAAACAGGAAGAACAATTACCTCCCGTGATAGCCAAGAAGTGCGCCACATGGCAGCAGCCCGCCAGGCGCGCTCAGGATGGCCAAGATGAAAAAAGGATGCCCCTAGGCTGATCACCAGTAAAGCGGTAGCGATTCCGAGCAAGATCGGCAGTGCAGGTACGGGAATGTCAAAAAGCTGGAGAGTTGCCAAGCTAAAGAGCAGGCCTTGGGCCGCCCCAAGGAGTGTCGTAAAGCTAATGACCGAAAATGCAGGATGCATTATTAATCCTCGTGCTCGGCGTTGTACCGTGGTGGGGTAACTTGCCGGGGTAGGTAGTGGTTGGCGGGTCGTGTCTCATGCTCTGGCATGAGGGCATAGCCTTCCCGTTCTCGGATGGCCTTTGAAGCCTCGGAATGAGTGTCATGAATATCGCCGAAAATTCTTGCCTGCGTTGGGCAGGCCATGACACAGGCGGGCTGGCGCTCTTTCTCAGGTAGATTTTGATCGTAAATACGATCAACACAGAGGGTGCATTTCGTCATGACTTGCCGAGATTCATCGAGCTCTCTAGCGCCGTAGGGGCAGGCCCAGGCACAGTATTTGCAGCCGATGCACTTGTCATAGTCGACCAGCACGATTCCATCCTCTTCGCGTTTATAACTGGCGCCCGTTGGGCAGACCGGCACACAAGGGGGGTCCTCGCAGTGCAGGCAGGATTTCGGAAAGTGAATGGTTTGGGTATCGGGGAAGGCGCCCGCCTCATAGGTCTGAACACGATTAAAAAATGTTCCAGTGGGATCAGCCCCGTATGGATTTTGATCGGAAAGCGGACCGGCTGCCCCGGAGGTATTCCATTGTTTGCAGGAGGTAACACAGGCGTGGCATCCAACGCATACGTTTAGATCAATTACGAGCGCGAGTTGTTTGCGATTGTTAGAACGCTGATTCATTTCGAACTCCCGGCAAAGTAAGCCAGCTCTTTGGGTACGCTCGCGGCAGCGGTGGCTGGCGGTGTATGGGTCTGCGGATAGGTTAGTTTCGGTTCATCGTGAGCGGCCGGGCGAATACGCACCCGTACGTCGTACCAGCCCGCCTGCCCCGTGATTGGATCCGAGTTACTGATTCGGCCGGAGCCATCAATGGGTAACTCTTCCGAGATGAGGTGATTTAGAAGGAATCCTTTCTGTGCCTCATCAGCACCGGACTGAAGGCGCCAGGCACTATCCGATTTTCCGATGGCGTTCCAGGTCCAGACGGTGCCGGGCTCAACTGCTTCGGAATATCGGCCCATACAGCGTACCTTTCCCCATTGCGACTCCACCCATAACCATCCGCCATCTTGAATACCGGCATCCTTTGCGGTTTTTGGATTGATAAAAAGATAGTTGTGGCTGTGGATTTGTCTTAGCCAGGCATTCTGCGAATCCCAGGAGTGGTACATGGCCATCGGCCGTTGCGTGACCGCGTTCAGCGGATATTCGTCCAGTTCTGTCGCGCCATACTCAAGTGGGGCATACCAAAAGGGCAGCGGATTGAAGTAAGTGGCAACACGCGTGCGCAGGTGGCTCGGAGGCTGCCTCCCTGGTCGCCTGCCCGAGGCCGCCTGGCGAAAGTGCTGCAGAGTTTCGCTATAAATTGCAATTTGAATTGGGTCCTCTTTTTGGCGCAGGCCCATCTCTTTGGCGAACTGCATATAGCTGCGATTCCAGTTGCGCATGTAGTGATGCTCGATCGGCATCTGGTAATGATGAACGCAATTATTTTTAGCATACATCTCCCACTGCTTGGGGTTTGGTTCGCCGCGTAATGACTGATCACCGTTTGAGCCTCGCCAGCCTGATAAAAATCCGATGCCTGAGCCTGGGGCAGTTTCATAGTGAACAATAAAATCGGGATAGTCCTTGAACTTTCGGCTACCGTCGGCGTGAGTAAAAGCTGGAAATTTGAGCCGTGACGCCAGTTCAATAAGGACTTCCTGAAAAGGCTTGCATTCGCCATGAGGCGGCACGATTGGGACGCGTACTGCATCGACCGGGCCGTCAAACTCTGAGATTGGCCGGTCTAAAATGCTCATGCAATCGTGACGCTCAAGGTAAGTTGTATCGGGCAGCACAAGGTCGGCAAACGCGACCATCTCCGAGTCAAAGGCATCGCAGACCACCAAAAATGGGATCTTGAAGTTTCCCTCGGCATCCTTCTCGTTCAGTAATGCCCGAATTGACGTGGTATTCATAGTGGAGTTCCATGCCATATTGGCCATGAAAATCATGAGGGTATCGATTGGATAGGGATCCTGACGCACGGCGTTTGTGATCACGTTATGCATCAGTCCGTGGGCTGACAGCGGATGCTCCCATGAGAACGCCTTATCGATACGAATCGGTTGGCCATGCGCGTCCACGCAAAGATCTTCGGGCCGCGCGGGGAATCCCAGGGGAGCTGCGCCGAGTGGTGTATTCGGCTTGATCTGGCTTTCGTCGGAGACGTTTCTTACCCTCGGGGGTGTTTGACGCGGATAGGGTGCCTTATGGCGAAATCCACCCGGCCGATCAATCGTACCCAGCAGGCTCATCAGGATCGCCAATGCCCGGACGGTCTGGAATCCATTGGAGTGCGCCGCCAGGCCGCGCATCGCATGAAACGCGACAGGCCGGCCAATTACTGCATCATGATGTCTGCCCCAGGCATCAGTCCAGGCAATCGGCAGCTCAAATGCCTGTTCAAAAGCAGCATGGGAGAGCTCCCTTGCCAGTAGACGTATTCGAGATGGGGTGATGCCAGTGATTGAACCTGCCCATTCGGGCGTGCAAGCTTCCACTTCACGGCGTAGCAGTTCAAAGGCCGTTGCCACGCGCTTTCCACGATGGGGCCCGTCCGGCATTACGAATTCGCCGGTCAAAGCGAAATGTTCGGTCTCGCTGGTCTCCCTTGATACGGGTGCGTTGCGCTCTTGATCCCAGGCGTACTTATTTTGAGGTAGGTCTTCGTTAATTGCCTCTCGCTCTGGATCGCGCAGAAAGAAGCCGTTTTCTGCTGAGTCATCTAAGCAAACCAGATCAGGGCTATTTGAAAAGGTTCTCAAAAAATCATGATCAATACGATCGTCTCGGATCAGCTCATGAATCAATGCGAGCAGCAAAGCGCCGTCTGTTCCGGGTCGAATAGGGATCCATTCATCAGCAATCGCTGAATATCCCGTGCGAATCGGATTGATACTGATGAATCGACCGCCACTACGTTTGAATTTTGATAGGGCGACTTTCATCGGATTGCTGTGGTGGTCCTCGGCCGTTCCAAGCATCACGAATAGCTTAGCGTGCTCGAGATCTGGCCCACCGAATTCCCAGAAGCTTCCACCAATCGTGTAGATCATTCCTGCTGCCATATTGACGGAGCAAAAGCCTCCATGGGCCGCATAGTTGGGCGTTCCGAACTGTCGGGCAAAGAGGCCGGTCAGGGCCTGCATTTGATCGCGGCCAGTAAACAAAGCGAACCGCTTGGGGTCTGTCGATCGAATGTGCGCAAGGCGTTTCTCCAGCAGGGCAAATGCCTCTTCCCACGAAATTTCCTCGAAGGCCGATTCACCGCGATTCTGGCCGGCGATTCGGCGTAAAGGCCGGGTTAGACGGGCCGGGGATTTTTGCTTCATGATCCCCGAAGAGCCTTTTGCACAGATGACGCCCTGATTGAGAGGATGATCAGGATTTCCATCAATGTAACGAATCTCACCGTCGCGCAGATGGACGCGAATGCCACATCGACATGCGCACATATAGCAGGTGGTGGTTTTGATTTCGGTTGTGCCTGGCACTGTGCCACCCATAGGATCATGAATTGGGGTGCTGCTGATGGTGTTGGGCATATGAGACTCTTTGATCAATTCGAAGACGAATGACGTGCTGAACGTGTTGCAACGGCAACTGAGGCAAGTCGGGAGAATAACGATTCAGACCGCGAGGTCAAAACCACGGGAATGCGGGCGCCGACCACGACACCGGCGCAGGCTGCCTGCCCTAGATAGACAAGTGACTTGTACAAAATATTGGCTGAATGAAGGTCAGGAAGCAGGATTAAGTCAGGGTCACCGCAGACGCTCGAAGAGATGTGTTTGATACGCGCTGATTCTTTCGAGATTGCATTATCAAAGCCAAAGGGTCCGGCCACCGTTGACTTTGGAAATCCGTTGGATTGGCTAAATTCGACGAGCGCCGCGGCATCGACTGTTGCCGGTATCGACGGGTTGACAGTCTCAATGGCTGTGACAATGCCTACTTTTGGCTCCTCGCATCCGAGAGAAATTTGAAACCGAACACCGTTTGTCAGAATATGTTTTTTTTGTTCTAAATTTGGGGCGATATTGACTACGCAGTCGGTGAGTGAAAGCAGCTTATGGTAAGCAGGGATGTCACAGACCATGACGTGACTGATCCGGGCCTCGGTACGAAGCCCTGCTGCCTTGCTCACAATGGCTGCCATGAATTCATCGGTATGAAGGGATCCCTTCATCAGCACGGCAAGTTCACCTCGGCCGGCTAGGGAAGCCCCAACAGTTGCTGCAGCTTTTGGATCCGATGGCGTTGCTACGATTTCAAGCTCTGAGAGATCTAGTCGGCTTGTTTTGGCCGCGGCATGGATGGCCTCTGGCGGGCCAATTAATATAACTTTTGCTAGTCGATGTGCATGAATCTGCAGTGCGGACTCAAGGGATACAGCGTCGCAGGGATAAACCACTCCAAGAGCAAGTTGGGTCTGCTCGGCGGCAATGATTGCTGCTAGTCTTTTATGAGCCCGTTTCTCAGCTTCCATTTTGTTCTCAGTGTTGGGGTTGCGTGTAACCAGCAGTCATCATGTCGGCGATTTGGAGTAAGAGAGCTTCAGAGATTCCCTCGCTGAGATCGATGGCCAGTCGACGGCGATAGAAGCAGCCAAGATCAAGGCCGACTCCAAGACCGCAGACCTCAATAGCGCCTTGGGCCTCCAGATCACCTACCACTGCGCGCAGGTGGGCATCGAGATAACGGTTGTCGTTGGACTGGTGGGTTGCACTATCCATTGGGCAGCCATCTGAGATCACGACTAGGATCTTTCTTGAAACTGGAAGCGCCGAAAGGCGTTGTGCCGCCCACTGCAGAGCCTCACCGTCGATTCCCTCGCGAAACAGATCGAATTTTCTGAGTCCGGCCAGACCCTGGCGGCCACGCCGCCAGACCTCATGGCTTGCTTTGAAAATCAGGTGCTGAACTTCGTTTAGCCTCCCCGGCAGCGGCGGACGGCCTGCGCGCTGCCAATCTTTCAGGGCCCGGCCGCCGTTCCAAGATCGGGTGGAAAATCCTAGAATTTCGGTGTTGATGCCCGCCATGTCGAGTGCACGGCCGAGCGCTTCGATGAGTAACGATAACGGATTGGCGTGAGCCTTCATCGAGCCCGAGCAGTCGATCAAGAGAGTTACGGCAGCGTCGATGTCAGCGACTTGTTGTTCTGCTTTGAAAACATCTCGCTGGCTTGGATCACTGACGATCTGCGCGAGTCGAGAGGCGTCGATGAAACCGTGCTCGAGACCAAATATCCAATGGTTCTGACTTGGGCAAGCGAGCCGAAATTTGAGTAGGCGGGCGAGTCGTGGAATATTTAGATTTAATTCGGAAAGCTCGAGATCCATTTGTTGTCGAATTTCAGAACGCTGAGCGAAACGAATCAAATCTATCGCGTGTGATTCGGCGTCATAGGCTTTTGTAAAAACGCGATACCGCTGATGGCTGGCTTGCCAGCTGGCACTCTCACCGCTCATCGCTACGGGCGGTATTGGGGGCTCGTTGTAGGGTGCGGTCAGCCTCAGCACAAAATGATTTCTGCTTTTAAATGGTTTTTGCTGCCCTGCTGCTTCAGCCATAGCGGCCCTACAGCTTTCGCTAACCCAGCGGCTGATGGCCAGTGCGTGCGGAATAAATTTCGCCTGGCAGTCTGCGTGAGCCTTCAGTCCGGCAAGATCAGCGCCAAGGGCCGGTGAAATATTGGCACGCGTTGCCTCCATTAGGTCTCCCATTCGATCAGGGACCTCGTGGCCATTTAGTCTCGACCAACACATGCCGGCGATTGTGAATAGAAGAATGCCCAGTCCAGTCTCGGTCAGGCCGGAGTTCATAAAGTCCTCTGCCCATCTCAAGAAATGTTTTCTGAGGTTTCGACGCAGGCCGGGAAGTGTGCCGGGCGCGAGGCTCTCGACCCTTAGTTGTTCGAGTAATTCAAATACGAAAAGCTCAGTCTCATCGCTCGGGGCATGGAAATCATAAAGCGAGGAATCGCTGTACAAGAGTCGCAGGGCTGCACCGTCGAGCAACCCGCGCTGTCCAGGCCATGTATCCGAGATATCTTGATGATGGGCGGAGCGGATCGCAATGGGCTCCACCCCATCGTAGAGCGTCTTGCCAGTCCATTGAAGGTTGGGATTTCCCGTGATGGCGCGCACAATCGCGCCCCCAACGCCTTCGAAGGCCGCGTCAATCGGCATGGGATCGGCCTGCCGCAGGGGCGGTGGGGTTCACTCCGGTTTCGAAGAGCTCCTGATCAAAGCATCGTTGAAAATACTCCCCTAAGATGGCGCGTTCGGTCGGCTCACACTTATTCACAAAAGAGAGATAAAAAGAGCGTTTCAAATCGCCAAAAATCTGAAGATTTTCGGCCCAGCTCATGACGGTGCGCGGCGACATGAGGATTGACAGATCACCCACCGAGAATCCCTTTCGCGTCATGCCTGCGAGAGCCACCATCGCACGAACGGTCTCCCGGCCAGAGGGGTTGGCCATCGCAGGCACGCGTGCCAAAACAATTTCAAGTTCCTCGTCTGGGCTAAGGTAATCCAGTGCGGCCATAAGACTCCAGCGGTCGAGTTGGCCGTGATTCAGGCGTTGTGTACCGCGGTATAGGCCGAGTGCATCGCCCTGACCGAGGGTGTTCATGGTGGCGAAGAGTCGAAAGAACGGATGAGGGCGAATGACCTGTTTTTGGTCTAGCAAAGTAAAGCTCCCCTCTCGTTCGAGTACGCGCTGGATTACGAACATAACTTCAGGCCGGCCTGCATCGTATTCATCAAATACGAGCGCCATCGGGCGCTGCAGGGCCCAGGGCAGAATACCCTCTTGAAACTCGGTGACCTGTTTGCCCTCACGAAGGGCAATCACATCTTTGCCCACCAAATCGAGGCGACTGATATGGCCATCTAGGTTGACCCGAATGCAGGGCCAGTTTAGTCGCGCTGCGACTTGCTCAATATGGGTTGATTTCCCAGTGCCATGCGGCCCCTGAATGGCGACCCGACGATTGAATACGAGGCCAGACAGGATCGCCATGGTGACGTCTGGCTGAAAGCGGTAGACGGGATCAATATCTGGTACATATTCCGTGCGGGACGCAAACGCTGGAATTCGCATGGTGGTATCAATCCCAAATACCTCTTGGGCACTCACTTCGACTGAGGGGTAGAGTTCCTCGCTTTTATTCATCATCGGCCAAAGCCTCCGGCGCAGCGTCATGATTGATTCGAGCGATTGCCTCGGCCGCCTCTCGCAATGTTGGCAGCAGTGCGAGAGCTTTTTCTTTCGAGCAGCGCATGACGGGGGCCTGCAGTGCGATGCCCATATTGGAGGTACCGCGTATTGGTGGCACCAGTACTCCAAGGCAGAGCAGGCCGGGAAGAAACTCTTCGTTATCGAAGGCGTAACCCAGGCCCTTGACACGATCAAGTTCGGACTCCAACTCCTCTACTGAGGTAATCGTATTCGGGGTAAAGGACTCCAGCGGTACCGCTGTTAATAGCCGCCGCCGCTGCACTGGCGCCATCTGGCTCAGAAAGAGTTTGCCAGTCGCCGAACTGTGGGCTGGAACCCGCGACCCCGGATGCAAGGTGAAACGTAGCGGCGCGGCGGTCTCTACCCGGTCAAGATAGAGCACTTCGTTACAGGAAAATGCAGTGAGATTGCAGCTCTCGCCCACGGCTTCAACAAGCCTGCGCAAAATCGCGTGTCGAGCGCCGCGGGTGGTGCTGTTGAGCAAAAGACTCTCTGCAAGTTTTACAAGCCGCTGTCCCGTGCTGTAGTGGCGGCCATTTCCATCCCGCTGCAAAATGCCGGCCGATTCCAGCTGTGACAGCATTCGGTGAAGGGTTGGCTTGGGCAGGCCGGTGTCATCGACGATGGCCTGCAGGCTAAACGGCGCATCCTTTTGGGCGATGACTTCCAAGAGGGCAAAGAGCCGAAGATTTGGCGTGTCCCCATCGATACGGGCGATCAGGCGTTCAGCGGGTAGATTCATTGCCAGAAATCTTATTGGGTTTCGTTTTTTAAAACAATATATTCCGAAAAATAAAATTTTTTGACATTTTCAGGTCAGATCGCCTAGACTCATTTCGGGCGCCGGAAGACCTGCTCGCCGGCCGTTTTAAAGCGTTCGTGACCTGAGGAGAACACATGAACACACACGCAGAGATTCGCCGACCCGTTCAGGGCATGCAGAAAATGACGCCCTCGGAGGCATTTGTAGAAACGCTGGTGGCCAATGGGGTAACCGAAATGTTCGGCATCATGGGGTCGGCCTTCATGGATGCGATGGATATTTTTGCGCCTGCCGGCATTCGATTGATTCCGGTTGTGCACGAGCAGGGCGCTGCCCATATGGCGGACGGCTACGCGCGGGTGTCCGGCCGACACGGCGTGGTGATCGGCCAGAATGGCCCGGGCATTAGCAACTGTGTGACCGCAATCGCCGCAGCTTACTGGGCCCACAGTCCAGTGGTCATCGTGACACCAGAGACCGGCACGATGGGGATCGGTCTTGGCGGATTCCAGGAGGCTCACCAGCTACCGATGTTTCAAGAGTTCACGAAGTATCAAGGCCATGTTGTCAATCCCAAGCGAATGGCCGAATTGACGGGCCGCTGTTTTGATCGCGCTATCTCCGAGATGGGGCCGACACAGCTGAATATCCCTCGTGATTATTTTTATGGAGAAATCACTTGTGAAATCCCAAAACCAATGCGGGTGGAGCGGGGCGCCGGCGGCGAGAACAGCCTGAAAAGCGCTGTGGACCTTTTATCATCGGCCAAGTTTCCCGTGATTCTTGCTGGTGGCGGGGTGGTCATGGGGGATGCAGTCCAGGAGTGCAAGGAGCTGGCTGAGCGACTTGGGGCCCCAGTGGTGACCGGGTATCTGCGCAACGATGCCTTTCCCGCTAGTCATCCCCTCTGGGCAGGACCGTTGGGATATCAAGGCTCGAAAGCCGCGATGAAATTGATTGCGCAGGCTGACGTGGTGGTGGCGTTGGGATCCCGGATGGGCCCATTTGGCACGCTGCCTCAGCATGGGATGGACTACTGGCCAAAAGACGCGAAGATTATTCAGGTGGAAGCCGATCATACGAATCTCGGCCTGGTTAAAAAAATCAATGTGGGCATCCACGGGGATGCAAAGGCGGTTGCTAAGGCGATTGTGAGTCGACTCGCCAATAGCAGCCTGGCTTGCGATGCGACCAAAGCGGAGCGGGCTGCAAAAATCAAGGCTGAGAAAGATGCATGGGAAAAGGAGCTCACGGAGTGGACTCATGAGCGTGATGCATTCAGTCTCGACATGATTGAGGAGGCCAAGAAAGAGCGGACCTTTAATGGCGGCATCTATCTGCATCCCCGGCAAGTCTTGCGCGAATTAGAGAAAGCGATGCCGCCACGGGTCATGGTGTCGACCGATATTGGCAATATCAATTCGGTCGCAAACAGTTATTTACGCTTTGAGGAGCCGCGAAGTTTCTTTGCGCCGATGAGCTTTGGCAATTGCGGCTACGCACTGCCCACCATTATCGGTGCCAAGTGCGCCGCCCCGAATCGACCCGCAATTGCCTATGCCGGCGATGGCGCATGGGCGATGAGCATGGTGGAAGTCATGACGGCTGTGCGTCACGATATTCCCGTGACTGCCGTGGTTTTTCATAATCGACAGTGGGGTGCGGAAAAGAAAAATCAGGTGGACTTCTATAACCGACGTTTTGTCGCAGGCGAGCTTGAAAGCCCTAGCTTTGCGGGCATTGCGAAATCAATGGGCGCCGAAGCGATCGTGGTAGATCAGCTTGAGGATGTTGGGCCAGCGCTGAAAAAAGCAGTAGACCTGCAGATGAATTTCGGCAAGACTTGTGTCATTGAGATTATGTGCACGCGCGAACTCGGTGATCCTTTTCGCCGAGATGCACTCAGTAAGCCTGTGCGATTTTTGGAGAAATACAAAGACTTCGTTTGATTTTTTTGTTCACCATCTGATTGGGGGGCCGTTATGTTCAAACAACGCCGCTGTCTGATAAAGAGCGCTGCTGCCGGGGCGGCATTAGGACTCCTTCCCGGGGTCGGAGCCCTCGGGCAGGCCAACTATCCCAGCCGTCCGGTGCGATTTGTGGTGCCCTATCCGCCGGGCGGGGGCACCGATGTAATTGCCCGAATCGCCCAGACCCGGATTGCCGAGAGTCTTGGCCAGCAGGTCATCATCGAAAACCGGGGCGGCGCGGGGGGGTCGATTGGAACCGACGTGGTCGCGAAGTCAGCGGCCGACGGCTATACCGTCTTGTTCACGTTATCGTCGCACACCATCAATGCGGCGATTTATCCCAAACTACCCTTTAACACCGAGCGGGATTTCATAGCGATCTCGCAGGTGGCCTCCTTGCCCCAAATTCTGGTAGCCCATCCTGACTATCCGGTACGCAACGCGCAAGATGTCGTGAAGCTGGCGCGGTCAAAACCGGGGACCGTACTTTATGCCTCGGTGGGCAATGGCACGCCGGGTCATCTTGCAGGTGAATTGATGGCCCTGACCGCCGGCGTACAGATGACCCACGTACCCTATCGGGGCGGAGGCCCGGCAGTTGCGGATGTGCTTGCGAATCAGATGAGTCTGCTCTGGGTCTCGATTCCCGCGGCAGCAGCACAGGTGAAAAGCGGAAAGCTGCGGCCCATTGCGGTCTCGACTCTAAAGCGGGCGGCGGGCTTTGCAGATGTTCCTACGATGGCCGAGCAAGGATTCCCGGGTTTTGAGGTGGACTCTTGGTACGCTATGTTTGCGCCCGCTAAAACGCCAACGTCGATTATCGAACGTCTGCACAAAGCGGCCGCCTTTGCGTGTGCCCAGGCTGATGTTCGTGAGAAATTTATGCAGCAGGGAGCGGAGGCGGTCGGTGGTTCGCCTGCCGATCTAGAGCGCATCGTGAAGGCAGAGATCGTGAAGTGGACAAAGCTCGCCAAGGATGCCGGCATCAAGGCAGATTAATCGAGAGGCCTCATGGTTGAGCAACTTGTTGCGCGTGCTCGTATCGCACAAAGGCAGATTGATGGCTATTCACAGCAACAAGTTGACCTTATGGTGTCGTCCGTGGCGTGGGCAATTTTGGAGCCTGCCCGCAACCGGGCGCTGGCTGAGATGGCGGTCCGCGATACGGGTCTGGGCGATATTGACGACAAAATCGCAAAAAATTTTCGCAAGACTCTCGGGCTTTTGCGTGATCTAAAGGCTGCTGTGACTGTAGGGGTCGTGCGAGAGGATCGGGAACTCGGCATTACCGAAGTGGCCCGTCCGGTCGGCGTTGTTGCGGCCATTACGCCCTCGACTAATCCTGGTGCGACGCCGATTAACAAGATTCTTAATGCGCTCAAGTGTCGAAACGCAATTATTGTGGCACCGTCACCCAAAGGCGCCTCGACCTGCAAACGGCTTCTGGAGTATGTGCATGCGCAGCTGAAGCGAGTAGAGGCTCCTTTGGACCTTGTTCAAATGCTGCCCGAGCCGATCTCTAAGGAGGCGACCCAGACGCTTTTGCGAAGTGTTGACTTGGTTGTAGCTACGGGCTCTCAATCTAACATTCGAGCAGCGTATTCGAGCGGCACTCCAGCGCTGGGCGTGGGCGCTGGAAATGTAGCGGTTGTCATCGATGAATTCGCCGATGTTGAGAGCGCCGCTGCAAAGATTTGTCGCTCCAAAATATTCGACCATGCAACCAGTTGCTCGAGCGAAAATGGTGTTGTGATCATCGCGTCAGCCTATGCGGCAACGATGGCAGCCTTTGATCGCGCGGGTGGAGTGGCGCTTGATGCGAGCGATCAGGCTCGGCTTCAGCGCGTAATGTTCCCCGAGGGAAAGCTCTCTTCAAGAGTGACTGCAAAATCAGCAGCAGAAATTGCTCGGATCGCTGGCCTACAATCGCCTGCTGCTCAAACTGCTAAGTTTTTGATTGTTCATGAGACCTCTGAGGGGCCCGATCATCCTTTCAGCGGAGAGAAGCTTTGCCCCGTTCTCACGGTTTGGCAGGCGGCCGATTTTCAACAAGCCATCGAGCGGGTTGCTCGCATCTATGCCTATCAAGGTGCGGGACATTCGGTGGGACTCCATACTGCGGCCTCGGGCCCCATTCTCGAATCACGCGCCGCCCTCATGGCCGAGCGTCTTCCTGTGGCACGCGTCATCATCAATCAGGCGCATGCCATTGCAACCGGTGGAAGCTTTGATAATGGTCTACCCTTTTCTTTGTCGATGGGATGCGGCACCTGGGGAAAGAATAGTTTTTCAGAGAATTTGCACTATCGGCATTTCATGAATACCACCCGTATTGTTCGGCCGATTACGCAGAAAGTCCCCTCGGTAGAGAGCCTACTCGATAACTATTTCGAGAAATTCGGACATTAGCGATGAACACACTCAGGGACAGTGTTCTGCACTGGGCCCGGCTTCAGCCTCACGCCCCTTTTTTGATTGCTCCGGAGTCGCGTCACAGCATTAGCTACGGTGAATTTGAGCTGCAGACGCGCCAGCTTGCGGGTTTTTTAGCCGGACTCGGAATTCCAAAAGGGACCCACATTGGCCTGTATTTGCAAAATGGTCTGCAGACGTCACGGCTTTTTTTGTCGGTCATGGCGGCTGGCTACGTCGTCACCCCCTTTAATTTACTCGCTCACGAGGATCAGCTGATCTGGGTGCTCAACCACAGTGAATGCGCGCTCTTATTTCATGGCGCGGGCCAAAGGGACATGCTTGCGAAAGTCAGGCCAAAGCTTGATCGAGAGCCTCGTTGTATCGAGATCGATTCAGATGCAGTCCGCCTCGGACTGGCGGAGCATCCCCAGCCAGAGATCGACTTGGGGCTGGTCAGCCCATCGGATTCAGCACTTCTAATGTATACCTCGGGCACAACCGGCACGCCCAAGGGCGTCCGACTCACGCACGACAACGTGCTCCAAGCGGCGCGAACAGTTAGCGCGTGGCATCAACTGACCCCCCGAGATCGGGTGCTCAGCTCTCTGCCGATTTATCACATCAATGGTCAATGTATCGCGACCATTACCCCCTTTTTCTCTGGCGGGAGTATCGTTGCTGCACAAAAATTTTCTGCTTCTTTGTGGTGGGACTGGGTGTTGCAGCAGGAGTGCAGCTGGATTAATTTAGTCCCCACAATCATTGCCTATCTGTTGAATTCCAGTGATAGCAGCCCAGTTCAGCCGCAGGATCTTAAGGGAGTGCGTTTTGCACGTTCTGCATCCGCCCCTTTACCGCCGGAGCATCATAGGGCTTTTGAAAAACGCTTCGGTATTACTGTGATTGAGGCGATGGGCATGACGGAGTCTGCCTCGGTAGTTTTTTGCAATCCGCATGATCAGCGTCGACGTTACGGCAGTCCCGGCCTGCCTTGCGGCGTCACTGCGAAAATTGTGGATGCCGAAGGCCAAGAGGTTGGCGATGGAATCACCGGCGAGATTTGTTTCTCTGGCGCCAATGTGATGTCGGGTTACTACAAAGCCGAAGAGGAGACTCGGAAGGCCTTTGACGCAAAGGGCTGGCTGAAGACGGGCGACCTTGGCTATCGGGATGCAGAGGGTTTCTACTTTGTCACAGGCCGCCTCAAGGAACTTATCATCAAAGGCGGTGAGAATATCGCCCCGCGGGAGATCGATGAGATTCTATTGCAGCATCCTGCAGTCCTTGATGCCGCTTGCGTTGGAATACCTGATAAAAATTATGGTCAAGAGATCATGGCCTGCATGATCTTGAGAGAAGGAAGCGCATGTTCCGAGGAGGAGATGCGAAATTTTTGCCTTGAAAGGCTTGGCCGTTTTAAAAGCCCGAAGGTATTGCGCTTTGTTGATCATCTTCCACGCGGGCCCTCGGGAAAGGTGCAGCGTTTGAAATTATTGGATTGGGGTTGATCTACTGATGCATTGGCTTCCGGTGTTGCGATGGCTGCCAGAGTGGAGAGCTCCGGGAGCGTTGCGGGCGGATTTGTTAGCGGGGCTGACAGGCGCCATCGTGGTGCTACCACAGGGATTTGCCTTTGCCACGTTGGCGGGCATGCCACCGCATTATGGACTGTACTCGGCGATCGTGCCGTGCATTGTGGCTGCCGTTTTCGGTTCTAGTCGATTGATGGTTACAGGTCCCGCCAATGCAATTTCGCTCACGACCATGGCGCTCATTGCGCCGTTAGCCATCACAGAAAGCGTCGATTACGTGACGCTGGTGCTGACGTTGAGTTTTTTGGTGGGTGTTATGCAGATCATTCTGGGTCTCGGTGGGCTCGGAAGGTGGGTCGAGCGCGTGCCGCACGCGGTTGTGATTGGCTTTACAGTAGGTGCGGCAGTGTTGATCATCAATAGTCAGATCGGGACACTGTTAGGCCTGCCGTTAGAGCGCGGTATCTCGGTCCTGGAGACCCTTCGTCAGGCGAGTGCTGCAGTTGGCGCGGGCCAGGTGCAATGGTGGTCACCGCTTCTGGTGGCGCTCACCTTACTCACCATGCGAATTTGGCGGCCTCTGAATTGGCTGATCCCTGCGATGCTAGTCGCGGTGATCGTGGGCAGTGTGGTTGCAATCTTGATGGAGACCTTCTTACCAAATGAAGTCGCTTTTCGAAAGGTTGCCGCTATTCCTGGTGCGCTCCCACCTCTTTCGATGCCTGATCTGAGCTGGGATGCGCTTCAGCGGCTAACGGCCCCGTTGTTAGTGATGACCTTGCTTGCCTCAACCGAGGCGATGGCGATTGCAAAAGCCATGGCTTTGAAGCGTAATGATGCGTTTAACGCCAACCAGGAATTTATCGGCCAGGGACTTGCAAATCTGGCCGGTGCTTTTTTTTCCGCTTATCCATCCAGCGGATCTTTTAATCGATCTGGCGTGAATGCCGCTTCGGGGGCGAGGACGCCGTTAGCGGCAGCCAGCGCAGGTGTTTTTCTTGTGATTTTGCTGTTATTCGTTTCACCGCTGGCGGTTTATCTTCCCTATGCGGTGATTGCTGCTTTGTTGCTTGCGGTCGCCTGGGGGCTCATCGATCGCCGGCAGATTCTTCACGAGTGGCGGGCGGGCCCACGGGAGTCGATTCCCATGATAGTGACGTGCGCCGGGACGCTGCTGATTTCGCTGGAATGGGCGATTCTGCTCGGGCTGGCATGTGTTCCGGTTTGTGGCCGACTCTTCCGCGCTCGCGGCTGAGTCAGCCACGCCAAAGACCGATTATTTTTTTGACATTGACGTCAGTACTGAGCGAGTCTTGTTGATGATTTCGTCGATGTGATGTTTCTCGGCGATAAATGGAGGGCCAAAGATGATTGAGTCTCCGGTCGCTTTGAGATTGAGGTTGGCGTCATACAGTGCTTTTTGCGCCTCGTGGCCGCGGGCACCGGGCGTAGCGCCAGGGGCCAGCTCAATTGCCGCCATCATGCCGACGCCGCGGATGTCGACGATGCCGGGAATATCTTTGAGCGAGAAGATTCCATCCAGAAAATAATCTGACATGGCCGCTGCCCGCTCGATCAATTGCTCTTTTCTAAAAATATCCATCATGGCCAGGCCTGCCGCGCAGCTCGCTGGATGTGCTGAATAGGTGTAGCCGTGAAAGAATTCAATGCCTTTCTCGGGACCCGAGTTGGTGATGGTGTCGTAAACATCCTGCCGAACGGCAACCGCCCCGAGCGGCTGCGCGGCATTGGTGACCGCCTTGGCCATTGTCAGGATATCGGGGGTCACGCCGAATTTTTGCGCACCAAAGGCCGCGCCCATGCGGCCCCATCCGGTGATCACTTCATCAAAGACAAGAAGGATGCCCTGCTGATCACAAATTTCACGTAAGCGATTTAAATAACCCTTCGGGGGTGGCAGGCAGCCAAACGATCCGGCGGCGGGCTCAACGAACACTGCGGCGATATTCTCACCGCCCACCAAATTACAGATCCGCAGCAGATCCTCGGCCAATTCGGCCCCCTTTTCGGGCTGACCGCGAACAAATTTATTTTCTGGCAGTGCAGTGTGGCGCATGTGATAAACGCCCGCCATTCCTGGGCCGAAGGTTCGGCGATTGTTCACCATACCTGACAGGGCAACGCCACCCATGTTGACGCCGTGGTAAGCCCGCTCACGCGAGACAAACAATTGGCGGTGGCCTTGGCCTCGGGCTCGGTGATAGGCCAAGGCAATTTTCATCGCAGAATCAACGGACTCTGATCCCGAGCAGCAAAAGAAAATCCGATTCAAGTCCCCGGGTGTGTAGCTTGCGATCTGTTCCGCAAGTTCAAAGGCCTTTGGATGGGCTCGGGTAAAGGGCATGGTGTAGTCGAGCGTGCTGAGTTGCTCAAAAACCGCCTGTGCGATTTCGGGGCGGCAGTGCCCTGCTGCAACGCAAAATAATCCCGCCGAGGCATCAATGACTTTTTCGCCATTGGGCTTGTACAGGTACATACCTTCGCCGCGGACAAACATCCGGGGTTCGGCTTTGAATTCTTTATTCGGGGAAAACGGCATCCAAAAGTTTTGCCGCGCTTCTACATTAATCACCGGATCCGAGTGGCCCACAACTTGCTCCCTTGACTTAGAGTTCGATAGCCCGATGGTATCAAGACCCACCGAAATGGGGCGTTTGAAACAGTAGTTTCCCTAGGATCGAGGCTGCCCTGACGGGGGTGGTGAAACCGATCGAATCTCTTTATCCTCTCACGAGAAGTATAAAAATTGCCGCGGCCAATGCCGCAGGCCTATTTCAACAGAGGGAGTCGACATGGGATTTAGAAAAAGCCTTACGGCGTTGCTAGCGGCCGCCTCGGTCGCCGTTTCGGGCGTTGCCTTTGCCCAGAAAAAGGAAGTCACTTTTGCCCACCAGGACATGCTGGTGCCGTTGCGGGTGCTGATGGAGTCGGGTGAGCTTGAGAAGGTCACTGGCTACAAAATCAACTGGCGGATGTTCGGCGGCGGCGGGGATGTCATCAAGGCCATGGCGAGCGGGGATGTTCAGCTCGGCGAGGCGGGTTCAAGCCCAATTACTGCGGCGGCCAGTCAGGGCCAGGACATTCGGCTCTTCTGGATTCTGGATGATATCGCTGATGCAGAGGCGCTGATTGCACGCAATGGCACCGGAATCAACAGCGTAAAGGATCTCAAAGGCAAGAAGGTTGCAACCCCCTTCGTGTCTACTGCTCACTATCAGCTGATGGCCGCCATGAAAATGGATGGACTCGATGCGAAGAGTGTCAATGTGATGAATCTGCGCCCGCCCGAGATCGCTGCTGCCTGGGAGCGTGGTGATATCGATGCCGCCTTCATTTGGGATCCTGTCCTTTCGAAAATCAAAGGAAACGGCAAGGCGATTGCCAGTTCTGCCAGCATCGGCGCAAAGGGCTTCCCCACATTTGATGGTTTGGTCGTAAATGCAAAGTGGGCTGCCGAGAATGAAGCTTTCATGGTGGCCCTAGTCCGTCTTCTGGCGAAATACGACGACGAATATCGTAAAAACGCTGCAAAGTGGACCGCGGAATCCGCTCAGGTCAAAGCGGTAGCGAAGTGGACAAAGGCTGATGCGAAAGACGTGCCGGCGGCCATGAAGCTTTATAAGTTTCCTACCCTTCAGGAGCAGGCCTCCGGCGCATGGCTCGGTGGTGGCGCTGCTAAGGCAATGGCAAACACCGCTGTCTTTCTGAAGGAGCAGGGCCGCATTCAGGATGTCAAGCCCAACTATGCTGCCTTCGTCACCGACGTCTACGTGAAAAAGGCTGCAGCGGCGAAATAGCCCTTACTGATTTGGTGTTCGAATCGGCTTTCAGATGATCAAGAGGGTGGCCCACGCAGGGCTGCCCTTTTTCATTCATGCCTTTGCTTGAAATAAAAGCTTTGTCTGTCAACTATGCCGCCAAGGCGGGGTTGATTCAGGCGCTTGCGCCGGTAGATCTGACCTGCCGGGATGGTGATTTTCTGGTGGCGCTCGGAGCCTCCGGCTGCGGTAAGACCACGCTCTTAAACTGCATCGCGGGCTTTCTTCCACCGTCAACCGGTCAAATTTTTTTAGATGGCCAGCCGATTACCGGGCCGGGTGCCGATCGTGGTGTGGTGTTTCAGAAGCATGCATTGTTACCTTGGTTAAATGTCCGAGATAACGTGTCACTTGGGCTGAGATTGCGTGGCGAGAGTCGAGCGAAACAGGCCAGCGTAGCCGATGAAAAACTTGGCTTAGTTGGGCTCGCACAGTATGGAGATCGGGCAGTCTATGAACTGTCAGGTGGCATGCAGCAACGCGTAGGAATCGCAAGAGCGTTAGCAAGTGACCCGAAAGTATTGCTGATGGATGAACCAATGGGAGCATTGGATGCGTTCACGCGTGAGCAGGTACAAGAGATCCTTCTGCACGCCTGGTCAGCCTCAAACAAGATGGTCTTTTTTATTACCCATTCGGTTGAAGAGGCGCTTTTTTTAGGAACGCGCCTGATCGTGATGTCGCCCAGCCCAGGGAGAGTTACCCATCGGTATGACGATGTTCCATTTTCTCGGCAGTTTATTGCAGGCCAAGATGCGCGAAAAGTAAAGTCCGGGGCCGAATTTATTCGGATGCGTGAGGAGATTTTGGCCTTGATTCACCATCGTGAGCCGGCCCATGACTAAGCCGAACCCGCCGGAGATATCGGCCGAACAAACGACCAAGACAAGCCGCTTTCGCGAGCTTGGCGAGGGGTCTAGCCTCTCGATCAGCGTCATCACGATCGCCGTGCTGCTGCTGGTCTGGTATGGGGTGACTCGTCTAGGCTGGATCAAGCCCTTGTTTTTGCCGCCGCCTCAGGCGGTCATTCAGCAGTTCTGGGAATACGCTACCGGGGTCGCCAACGACAAGCCTCTTGTAGACCATTTTCTGATGAGCTTATTCCGGGTGGGAGCCGCATTTCTGGCGGCGGTATTGACTGCCGTTCCTGTGGGGATCGCGATGGGCATGAGCCGCGTTGCACGCGGTATTTTTGATCCACCGATTGAGTTTTATCGGCCGTTGCCGCCTCTGGCGTATTTGCCGCTGATCATCATTTGGTTTGGTATTGATGAGCTTCCGAAAGTGCTGCTGATTTATCTGGCCTGTTTCGCACCCCTCGCTATGGCAGCCCGCTCTGGCATTCGCAGCGCAACCTCGGAGCAGATTCACGCGGCCTACTCAATGGGTGCAAATTATCAGCAAGTCGTTCGTTACGTGGTCCTTCCGGCAGCCCTTCCTGAAATCTTGGTGGGTATGCGGATTGCAATCGGATTTGGCTGGACGACCCTCGTGGCTGCTGAAATGGTGGCAGCCAATGTGGGACTTGGGCAGATGGTGCTCAATGCTTCCAACTTTCTGAGAACCGATATCGTGATCATGGGCATCATCGTGATCGGCGTTGTTGCCTATGTATTCGACCTGATGATGCGTTGGCTTGAGCGGCGGCTCGTGCCTTGGCGTGGGCGGGTGTAGTCTTTCGCCGCGCCCACGGCCGGGCAGAGGATTAATTAGCCGTCAGTTTTCGAGCTGATACAACCTTGCCCCAGCGATCATATTCTGCAGCGATTTCTTTGGCGAAGTCTGCCGGTGAGTTGCCAACGGGTGCCATACCCAGCTGGGTGAGTCGATCTTTGACCTCTTGATCGGCTAAGACTTTCACCGTGTCTGCGTGGATCTTGTCAATGATGGACTTGGGTGTGCCCGCGGGAGACATGAACCCGAACCATCCCGTATTTTCAAAGCCGGTAAGGCCCGCTTCTGCGACGGTGGGAACATCGGGCAGCTGAGGCGAGCGTTTCGCGCTCGTGACACCGAGTGCACGGATTCTGCCCGACTGTATGTGGCCCGTTGCACCGGCGATATTGCCCACCATGAATTGCACCTGACCGCCTGCAAGGTCAGTAAACGCGACGGCCTCACCTTTGTAGGGAATATGTTGGGCCTCGATGCCAGCGGCATAGACAAATGCTTCTGCTGCCATGTGGACTTGACTGCCAATTCCAGCAGAGCCGAAATTTAATTGCCCAGGTTTGCTTTTTGCCAGCGCGACCAACTCTTTGACATTTTTCGCGGGCACAGCCGGATGGACCACGAGGACCTGGGGGCCGCTGGCCAGATTCGTAATTGGTGCGAGATCTTTTTTTGCATCAAAAGGCATCTTTGCGTACATGTGGGGATTCACCGTCACGATACTCCCGGAAGTCACCAGAATCGTGTAGCCATCGGCTGGGGATTTCGCTACCGCATCTGCCCCGATATTTCCGCCTGCACCACCACGGTTTTCAACCACAACTGGCTGGCCCCAGGCGGCCGATAATTTCTGGGCGACCAGCCGGGCCACGATATCGGTTGCACCGCCTGCGACAAACGGCACGATAAGTTTTACGGGCTTGTTGGGAAAGGCCTGTGCGTTCGCAGGAGCCGTGTGGGCGGCGAGGCCCAAGGTCAACCATCCCGTGAGGGCTGCAAATAAAAATCGGTTCGTGCGCCGCTTGGTCTGACTAGTCATTGTTGTCTCCTGTTAAAAGCTTGATGAGTGAGTTGGAATTTGCCACCAAACACATGGTCATTGGCGGTCGGTTAGGGAATGACCTAATCGGGATATTCGGTTCAATGACGCCGCCAGCTTGCGTGACCTGCAGCAGGCCGGCACGAATATCCCAGGGCGCAAGATCAATGCCTCCAAAAGCATCAAGTCGTCCGCAGGCGACCCAGGCAAGGTCAAGGGCCATCGCACCACTGCGTCGTATTCCACCAAAGCGCCGCAATTGACGAGAAAACCAGGCCTCAAAATGATCCACATGAGCACTGTTGGGTTTTGGCGTGACCACTGCGAGCAGGGCCTGGAGACCCTCGGAAATGTTAGAGACGCCGACATCAACGCCGTTTAGCGCGGTTGTCCGAGCAGGCGTGGCCACAAACAGTTCGCGGCGACAGGGATCGGATGTCACTCCCATCAGAATGCGCTCTTCGCCTGTCTCGTCAATCTCTGAAAGCGAGAGCACGGTCGCGAAATGCGGTATTCCACGTATGAAATTTGCGCTTCCATCAATCGGATCGACGTGCCAGATAAATCGGCTGTTACTCGCACCTGCCTGCCCAGCCTCCTCGCCGTGCACCAATGTGCCGGGTGCAATGTGATGCAGCCCGTTGCGGATAAGCTGTTCGATTTCAAGATCGGCCTCGCTGGCCCAGTCGCCCGGGCCTTTCTCAATGCGGCGCGATCCTTCATGAAATCGTTGTAACGAGAGCTGAGAGGCCTGCGTTGTGAGTTCGCAGATATCGGCCAGCCAATGTTCGGGGTTCATGACATCTGGTCTGAGTGATCGCCGAGCGCACGAACCTGCGATATCCAATCTTCCGAGCACTCTAGGCCCTCTCTTGCAGTCTGCCGGGCGAGATCGAATCGTCTGAGGCCGGGCAGCCGGACCTCGGGATCAGACAGCATTACGGCGGTTAGATCCGCGAATCGGGCGTGGTAGATCGCTGCGCCTCCGAGGGCTTCTGGGTTAATGGCCAGGAAGACTTGTCCGAGTTTGGGTGGGTTGCCTTCGTCGATGAAAAACGAATCGGCCTCTGCACCAAAGTGTGCACCGGTGAGCGTGGTCACCATTAACTCCACCATTAGGGCGAGCATTGCGCCCTTCGCACCACCCATCGGCAGCATCATGCCCGTCAGCGCGGCCTTCGCATCAGTGGTGGGATTGCCTGCAGCGTCCAGGGCCCAGCCCTCTGGGATGGACTTACCTGCCTTTGCGGCAACCATGATCTTGCCGCGTGCAACTTCGGATAACGATAAGTCAATCAGTAAAGGATCCGCCTGACGGCGAGGGAAAATCGCAGCGATCGGATTGGTGCCGAAAATCGCGCGTTTTCCGCCCCAGGCTGGCATGGCGGCAGGCGAGTTTCCCATGGCCCAGCCGACCATTCCCGCCTCTGCGATTTTCAGCAGGTGATTGCCCGCCACCCCAAAGTGGTGGCTGTTGGTTACTGCGGCGATCGAAACTCCGGTCTGACGGGCTTGCTCGATTGCCTTATCGATTGCGGTCGCGCAGGCAGGAAAAGCAAAACCGTTATTGGCGTCTATCAACACTGCCGATGAAGTGCTCTTTTTGATTCGGGGCAATGCTGTCGCATCCACACGGCCGTGTCGGACATGGCCGAGATACATCGGCACACGGGAGAGTCCATGAGAGGCAAGGCCTTGGGATTCGGCAAGCAGCAAGGCCTCAATCGTGGGCTCAGCCTGATGGGCGGAAACCCCGTGGGCTTTGAATGCGTTTGCGCAGAGTCTGCGAGCTTCGTTGATGGAAACTCTCATGCTGATGGGGTAGGGTCGTTGAACAGGGCGATAATACGCTCGGCAATCATCGTAGAGACGCGTGCATTGGATTCCTGCGTGAGTCCTGCAATATGGGGAGTCAGGATTAATTGAGGCAGGTCGGCTGGCAGCTGACCTGCCAGTGGGGGCTCGTGATCAAAGACATCAAGCGCTGCGCCCCCGAGCCGCTCCTCGCGCAGCGCTTGAATCAACGCATGCTCGTCGATGATGCCGCCGCGCGCCGTGTTGATTAAGAGAGCGGTTGGCTTCATCTGTGCCAGCCGTTTTGCGTCAAATAAATGCCGTGTTGATGGCGTCAATGGCACATGCAGGCTGACGACATCTGCCTTGTTCAGCAGAAGCTCAAGGTTCGGACAGCAGGTGGCCTTATGCAGCCGGTAGGCCTCGTGTTCGGCGGGTAATGCAGGGTCAAATGCTATGACATGCATGCCGAAGGCCTTCACCAGATCACTAACCAGTCGCCCAATCGTGCCAAAGCCAACGAGCCCCATGACTTTGCCATGCAGTTCATGGCCATTTGAGAACGCCGCCCTCGGCCATTGGCCGTGGGCGACCGCTGTCGTGGCTTGATAAGCGCCGCGTACGAGCATGAGGGTGGTCGCCATTACATATTCGGCCACGGCCTGTGCATTGGCGCCGGTTGCAGGAATAACCTTAATGCTCCGTTCTGCACAAGCCGGCACATCAATATTGTCTAGTCCTACGCCGAGTCGTCCGACCGCTTGCAGCCGCGGCGCTGATGCCAGCAGTTCGCGGTCGACCTGGGTGCGATTCCGCACGATCACGGCGTCCGCCGACGCCAGCAGCATCCGCAGCCGCTCGGGCTGGTCGACAAGGCCGGGGTCATAGGTGACGGTCAGTTTGGTAGACAGGGCCGCGACCGCCGGCGCGTCCATAAATTCGGTAATCACGACTGATGCCATCGCCTGCTCCGCGCCCAAAGGACCCTCGAGAACCCATGCTACGGATCCCGGACCCCTCAGTCAACTATATGAGTTGTATCTCTGGGTCGGTTTCGCTACG
>JACCEC010419035.1_pt1 | contig 34573 bp, 23 predicted proteins | sample 7450121 | NCBI WGS metagenome assembly JACCEC01 (sample SAMN15323455, study PRJNA562643) | freshwater metagenome | isolation source: river surface water | place: USA:Blue River Watershed | collected 2017-08-18 | reverse complement strand
GTTACCCCCGACGGCTTTCGGCCACGCGGCGCAAATCGTCGGGACATAAAGCCCGTCCCACCTCCCAATCACCGCGCCGCGGCATCCAGTTCGCCGTCGCGCTTTCGCGTCGGACTGCGACGCTGCCGGCACCTCATACCCTCCCCCGCCATGCGCCGCTCCCTTCTCCCGCTCTGCACCCTCGCACTCGCCCTCGTGCTCGCGACTTCACTCCGCGCGCAGCCCGCCACGGCACCCGTCGCCTCCGTCCTCGACCGCTTCCACGCGGCGGCCGCCAAAGCCGACTTCGCCGGCTACTTCGCCCTCTTCGCCCCCGAGGGCGTCTTTCTCGGCACGGATGCCACCGAGCGCTGGACCGTGCCGGAGTTCAAGGCCTTCGCGAAACCGTATTTCGACCGCGGCCGGGGTTGGACCTACACGGTGAAGTCGCGCCACGTCGTCTTCTCGCCCGACGGCACGCACGCGATTTTCGACGAACATCTCGACAACGCCAGCTACGGCCACTGCCGCGGCTCCGGCGTCCTCCGCCGCATCGGCGACGATTGGCGCATCGTGCAATACCACCTCACGATCCCGATCCCCAACGACCTCGCCGGTCAGGTCGTGAAACTCATCCGCGGCGCGAAGCAACCGTGAGACGGATTCGTGGAGAACAGGAACCACCGATGGACGCGGATGAACCCGGATCCGGACGTGAGCCCCATGGCCGCCTGCCCCGGTTCCGTTCGCACGAAGCTATCCGTGGCCACCGGTGTTCATCCGTGGTTCAACTGACCCGTTTCGGCCGACGCGCTACGGTGCGTCGTAGATCTCGAGCAGCGCGACGCCCGTCGCCGCACCCACCCCGCTGACCTGCACCGTGTAGGCGCCGGGCGGCAGCACCGCGAGCAGGGCCGCGTCGCGCGAACCGGCCGGCAGCGCAAACGAGCCCGCGCGCGCCGCCGCAGCCGCGAGCTCCGCGGCCGCGGTCGTCGCGGACCAGTTGTCATTCCCCAGCAGCGCCGTGGCCGCGCCCTGGCGGAAAAGGGCGAGCTGCGGATCGGCCAACGCCCCGGTGACACCGAAGCTGGCCAGCGTCGGACCCACGCCGCGGATCAGGAGGCGTTTCGGCTCCGAGCCGGAAACGACGAAGCCCGCGATCAGCGCCTCGGCGCCCGTGCCGGCGCGTGTGCGGGCCGACAGATTGATCAGCCGCGCCTCCCCCGTCGCCGCCGCGGCGGCATACGCCTCGATCAGCGCCTGTCCCGCCGCCCCGTCTTTTCCGCCGACGAGCGCGGTGTAGGCACCCGCACCCAGGTTGGCCACGAGGGCCGCATCGCGGCTGCCGGCGGGCAGCGGAAACGCCCCGGCCTCGCCCACGGCTGCGCTGAGTTGGGCCGGATTGGCAAACAAGCCCCAGTCGTCATTCGTCGCGACCGCCGCGCCCGCGAGCGTCGTCACCGTGAGCGTCGGATCGGCAACCGCACCCGTGACGCCAAAGGCTCCCAGCGCCGGCCCGATGCCGCGAAGCAGCAGCGACGGCGAGCCCGCGCCACCCACGACAAAGCCCATGATCAGCGAATCGGCGCCCGTGCCCGCAGCCGCGCGGACCGAGAGGTTGATCAGGCGGCTCGTCCCCAGCGCGACCACCGCCGGCGTGGAGATAACCGTGCCCGCGGCGTTGCGCACCTCGACCGTGTAGGTGCCGCCGTCGCCGGTCCGCACCGGTGCCAGCGCGAGCGTCTCGGCGGTGGCGCCGGCGAGGGCGACACCGTCCTTGCGCCACTGATACGCAAGCGGCGCATCGCCCGTCGCGACGACGGCGAGCCGCACGGTGCTGCCGGTCGCCGCCGACTGGTATCCGGTCGGCTGCGTCGTGATCTCGGGCCCGGCGGCAAGTGCGGCGTTGCGGACCGCGAAGACCGGATAGTTCGACGTCATCACCTCGTAACTCACAACACCCTGGGCGCCCCGCGGCGGACCGTTGGCCGCCGGGATGTTGTTGGCCACGCCCAGCTCGAGCAGCCACGCACTGGTCGGCGCGGCATTACCGCCGCCGCGCAGCACGGTCGAAGACCAGTAGGCGGTCGCCGGCGTGGTGGCGGTCGGGAAAAGTGTGCGATTCACGGCCGCGACCGCGCTGGCGGGCGTGGTCGCGGTGGCGAGCGTGTAGTCGGTGAGCGTCTGCAGTTCCTTGATGTTCGGGAGCCGCCAGTCGCTGTGGTCGGCGAGGACGAGACCCTCGGCGTAGGCAAGCGCCGCGCTCCACGAACGTGCGGAGGCGGGCACCTGCGTCCACATCAGGCCGGTGTCGAGGTCGGTGATCGTGCCGTCGAGATTGTTGACGTAGTTGTGGCCGTTGGAGGGTTTCGTGCCGCGCACGTAGCGCGCGTGATAACGCAACGTGCCGCCTGCGGCCAGGGTCTCGGCCTTGGGCTTCGGCCCGATCCCACCCCCCGAATTCACGCACCACACGCGCGCGGCATCGGCGCCGTAGATGTCGCTCGTCCACCAGTATTCCGCGGCCCCCGCGGGGTGATTCGGAAAGAACGCGCCGTTCACCGCGGCGGGATTGCCCGCGTTGTAGTGCGCGAGGCTCACGAGCTCGGTCGGCGTGGGCAGACGCCAGTCGGTGTAGCCGCCGGTGTTGACCGCGGCGGAGCGCGCGACGGCGTTCTCCCACGTCGTCTCCCCGGCATCGACCTTCTGCCACATGAGGCCCGTGACGCGGTCGGTCACCGTGCCGTCGCCGTTGTCGGTATAGGACGGCAAATTGATGGAATACTCCGCATCTTCGCCGGTCACGCCGGCCACTTCGATCGTCTGCCCGGTGTCCGGGAGGCGGCGGAGACTGGCGGCGGCCATGCCGTAGGTGGTGATGCGGTTGTTGTTGTTGTTGTAGGTGGTGGTGGTCGGCTGGATCGACGGCAGGCGCCACGTGATCGTGAGGGTCTTCGGGTTGGCCGCGCGATTCAGCCGCCAGCACTGGTCGTAGGTGGCGTTGCCGATCTGCACGCGCATCAGAAATTGGTCGGGCGACCCCACGCCGGTGGCGGACTCGACGAGGTTGCCCGCGGCGTCGGTCTCGAGGGCAACCGGGTTCTTGAAGGCGACGATGCGCGCGCCCTGCACCGCCTGCGCGACGTAGCCGCCGGTGTTGTTCTGGCGGATGGCCTGGACGGTCGGCTGCCCGTCGACCTGCCCGCCGAAGTTGATCACGGTGCCGCGGAAGGCGGTCGGCAGATACGGATTCTGCGGGCCGGCGGCCGCGCTGCCGATCGCGTGGTAGTGGTAGGCCCACGGCCCGTGCTCGTGGCCGCCGTTGGTGTCGAGCGGCTGCCGCGGCGTGCCGTCGGGCTCGGTGTAGCCGTAGATCGGATACCCATCGAGCGCCCACGCGACCGGCTTGTCGACGCCGAGCACCGACTGCAGGTGCACGGGCGCGAGGTGGTAGTGGTAGTCGTCGGCGAGCCCGCAGTGTCCGCCGTAGCTGTCGAGTTCGCCGATCTCGTAGGAGAAACGGCCGCCGTTGTTGCGCGGGTTGAAGATTGCGATGCCGTCGGCGCCGACCGCGACGGCGCCGCGGAGGAAGTTCTGCGCGTTGATCGGGATCGGAGTGGCCGCCGGCACGGGCACGAGCGGCAGCCGCCAGACGTTGGGTTTGCCGAAGCCGATCGAGCCCTGGTCGCGCTCGGGATTCGTGGTCGCCGAGAAATACGAGGTCGGGAGCGGCACCTGCTGCTGCCACGAAGTGATGCCGACCATGAGATTGGGCATGCGCACCGGATCGGGCATGTTGTCGGCCTCGACGTAGAAGGTCGTCGCATCCCAGTAATGCCGCACCCGCGGCCGGAAGGCGCCGAACGACGCCGCCATCGTCGCGCCGTAGCCGGCGGGCGGCGCCGCCGCGACACGCGGGGCGCCACCGCTGCCGGCATCCTGCTGCGCGCGCCACGTGGCGATCATGGCATCGAGTTCGGCGTTGCCGTGGCTGCCGTCGTGGGCGCGCAGGCCGGAGCCGGCGGCGATGAGCAGCAACGCGAGGCGGAGCGAGGGGGCGATCGGACGGGACATCGGAGAAAAGGGGATGCGGTTCACGGCAGCACGTAGACCTCGACCAGGGCGACGCCGGTGGTCCGGCCCGCTCCGGCGACCTGAAACGTGTAGCTGCCCGGTTCCAGCGTGAGCACGAGAGCGCTGTCGCGGCTGCCGTTCGCCAGCGCAAACGCGCCGGCCTGCGCCGCGGCCGTGGCCACCGCGGGCGCATTGGTCTGCTCCTGCCAGTTGTCGTTGGTCGCGATGACGGTGGCACCGCGGAAAACCGTCAGCGTGGGATCCGCCAGCAGTCCGCCGACGCCGAAGGCGGCGAGCCCGGGACCGACGGCCCGCACCAGCACCGTGCGCGCGGTGGGGCCGCTCAGCACAAACCCCGGGATGAGCACATTGCCGTCGACGCCGACCTGCGCCCGCGTCGAGAGGTTGGCGAGCTGCCCGGTCGGCGATGCGGCGGCGGTGACTGGCAGCAGCTCGGCCGGAAGCTGCGACACATCGAGATCGGGCGTCGTGTTCCAGCGCTTCACGTAGCCGGGCGGCGCCTGGACCGTGGTGCGGAAGATGACGGTGTTGTCGAGGTTGAGGTCGGCGGTCCAGATGAACGAGGCGCCGGTGAAATCCGCCGCGACGTAGTCGCCGTCGGGCCCGACGCGGGCCGCCGAATACTCTGTCGCGGACTCCCAGGTGCTGTCGTCGAAGTCCGGCGCCCACCAGCGGGAGGGCAAGGGCGTGCGGGTGACGCGCGGGTTGGCAATATCGGAGCCGACCGGGCCGGAAAAGAACGCCTTCGCCTTCCAGCGCGCATTGGTGACGGTGCCGTCGCCCAGCTTCAGAATGAAGCCGCCGTCGCCGATCTGGTTGCCGTATTCGAGACCGGTGGCGGCGGCCGCATTGTCCTTGGCGAGCACGGCGATCGTCATCGGATATTCGGGCAGGATGCGGGCGTTGATCTGGTTGTGCGGGAGGAAGTCGATCGAGTCCGCGGCGACGAGCCGGCCGTTGATGAAAATCGCGCACCAGTTGTCGGCATAGGCCGCCAGGGTGGTCGTGTGCGCGACGGTCGGTTTCACGAGGGCGTTGGATTGCGCCCGGGCGCACGCCAGCAGCAGGAGGAGCGAGGCGAGGTATTTCATGCGGGGGCGCAGTCGGACGCGCGGCGGGCGGACCAGAGATCGCCCAAAGCCGGGCCTGCTTCGCGGCGGATCTCCTCCCGCAGACGATGCAGCCGGGCCTTCACAGCCCCGAGCGAGATCCGTTCCGCCCGTGCGATCTGTTCGTAGCTCGCACCGACGATAACCTTTTCGAGGATGCGACGCTTGGAGGGGGACGTGTGGCGGAGCACGCGCTCGAGAGTCTCGCGGATCTCGCGGCTGCGATCCTCCGCTGCGGGGTCGCGGAACGCATGGAGCACCTCGTCCGGCGCCCACACGACGACGTTGCGGCGGCGGCGGCGGAGATGGTCGAGCGCGGTATTGCGGGCCAGCGTGAAGAGCCACCACTCGAAGACGGCCGCGTCACGGAGCCCGGGGAGCCGGCGGACGAACTTGAGGCACACGGACTGCAGCACGTCCTCGACCGCCTCGCGGTCGCGCACCATCGGCCAGACAAAACCGGAAAGCCGGCGCCGGTAGCGGCGGATGAGTTCCGCCTGCGCGGCAAGTTCGCCGTCGCGGGCGCGGACGACGAGCGCCAGCAGTTCGGGATCGGTGCGCGGTCCGGCAGACTGGTCGGCCGACGGCGGCGGCGGGGCCGCGCCCGGGGAGTCGGAGAACATCTTCATGGCACGTCGTAGATTTCGACGAGGGCGACACCCGTCGTGTTGCCCACGCCGCTGACCTGCGCGCTGTAGGTGCCGGGCTCGAGGGTGACGAGCAGCGCGGCATCGCGGGAGTTGGCCGGCAGGGCAAACGCCCCCACCTGCGCGCCGGCGAGGCCGATCTGCGCGGCGTTGGGCGCGGCAAGCCAGTTGTCGTTCTGCTGCAGCGCCGCGGTGGTGCCCTGACGGAAAAGGGCGAGCTGCGGATCGGCGAGCACACCCGTGACGCCGAATTGGGCGAGACTCGGGCCGATGGCGCGGATCAGCACCTGTTTCGGCGCATCGCCGGCGATCGAGAATCCGGCGATCAGCACCGAGGCGCCGGTGCCGACCTGCGTGCGGGCCGACATGTTGACGAGCCGCGCGGCAGTCGTCGCGGTCGCCGCCTCGTAGGCCTCCATGAGAGCGATGCCGGTGGCGCCGGCCTTGCCGGTCACCGCGGCCGAGTAGCTGCCCGGCGTAAGGTTCGCGACGAGCGCGGCATCGAGGGCGTTGGCCGCGAGCGCGAAGGCCCCCACGCGCGTCGCCACGGCGGCAGTCTGGTTGGAATTCGTGCCGGCGGACCAGTTGTCGTTGGTCGCGACGACCGCGGTGTTTGCGTCGGTGAGTGTCAGCACGGGATCGGGCAACACGCCGCCGACGCCGAAGCCGGCGAGCGCCGGGCCGACGCCGCGGACGAGGAGCGGCACCGGCTCGCCCTGGCCGACGACGCAGCCGACGATGAGGGTCTCGGCACCCGTCCCGGCGAGCGAACGCACGGAAAGATTGGCGAGCCGGCTCGCCCCGATGGTGAGCGTGGCGGCGGCGGAAGTGACCGAGCCGGCCGAGGTGGAGACGACGACCGTGTAGGCGCCGGCGTCGGCCGCCTGCGCGCGCGCGAGGCCGAGCACGGCGGTGGTCGCGCCGGCGAGGTCGATGCCGTTCCGCTTCCATTGGTAGCTGAGCGGCAGCGTGCTCGTCGCACCGACCGAAAACGTGACCGGGCTGCCCGCCGAGACCGCCAGGGAACGCGGCTGCGCCGCGATGACCGGGACCGCGGACTGTTCGGCGGCGGTGCCGACGGTGTAGGAGAACGCGACCGTGCCGTTGACGCGCTCCGTGCCGGGGCGTTCGTCGGCCGGCAGATAGGTGCGCACGTATTCGACCTTCACGCCGGTGGGCGCGACGGTGACGCGGGTGTAGCCGCTGTCGGGGAAACGCTCGCCGGTCGCGTAGGCATCGGAGTTGAACAGCGAGTAGTTGGGATTCGCGGGCGAGCCGAGTGCCTGGTAGGTCACACCGTCGAGCTGCTGCCGCACCCAGATGTGGTCGTGCCCCTGGAAAAAGATGGTGACCTTGTTCGCGACGAAAAGCTGGTGGATCGGAAGCGCCCAGCCGGGGCGGTTCTGGGCAAAGCCCGGCGTGCCGTTGTTGTTCTGCCCGCCCCACTCGTAGCGCAGCGCACCGTCGATGCCGCCGCGGCCGGTGCCCATGACGTGGTGGGCAAACACGAATTTGAACCGGGCGCGGCTGGCCTCGAGCGTGGCCTTGAGCCAGCGGTATTGCTGCTCGCCATGGGTGATGGACCATTGGTTCGCGGTCTTGGGTCCGCCGTAGAAATCGTTGTCCACCACGACGGGCGAACCCCAGTAGGGATCGATGGTGACGAAGAGCGCATCGCCCCACTCCCACGCGTAGTAATTCCGCAGCAGGCCGATGTGCTCGATGGTCTCGGTGTTGCCCGAGTAGAAGCCGTCGGGCGCGGGCTGGGCGTAGTAGAGATTGCGGGCGTTCTGCGCCCAGACGGCGACGTTGTTGGGCGTGCCGTCGAGCAGGTAGCGCGCGGCCTGCTCGTGGTTGCCGTTGACGAGAAACACCGGCGCGGTGCGGCCGACGACGCCGAGATACGGGCGCTGGATATTGTAGCGCTCGACGACCTGCGGCTGGGTGACGGCGCGGGGATTGGCCTGGTTGATGGTGTCGACGCTGAAGTCGTCGCCGCTCGTGAGGTAGAAGTCGGGATTGTCGGCCGCGACGGTGTTCATCGTGCGCGTGTAGAACGCGGCGTTGAACTGCGTGTTGGCCCGCTCGGGATGCGAATCGCCCTGCACGCCGAAGACGAAGGTGCTGCCCGGCGCACGCTGCGTCATGAAGGCATACTCCGGGCTCGCCTCGTAGGTCGTGGCGGTGGGCGAGCGGAAACGGATGCGGTAGTAATGCCGCGTGTTGCCGGTGAGGCCCGTGAGCGTGACGACCTGCGGCACATTGGCGGCGAGGTCCACGGGCGTGCTCTGCGCGGTGTAGGTGCCCGCGCGCGCGCCGTATTCGACATAGACGGAAAGCGCGCCCGACGAGAGCAGGTTGGCGGCGACGGATTTGTCGGTCGGCCGGCCGAGGACGATCGTGCCGGGAAAATCCGCGGCGCGGGCGCCCGCCGCGACGGCGAGCAGCAGAAAAACAAGGCGCAGGCTCATGGGGTGGTCGCGGGGGCGATCGTGTAGGTGTGGGAGATCGTGCGGTTGCGCAGCGCGGCAGTCTCCTGGTTGGGCAGCGCGGCGCGCACGTATTCGACGCGCGTGTTTTCCGGAGAGACGGTCACGCGCAGGTGGCCCGAGTTGGGCAGGATCACACCCTGGGTGTATTCGCCGTCGCGGGCGCTGCCGGTGGAGAAGTTCGCGGTGCCGGGCTGCGGGCACTCCTGATACACGATCCCGTCGAGGGTCTGGTAGCCGTAGAAGTGGTCGTGCCCGTGGAAAACGGCGCTCACCTTGTTGGCGACGAGCAGCGCGTGGATCGGCATGTCCCAACCGGGCCGCTTGGCGGCGAAGCCCTCGGTGCCGTCGGCATTTTTCCCGCCCCATTCGTAGCGGTGCGCGGCCTCCACGCCGCCGCGGGCGGACGCGATGCCGCCGACGAGGTGGTGCAGGAAGAGGAATTTGTATTTCGCGCGGCTGCCCTGGAGCGTGGCCTTCAGCCAGTCGTATTGGGTCTTGCCGAGCGACCAGCGCCAGTTGTCGGGCGGATTGGAGTTCGGATTGGTGAGCGTGTTGTTGAACGGATCGAGCACGACGAAAAGGGCGTCGCCCCACTCCCACGCGTAGTAGTTTTCGAGCAGTTCGTTCCGGCCGGAGATCGCGCGCGTCTCGCGGCTGCCGGTGAAAAACGCGTCCGGCACCGGCGTCGGGAAGTAGCGCTTCCGGGCGATGAGGTTCCAGCTCGCGACGTTGTTGTCCTTCGCTGCGGAACGGTCCGCGTCGTAGACGTAGCGATACTCCGCCTCGTGGTTGCCGAGCGTGAAGAAGAACGGCACCGAATGGCAGGCCTCGGCGAAACTGTTGCGCAGCGCGAGCGCCCGGAATTCCACGAGGCCGTAGTTGATCTGCAGTCCGGGCAGGATCGTCGCGAGTTTGTCGGACATCAGGATGTCGCCGAGGTCGACGTTGAAGTCGGGGCTGTCGGCGAGGATGTTGCGCATCGCGAGGCTGAAGAGCGGCGGGCTCGTGACCTCGTCGAGGTGCGGGTCCGCGGTGATGCTGAACGTGAACGACTGCCCGCGCGGGCGCTGCGTGACGAACGACCGCTCGCCGCGGGCGCGAAACTCCGTCTCGCCCGGCGCGCGGTGGCGCACGCGGTAGAAATAGCGGCGATTGGGCAACAGCGCGGGCTGGCCGGCCGGCGCCTCGAGCACGAGTTCCGCGGGCGCGCCGGCGGGATAGGCGACCAACGGCGTGCGCATCGTGTAGGTGCCGGAGGCGAGGCCGATCTCGGCGTAGAGTTCGACCGCGGCCTTGGCCTCGAGGTTGAGCACGGCGCTGCGGTCGGTGGCGATGCCGAGGAATTCGGGCGCGGAGAACGACGCGTCGAGGAGCGAGGAGGCGACGGTATAGCTGGTGACCGGCGAATCCGCGGTCGCACCACCCGGCGCCACCGCGGTCACTCGGTAGCCGACGACCGTGCCGGCGGCCTGGGCGGGGATCGTCGCGCCGAACACTCCGTCGCCCGCCGCGCCGTCGCCTTGGGCGCCGTCATCGAGCATCGGGAGCACGGTCGGCGTGCCGCCGGCCGCGGTCGTATAACTCAGCCGCAGCTGCGCCACGGAACCGCCGGCCTCGGCCTGGGCGCGGGCGGTCACGAAGACCTTGTCGAGGTAGGTCGCGGCGGCCGGAGCGGCGGCGATGCCCACCGCGGCGAGTCCGGTGGGCGCCGGCGGCGCGGGGAGCACGTAGAGTTCGACCAGCGCGGTGCCGGTCGTGTCGCCCACGCCGTTGATCACGGCCGAATACGATCCCGCAGGCAGCGTGACGAGCAGCGCGGCATCGCGGCTGCCGGCAGTGAGCGGAAACGCGCCGGCGGCGGATGCGGCGGCGGCGATTTCCGCGGCATCGGGTGCGGTCGACCAGTTGTCGTTGGTCGCCATCCGGGTCTGGCCGTTGAAGAGCGCGAGGGCGGGATCGGCGAGCGCGCCTGTGACGCCGAAGGCCGTGAGCGACGGCCCGATCGCGCGGATGAGGAGCCGGAGCGAGCCGTTGCCGGAAATGACGAAGCCCGGGATCATCACGCTGTTGCCGGTGCCGACAAAGGCGCGCGTGGAGGCGTTGAGGATCGCGGGGCCGGTGTCCGGCGCGGCGTCGTAGACCTCGACGAGCGCGACACCGCTGCCGCCGTCGACGGCGGTGACGGGGGCGGTGTAGCTACCGGCAGCGAGCGGCGCGACGAGCGCGGCGTCGCGGCTGCCGGCGACGAGGGCAAACGCGCCCGCGTTGCGCATCGTGGCGGCATCGGCGGCGAGCCAGTTGTCGTTGGCGGCGACCGTGGCCGTGCCGTTGAGCACCGCGAGTCGCGGGTCGGAGAGGACGCCGGAGACGCCGAAGGAAGAGAGCGTCGGCCCCACGGCGCGGATGACGACCGGCTTGCTGCCGCCGCCGCCGAGGACGAAGCCGGGGATCGGCGTGCCCGCATTGCCGCCGACCGCGACGCGGGTGGCGATGTTGATCAGCCGGGCCCGGTCGGACTGCGCGTGCATACCGAGGGCCGAAAGCAGGAGGACAAGAGGAGTCAGCACGCGAAATAACCGCATGCGCCCACGTTAGCCGCGCTGGATGAAGCCGACGCAGGGGTTTCGATTAAAACGCGTTAATCCGGCACCGCCCTCCCCTCTCCAGAGACCGATCGGCTCGACGGTGGGAAGGGCTTTATGCCCCGACGGAACGCGCGCGGAGCCAGTCGCGGGATAAACCCGCTCCCACTCCACCGAACCGCGCTCAGGGGTAACTTGTGCCCGGACGATAGACCTGGTGGAGCGTCGTGCCGCTCTCGCCGCCGTCGGAGATGCCGCCGCCGGTCAGATGAATCAGGCCGTTGATGAACGTGGCACCGGTGACACCGTGCACGGGCACCGGCATGTTCGGCAGCCGCGTCCAGCGATTCGTCGCCGGATTGTAGACGTCGTGATCGGGAAACACACCGCTCGGGGTGTCCTTCGTGCCCTCGCCGCCGAGCACGTGCAGGTAGCCGTTCGCCGCCACGGCATTCACGCCGCCGCGCGGCCGCGGCAGCGGGGCCCGCGCGCTCCACGTCCCGGCGATCGGATCGAAAACTTCCACGCGGTCCGTCATCTCGCTCTCGAAGCCGGCCGCGAGCCGGCCGCCCACCACGTAAAGCCGACCGCCGATCGCCGCTGCGCCGACATGGTTCCGCTGCGTGGGCAGATCGGGCAAGGTGCGCCAGGTGTCGGTCGCTGGATCGTAGACCGCGAAGTCGCTGCCGCGCGGCGGCCGCCCGCCTGCGACGTAGATCCGGCCGTCGATCACGGCCCCCGCCCCGCCCCCGCGTTGCGTCGGCATCGGCGCGCGCGGCGTCCACACCCTCGTCGCCGGATCGTAAGCGTAGACCGTGTCGACGAACGGCCCGGCGCCGCCGGCGGAAGTCTGACCGCCGATCACGTAGAGTTTCCCGCCGACCGCAGCGGTGACGGTGTGATTGAGCGCCACCGGCAGCGGCGTGGTCAGGCTCCACGTGTCGGTCGCGACATCGTAGACCTGGACGGTCCGCACGCTTACGCGCGACGCGGGATAACCGCCGACGACGTAGATTTTGCCGTTCAGTTCGGCGACGGACATCTCGGAGTTGGCTTCCGGCAAATCCGCGCGCAGCGCCCAGGCTCCCTCGGCGAGCACGGTGGGCTGCGGCGGCACCGCGTAGAGTTCGACCAAGGCGTTGCCCGTGGCACCACCGACGCCGGAGACGACGGCGGAATAGGCTCCGGGAGCGAGGGTCACCAGCACCGCGGCATCGCGGCTCTCGAAACCGAAGGGAAAGGCGCCCACCTGCACGGCAGTCGCGGTCACCTGCGCGGCGTTCGGCGCCGTCCCCCAGTTGTCGTTGGCCGCCAGCGGCGTGCCGTCGCGAAACACGGTGAGGGCCGGATCGGCAAGCGCTCCGCCCACGCCGAAGGCGGCAAGGGTGGGTCCGGCCGCGCGGATCAGGAGGCGCTGCGCGCCCGGGCCGCCGATCACGAAACCGCCGATCAACGCGTCGCCACCCGCCCCGATCGTCGCGCGGGCGGAGAGATTCACGAGCGGAGCCACGCCGCCGCCGGCGGACACGTCGTAAGCCTCGACCAGCGCCGCCCCGGCGCCGGCGGTCTTGCCGGCCAGCTGCACCGTGTAGGCCGACCCTCCCAGACTCGCGAGGAGGGCGGCGTCGCGACTGGCGGCCGGCAACGCAAACGCACCGGCTTGGGCACCGGCGGCCGCAATCTGCGGGGAGTTGCCCGCGTTGCCCCAGTCGTCGTTGCCCGCGAGCACGGCGCCATTGGAACCGAAGACGGTCAGCACCGGATCCGCGAGCGTCCCGCCCACGCCGAAAGCCGAGAGCGTCGGACCCACGCCGCGCACGAGCAGTGCCGGCGCCGGACCCGCGCCGACGGCGAACCCCATGATCAGCGGCCCCCCGTTGCCTCCCGCCGTGGAACGCACCGCGAGGTTCACGAGCCGCCCGCCGGCGGAAGCGGCGCCGGCCGACCCGCTTCCGAGCGGCGCGAGTCCGGTCGGCCCCGCGGTGTCGAGGCGCACCCGATACAGGCCGGTCCGGCACGTCATGAAGAGCGACTTCCCGTCCGTGTCGCCAAAGGCGCAGTTGGCCGCGCGCTCGGGCGGGACAAACGTGCCGAGCAGCCGCCCGGAGCGGTCGAACACACGGACGCCGGGGGTGGAGGTGCAGTAGACGTTGCCCTCCACGTCGACCTTCATGCCGTCGGCGCCGGGCACCTGATCGGTGAAGGTCCGGCCATTGGCGAGCGAACCGTCGGCGGCGACGTCGTAGACGCGGATGATGCCGCTCTGGTTGTCGTTGACGTAGAGTTGGCGCTCGTCGGGCGAGAACGCCAGGCCGTTGGGGAGCGCGAGATCGCGGATCAGAAGCGTGACCGACCGGCCGTCCGCGGAAATCCGATACACGCCCTGGAAATCCAGCTCCAACGAGCCGGCCACGGCGCCGAACGTGGGATCGGTGAAATACACGGAGCCGTCGCGCCGGACCGCCAGATCGTTCGGCGCGTTGAAACGCCGCCCCTCGTAGCGGTCCGCAAGCACGGTCACGCTGCCGTCGGCCTCGGTGCGGGCAACGCGGCGCAGGCCGCGCTCGCAGCTGACGAGCCGGCCCTGGGGGTCGAGGGCGAGGCCGTTTGCATTGTTGCTCGGCGCACGGAAGGTCGAGAGCTGGCCATCCTGCCAGCGATGGATGGCATTGCCGTTCACGTCGCTGAAGAGCAGCTCGCGGCGTGCGGCGACCCACACGGGCCCTTCGGAATTCTGGAAACCCGCAGCGAGCCGCTCGATGGGCGCGCTGAAATCGACGGCCGCCAAGCGGCCCGCCAACAGGAAGGAGAGGAGCACAAGACGCAGCGTCATCGTCGGAAAGGTGGGTGCGCTCTGCTTCACTTGAACGGCGCGCCGCCGACATCGAGATCGGGCGCGGTATTCCAGCGTGGCTTCCAGCCCGGCCGCTCGATGCGCGTGCGGAAGATGACCGTGTTGTCGAGGTCGAGATTGGCGCTCCAGATGAACTTCGCCCCTTTGAAGTCCGCTTCGTAAAAGGGTGCCTTCGGGCTCACGCGCTCCTCCGCGTATTCCACGGCGTTGGGCCACGCGCCGTCATCGAAGTCCGGCGCCCACCACCGGTCGGGAATCGGCGTGTGCTCGACCGTCGGGTTCTTCACGTCGCCGTTGCGCGGGCCGTGGAAGAAGCTCTTCGCCTTCCAGGTGGCGTTGGAGACGGTGCCGTCGCCGAATTTGATGATGAAGCCGCCGTCGCCGATGTGGTCGCCATATTCGAGGCCGGTCTTCGGGTCGGCGTTGTCCTTCGCCATGACGGCGATGGTCATCGGATACTCGGGGAGAAAATCGACGGAGATGACGTTGTGCGGCGTGAACTGGATCGAGTCCACGGCGACCAGGCGGCCGTTGATGAAGAGAACGAACCAATTGTCCGCGTAGACGTTGAGCCGGATCGTGTCGGCGATCGTGGGCTTCACGAGCCCCTTGGGGTCGGCGCCGCCCTTCCGGCCGCCGCCGCCCTTCTTTTTGCCCGCAGGTGGGGCGGCGTCCTGGGCCAGCGCGGCCGCGACGAGCGCGGCCGCCAACGGGAGGAGCAGAAACAGCCGGGCGAGTCGGAAGCGCAGGAGGACGTTTTTCATCGAGGGAAGGGCAGTTGGGGGTGTCCGGACGCACGCCTGGCCAAAAGGCAGTTCAGCGGGATTTCTCCTTCCGGCCGCCCTTGCGGGCCTGGCCCGCGCCGGGCGCCGCATCCGGCGCGCGTTGGTAGGTGACCCGCAGATCCGCGCTGTCGAGAATGCTGTCCTTGATGTGGGTCAGCAGCGCGTCACGCGTCACCGGGCTGGGACCGGCGTCGAACTCCGGCACGCTCGCGAGCGCGTAGAGGTGCAGCGTGTAGGTCTGTTTGCCAACGCCGGCAGAATGGGGCGGCACATAACGCTGGCCGCGTTTCCACGTCGCGCCGAACTGGCCGATGCCCTGCACGTTTTTCGGGAGCTCCGACACCGTCGGGGGGATGCCGTGGAGAACCCAGTAAACTTTCATCACCCCGTCGCGATCGAGGTGATCCATGACGAGCGCGAAGCTCCGTGTGCCCTCGGGGGCGCCCGACCACGCGAGCGGCAGCGTGGCGCCCGCGCCATCGCCGTTGAATTCGGCGGGCAACGCTCCGCCTTCGCCGACGGCGGAGCTGGTGAGAGCCATCTTGCCTGAGTGCGGCGGCGAGATCGTCACGTGCGGCCCGGCGCTCGCGCTCGCCCGGTCGCGCCGGTCCGGACCGCCGGGTTCCGCCGAGCTGCCGAGGACCGGGAATCCGACGGCAAGCACCGCGCCGATACCCAGCCGGCGGAGCGTATCACCCCGCGAGGGAAGCGGGAGCAAGAGGAACGCCAACGCGCGTGGGAGCCGCATGCCGCGACCCTAGCCGGCCAGCATGAAGCCGACGCAGGGGTTTGGATTAAAACGCGTTAATCCGGCACCGCACGCACGGGCGGGAGCGCGGTGATGGTTTGGCTGTGGGCGGGGTGCCCTCACCCCGCGGATTGCAGGCGACGCCATGCCTCGCGGGGTGCGGGCACCCCGCCTACAGGAACGCCGACGCGGCGCGCACGAGGGTCGCAACGGCACGCCGGCAAGCGGCGGCCCTACGGTCGGTCACGAGCGCGGGAGCGCGCCGCGCCAGCCGGCTTTCCACTGGCCCATGAGTTTCTCCACGAGCGCGGCGTGTTCGGGCCGGCCGGCGAGGTTCTGGTTCTCCTGCGGGTCGGTCCGGTGGTCGTAGAGCTCGATCGCATCGACCTTGCTGTGGTCGTTGCGGCTCACCCACACCACGAAGCGGTGCTGCTCCGTGCGCATCGCGTAGCCCATGAGCTGGCCGGAGCCGGAGCGGCTGCCCGGCCGCGGATACTGGCTGAACGCCGCCTGCTTCCACGTCCGAACGGGATTTTCGAGCAGCGGTTTGAAACTCAGGCCTTCGAGGTGCGACGGGAGCGGGAGGCCGGCGAGGTCGGCGAGCGTGGGATAGATGTCCACGAACTCGACGATGCCATTGGTCCTGGCGCCGGCGTGTTTCATGCCCGGCACGGAGAGGAGGAGCGCGGTGTTGGTGTCGTTCTCGCAGTTGCTGTGTTTGCACCACGCATCGTGCTCGCCGAGTTTCCAGCCGTGGTCGCCCCAGAGGACGACGATCGTGTTGCGGCGCAGATCGAGGCGTTCGAGTTCGTCGAGCAGGCGGCCGACCTGCGCGTCCATGTAGGAAATCGCGGCGTAGTAGCCGTGCCGCAGCTGGCGCGCGAGGTCGTCGGGGATGCTGCCTTCGGGAATACCGCGGTAGTTGCGCAGCTCGCCGCCGGGCAGGATCGCGTAGTCGGGCGCGTCCTTCGGCCGGTAGCGATTGGGCGCGAGCTGGATTTTCGCCGGATCGTAGAGGTCCCAGTATTTCTTCGGCGCGATGAACGGCAGGTGCGGCTTCACGAAGCCGACCGCGAGGAAGAAGGGCTGCTTTTTGCCGCCGAGGTCGCGGAGCGTGGCGACGGCGAGGTCGGCGACCTTGCCGTCCTGATAATAATTGTCGGCGACCTCGCCGGCCTCGAAGGCCGGGCCGCGGGAGTTTTTCGGCGTCGGCTCCTTCGGCCGCTTCTTGCCGCCGCTCTCCTTCGCGCCTTTCGCCTTGGGCTCGGCATCGGGCTCGGTGCTCTGGCCCCGGTTGTGGACGAGATTTTCCGGGCGCGCGTAGGTGGGAGCCTTGGGCGACTGCCACGGCACGGACCAGCTCGCGGGGTCGTCGAAGCCGCCGTGGTAGATCTTGCCCATGCCCTGGGCGTGGTAGCCGTTGTTTTTGAAGTGCTGCGGGAGCGTCACGACGTCGGGCAGCGCATCGCGGAAATGCGTGACGAGGTCCCAGACCTTGGTCGTATCGGGCCGCGTGCCGGTAAGCAGGCTCGAGCGCGTGGGCGAGCAGACGGCCTGCTGGCAGTAGGACCGGTTGAACGTCATACCGGCGCGCGCGAGACGATCGAGGTTGGGGCTCTTCACGTAGTCGGCACCGTAGGCGCCGAATTCGGGCCGCAGGTCGTCGACCGCGATGAAGAGGACATTGGGCCGCTCGGCGGCGCGGACGAGCGTGGCGAGCGACGCCAACGCGAGGAGAGGCAGCAGGGACTTCATGCGGAGAGGACGAAACGGATGGAGTGAACGCGGGCTCATTTGGCTTTCTCGCGCTTGGCCTTGCGCTCGGCGTTCTTGGCGTGGCGGCCGGAGGGGTCGCCGTCGTCGAGGATTCCGCCGGCGGGATTGAGCTGGGCGAGCACGGCGCCAAGCCGCTGGCGGGCGGCGACGGCGGCCGGATCGGCCGAGTCGGCCGGCACGAGTTTCTCGGTGAACGGAGCGTCGTGCATGGCGAAGAGCTCGCCGCGCTCGTTGAGTTTCCAATCGGCCTCGCGGACATACCACATGCGCGCGAGCTGGTTGAACGCCCACGGCCGCGGCGTGCCCGGCTGACCACGGAACTGCGGCGCGAGGCTGCGGCCGTCGAGCTGGAGGCCGGCGGGGAGTTTCGCGCCCGCGAGCTCGGCAAACGTCGGGAAGAAATCGCTCGAGTCCACGAGGTCCGCCGCGACGCGGCCCGCCGGCGTGACGCCCGGCCAGTTCACGATCATCGGCACGAGCCCGCCGCCCTCGAGCATGCTGCCCTTCTGGCCGCTGAGCCGCCGGCCGCCGATGGTGGCGCGCTCGGCCCGGCCATTGGTCGTGCCGTTGTCGCCGAAGAAGACGATCAGGGTTTTTTCGCGCAGCTTCAGCCGGTCGAGTTCGGCCACGATCCGGCCGACGAGCTTGTCCATGTAGGCGACGTTGTCGGCGTAGATCTCGGTGTCGCCCGCGCCCGGTTTCGAGTCCGGCGTGGGCAGGATCTCCCCATGCACATGCGAGAGCGAATAATAGAGGAAGAACGGCCGGTCGCGGTGCGCGGTCATGAAGTCGACCGCGCGCGCGTGCATGACATCGGGCAGATACTCGCCGTCGCGGAGGGCGACCTTCTCGCCGTTGAGCAGGTAGGTTTTCCCCTTGTCCTGGGTATTCCAATACACGCCGCTGCCCTGGAACTTCAGGTGGTAATCGAAGCCGAACTCGCCCGGCCCGAGCGGAAGCTGGCCCCATTTGCCGATCGCGGCGCTGGCGTAGCCCGCGGACTTGAGCACGGCCGGCAGCATCGTCCACTGGGCGGGCGTGTAGTTGCCGGTCGCATCCTGGTTCGTGGCGCCGGTGCGGAACGGATAGCGGCCGGTGAGGATCTGCGCGCGCGACGGACCGCACAGCGGGACCGTGAAGGCGCGGGTGAAACGCATGCCGCTGCGCGCGAGTGCATCGAGGTTCGGCGTGCGGTAGTGGTCGGCGCCGTAGCAGCCGACTTCACCCACGCCGTAGTCGTCGGCGAGGATGAAGAGGAGGTTGGGTTTCCCGGCGGCGGCCCGGGCCGCCGTGACGGCGACGAGGGCAAACGCGAGGGACGCGAGCGCGAGGCGGAGTTTCATGGCGGCGGAGCGGGGCTCAGAATTTCACCGTGACCGAGAGGTCGTATTGGGGCGGCATGACGTAGGAGACGCGGTAAACGTTGGCGCCATTCGCCATCGTCGTGAACCCGGTCTTGCGCACGTCGGAGTTCTCGAGGTCGACGAGGTTGCGCACGCCGACGCGCACGCGGACCTGCTGGCCCCAGAGCTTCTGGTCGCGCATGAGGTAGGCGTTCACGAGGTGCGTGGAGCCGCCGATGAGCTGCTGGCCGTTGGCGATGCCGAAGAGGTAGTCGTCGCGCCAGCTGCCGTTGATGCCGGCGCGCATGCCGCGCAGCGCCGTCCAGCCCTCGCGGGAGAAGGTGTAGTCGATCACCCAGCTCGCGGACCACGGCGCGGCGCGGGCGCCGGTGGCGCGGTCGGCGATGTCGAGCGTGTCGAGCAGGAGCTTCGCGTCGGCGAGCAGCGCGGGGCTCTCGGCCAGGGCCGGATTGCCGCCCGGTGCCTGGGCCGCGCGCGTGCGCTCGACCGCGGCGTTGTAGTAGCCGCGGAACGAGCCGAGATCGGGCTGCGAAAACACATCGGCGTAGCCCGCGGTGAAACGCATCTGCAGCGCACGCAGCGGCCGGAAGGTGACGGTGAGGTCGGCGCCCTTCGACTGCTCGGTGGCGGTGTAGTTGCGCGAGGCGCTGGCCGTGCCGGGCTCGCGATACCGGTAGCGCGGATCGCCGGGGAGGACGTCGTTCGGATTCATCAGGTCCTCCGTCGCGGTGTCGGAGAAGGCGATGAGGTTGTTCCAGGAGCGGACGACGTTCTGGCGGTCGATCTCGAAGAGGCCGAAGCTGAACGCGAGTTTGTCGGACCAGAGGTTGCCCTTGAGGCCGATCTCCTTCGAGACGCCGAAGATCGGCCCGATGGTCGCGCGGTCAAAGGTGCGCGCATCCTGGAAACGGAAGGATTCCGAATAGATCGTGTAGAGATTCAGGTCGCGCGTGAGGGCGAAGGTGAGGCCGCCGGTCAGCGTGGTCTGCGACTGCCGGAGCGCGGTGTTCTGGAGATATTCGCCGGCGAGGGACTCGGCGCGCGACGGCGGCTGGATGTCCTCGGACCAGCGGCCCTCCTTGCGCGCGGCGAAGTAGTCCCAGGTGCGGCCCCAGTCGGTGCGGGCGCCGGCGAGGGATTGCAGCCGGCCCTTGAAGTAGCGACCGCTGGCGGAGAGGGACGTGGAGTAGTTCTGCCGCCAGGCGGTGCCGTCGGCGGCCGAGGTGCCGGACGCGAAGTAGCGCAGCGGGACCATGTTGACCGCCGGCGTGACGGGCAGGCCGTCTTTCTGCATGCGGTCGAAGACGGCGCGCGAGTAGAACTGCGGATCGTCGAGGTAGAGGCGCAGCACGAGGCGGTCGTTGGTGGTGTTGGGCAGCGCGCCCGGGGCGCCGGCGAGCGCCGGGGCGATGTTGAAATACTGCCAGCGGAGATTGAGCGTCTGGTCCTCGCGATACTCGGCGCCGGCCACGAAGAGCTGCTCCATCCACTTCCAACGGTCGAACTTGTAGGCTGCGGAGCCGCGGAAGGCGTGCACGTCGTTGCGGAACCATTTCCGGTCGCCGCGGCTGTCGATGTAGGCGCGGCCGTTGACGTCGACGCTGATCGTCTGGTCGAACGCGTTGTCGTTCCGCTCTTCCTGCTGCGTCTGGAAATTGTAGCCGAATTCCGCCGCGACCGGCCCGACCTGCTGCTCGACCGTGAACGACCACGTGCGGAACGGGCGGCTGTGGTTATCGAAGGAGCCGCGGATGTTGTATTCCTTGGGGAAGCCGGCGATCCGCTTCGTGCCGACCACGGCGCCGGCGGCGTTGAGCATCTTCACGTCGAAGGATCCGCCTTCAACAAGGGACGGCGAGCCGCCCGAGGGATTGTTGGCGGAGGCGCGGTCCGCGGCAGGGAGCGTCGTCGAGACGATCCATCGGCCGTCCGACGTGTAATAGGTGCCCGCGGTGCCGAAGCCGAGGCTGCGGGCGGAGTTCTCGCGGACCCAGATGCCGGCGAAGCCGCGGACGTTCTGGTATTTTCCCTGTTCGTATTCGACGCGGACATTGGTCCGCCGGAACGGCTGCCATGCCGCCGCGATCGTCTCGCCGCCGAAGCGGTAATCGGAGGCATCCTGAAAAGTGCGCTGGAGGCGCCGCACGACGTTGGCGCGCACGGCGAGGTTGGAGCGGAGCCGGCGGTTGACGTCGAAGGTGAAGCGGTAGGCGCCCTCGCTGTTATACTGCGCGTAGGCCTCGGCGAAATTCCGCAACAGCGGCCGCTTGGTGAACACGGCGCCCTGCCCGCCCGGCTCGACCTCGCCGAAGATGAGCGAATTGGAGCCCTTGCCGAAGTCGATCCGCTCGACGTTGTAGGTGTCGGACGGGATATACCACCGGAAGTAGTTTCGGCTGATGTTGTTCGTCTGCGCGAGGCCGCGGAAGGAGAAGTTACCCTTGTGGTTGTCGTTCTCCATGATCGGCAGCGCCCACACGCCGGCGACGAACTGCGCGACGTCGTCCGCCGATTCGAGCCCGAGGTCCTCCATGAAATCGCGCGTGATCGCATCGATCGCGACGGGCACATCCTTCAGCGCCTGCTTGGTGCGGTTGGCGGAGAGCGTGTCGTTGGCGGACCAGCCGGTGTCGCGCTCGGCGGCGAGCACGAAGGGCGAGAGTTCCACGACGTCCTCGCGGGCGGGCGCGCGCGGGGAGGCCGGCGCCGCCTGGCCGTGGAGCGCAGCGGCGGAGACGGTCGCCAGCACGCCGGCGAGCAGCGAGCCGGAGCGCGGACGGAGGGAGGGAGGGGTGACGGTTGGCTTCATGTCGGGGTTAAGGAAAGTCAGGGCAATGCACGCGGCCGGGCGTGCCGGCGGCTACGGGAGCGGGGACCGGCGGGTGAGGGAGATCCGCACGTTGTCCACAAAGCTGCCGGTGAACACGGGCCGGTCTTCGGTCTCGAACGACTGGTTGATGTGCAGTCGCACCGCGAGATACTCGGCGTCGGCCGGGAGTCGGAGCTCGGTCGTGACGCGCTGCCACGTGGCCGGATCACGGTCGAGCGAGGTGCGGCTGCTGCGGGCCATCGCCAGCGCCTCGTTGGTGAGCGTGCTGCCGAGGCGACCGGGGCGGTCGGGCAGCGCATCCTCGTCGAGCGCAAAGACGGAGATCGCGCAGCCGTAACGCTCGCCCGTGGGAAACACGGCGGCGTTGAAACTTGCCGCGACCTCGACGACGCCCGCGCCCGCGGCGATCTCCTCGCGGAAGGGGCGCAGGTCGATCAGCCGGTAAGCGGTCGCGATGTGTCCGCCGGTCGGCTTGGTCCGGCCGTCGTGATCGGCGCGCAGGAAACGCAGCATCCGCTGCCCCGCCTCCGGTTGCACGCCGTCCGTCGCCGCCACGATTTCCGCCTCATCGCTCCGCCAGACGCCCGCGGTCAAAGGCGTGCGGCTCGCCAGCGGCGCCGCATGGTCCTCGAAATCCTCCTCGACCAGCGTCTCCACCCGCGGCGCCGGCGGCCGCACATACGCCCACACCATCGTCGCCGCAAAAAGGCCGACCACCAGACCCGCCGCCGCCTGCGCGGACCACGGCAGCCAGCGGTGCAACGGACCGGGCGCCGTCCTGCGCGGCCCGTGCTCCGGATCGGCCGCGGCCGCCTCCGGCCCGAGGGCGGTGCCGGCCGCCAGTTCGCCATGCAGCTCGGTGTAGTGCAGCCACGCGTCGAGCACGGCGGGGTCGTGCCGGAGCCGGCGGTGCAGCTCCGCGAGATCGGCGGCCGACGCCCGGCCGTCGCAGGCGCGGGCAAACAGGGCCTCGTGGTCCGGAGTCGGCTTCATGCGGGGAAACGTTCGGCCCGCAGACCGCGCTCGATGCACTCGAGCAGGGTGCGCCGCGTGCGCTGCAGCAGCTTGTAGAACGCATCGACGGAGCGGCCTTCGCGCAGCGCGATCGTCTCCACGGATTCCTCGCCCGCGTAGTAACGGTCGAGGCTCGCGCGCTGGTCGGGCGGGAGTTTCGCGAGGCACTCGCGGAGCTTCTCGGTCCGGAGCGCGAGCTCCGGCGAAAGCGCTTCGCGGCGCCCATCGAGCAGGTCGGTCAAATCGTCTTCCGCAAACGCCTGCCACCGCGGCTGGCGGCGCCAGAACTCGCGGACCTTGTAGCGCGCGATGCCGCAGGCCCAGGGCAGGAATTCACGGCTCGCGTCGAACTCGGCCCGTTTCGCCCAGAGCGTCACGAGCGTCTCCTGCAGCACGTCACGCGCGTCCGGCACCGACGGCACATAGCGCAGGATGAAACGCAGCAGCGGCCGCTCCTCCTGCATGAACTGCCGGAGAAACATCTCGTCGTCTGCGCCCTGGCGGGGGTCGGCCTGCATGGATGCGTTTACCTCCTATTGGCGCCGGCGCGCGGAAATTGGACATGTTTTTTCGCCGGCGCCGGTCGCCGACGGCGGCGTCGGTCCGGGTTCGCAGCGCGGCGGTCCCGCCCGCGCCTACGATTTCTTCTTCGGCGCGGCCTTCTTCGCCCGGCCGACCGACTCGCCCGGCTTGGCTTCGGGGGCATTCGCGACAGGGAGCGGCGTCGACTGCAGGTATTCCACCACCTGCGGGTCGCCGATCTTCACCTCGGCCTTGAACTTCTCGCTCGCGCGGACCGACATCGGCCGCGCCGTCTCGCGGCCGATATACGGCGACGCCAGCGCGAGCATCGCCGGCAGCGTCTCGGGCATCGCGAGACCGCGCGACGGGCAGCTGATCTTCGTGGTCCAGAGCAGGAGTTTCTCCTTCCGCGCCATCGCGGCATAATCGTAGGCCGACACCGCGATCACGTAGAGATCCTCGGTGGCGAGGTTGCTCAGCTGCTGCTGGTCCACGTCCTGGAAGAGCGAGCCGGGAAACAACTCGCCCGCCAGCATGCCGGGCTCCTTGGAAATCATGCCGAGCTTGTAGGCGCCCATGAAACGCAGGAGCTGCTGGCGGTTGAGCTGCCGGTCGGGCTGCTCGGGATTCATCGAGAGCTCCATGTCGGTGTTCATCGTGCCCCACGCCCAGAAAAGCAGGATCGTCGGCGGGTGCTGTTCGCTCGCGGGGAGATAGCCGAGCTTGGCGAGGACCTTGGCCAGCGAGGCATGCACCGCCTCCTTCGGCGGGATCTTCTCGCCCGCGACGATGCCGCCGAAATCGCGGTAGCCCGCGCTCAACGCCGCGAAATAGATCGGATTCGCCGGCGTCGGCGCGCGCCGCAGCAGGCCGGCCGCCGTCGTATCCGTCACCGCGATCACCTCGACCTCGTGCCGGGGCAGCAGCCAGTCGAGGAAACCCGCCTGCACCGGACGGGCCAGCGACAGGGCGAGGGCAGCAAAAATCAGGCGATGCATGGCACGCATGAGGATAAAGACGTCGCCGGCCCGGTCGAGGCTGCAGGCGCCGCCGGAATTTTTTCCCGCCCGACCGCCGCCCCCGCTCACCCGCCGGCGCTCGCCGCGGGGGGCGTCAGCGCCCGGGCCAGCACCGCCCGCAGCCTGCCTTCGTCAAAGGGCTTGATCAGGGCGCCGATGAATCCGCTCTGCGCCCAATCGTGCAGCACGACGTCGTCCGAATAACCGCTCATCACGATCGCCCGCACCTGCGGATCGATCCCCCGCAGCTCCTCGAGGACCCGGATCGCCCCGAAGCCTCCGGGCACCGTCAGATCGAGCACCACCGCATCGTAGGGCCGGCCACGCTCCCGCCCGGCGCGAAACTCCGCGACCGCTTCCGCCCCGCCGGCCACCGCGGCCACCTCGTGCCCGAGCAGCTCCAGCGTCATCGCCAGCACGCTCCGCAGGCCCTCGTCGTCGTCCATGACCAGGATCCGTCCCGTGGCCTTGGCGGCGGCAGGCTCCCGCACCGGCGGCACCACCGGCGGCGGCGGCCGCTCCGCGCTGGCCGGCAGGAAAATATCCACGTCCGTCCCCGCCCCCGGCGTCGACCGCACCGCCACCGCGCCGCCGTGCCGCTCCAGAATCGAGCGGCAGATCGTGAGCCCCAGGCCCATGCCTTTCTGCGCCCCGCGCTCCTTGGTCGAAAAATAAGGATCGAAGATCCGCGGCAGCAGCTCCGCCGCGATGCCCACGCCGGTATCCGCGATCCGGATGCCGACCATCCGGCCGGCCGGCAGCCCCGGCGGCAGCACCGCGTCCGCCGCGATGTTGGCCGCCCGCACCACGATCGTTCCGCCCCGGGCGGTCGCCTCGCGCGCGTTGAGCAGCACCGCACCGATCGCCTGCATCAGCTGGTCCGGATCACCCTCGACGGCGGCCACGTCGTCCGCGACCTCGATCCGGACGTCCGCCGCGGCGCTGCCGAGCACCAGCGCCGCGGCGTCACGCAGCGTCGCGCCGAGCGCGAGCGACCGGCGGCTCGGACGGCCACCGGCGGCAAACGTGATCAGCTTCCGGGTGAGATCCCGCGCGTGTTCCACCGCCCGCGCGATTTCCCGCCAGCAGTGCTCGGCCTGATCCCGCGACACGGCGGCCGAGCGGCCCATGTCCAGATTCAGCCGGATCGCTCCGAGCAGGTTGTTGAAATCATGCGCGATCCCCGCCGCGAGCGTCCCGGTCGACTGCAGTTTGCTCCGGATCATGCGGCTCTCCTCTGCCTGTTTCGCTTCGGTGATATCGAGCGCCACGCCGTCCCACTGCACCACGCCATCCTCGCGGCGCGACGGCGATGAGTTCACCTGCAGCCAGCGCGGCACGCCGGACCGCGTGCGGATCCGGAGGTCGATCGAGAAGCGGCTGAGTTTCGTGCGCGACTCCTCCAGCAGTGCGCGCCAGCGCGGCTGATCCTCGGCCGTGACCTGCCCGATCAGGACCGCGGGATCGCGCATCACCTCCGCCGCCTCGAACCCGTGCACCTGCGCCACCCCCGCGCTGACGAACGTGAACGCCATCTGCCCGTCCGGGCGCAGCTCCAGCTGATACGTGTAGCCGGCCGGCAGGTTGTCGCCCAGCCGCTGCAGCCGGTCGTGCATCGCCCGCAACGCAATCTCCGCGCGCTTGTAGTCGGTCACGTCGATCGCGATCGCACCCACCCAGGCTTCGTCGGCTTCGCGCCGGATGGGAAACTTGGTCGCAAGGAAAGTCCGCGCCTCGCCGTCCCGCACCACCGTCTCCTCGCTGAGCCGCGGTCCGGCCATCGGCTCCGGCGCCGCGGCCGGCGCCTGCAGCTGCGCGAGCAAAGTCCGGGCGAAACCGTCGTCCGGCCCACCCGCCCCGGCGGACTCCCGATTGACGAAGACCGGCCGGCCGTCGGCGCTCGTGATGCACGCGATGCCGGGCAGCGCCGCCATGAAGGCATGGAAACTGCGCTCGCTCTCCGCCAACGCCAGCTGCGCCTCCTTGCGCGCCGTGATGTCGCGGAAGCTCACGACCACCCACTCCACCTGCCCGCCGCTCATGCGCAGCGGCTCCGCGTTGATCAGAATCCACGTCGGGCGGCCGCGGCCCGTCTCCACACCCATCTCCACGCCGCGGACGGAGGCGCCGCTCCGCAGCGCAAGCATCGCCGGCTGCTCGTCCGCCGGAAACACGGAGCCGTCGTCCCGGATCGTCCGCCAGCGGGGATCCGTCGACGCCACCCCGAGCAGTTGGTCCCGCGACAGCCCGAGGATCCGTTCGGCCGCGCTGTTGCATTCGCGGATCCGGCCGCCGGCATCCACCAGCACCAAGCCCTCACCGAGCACGTGGAACAGCTTCGCCAGCACCGGATCGAATTCGCCGGGACGAGCCCCGTTGTCCGCCGTCGACGGAAAGATTTTCGCCAGCACGTCGGCGCCTGGCCTCGCAGTATTTTGGTCTGAGCAGGGAGAGCTCACACGGATGAACGGAATGACGGTCGAATGGCCGCTAGGATTTGCGAACGCTGATTTTTTTCAACCGTGGAGGCAGCCCCGCCCTCCCGCCGACCCCGGTCGGGACGCAGCTTTGCTTGCGTCACCCGCCCGCAGTTCGCCTCTCCTTTCCGGGATGCCACCGCGCGCTTTTCTCCCCGGACCCGAGATCGCGCGGCGTCTCCATTACGTGGCGTGGGTCACGCTCGCGCTGATCGCGCTTCCGCTGCTCGGCTACAGCGCCATCCTCCTGCTGGCGCTGCTGTCCGGTGAACCCGTCGAGCCCGACCTCCTGTTCGCGACCGCCGCGTCCGGCCTCCTGCTCTCCGCCGTCACGTTTGCCTGGCGGAAACACGGCGAGCGCCACGGCCGCTTCCGCGAAAGCGATGCCGCCCTCCATGCCTTCGCCCATGCCTCCGGCACCGGCCGCCACCGCCGCGACCTCGCCCACTGGGTCGCGGCGATCGAACGCGCCGACGGCCTGGAGCGCCAACTGGTGCGCAACCAGGCGAAAGCCTGGCTCCGCACGCACGCCCACGAACTCGACGCCGACGACCGTGCCTTCGCCGCCGAGCATCTCGGCTACCTCGGCGGCGGCTGAACCCGCGGCGCACCGCCACGCCTGCAACCGGACTCGCCTCCCCGCCGCCGCACCGCCTCACTCCTGCGCGTGATGTCACCCGCCCGCCTGCTCCGTTTCCTTTCCCTCTTCGCCCCGCTCGCCCTCTTCGCCGTCGCCGTCCGCGCCGCCACCCCGCCCGCGCCCCGCAACGCCGAAAAACTCGTCGTGATCAACGACGACGGCTTCAGCGCTTTCTTCAGCGGCAAATACCAGACCGCCGACGACCTCCGCCGGCAGGTCGCCTCCTACCGCGACACGCACGTCGCGATCCTCGAGTGGTGCATCCTCTCCGGCAGCCGCACCAATTTCCCCTCGCGCACCACCGAGCTGATCGGCGCCGGCGTGACGGAGTTTCCCCGCCGCGGCGACAAACTCGCCGCGGAAACGTATGCGCGCCTCGTCGCCGAGGGCACCGACACCCTCGCCGTCGTCGCCGCCGCCTGCCGCGACAACGGCCTCGCCTGCTACGCCTCGCTGCGGATGAACGGCGACTACAACGCCGGCTGGATGGGCGAGACCCTGCCGCGCCTCTTCAACAGCACCTTCTGGTGGAAGCACCCCGAGTTTCGCGTCCGCGGCAAGAAGGGCGAGGACCGCACCAAGCTCTCCTACGCCTTCCCGGAAGTCCGCGCCTTCAAGCTCGCGATCCTCCGCGAAGCCGCCGAGCGCGACATCGACGGGCTCAACCTCGATTTCCTGCGTCACCCCGATTTCTTCGGCTATGAGGAGCCGCTCGTGCAGGCCTTCACGGCGCGCCACGGCGTCGACCCGCGCACGCTGCCCGCCGAAGACGAGCGCTGGTTCCGCCTCCGCGCCGAGATCATGACCGGCTTCGTGCGCGATGTGCGCGCGCTGCTCGACGCCGCGGGCCAGAAACGCGGCCGCCGCCTCGGCCTGTCCGCGCGCCTCGACTGGAAAGCCTACCGCAGCTGGGGCTGCGATCTTGAGACGTGGCTGCGCGAGGGCCTGCTCGACTACGTCGTCCTCGCGCAGCGCTCGCTCGGCGGCTACGAGTTCGACCTCGCGCCCTTCGTCGCCCTCGCCCGCGAGTCGCGCTGCGCCGTGCTCTTCGGCGAAGAGGCGATCCTCACCGGCAACGACCTCACCGCGCAGGAGGACAAGCTCATCGCCGCCGGCAAGATGGCCCCGCCCCAGCGCGGCATGCTCACGCTCGACCAATACCGCACCCGCACCGCCCGCTGGTATGCCGCCGGCGCCGCCGGCGTGCACCTGTTCAACGAGAACCGCCCCGAAGTCTTCCGCCTCGTCGGCAACATCCCGCCCGCTCCTTAGCCCCCAGCTCCCCCGCGGCGGCCGTTGGCCGTCTTCGCGCCCTCACCGCACGCGCACAAACAACCACCCCGCCAGCGCCGCCATCGCCGCATGCGGCAGCCAGGCCGCCAGCAGCGGATCGACGATCTGCCGCGTCGCGAGCGAGACCGAGACGTTCGTGAACAGATAATAGAGAAAGAAGAGTCCGATCGACTTCGACACGCCCACCGCCGCGTTCACCCGCACGCCCGTGATCGAAAACGGAATCGCCAGCGCGATCACGATCAGCGGCGTGATCGTCTCCGCGATCACCCCGTAGTAGCGCACCGCGTATTTCGGCACCTTCGGGCTCTGCTCCAGTTCGAGCTGGTCCAGCAGCCGCCGCAGCTCGTGCAGCGAGAGGTTCGAGGGCTTCACGTCCACCAGCAGCATCAGCTCCGGATCCTCGCGGAACTGCGGCGCCCGGATCTCCTCGAAGGGCTTCGACCCGGTCAGCTCGCCCGTCTCCGGCGCAAAGGTCAGCTCCCGGCCCTTGCGGAATACCCACCCGCCGTTCACGCCGTCCACCCACGCCTCCGCCGCCGTCAGCCGCCGCGTTTCACGCTGCGCCGCGTCGAGCTCCGACACCGACACGCCGAAGCCCTTCTGCAGCGCCTTGGAGTAGCGGTTGAAAAACCACATCCGCCGGTTTTCCGGATTGTCGAAAGCCACGCTGAACACCGCGCCGATCTGGTCGCTCGAACTCGCCTTCGCCGAATCCGCGCGGAACTGCAGCTCGTCCTTCATCTGCCGCGCCTCCTCGATCGACCACGGCACGATCGTCGTGTTGAGCCACCACGACGCTCCGCACGCCAGCAACGCCACCAGCCAGATCGGCGCCGTCATCCGGGTGAAACTCACGCCCGCCGCCCGCATCGCCGTGAGTTCGTTGGCGCGGTGCATCTTCCCCAGCACGTAAAGCAGCGACACCAGCAGCGCGAGCGGCAGCACGATCGTCAGGAAACTCGGCATCGCCACCAACAGATACCGCGCCAGCACCGCGCCCCGCGCCCCCAGCTCCCGCAGCGACCGGAAATCCTCGTAGAGCACCTGCACCAGCAGCAGCCCGCACATCGCCGCCAGCACCAGCCCGAGGATCTGCAGCCACTCGCGCAACAGGTGCCGGTCAAACGTGTTCACCCCGCGCAGCAAACGAACCCCCGCCCGAAACAAAAGCCCAATCTCCCCCCGCGGGTCCCGCCCGTTCCCCGTTCCTTGTCGGCGGGTCCCCTCAGCCCGCGGATTTGCAGACGACCTCTGCTCGCTGCAAAGTCCCGCCGCCCGCCCACCACCCGCGCCGCCACCCCACATGATGGGTTGAAAACCGGCTCGGTTTCCCTTCGCCTCCGCCCCAATCCACGACCGCACCCGCCCCATGACTTTCCACCGCCGGGCCCTCGCCTACGCCGTCGCCGCACTCGCCGCCGTCACCGCGCACGCGCAAAACACGATCAAGATCGGCGAATACGCCTCCCTCACCGGCAAGGAGGCCACCTACGGCCAGGCCGCCCACCGCGGCACGCTCCTCGCCATCGAGGAGGCCAACGCCGCCGGCGGCGTCCTCGGCCGCAAACTCGAGCTCGTCGTCGAGGACACGCAGTCCAAGCCCGGCGAATCCGCCACCGTGGTGAAGAAGCTCATCTCCCGCGACAAGGTCGTCGCCCTCCTCGGCGAGATCGCCTCCAGCCGCACGCTCGAGGCCGCCCCGATCGCGCAGAACGCGAAGATCCCGCTCATCACCCCCGGCTCCACCAACCCCGAGGTCACCGCCAAAGGAAACTATATCTTCCGCGTGTGCTTCATGGATTCCTTCCAGGGCACCGTCATGGCCAAGTTTGCCCGCGGCTCGCTCAAACTCTCCCGCGTCGCCGTCCTCTCCTCCGTCTCCAACGCCCAGAGCGTCGGCCTCTCCCGCTTCTTCAAACAACGCTTCGCCGCCGACGGCGGCACGGTCGTCCTCGAGCAGAAATACGCCGAGGGCGACAAAGACTTCCGCGCCCAGCTCACCGCCATCAAGGCCGCCGGCATCGAGGGCATCTTCGTCCCCGGCTACTACGCCGAGGCCGCCCTCATCTGCAAACAGGCCCGCGACCTCGGCATCTCCGTCCCGCTCTTCGGCATCGACGGCTGGGAATCCTCCGAACTGCTCAGCATCGGCGGCAAGGCCGTCGAGGGCACGTATTTCTCCACCCACTACTCCGCCGAGAGCCAGGATCCCGCCGTCACCGCGTTCAACGCCCGCTTCCAGCAGCGCTGGGGCGCCGGCACCGATGCCCTCAGCGCCCTCGGCTACGACTCCGCCCTCGTGCTGATCGACGCCCTCAAGCGCGCCGGCACCACCGAATCCGCCAAACTCCGCGAAGCCCTCGCCGCCACGAAGAATTTCCGCGGCGTCACCGGCACCATCTCCTTCGACGACCAGCGCAATCCCACCAAATCCGCCGTCGTCCTCACCGTGAAAGACGGCAAATTCCGCTTCGTCGAAACCGTCGCCCCCTGACCCACCCGCTTCCCCTTCCGACTTTCGCCTTTCGCCTTTCCCCTTCCACCTTTCCGCCCATGCCCTCCCTCCGCCTCCCTCTCCTCGCCCTGCTCGCCCTCGCCACCCCGCTGCTCGCGCAGAACACGATCAAGATCGGCGAATACGCCTCCCTCACCGGCAAGGAGGCCACCTTCGGCCAATCCTCGCACAAGGGCATCGTCATGGCCCTCGAGGAGCTCAACGCCGCCGGCGGCGTCCTCGGCAAAAAACTCGAGCTCATCTCCGAGGATAACCAGACCAAGGCCGGCGAGTCCGGCACCGTCGCCAAGAAACTCATCACCCGCGACAAGGTCGTCGCCCTCATCGGCGAAGTCTCCTCCGGCCGCTCCCTCGAGGCCGCCCCCATCGCCCAGAACGCCAAAATCCCGATGATCGCGCCCGCCGCGACCAACGAGCGCGTCACCCAGATGGGCAACTACATCTTCCGCGTCTGCTTCATCGATCCGTTCCAGGGCACCGTCATGGCCAAGTTCGCCCAGACCGACCTCAAGGTCGGCAAGGTCGCCATCCTCTCCAGCGTCTCCAACCCCTACAGCGTCGGCCTCGCGAAATCCTTCCGCGAGACGTTCGTCAAGAGCGGCGGCAAGGTCGTCGCCGAGCAGAGATACAACGAGGGCGACAAGGACTTCCGCGCCCAGCTCACCGCCATCAAGGCCGCCGGCGTCGAAGCCGTCTTCCTCCCCGGCTACTACACCGAGGCCGCCCTCATCGTCCGCCAGGCCCGCGCCCTCGGCCTCGCCGTTCCGTTCTTCGGCGGCGACGGCTGGGAGTCCGAGAAACTCATGGAGATCGGCGGCGAAGCCCTCAACGGCTGCTACTACTCCACCCACTTCTCCCCCGAGAACAAGGACCCCAACGTCACCAAGTTCGTCGGCAAATTCAAAGCCCGCTGGAACAACGAAACCCCCGACGCCTTCGCCGCCCTCGGCTACGACGCCGCCTACGTCCTCGCCGATGCCATCAAGCGCGCCGGCACCACCGACGGCCCCAAGCTCCGCGACGCCCTCGCCGCCACGAAGAATTTCTCCGGCGCCAGCGGCGTGACCACCATCGACAAGGACCGCAACGCCTCCAAGGGCGCCACCATCATCGCCATCAAGGACGGCAAGCTCCAGTTCCACAAAACCGTCGATCCGTGATCGCACGGTCCCTGTAAGCGGGGTGCCACCACCCCGCTCCTCGACCGCGCTGCCGCCTCCGGGAGACCTCCCGTTTCCCGCTCCTCTTTTCCAGCATGTCCTCGCCTTCATTTGTCCGCCGCGCCCGCTCGGTCGCGCTGCTCCTCGCCGCCGCCGTTCTCCCGGCGTTTCCCGCTTCCGCTCGGGCCGCCGCACCCGCCGGCGAGCCCATCAAAATCGGCGAAGTCTCCCCCCTCACCGGCAAGGAGGCCGCGTTCGGCCAGCAAGCCCACCGCGGCGTCGTCATGGCCATCGAGGAGATCAACGCCCAGGGCGGCGTCCTCGGCCGGCCCCTCGTCATCGTCGCCGAGGACAACCAGTCCAAACCCGGCGACTCCGCCACCGCGGCGAAGAAACTCATCTCCCGCGACAAGGTCGTCGCCCTCCTCGGCACCGGCACCTCGTCCAACTGCCTCGAGATCGCCCCGATCGCCCAGACCGCGCGCGTGCCGTTCGTCGCCACCACCGCCACCGCCCCCGAGGTCACCGAGAAGCGCGACTACGTTTTCCGCGCCTGCTTCATCGATCCGTTCCAGGGCGCCGTCCTCGCCAAATTCGCCCGCGAAACCCTGAAGGCGAAACGCATCGCGATCCTCACGTCCACCACCGCCTCCTACAGCGTCGGCCTCTCCAAGGTCCTCCGCGAACGCTTCACCGCCCTCGGCGGCACCATCGTCGCCGACCAGAAATACTCCGAAGGCGACAAGGATTTCCGCGCCCAGCTCACCGCCATCAAGGCCGCCAAGCCCGACGCCATCGCCGCCACCGGCTTCTACACCGAGGCCGCCCTCATCTGCAAACAGGCCCGCGATCTCGGCCTCGACCTCCCCATCTTCGGCGGCGACGGCTGGGAGGCACCCGAACTCATCCAGATCGGCGGCAAGGCCGTCGAAGGCACGTATTACGCCAGCCACTACAGCTCCGAGAGCTCCGCACCCGAAGTGCAGGACTTCGTGAAAAAATACCGCGCCCGCCACGGTGAGACGCCCGACTCCATGACGCCCCTCGCCTACGACGCCACGCTCCTCGTCGCCGAGGCCATCCGCCGCGCCGGCTCCACCGACGGCGCCCAGGTCCGCGCCGCCCTCGCCGCCCTCAAGGATTTCCCCGGCGTCACCGGCCGCATCACCATCGACCCCCAGCGCAACGCCTCCAAGTCCGCCGTCATGCTCCAGGTCAAAAACGGCAAACCCGCCTACATCGCCACCATCGCGCCCTGAGCCCCGCAGTGCGCGTAGCCCGGAGTCCGGAGCCCGGAGCCCAAAGCCGAGGTCCAGTGCACAAACCTCTCTGCCAGGACCGGCTCTTGCTCTGGACTCCCGCCTCTCCGCTCCAAGCCTCCCACGTCCCCGCCTCCCGCATCCCCGCCTCTCCGCTACCGACCTCCACCCTCGCGCCATGACCTCTCCCCTCCGGTATCGTCTCTCCGTCGCTCCCTCTCTCCGTCGCTCCTTCTCCCGCCTGCTCATCCTCGCCGTGCTCGCCGTTGCCGGCACCCTCGCTCCCGCCGCGTCCGCTGCCGCCGAGACGATCAAGGTCGGCCACTATGCCTCGCTCACCGGCAAGGACGCCGCGTTCGGCGTCGCCACCCGCAAGGGCGTCCTCCTCGCCATCGAAGAGATCAACGCCAGGGGCGGCGTCCTCGGCCGCAAACTCGAATACCTCGTCGAAGACATCCAGTCCAAGCAGGGCGAGTCCGCCACCGCGGTGAAGAAGCTCATCTCCCGCGACAAGGTCTCCGTCATCATCGGCGCCAACTCCTCCGCCAACTCCCTCGAGGCCGCCCCCATCTGCCAGAACGCCAGGATCCCCATGATGGCCATCTCCTCGACCAACCCCAAGGTCACCGAGATCGGCGACCACATCTTCCGCATCTGCTTCATCGATCCGTTCCAGGGCGCCGTGCTCGCCAAGTTCGCCCGCACCTCGCTCAAAACGAAACGCCTCGCCCTCCTCACCTCCACCAACTCGCCCTACAGCGTCGGCCTCTCCGCCGTCCTCCGCGAGCGCTTCACCGCCCTCGGCGGCGAAGTCGTCGCCGAGCAGAAATTCGCCGAAGGCGACAAGGATTTCCGCGCCCAGCTCACCGCCATCAAGGCGGCCAACCCCGACATCATCGCCGCCACCGGCTTCTACACCGAGGCCGCCCTCATCTGCGTGCAGGCCCGCGCCCTCGGCCTCACCGTGCCCGTGATCGGCGGCGACGGCTGGGAAGCGCCGCAACTCACGCAGCTCGGCGGCAAGGCCGTCGACAACACCTACTACTGCACGTATTTCTCGGCCGATAATCAGGACGCCGAAGTCCAGTCCTTCGTCCGCCGCTACCGGGCGCGCTGGAACCGCGAGACCCCCGAAGGCGTGTCCGCGCTCGGCTACGATGCGATGTTCGTCATCGCCGCCGCCATGCAGAAAGCCGGCACGCCCAGCGGCCCCAAGTTCCGCGACGCCCTCGCCGCCACCAGGGATTTCCACGGCGTCACCGGCCGCACCACGATCGACGAGAAGCGCAACAGCTTCAAAACCGCCGTCATGCTCTCCGTCAAAAACGGCCGCACCGAATTCTACGAAGCCGTCACCCCCTGACGCGCGCGGCAGAGCCGCGCGCGAGTTGAAAGTTGAAAGGTGAAAGT
>JACCEC010278885.1_pt1 | contig 34674 bp, 45 predicted proteins | sample 7450121 | NCBI WGS metagenome assembly JACCEC01 (sample SAMN15323455, study PRJNA562643) | freshwater metagenome | isolation source: river surface water | place: USA:Blue River Watershed | collected 2017-08-18 | reverse complement strand
GGCGCCACCTCGTTCAACCAGCCTTTGCACATGTGGGATACGAGCCGAGTGACCAACATGTGCGGGATGTTCCAAGGCGCCACCTCGTTCAACCAGCCCTTGCACATGTGGGACACGAGCCACGTGATGAACATGTGCGGGATGTTCCAAGGCGCCACCTCGTTCAACCAGCCGCTCCAGTCCTGGGACACGAGCCACGCGATGTTCATGAGCGCGATGTTCCAGGGCGCCATCCTGTTCGACCAACCGCTGAACGACTGGAACACGAGCTCGGCGTGGTCCATGAACGACATGTTTTACGGGGCGTGTTCGTTCAACCAGCCGCTGGACCGCTGGGACGTGCGCCACGTGCACAAGATGGCCAACATGTTCGACTTCGCGACGTCGTTCAACCAACCCCTGAACCGCTGGAACATCCACCGCCACCACATCAACGGACGAGAATGCTATTGCCTCATCGACGCGTACGGCCAAGACAGGTCGCTCGGTGTCAACGTGGAGAACAACGCCGAAAGCGACAACAAAACCGCGATGCTATTCGAACTGTCGCTCACCCGCTGCACTTCCACCCCGACGTCCGCCTCAACTTCAGCTTCCACCCCGACGTCCGCTTCCACCTCAGCTTCCACCTCAGCTTCCACCTCTATCTTCGAACGACAATACGGCTGGATGGCCGTGTGCGTGCTGCTGGCGATTTGCGCCGCGTGGTTCGGGTGGGCGGAAGGGGTTGCGCGACCTTGACCCACAAACACGACAACACAAAACAACCCTTCCCCACAAAACGACGACGACCTAAAAAAAAAGAACAGAAACCATGGACCCCGAAGAAGAAGAAGAAGAAACGTTGGAAACCTTGCGCAAGGCCGAATGGTTGTACGCGTGGTTGTCCGAACACTGCGCGGACGAGGTCGTCAAGAAACAGTGCGCCGACATCGTCCAAGGCGTCAAGTGCGCGCACGCGTCGATGCGACAATTGACCGCCGTGGCGGAACGGTTGATGCGCGAGAAACTTTGCTGGGAACACGAAGATGCGTAAAGACGAGGAGAAGCATTGTCGTAGCCAAGCAATCCATTCGTGTAATTTTTAAAGAAACGGACTGTTTGGTTGGGGTTTTTTTTCCACGGTTTACTTACAACATTACAAGTACAGGTGTTTGCCCACGCTGAAAAAGCGCAAGGGCCACCCCCGTAAGTCAAACGTGTGCACGAGGATGCCGACCGCTTGCATCGCGGCGATGCTGCTCGCGAACGGCAAGGACACGAGGGCGCCCCATCCGCTGAAGAACAAGAGGTAGCACTGGTGGTGCGCGGCATAGCCGTTCTCCAGCCGCCGCCGTTCGGTCTGCATGGCCTCGATCAGCCGTTCGACGGTGCAGTCGTAGTCGCGGATTGGTCCCTCGACCCGGGCGCGGTGCGAGCTCGTCGGCGACAATTCGGCGAACATCGGCAGTTGGAGGTGGGCGGCCACTCGCCGCCACGAATGCGTCTTGCCGTCCAGCGTGGCCAACAAAATGCCTCGTTGGTTGCTGCACACCGCGACGAGGTGGCGGCGCGGACGTTTGAGCACAACGTCGACGCGGGTGGTCTGCTCGCCGGGGTTCAACTCGGGACGGTCGTCCGTGTCCAGATCGGCGTCGACCGACGACGGGCACCACTGGTCAAACTCGTACATCGAATGTTCGCGATGGAAGTTGAACATGCTCACCCCGAGCAACAGCCCTATCCAAACAAGTTCGTTCTCGATGGCCGCGTACGGAGACCGCGTCGCCCAATAGATCACGTTGAACAGCGCGACCGAACTCACCGACAAGAGTTCGTAGCTCAAGTCGAGCGCGCGCCGGGACATGACGTCGAACGCGAGGTGTCGGAGGAGCACCTGCGTAGAGTCTTCGTGGCTCAACGTCGTCCACCGTTCGCGCAACGGTGCGTGCATCGCCCGTATTTCGGGGTGTTGATGTATTCGGGCGTACATCCCCCGACTGTCCTCGATGGGTGACGGGGGAGTTGTGCACGAGTACGTCTCGCGCGTTTGCGGATCGACGACCAACGCCGCGTTGGCGCCGTACCCGCCGATGAGCACGCGTTTCTCCGCATACTTGGTCCACTCGGAAAACGGACGACGCATCAACCGCCCGACGTTGTGCGCGGACAAACGGGCGAACATGGGGGGGAAGGAGAAGGAGAAGGACTGAACGAACGAACGAACAAACAAACAGACGAAACGGCATTGAAACATGATCTTGGACGTGGATGAAACAGGAAAATGGAAGGGGGGATGTGCTAGGATAGGAACAAATGGTGCTGGGAAAGAAAGACAATGAGGAAGATGGGGGGGAAAGAGATGGGGGGGAAAGGGCGCGAGGAAAAAGGGTGCGAGGAAAAAAAGAAAACGAGGTGGTAAAAAAAGGGGGTGATACTTATGTGTTGACGTGGAAAAGGGGGGGTGATACTTATGTGTTGACGCGGAAAGGGGGGGAGGGTGGTTGTTAGAAAATGTAAATGTTGTCTTGGTTGCCGTTGTATTCGTGCAATTGGTCGACCACGGACACGAGTGCTTCGCGCGGCAAGTTGGCGAACATGGCGGTCTTTAACCAAATGCGCATCGACGTCTCGTAATTGACGTACACCCAATGGTTCGAGGATATTTTTGGCACACCAACAATGGTATCGTGAACGAGACGATACGTGTCAAACGACATGCGCGCCTCTTTCAAGTAGGACTCTAGGAGGGTCGGATCGCTGTCTATGTGGACAATCATATCCCCGAAGTTGATGTCGACGAGAACTTCGAGGTCGAAGTACATCTTATCCAGGTTCATGTATTTCACCACGTCGTCGGGCAACAGTTGCAACGCCCGTATTTTGAACATCATGAGCGCGTTTTGCGCGATGCGGTACTGGATTCCGCGAATGTTGTCCGGAGTCAAGGTCATTGTGAACGGAAACGAAAAAAAACAAAATGTGGTTTGTTTGCAATGAGAGTTGGGTGATTAGGCCAGGTTACAACGAATGAAATGAATGAAACAAAGCAAGAATGGAAGGGAGTGAGTGCGTGGGGGGGTCAGTATATGTAAATGTTGTCGTGGTAATGCGAGCGTGCGTGCAATTGGTCGACGAGGGATCTGAGCGCCTTGCGAGGCAATTCGACGGGCATGGTCTCCAGACAAATGACCATCGACGTCTGGTAATTCACCCATTGCACGGGGACGTGGCCTTCTTCTTCTTCGATGATTTCCATTTCGCGGAACACGAGGACGAACTCGTCGGCCGACATGTCCACCTTGGCCAAAAACGAATCGAACACGCTCGTGTGTTGCTCCAAATTCTGGTACAACCATTCCATGTCGAGGGCGCATACACATTCGATGTCTTTGGTGCGGGCGCGCAACACGGCTTTCAACGCGTCGTCGGGCAAGCATTGCACCGCGTGCAGTTTGAACAGCAACAGGACATTTTCCGCGATGCGGCGACGTATTGCGAGGATTTGGCGACTCGTCAATTGTTCCATTTTGCATGGAACAATCCGTTGATTCGTCGATGAGACGACGAATGAAAACAATGTGAGCCGATCGGGTGCGGCAACCCCCCCTCTCAAAATCACAACGTGCGTAAATCACAAATCAAATCCCCGATCACAAATCAAATCCCCGATCACAAATCACAAATCAAATCACATAAAGCAAAAAAATGCAAACAACTTTGATTGAAACGGAAAAGTCTGCATTGATTACTCACGAATTGGAGCCAAATATTCTAGCGCTGTTGGAACAATGCGTGGACGAAGTTGATGCAGAATTGGATTATCATCCTGAAATAAAAATGTTCAACAAAATTTGCCATCAGCAAAGAAGCGTTGGATTTTATTCGGATACATCAAAGGGATACAATTATAGTAGCACTCTTACGCCATCGAAAGAAATGAAACCGTGTTTGCGTGAATTATTGATGTATGTGAATGATAAATTCGATGCTAGTTTTAATGGCATTTTGATCAATAAGTATGAAAATGGCGAAGAATATATTGGTAAGCACTCGGACGACGAAAGAGGATTGCAACCAAACCGTGGTGTCATTGCGATGTCATTTGGAGCTGTGCGTAAGTTTAGAATTAGAGATAAAGTGACAGGCAACATCGTAGTGGATGTACCAACCGAACCGAGTAAAATCATCCAAATGGCTGGCGATTTCCAAAAGGAATTTACGCACGAAATTCCAGTAGAGAAAAAAGTAAAAGAGTGTAGATATTCATTGACCTTTCGTAGACATGTGAGTTAGGCACATACACGTAACAAGCTAAATAAATTGAAAATACAAAAATAATATAAAACTTTTTTCCGGCCTTTGCCTCGAAAAAAAAACAAGAACGTGAATATGAACGCAAACGCGAACATCCGCAAGAACCTCCGGGCCGTGGCGACCTTCCCGGAGGAGTGCGTCGAAGCGAGCTTGGTGGTGGAGCTGAACCGTCAGTTCTCTCCGTGGAGAATAGGCCAGCGCATCCTGGTGCGCTCGCCGACGCCTCCGTTTGCGCTGGAACTGACGTTGTGTTTGATGGATTCCTCGTCGGTGCAAGTGACGTTGTCGAATACCGAGCCGGACTACGTGTACACGATGGGGTATACCGACCGCCATCAGGTCGAATCGCATCTGTTTTCCCCGAGCCCGTGGACCATTCCGTACCACGACGAGGACTCGTCGCTAAAGCTGCTGTTTCGCCGAGCCAAACGGACCGTGATCGCGTCCATGGCGCCGACGACGGCAATTCCCAGACCCGGGCGAAGCCACAGTTGGGCGTCAGAGTCGGACGCGTCTGCGAAAACCACCGTGGTGTAGAACAAAAAACTCGTCGTGTCGATCGCATATCAACTCGTTGGGCAACATGAACACGTTGACGCGGTTTCAACCGTCGTCGTTTTCGAAGATGTGCCGCATGCAAACTCGTGTTGGAGCGCGAGTGCAACGCATTGGCGCGGTTGGCCGAACACCCAAACGTCATCTTCACCCACTGTTGTTCTTTTTTTCTTTTTTTTCTTTTTTTTCTTTTCTTCGTTTCCCTCGTTCTCCCCTCTTTTTTTCATTTCCATCACCATTTTTCTTTTTTTTCTCGTTTTTTTTCGTTTCACGGATCGTCGGTCGTCGGTCGCCGCGCCACATGTCGTTGTTTTCGCATTTCAAGTGCATCGTGTGTTTGGAGGTGGCGACGCAGCCCAAAGTGACGTGCACATGCATGACGTTGGCGTGCGCGCCGTGCGCGGCGAAACTGCGGCAATGTCCCCAGTGCCGCGCGCCCGCGACGTGGACGACGTTGCGAGGACAATTGCTTTCGTTGTACGAGGAGTTTTCCGCGCCGTGCGACGGCAAAGGGTGCGGCGTCCGCGTGACCGCGGCGAAGTACGAACGCCACGTCAAGACCGAATGTCTGGGCCGGCCCTCGCAATGCAAACTGTGCGGGGAGAAAATGCCGATCGTCGATCTGGTCGAGCACGGCCAACAGCGCCACGGACTCCGTCACCTGGACGAGGACACGGTGGCGTTGTGGAGGTGCGTCCACGAACCGCCTTCGACCACCCCCGAGACCGCGAACGCAAACGAGAATGCGAATGCGAACACAAACGCGAATGCGAATGCGAACACAAACGCAAACGAGAATGCGAACACAAACGCGAATGCGAATGCGAACACAAACACAAACGCGAATGCGAACACGAACGCAAACGAGAATGCGAACACAAACGAGGCATTCGAGACCGCGGAGTGGCGCCAGCGGTGCACGGCGCTGATGGACCGCGTGAACCAGTCGTCGTCGCACGCCATGTGGCTGGTGTGCGACCCGTTGCTCGCAGAATGTTTGAGAGCCTTGAAACCGCACGTGTTTTCCGCCCTCGACGCCGTGGTCCAAAAGGGACGCGAGATGCAAACAGTCGCTGAGTTCCTGGACATTCCTACCGCGGTTGAACCGTGCGAACACGACGCGCCCCTCGCATTCGCCAAAGCGTGGTTGCGCCTGCAACGATTCTCGGTTTCTTTTTCGGACGTGGTCGAACTGTGCTACCCGTTCAGCGAGTTCAACCGGTTCTACTCGTTTTTCTTCGTCGACGATACGATGAAACACCTCGTCGCCGCAGTCGTCGGTAACGCGCTGAACGCGTTGCTCGCAATGGGGGTACATCCGTTGCGGGACGACTTGGCCTGGGTCGCGTATCCGGCATGCTGTTTTTACGATTCGACCACCACCCGACTGTTCGCGCACTTGGTGGTGCACCCCGCGTTCGCGCCATTGCACGCCGAAGACGCAGTGTCGACGCTCACGATTCGGTCGGTGTTGATGAACATGGCGAGCAGGTGGATGGCCTGTTGCTTGGACGACTCGGACACGCTAGAGGACGCCAAGTCCATCTGGCTTGCGCTACAGCCTTACCCCCATGCATACGACAAGACGGTCGCGCCAGTGACGGTGACAACGACGTTGGACGAATACCTGCAAAATTTGGACAAACTACGTGAACGTGCAGAACGAGAACGCAGACAACGAGAACTCGAACAACGAATACACGAACTACAAGAACACAAACGATCGAAACGAGCAACGAACGAACGACGAGAACCGACAGAAAAAGTAGAAACGAAAGAACCTGAAATGGGAGAAAACGAAACAAACAAAGAAGAACGAGAAAACGAAGAAGAAAGTTGATCCTCTCTCTCCCCCTTTTTTTTTCTTTCCCCCCCCCTCCCTTTTTTTCGTCCTCCGTTTTTCCCGTTGTTCACCGGTGACCAATGTTTGCAACGGGCGCGGCGCTGGAACTGATCAACTTGGGGTTGCGCAAGCGGTATTTGTTCGACGAACTGTTGTTTCAGAACCCTTGTTGTTGTTCGGAAACACCGAATGTTCGGACGACAACGAAGATAGAGTTCTACCCGGCCAACAGCACGCCCGAGTGTGCATGTGCATTGTACGCCAAGGCAGACACGAGCGAGTGTGTGGACGTAGTGTTTTTCGACGACCAAGATATGCCCGCTACATTCACTCGTATCAAAGAGTGGCTCGCCAGACGTGGGCAAACCCCCGTCAATCCCCCGTCGCTGCTGTTCGTCGTGACGAACATCGATCCTCGCTTGAAAAAACTAGACTGCTTGTGGAAACATCACGACGCGAGGTGGATGACATTCGTTGAGGTAAGCCACTTTCTTCACTCGCGCGACGAACCCATTGCGATCACGGTCGATGAACGCGAGGAAAAGGAAGAAGGAAAAAATAAAAAAGAAGAAGACTCGTGGCGTAGGGTTTGGTTGTAAAAAAAACAGTAGGTGCTGCTGCTACTTAAACGATTAAAACCATCGACGCCTGTTATCAACCTTTGCTTTGCTACTTTGCTACTTTGCTACTTTGCTGCTTTGCTGCTTTGCTACTTTTTTGTCGACGATGCAGACTGTCCGCTTGTACACCGACATGGGGCATTTCATGTACGAGCCGTCTGAGTTGAGCCCCGATGTACAACAATTGGTACGTCGCGTGCTCCACCAGTACATCGACATTTTGTACATCGACGGCGCGCAACGGTTCGTGCTCAAACCACACCTGAACCGCGTCCACGTGTATCGCACGGCCTCCGGCCAGCCCGTGGAAATCCAGTTCCAATTGGACAACGACGTCGTCTACAACACGCCTTCCTTGTTTGGGTTCAGGTGGTAAAAAAAACACACAAACTCCCCCCACAACCATCCAAAGGAAAAAAACAAACCACCGACGATGCACGCGCGCGAACAGTGGATGCCGATGTGGCACGAAATGCGCCACGGGTTGCCCCGTGAAAGCGGCGCGTTCATGCTCGTGTGCGACCATCGTCCGCCGTTCGACCCTGAGGACGCGCTGCGCTTCTTGCGACGCACGCACCACCCCGGACGCAAAGGCGTGTTGTATTTGCGCGACCGACGCGTCGTGCGCTCGCCCATCGACGTCGCCGACTCGCTCGATTGCTGGGTCGACGCCTTCTACTTGTATCCCCCCGACTCGCCGTTTGCGGCCAGGGTCGCCGCCGCCGTCCGCACACAATGCCCCGACTCGCGCGTCTACGCTTTCCGTTTACCGCCGTCCTTCCGGTCATTGCCCTTTCAGTTACCGACAGGGGTCCAGTTACCGACAGGGGTCCAGTTGCCGACAGGGACCGAGGAGTCCCCACGCCAACAAGGCGGTGGAGCACGACAGACACACGACGGCGCAGTGCTGGGCGCCGGGGGTCAACGCCATCAGAGCGACCACGACCGCGACTGCGACCACGAACCCGGCCGTCTCGCGATGCATTGTTGCCGCGCACAGCACCATGCGAAACGCACTGAGTCCAGCGATGCTCGCGACGATCCAGACGACGGCCATGCCGTGCGGCACGATCAGCCGGGACAAGACGCACGCCGCGATTGAGCTGCCCCAGCCCCACGCGACCGTGGCGTACGGGACGCGTTCGTGGAGCTCGACGACGTGGTTGAAGTGCAACGCCGTGCACAAGACCCCGAGCTCGGGGCTCCACATCGAGTGCTCGTGCAAGAAGACCAGGCAGCCCCATTTCGCCAACACCCACGGCGAAAAGAGGAACAGGTCGGTGACGAGTGCAACGACGGCGGTCACCGGATGGCCGGGGACCGCGCACGCGAGCACGCACGCCGCGTGCACGCCCCACATCCACAATGCCCAGCCGGCGCGCAAAAGCTGCTGCTGCTGCTGCATGTTGTTCTCGTCTCGATTGTCGTGTGTCGGAAGGTTGACACCGCGAATCGTTCAAATGCTGTTCGTGCGAACTTCGACGTCAACTTGGAACCGGGGCGACCCATTCGTTCTCGCACCACAACAATGGTCTCGATCCACGACTGGCCGGGACACACCATTCTTCGCTCGTATTGCGTGAGGGTTAGGATGGTTACAGTAGTGAGCGCGTCTGCCGCAGTACGAAAACAAAAGTTCGTGTGGTTAATTTACACTCTTCAGGCTATATCGTATTGCCCCCCCGTTCCGTTTCACGACAACGGCGGTGCGGTGCCTTCGCGTTCGACGACGGTGTCGCGGTCGAGATGGGGCAGGATTCGTTGGGTATGTGTCGTGCGAATCGACGCGTCAAAAATCAATAGTCCTCCAGCGAGAACAGCGTGCTGTTGAATGCGCCTTTGAAGTGCGCTTGGGACACCCAGTCGGTGTTGCGCAGCAACGCGGCAATCAGCTCGTCGCCGGTCTGGATCCACGATTCTTCGCGACACGGTTCTTGGATGCACACTTCGTACAAGTGCGGGGTGTCTTCGTCGAGGTCGAACACATTATGGGGCGACGAGGACACCGTTAACCACGAAAATCGTTCGTTCGTCAACAACCATTCGAGCAACATGTCCCGTGTGACGTGCGGTCGCACGTGCGCGATGACGCAATCGGCGCGCGTATACTTGCCAGCTTCCAGTCTGTAAGGATACGAGCTCTTCTTGACGACGACGACGTCGCCGAGACGTTCTAGTTGGTGTGGCAATCCGTTGGGCATGTCGCGGAGTGTGCTTTTATTCAAACAAACGAACGACAACCACGCGGTCCAAAGAAAAAAAATAATGGTTCGAAGAACAGAACCCATAAAAAAAAAGAAAAGGATCGAAGCAAACGCTAAAAAAAACAAAAACAAAGGACGATGCCCAACGCTGCTGCTGCTGCGGAGGATGTCGTATTTGAAGGATGGACGATGTTTTCGGTACGCGACGGGGTTAACCCAGACGACGTGTTTGCGCAGATTCGAGACGCGGGATTCGACGTGTTGTCGATGAGCTTGTGTAAAAACCCGGGCGACTGTTCAGTGCGCCTGCGCACCTATTACGATGCGCGACGGTTGGATACGTGGCTGCGACAAGAATCCAGGTCCCACCTTATATTGACTGTTTTCCGCGCATTCACGCGCAGAGCAGCCGCGCTATAAATCCCGTCAACCTTAAATTAAAACAACACACGCACTTGCAAACACACTACATCCACAATCAGTCTCTCTTTTTTTTCATTCTGCACAATCGAATTCGTTTGAACCATGGTCAACTTTCTTTCTTCTTTGTCTTCTTCGTCTTCTTTTTCTTCTCCTTGCACCGAGGGGTATTGCGTGTTCTTCGATACGTCGGGGTGGTACGACCCGACGGAAGCCCTGCGTTTGCACAAACGAGTCTTGCTGGTCGTGGGGGAACTTCGCGCTGCGAATTTCGACGTGGTTTGCTCGAAGAGCCTTGGCGAAAACGTGGTGTCCGCGCAAGTGCGCACCGCGGACGAGGCGCGACGGTTGTCGACGTGGTTGCAGCGACGGCCGAGGTGCGAAGGTTGTCGGCGTGGCTGCAGCGACTGTCGTCCCGGACTTTGCACGCCGGGTCGTACTCCGTCAGTTGCTTAGCCCGGCGGCGACGCGCCCAGTTGGAACAGAAAAAAATCTTCTGGCGGCACGTAGACCTCCACAAAAAAAATAAAAGAAAACATGGGGATTTACGAAACCGTGTACAATTGCGGTGACGGTCATTATTGTGTGGCGATATGGTCCACGCTCGATCCCGGCGACACACGTTCCACGTGGTATTATTGCGACAAGCACAAGAACTTGCCTGGCATTTTCTGCTTCGACACCTTTTGCAGACGGTATTGCAAGAATGACCGCCAGAAGTTGTCGTGCATAAGCACCAAGGTGGAAGTGGTCAACACCGTTCGAAACGCGAGACAGCAAACGATCAACCAATACCTGCTGCACGACGTGGACTTGACAGAGTACGAGTTGGTGGAATCTCGCAAAATCATTTTCAGCGAATTGGACGATGCTCCTGCGTGGCAAGCCACTAACGATTCTCGCGCCTGGCGGATCGTCGTGCCAGAACAAGAAGTGAGCTACGATTCTTCGCATCCGGGGTCTCCGCAAGATACCTCGGAGCAAGTGCAGTGGAATTGGCTACGCTGCAAGGTAGAGGAATTTCCCGGCATGCCGGCTATCCGTCGGGTCTTCGGCGAAGACACGAAGTTGCCCGGTTGGGTGTTTTTTGAAGAAAGCTGCGACGAAGAGGCCTTGGCGAAGCTACGAGATCTGGTTGCGACCATGCATTTGTCCGCAACGCAGCAACGTGCAGTCATCGAACGAGTATCGCAACGAACCGTCGTGTTCCACGACCGTGCAAAGTGCAATCCACTCCGTGGACACAGCGACACGACCTTCTTGCGACCAGAGTTTCGATTGGTGGACAACACGTTCGTCGTTCTCGAGTCCCCCATCACTGCATTGTGCGAAAAAGTCGAGTTGACGGACATTTTCAACGGATAACCATACTCAGCGATTGCAAGTAACCCGATAGAACGTATCTTATCTTGTACACAACACACAACACAACTTTTTCCCGCGAAAGTAAACAAAAAACCAAAAAAAAAACAACCCCCCAACCTTCCCCCCCTTCGTTCTCTTTTTTTCCCTTTTTCCCTTTTTCCCTTTTTCCCATCATGCCTGACGCCAACACCGACGAGTCCGAGTGCATAGTGTCGTTTGTGCTGGACGACATGTCCACCGTGAGAACCGTGACGGCCAGGTTTTTGCATTGCGACGTCCAACTGGTGTCCCTGACATTGCACGCGAGTGAAGGCGAGGGCTCGTGCGAAGAAGGGTGCGTGTATTCTGCGCGAGTGCGCTCGTCTGACGAGGTGTCAAAGTTGCAGACGTGGTTGCGACGATCGCCTTGGGTGTCCGTGGTGTTGCCGTTCCACACGACTGAAGGTTCACATTGGTAAAAAGCGAAGGTTCGCCCGGGGGGGTCATGTGAAAAGGACAAAGACGAAAAAGATATTCCAAGTCCGCTGCAGATTACGAGGTGGTATATTTGTTCGTGGTTGCCACAATGAAAGAACATGAGGTAGCATTTAAGTGAGCGACTTGCGTTGACGTAGTATTTAACTCCGAACACAATTGGGGACGAGAAAGATATTCTCAAAAGCTCAAAGAGGTGTCGGAATGGAACAAAAACATGCAATTTATTCGTAACAATTGGATTGTCAAAATTAGTCGGGCGACGAGATGATGAGTGTTGGTGGGTAACCTCAGTGGAAGCATCTATCTATCCAAAGCTTGTAAACTATCGATTACCTCTCCGATCGCCGATCGGTCATTCGGATCAACTGCAAACACCGAACGTTTCAAGAGGTGCCACACCGTTTGGAACTCCTCCGTTGTTGTGGAGGAATGACAATTCTCACCTTCTTCGACGTATTTGTTCTGGAGCAACCAATCTTCAAACGCGCCATTGCCCTGGTTCTTCCCAGCTTTGTATTGCCGATCTGGACCTTCGTGGGTCAGCAAAAACACCGTCAACAATGCAAAGCTGTATCGATCTACATTCGCAGGACAGGTCGTTCCGGATCGATCCACTATCTCTGGCGCAATGAAGAATTGATCTTGGTCTTCCCTCGTATACGTCGTTTCATCCCTTTCAAACTGATTGAAGTCGATTAATTTTGGCGTGAAGTCGCGCATCAACACGACATTGCTCGGGGATAACCTCCGATGTGCTCGGTTTGGATGTTGGTGAATATGCTCGAGCGCGCTCCCCACACCCTTCAATATTTTGAGGACATGTGCCCATGGCAATCGGTCATGGGCATTGACATTGAACCATACGGATCCACGCTCGGCCCATTCCAGCACGATCAATAATTTTTCTTCGTTGTCCCGCAAATTCACATCGCAATATCCGAGCATCTCGATGACGTTGGGATGACGGCACCGTCGCAAAAGGTCGATTTCCGTATCAAAGGCAGGTTTCCTCGCATGGTATGTTTTGTAATATTGGTTTGAGAGCACATTGAATTGCTTGATGGCGATTGTGTGACCATCGTCGTCTTTGCCTTTGAATACAGTACACCCAGAGATTGCGTTGAACCCTCCAATTTGTCCGCAGAAGCAAAGTTCCGACAGGGGAAAGTGCTTGATCTCATTCATAGTTACCACTTAATGGTGTTGGATTTTTTTAATTGTTCTTTGAACATATACTTAGCTGTGGATGTGCCTCATTTCCGTAAACATGAAATGAATCTGTCGTTGCGATGATATCTTGTATTAAAACCATCAAATGGGGGGGGGATGAGTAAACGAATGAACGAAAAAAAACAGCCATGCCGTTTTCCAGAATCAAGCATTTTCACGTGGAGGCCCTGCTCGAAAACCGAGACGTGTTGTTCGTCAAGTACATAAACCCGCACCGATCATACCTTCGCATTTTAAGAGGCGCGATGGGAGTTGCGTTTTCGTCGTAATGTACAGTTGCGAATTTGACCGCCGAACACAAAACACAAAACATCCATCCACGTTGCGTTGCGTTGCGTTGCTCCAACTTCGACGCGATGTCCAGACGGAGTTTGCCCGGCGACGAGATTACCGAGCAGTCGCCGCCCACGGCGCGACAAATGATCAACAATCCATTGTACATGTTCCGTCTGTTTCACGATTTGCGGAACGATGTGCACGGACAGTGGGTTGACGATCCTCGCGTCGTGTGCACCGACGTGACGACGTGCAACGAGGACAAAGAATGGGTCGACAGTTTCAACGGTTGGCCGTGGATGTCTGCGCGCGATGGGTGGTTCCTCCAGTTGTGCAACGCCATGTCCGACGACATGCGCGAACAGGGCGGCGTGGTCACGCTGGGCATGTTTCGTCGCTGGGTCCACGCGTTCCCACTCTCGGACGCCGTGTCGTTTGGCCACGCGCTGCAACAGTCGTGTACCTGGGTGTACTATGTGAACAACGTGCTGGACCGGCACCACGAAACGGACGGCTGGCTGCGCGCGCAATACGGATTCGTGGCACAACTGTTCCGACACAATTATCGTTGGTACTAAACGCGCGCGCGTCAACAACAACAGCGTTTGTCCAAAGGCGTGCAATTGGGCGCTCGGCCCGGCAACGCAAACGTTCTGCACCCGGTGTACGTTTCCACGCGGTACACGTCGACGCGGTTGAACGTCACGCGGAAATAATGCACGGTGTCGGTGTTCAGGGCAACCATGAAAAAATCTTCTCGCTCGGACACCGTCAATTGTCCGCCCAATCGATGCACGTACTGTTGGAGCGCCGACAACGGGAGGTGTGTCGGTCCGTGGTTGGACAATTCGTCGACGACGATCGCCGCCTCTTCCCCCATCCGTTCGTGAAAAAATCGAAAGATCGTCAAATAACGACGAGCATTCGTGCTTTGTTGTGTACTGTCCATATTTTTTTTCTAGTTGTGTGTTTGTCAAAAAAACCTCGTCGATGCCACCCCGCGCATCTCCACTTTTACCCCCGCACTACGTGCCGTCGACGTGGTGGGAAGCGTTTTGCCTGGGCTATCGGTTGTCGCGCAAAACCGACGTGAGCACCGGCCACGACAAACGACTGATTTTCATTCGTGCATCAAAATCTTCGTGAAGTCAACCCCCCCCACGAATTCTTCTGCGAAAAAAAGATTGACACGTTTCGGGAGAAGATGCTTCAGCATATTCTAATTCGAGCTGATTGTGTCCAGTATGAAGAAACGGCACGGGACGGAGAAGGAAATGGAAATGGAAATGGAAATTGAGTTACTCCATAGGGAGTGGTTCGATGGTCGCATTGGGTCTGAGTTCACCAATCGAATTTGTTACGAACATCCAAAGGTACCCGAACGTTGGATGTACTACAACCGCACATACAACGTTGCTGTATACTATTTCGAGGATTACGGGTATTGCGTTTTGTCCGCAGATATGATGGACATGGTCGGAGAAGATGAACTGGACGTGGCAAAGGCGTTGAACACGTTGAAACTTCACGCCGAAGATCGTATTGAGCATGGCGAGTTTGGAGTGTTTTTGAATACTACGGACGTCGGCGAACAGAGACGTCTTTTGTCAGACTTCGAAAAAAACTGGAAGGAAGACGATACGAAGTTCGAGTTCGTCGAATTCAAGCAGATCACTCTTTTCCCCACCTAGCGAGGGGTTAATCGTACAATCGCTCTCCAACGCACGCGTCGTTAGATAAGGTCGTTTGTTTTCGTTTGTTCGTGTGTAAAAAAGTAAAACAATTAGCACCAAAGAAAAAAACTTGCGTTTGACATAGTCTTGACGTGCGTCAAGAGGGGTTTTTTTTCAACCGGGTTCCCGGGCTAGGAGTGTCGCCGACATGCTCGTGCATGGCTAAACGAACAACGCAGTTGTGATGGTCTGTGGTATTTTTTTTACGTTAAATTACACCTTTCGAACAAAAAAAACTACCGACTACGACGAGGAGAAGGAGATTGCAAAGATGGGAACATCGCGTGGTGGTTTCTGGTGAACGCGAGGAACTCGGCCAAACACTCGACGTTGGTCGACAACCACGAGTCGGGTTGGCGACAGTTGGCGAGTTGACGCATGAGCCAGTTGCCCAACATTGCCTCGTTGTCGGTCAAGGCGCGTTTCGGTGACCGCGCAATCGCGCTTTTTGATCGCGGACGGACGCCTAACGCCTCGACGAACTTGCGCACTTTGGCGAACTGTCGGCGCCAAATCGCCAGGTGGTCCGAGGGCAACATGCGGCGACTGCCCAGCAAGTCCTTCCACAGTGCGCGGCGGGGACTGCCTTCCGCCATGTACCCGGTGGCGTGTCGGTACAAGCGTTGTTGGACGACGAACCAATTGCCCAATTCGCCCTCGTATGCTTCCTTCTTGCTTTTGCCTCGGAGGTGTCCGGTTTGTATCGGACGGACGCCGTGCTGGGTCACAAACCGTTTCAACAAGTCGAACTTCGTGAACCAGAGGCGTTCGTGCTGGGCGTCGAACACGACCTTGTGCTTCTCGACAAATTCACGCCAGACTTCGCGCCGGGGATCGCCGAGCGCCATGGCCTGCTTCTGGCGACGGTACAGGGTTTGTTGGGCGTTGACCCAATTGCCCAGCGTGGCTTCGTCCTCGCATTTGGGCCGGTTCACGTTGGTGTCGAGGAGGTGTTGGCGCCTCGGCAGCATGTTGTAAGCGGTTGCAAACGCGCACACGCGGTGAAATCGAGTGTACCACCGCACAAGGTTCTTCATCGACACCGAGAGCTTGTTCGCCGTGGGGAGCGACGTCTTCCCTTTTTTCTCGTCATCGGTTTGTTTCACCCCGTCGACGGCAAAGACCGAGGCAAAAGCAGCGTCCAACTCCGAGCCAATGTCCGACGCGAGCAGATGTTCTCCGCTTTCGTCGTCGTCGGTCCACGCCAGAGACGACGGTGAATGGCGCTGCGTTTGCAACGACCACGGCACTTCCAACGCCAACGCCACCTCCATTTTATGAACAAAAAACAAAACCGAAAGATTTGTGACCAACAATTCCCCCCCTCTTAAACAGAAACCGAAGAAGAAAAAAAAGAAACGAAGAAAAAACGGAAAAAATGTCGGAGGTGCAAGAAGACGAACGTGCGGACCTTGCGGTTGCGGTCGCAACCGTGGACCCGGACCAAGAAGGAGAACGAGATTTCGCGGTCATAGACGTTGCGGCCGTCGACCCCGTGTTGCCGCCACCGCCGCCGCCGCCGCCATTGCATTCGAACTTTCGACCGGTGCTCACCACACAAATGGACCGGTGCCAAGCCCGAGCACCCGCTCCGACGAACGACAACGCCGCGGCTCGTGCAAACGACGACGACTTTTGGTTTTGGATGTGGGTGTGTTCAACCGACGCCGACGACGATGCGCACGTCGGGCAGTGGTGGGTTCGTTTGTGCAATCGCGCGTGCGAGGATTGCGGTCGATCGTGCGAGGATTGCGGTCGATCGTGTCGATCGTGCGAGGATTGTTGTTTGGAAGGACTGGTCGGGTGTTTGGATGGGTTGGTGCGCGCGTGCGAAGACTTGTAAACTTGCAACATAACCCATTCCCCCCTTTTTTTTCGGTTTTCTTTTTTTTCTTTTTTTCTTCTTTTTCTTCGTTTTCGTCTTTTTTCTTTTTTTCTACCCTTTTTCCCTTTTTCTTCTTCTGTCTTCGTCGGTTGTCTCTGAAAAGAGAGGGGGGGGGAGTCTTTGCAAAAAACAACATGTACCAGACCGAAGGGCTCGCGATGTTTGTGGCAGGGCTGTGTTTGTTCTCGGTGGGCATGTCGTTTCGCGCCAACGCGGCAGCGTCGTTCAACCAGACGTCGACGCCCTCGCACGCGCCCTCGTTTGCCCCGACCATGTCCGCCACAACAACATATCCGACCTCGGCCACAGCAATGGTCGACCCGCACGACCCCGACGTCGTGCACACAGTGCTCGTGTACCTCGGCATTGCGCTGGCCGGGGTCGGATACGTCGTCGTGATGGTCGACTACTTGTGGTGCCGGCGGTCCGCGGGGTAAACGTCGTTCATTTTCTTTTGCTTGCGTTTTTTTTTTGGGGGGGTCGGGTCGCATGCAACAATCGTTTGTCGTTTCCTCGGACATTGGCGCGGGGCGGTATCAGCGGTGCGCGTCGCTGTCCGATGCCGAGGCGCTGCAACGGCGGTGGAGCCACGTGCCGTCGACGGTGGTGCCCCTGGGCACTCGCACGAGCAGCGGCGAGTGTTGGGTGATTGCGCGGCGCGCGCCGCCCGACGCGTTCGGACAAGTGCTCGACGAAGACGCGTACGCGGAGGCGTTGCGCGCGTGTGCCGACCCGGAGGCCGAGGCGCGGTTGCTGCACGAATTGCGGATGCACCCGGCCAAGTTTCGACGCGGCGTGCGCGACCGCACGATGCCCGGGCGCACCGAGGCGTTCTACGCCTTTTTGGACGAAACGAGTCGATTCGTGGAAAACGAGGTGCACTACCACGTGGAGACCGCCGCGCGGACCGTCGACGTGTTCCGCGCCCAGTACGACGCGCACCCCGAGTTGGCGGTCCACGCGCTGTGCAGCGCCGCCAACCGGTGTCCTCGCTTTGGGCACTTGTACTTGCGCGGGGTCGATTGCCCGACGGTGTTTGCCCGCGTGGCCTCGCTCGACTGGGCCGACGCCGACGTGCAGTGCGCGCTGCTCGAAATGGCCGTGTCGTACCACGGGTTTTTGCGCGACTGCCCCGCGATGGAACCCTTCCGCGCCTACGTGTACGAACGCCGGCACTTTCCGTTTTACGACCCCGCCGCGCGCACCGACCTGCCCCCCTTGGTCGCGCCGTGTCCAACCCGCCACGCATAACACAAACAAAACTTCCCAACGAGCAAAACTACACCACGCGACGACCCTGTAAATAAACACCCCCCAACCGCCATGACAACATCGACGCCTTTGTCGACGCCCTCGTCGACGCCTTCGCCGCTGAGCTTCCACACGGTGCGCACCGAACGCACACCGGTGCAGATGTTGGTCCAGACGTCGATGGCGGTGGGGTGGACCATTCATCGCACAAAAGGCGACGCCGCCACCTGCGACCCCGCCCAGAAGTGGACGGACTTGTTCGTCCAAGTGTGCAACCCCGACTACGTCTGCATGTCCGCCGTGTGGCCTTCCGCGCCCGACCGCGTGTTCGCGACCATTCCGAGCGTCGTGTCTCGACTCGAATTGAAGCGGACGGGCGTCAGCGCCAAAAAAACGATCTTCGAGTCAGACCATGTGGAAGGGTTGGGATTGAGCGTGAAGGCCGCCTCGATCGAGGTCGAGGCCACCGGCAACCGGTTCGTGCAATGTACGCTCGACATGGTGTGGTTGGTTCCCTGCAGCGACGCGATACTGACCTTTGCGAACCAAACGTTCAACAATACGAAAGACGTGCAGTTGCTGTGCGCGGACAACATAGCGGTCGCGGCGCACCGCGAGTTGCTGACGCATCAGTCGGACTATTTCAAACACTTGTTCCAACAACCCTTTTTGGAGCAACATGCCCAGAGCATCTCGTTGCCGGAAGACAGCCGCGTCGTGCAAACGTTGGTGAACAGTTGTTACGTGCCTTTCACGTTGACCTCGCACAAGTATGCGGTGGCCGACCTGTGCAACTTGTGGATGGCGGCCAACAAGTACGCGTTTGCGACAGTGGCCGACCATTGCATGCGTTATTTGCGCAACCCGCCCGAACACGGAACGGACATCGGCGACTTCCAACACATGTGCAAAATCGCGCGGCTGGCCGACGACCCTCCCTTGAAATGGCTGGTGGTGAAACGCGCCACGACAAAGAAACGGTTGCGCGACGTCATGTTCGACGCCGTCGACGCCGAATTTCAACGCCAAGAACACGAACAAGAACAAGAACGAGGCCAACCCCCAGAAGACAACCGAGAAAACGAGGCCAACGATGGAAAAAACGAAGACGACAATGACGAGAACGAAAGTGGTGGAAGTGGAAGCGACGCGACCGAATACAGCTATAGATTGTTCGCGCGTTTGCGCTCCGACGAATTTGACCACACCAACAAACCACGAGAACACCCCCGAAGAAACAACCCTTTCCAAGAAATGTGACTACACCACGGACAACCTCCACAAATCAATCGACCCGACCCAACAGCCCATCCAATCCAATCCCTTGCTTCGAACACCCCATGACCGCCCGGAACCTGACCTGCTTCTTCGACAACCAGTCGCCGATCGACCGGGTGTTTGCTGGGTACGCGTTCGGCGCGTTGACGTTTTTCGCGGGCGACACGTACGCCATCGCGGTCGATTGGCTGAACCGCTTCCGGACACAACGGAGGATGTCTCTCGAGGACAAAAAGCACGTCACCGACGAATTGTCGGCCATCCGCTATGGCCTCTCGCGCATTGACACGATGCCCATCCGATTGTTCCGCGCGTGGTTGTGGCCCTTGCACACCATCGAGCTTTTCGTTGCTCGTCTGATCTTGAAAATTCACCGAAAGCGAGACTGATAGCGATAGACAGACCAATTTCCTTCTGTAACCTCTTAAACGAATCGAATCGTTGTCGACAGATATTATTTTTTTTTCATTCGGGTCGTTTGTCGTTTTCTTGTTCTCGTTTGTTGCGGCACCATGGGGATCGACATGACCGTGATTGTCGCGTACGGGTGGTTGATGTCCGCGGACGTTGCGGACGCCTGTCGGTTGGGCGAGTTGTACGAAGAAGACCTCCACGGACGAGGAACATTGTGTATCCGAAGCGACGGCTACGTCACGCACAACGACTACTTTGTGTATTTCGAGCACACGTGCACCACCTTGATCTGGTGCAAGACGGGCGGGAAAGGCGGGCACGGCAACGAGTACGAGGGCGGAATCGATGACCTGGACGATCCCGACGACGAAACGATTGCCGAAGCCGTCAAACTCTTGGAAGACCGAGGCGTGGACTTCAACGACGAGTCCGCCTACATTCGACGGGGATGGTTCACCTACATGTACACGCACTGAGTTTTTTTTGCCTTAGTCTTCTCGGTCGTCGTCGACGGCGAACACGCCGTCCAGCGACACGTTCGTGGCGTTGCGCAACGCTTCCGCTTGGTACCCCACCTGGTTCGACACGAGCCGCAAGGGTCGCGCCCCCATCACGGTTGACGGCCGCGTCGCGTCGTACGAAAAGTGCGTGTGGCCGGACACCCAGCACCGGATGGCGGGCGTGCGCAAGGCCGCGTCGAGCAGCGGGTTCTGGTCGGGCCACGAGAAGTACATCGCCTTGATGCGGGTGTTGGTGTGCGTGTGCACGTGCGACGACGACCCGGTGCGGAACGGCGGGAAGTGCGAGACGACGATGGCCGGGTGCGGTTTGGGCGCCGAGGCCCACGCGACGAATTTGGCGACGCCCGCGTCCGACAACGCGTTGACGAACGCCGGAGTCATGCGTTGGCCAGGCGCTTCCGAGATGCGGTGGTAGTCGTTCAAGACGACGGTGGCCAAATCCGTGCGCTTGGTGTACGGCGACGGCGTCCACCCCGTGAACCCATACACGCTCCACGGCCTATTTGCCTCGTCCAGCAATGTGCACTCCTCGTTGTCCAGGAAATGCACGTTCGGCCACGCAGCGCACTGCTCGCGGTATTGGACGAGCAAGTCGCCGTGCGACCGGTCGTCGTCGTAGAATTCGTGGTTGCCGGCCACGTAGACCACGTCGGACCACGTCTCGCTGCAGTATTGCAAAAACGGTCGCCACGCGGTCGTCGACGCGCACAGATTCCCGATGTCCCCCGCCAAAATCAACGTGGGCGCCAACCTCGGAATGCGAGGAAACGACTTGGCGAACTCCAAATGCATGTCCGAGAACAACTGGAACCGCATTTTCCTCCGTTTTTTCTAGTTGTTCTTGTCGTTCTTGTCGTTCTGGAGCCTTTCCGTTCAATTTTGTTTAGGAAAACCATTGCAAATCCGTCTCCCCCCCCTCATATTTTTTCCCGTCACGATCCCCCCTTCTTCCCTGGCGCCATGTCCGCGAACAACATCGCTCTTTCCGAGTTGCGGACCGCCGGACAAATCGGAGGGTTCTGTTCCGCGTCCGGCTGCACGGTGTTCAAAGGGGAGTGGGGGCAGCGCCCGGTCGCGATCAAGCAGTACGACATCCAACCAGATCACCTGCACAAAAACTACCACGCTCGAAAACCCGCCTTTGACGCGGAAATCGCGCTGTTGCGCGTTTTTGGTCGCCACAACCCCAACGTCATCCAGCTCCTCGGACATTGCGACATCAACCTGCGGTTCGGCGAAGAAAAGCTCTGGGTCGTGACCGAATACGGCGAGTTGGGCAATCTGTGGCTCACCTTCACCCCCCGAAGTCGTCCCTTGCCGTGGCCGCATGTCCGCAAGATCGTGCTCGGCGTCGCCAACGGTCTGCGCGGCGTCCACGCACTCGACGGACACGCGCACCGACGGTTGTCCCCGAGCAGCGTGGTGTTGACGACCGACTGGACCCCGAAACTGATCGACTTCAACCAGCACCAGCGCGACGAAACGCGGTTTTCGTTCGGAGACCCGAATGCGTTTTTCATCGCCCCGGAGATTTTGGATCGCTCGGGCACCGAGCACCCGGCCAACGTCGACAAATACAGCTTTGCGCTCTTGACGCTCTACTTGTTGACGCACAAACCCCCCGACCGGCATTATACCGCGAGCAACGTCGACCAACAACGAGCAACGTTCGAGGAGTGGTGGACACGAAACAAGTACATTGGCGTCGACGACGAACTGAAAGACCGTCGGCAATTGTTCGAAGCGTTGAACGAAAGCGTGTTTTCGGTGGACCCGGCGAAACGATCGGACATCGGGACCGTCGCCGACTGTTTTTAAAAGCACCACCGGAAAGTTGGAAAAAAAAGAAGAAGAAGAAGAACGAACAACAAGAGAAAAAAAAAAGAAGAACGAAAAAAAAAGGAAAAAAAAGGAAGAATGCAAGAAAAGGATGAGATGCGGTGTGCCCAAGAAACGACGAAGAAGTCTCTGCCGATGGACGTGTGGGCGCACATCGCGACGTTCTTGTCCGTGTCCGACGCCGTCATTCTCTCGTGCGTGTTGTTCTTGGGAAGATGGCCCGAAACCCGGCGACTCACGCAGACGCACTGCAAATGTTTCACGCAAGCGCTTGCCATGCCCCCTGCGTGGCGCCACCGGCCGTGCGAGTTCGTCGCGTATCCGGTGTCCCCCACAGACTTGCGTTTTCGACGCGAGGTGACTTGCGTGTACGCCGTGACGGTCCGCGCCATGACCCGACTGTCTGCCCCCGTCAAATTCCGACTCTTCCTGGTCCACAACCCGTACTTTCCGTCCGAGAAGGAGGTGCACGAATGCGTGTTGTCTCGCGACCGTCCGACCGCGGTCGTACGGTTCGACGACGGCAAACTATGTTTCCAAAAGCGCACGCTGCTTCGCATATGTCACGGCTGGGCAAAAATCATGCGCGCGGTCTGTTTGCGCGTGTATGCGATCGGAGTCTAGTGACCAACAAAAAAAACAACAACCACAAACGAAACCGAACGAGAACAAACAAAAACGACCAACCCCCCATGTCTTCGCGCAACCGCCTCGCCGAATTGCGTCGACGCTCCGCCGATTGCGAGATCAACCCCCTCGTGGACGAGCCGCCGTCGTCGCCCCTGTTCCGCGCGGTCGACGATGTGCACCGTCGGGTCCAAAGCGTTTGCCTCCAAAACGACCACAGCGTTGGCTCAGACAAGGCCCAGGCCCAGGCCCAGACCCAGACCCCGACCGCTGCACGCCGCACGCTCGCGCAATGCGCGGCCGACGCCCGCACCTTGCACGCAACCGCCTTGCGCGACCATACATTGACCGACTCGCAACGGCGCGCACTGATCGCGAGCATCGACGTGACCCGTCGCCTCGCGCACAAACGCTGCGTCGCCATCCGCGAGGCCGACGAAAAACGCCACGCCGTCGCGTCGTTGGAGCACGACGTGCAGCAATTGCGCGAACTAATGATCGATTTTGCCGTGGTGGTTCAGACCCAAGGCGACATGCTCGACAACATCGAACAACACGTGCTCCACGCGTCCGACTACGTCGAGCAAGGACGACACAACCTCGAAGAAGCCGTCATGCTCGAACGACGGTTGCGGCGCAAACAGTGCTGCTTGGCCACCGTCGCGCTAGTCGTCCTGCTGATCGCGGGCGCCATCGTTTACGGCACCGTCGTCCGTCGATGACGAACCGGGGGGAGAAAAGGAAGCGAAAGGAAAAGAGAAGAGCGAAAAGGAGAAGAGGGGGGGGGGAAAAGAGAAAGGAGTACAAAAATTAAAAAAAAATTACAATCGTGTATTGTTTCGTGTCATCGCGTCGTTGTTGTTGTTGCACCACGAAACCGACAACGAACCATGTCCTCCTCCTCCCATGCTCCGCCCGTCGTGGCGCCGGTGTCGCCCGCGCACCTCGCGTTTTTCTTCTTCGTGACGATGTCGCCGTTCATCGCCCTCGAATGTTATTTTGCGCAAGGCATCGACCAGCCGTGTTTGCGCCACCGCTTGGCGCATCAACCGTTGTCCGTGCAGCAATTCTTGCAAATGTGCGCGGGAATCAACTTGTCCGTGCTCGCGTTCACGATCTTTTGGGCGTATTGCTGGTTGACAAACCACCATCCCGCAAACGGCGTCGTGTTCGATTGCATGCGAGCATTCGCGACGGGGCGCGTGTATCCCGCCGCCAGCGCAATGGCGATGCTGGCGTGGACGTTTGGCGTGGTCGCCATGGTCAACGCCGACCGCACGCACGCCGCGTGCAGCGGGTCGTTGCGAGGATTTTTGATCGCGCTTTTAGTCATAAACGGGTTCGTCGTGGCCGGCGTTCTGGGCAAACTGTGCAATACGAGCAACGCGCGTGCGCACGCTTCATTCACGGTGGTCTCTCCTCCGGTGTAACCGCGTTAATTCAATCGCTCCATTTCTCTTCCGTTTTCCCCTTTTTTCCTTTTTTTTCCTTTTTTTCCTCTTTCTTCGTTTCGTTCTTCTTTTCTCTTTTCTCTTTTCTCTTTTCCTTTATTTGTGGGGGGCGGCGACAATTGAATTGATCCGATCGATTGGGATGCCGTCGACGATTCCGGAAGCGCGTTTGGCGACAGCGACCGAAGCGACGCCGTTGGTGTCGGTCTTGGACGAGTTGTACCCGGTCGACGCGGACGAGCAGATCACGAGAATACGTCGCCAAATCGTGTATCAAATTGTATGGACGGTGCACGGATTGTTGCACGGAGGGTGGATCGCGTTGGACCTCGCGCAACTATTCGTGTGGCCGAACGAGGAGTGTTTGTCGGCGCACCGCGGCCCCGTCACGTTGCGAGGCTATTTGGTGGGGCATTTGGTGCTGTCAGTCTGGGCCGTGCTATCGTGCATGTTGGCGAGCGCGCGCTGGACCCTCGACTCCCGGCCCCTCGCGGACCCGTCGACGATGGCGCGGATCGCCCTGTTCTTCGGCGCGTTGCGCGTGCACTGGGCGTGCGTTGGCCTGTACGCTTTTTTTTACCCCGGCTGGACCCATTGTTCGACCTGGTGGGCGTGGTCGGTGTCGTCGCGCTTGACCATTTGCCCGTTGTAATTCAACCCCCCCCTTTTACACAACAAATTTAAACCATGTACCGGGCCGACGGCGTGTTCGTGGTGGAACAACTGAGCGATTTGCTCGAAGTAGTCCGCATTTTGTGGCGACACGTGAGCGCCAATCCTCGCAACAACTGTAAACGCCGCGTCATCGTGAGCCGCGGCGACCCTGAATTGAATGAAATCGTTTACGCCCTGACATAACGAGATGTAGTGTACTGTAGTGTACTGTAGTGTACTGTAGTGTAGTTGTAATGAGGTTAAATTTGAAGTGGGATTCGTTCGTTTTTTTTGTCGGTAGTTTTCGTTTGTTTTTTTGTCGGTTCGTTTTTCGTTCCAATCGACTGATCGCGGTCGGTTGCCTCGAGTCGTACACCCACGATCTGATCGTGTTGCAAAAAAAAGGGGGGGGAAGCGGAAAAAAAAGGGGAAAGCGGAAAAAAAGGGAAAGCGGAAAAAAAAGAGAAGTGTAAACATTGGGAAAGGGTGGGGTTGGTGGTTTACGTGTTTTACAAGACGCCGTTGAACAGTCACTGTACGCGCCAGCCATTGCATTGGTTCGTCAAGGTTGCGAGCAACTTGTTTTGGAAAAACAGCGAATACACGCCAGCCAACAACAACACGAAATCTCGTCTTTCGGGAATAGGATGCACGGGGATGTCGCCATTAAATCGATCGGTGACGCGAACCCCGGGGGGAATGGGGAGTTGGACTTGACGTTCGTCGACGAAATAAATGCGAGCGACGGCCAACCCCAATCGTTCGATGATTGCGCATTGTCCGTTTTCCAGGGGTATTTGATACCGCTGGCCGACGTGAAAGTCGTGCATGATACTCATTAGCCGTTTATTGTTTTGTTGTTTCGTCTGCAATTAAAAAAAAAGACAACCCCCCCCCAACAAACAAACAAACGAGTAAACAAACAAACAAGCAAACAACCCGTCCAACACAAACCATGGCAACTGAGCAGGGGACCGACGCCGAGTGGCACACTTTCGTGCAGACCTTCACCGCGCAATGGGAGGCGGACCGGATGTCCCGTCGTCAAATGTACCTGATGTTCGACGAGTGCGCCAAACGGTTGCACCGCGAAGGCCGCACGCGCGCCGACGTGCAACTGGACGCCGCGCGGATGAAAGCGCTGCTCCTGTACTTTTGGGCCACCAAACAACTCCCCTTTCTCGCCGACGTGTTGGCGCAGATCGCCACCGTGCCCGTCCCGCTCCCCGACGCGCTCCACGTCCACGCGACCAACCTCGCCGCGAAACTCAAAGCGCTCGTCGCGCCGTGCGCCACCCTGCACGACCTGGTGCGCAACAGCCAAGTGTACATGCGCACCGACACGGTCGTCGTCGTGGGGCGCGCCGTGGTGCGCGGCCAAGACGGATGTCCTCGCGCGCTGGTCTACGCGCGGTCGTTGGACAACGTCCGCTCGCAACTGCACTTCGACGTGTGCTTTTTGCACGACAACGACGCCGATCCTCGCCCGTGGGGGTGGCGCACCTGGACGACGTCCACGGCCGCGGGGACGCGCGCCAATGCTTGGCTCGTCGATCAATACGCTCCGGTCAAAGCCGCGCTCGACGAGGAATTTGCCCGCGCCACCGCGTTGACGCGCGCTATGCACGGCGTCGAGACCTTGCGCGTCAGCGTCCGCTCCTCCGGCCACGGGGTCGCAGGCGCCTTTGCGGAGTTGTACGGTCTCGAAATGGGGTGGTCGCTGGCCTCCAACACGTATCTCGTCCTCGTCGTCGCCGTCGACGCCCCGGACGTGCTGCGCATCCGCGACGTCGCCGACGAAAACACCGTCGTGGTCCACTGCTGCGACGCGCGTCGCCGGCCGGCCGACTTTGCGGCGAGCACGCCGTGGCGCGACGGCGCAGTCGGGTTCGTGGCGCCGTACTGGACGCACGGCAACGAGTCCGTGCAATCCGCCGTGTCCGACGTCGACCTCGGCGTCCACTCGTTGCTCACGTCCGATCGCACGGCCACGAACGCGAACGCGAACGCGAACATGCTGGTCGTGGCCCTGTGCCTGTGCTTGTGCTTGTTCACGGCGATCGCCGTCGGGGGTTGGTGCGTTTGACCCCGATCGACAAAAAGAAAAAACAAAAAAAACCTAGACAAGGAAAAAAGGAAAAAAAGGAAAAAAGGAAAAAAAAGGAAAGGAAAGAAAACGAATGTCGCCGCCGTCCCAATCGTTGTGTGTGCCGGTGAAACGAGCGCAATTGCGGTGGTGGTTGAGCGAGGGATCGTTGTGCGAGGAACTCTCGTGGCTGGACAATCCGTGCGTGCACAAAGTCCCTGAACTCGCCAATTGTTGGTTGAACGAGCGAACGGTTTCTTCGGCGAGACCGTTGTTCCACCGCCCGATGCGAGGATCGTTGGCGGAATGGATCGCGGCGGACGGCGAGGGCAGCGACGACGGCGACGACGACCGCGTGCTGTGCTTGACCGTGGACCAAGCGGCGTGGCTGAGTCAGTGGCTGCCGTTCGTGTCGCTGGACCACGTGCACTGGGCGTCGGTGCCGTTCCCTTTGCCGGTGCGCGCAGCCGTCGCGCCGTCGGCCGCGCACGAACGGCTGCGTCGCCGCGAACACGGATGGGTCGCGTGAGGATGTACAGCATTCATCATTCTGGTGTTCGTTGGGGTTGGATTTGGGGGGGTCAACAAAAAAAATGAATGCGTGCGGCGTGCAAAGCCATTGGTGGCGATCCTTTGTCGAGTCGGAGCAAGCGTTGGAAGAGTGTATCGAAGATTATTATTTCACGGAGTGGTACGAGGCCCTGGTCGACGCGGGCGTCCCAACGATCCCCGCGCGTGTGTTTGAACGCGCGCACTTGGACGACGGCACGGTGGACGCGCACATCGCAACGTTGCCGCGAGGCGAGTGTTTTGCGCGACTGGACACTTGTTCGAGCAAACCCGATCGTCCGTACACGTCGGCGGCGCAAATCGCAGACTCCCTGGCCGCTTCGGACCGAACGCGCGACGCGTTCCACAAAGGCATGCTCGTCGTCGTGCGCCCGTACGTCCATCTCGTCGACGAATTCCGCTGCTACTTCCACGACGGCACATTGCGCGGGGTCAGTGGGTGTCCCTCGCATCGGTGGTCGCTGTCGTTGCAAGCATTGGTGTGCAGAGCGAGACATTGTGTCGGGTACGAGGATTGTTGCATCGATTGGGGGTTTGTGGACGACGCCCCCGTGCTGATCGAAATCAACACGCCGGTGTACGCCTGCGGCACCTCCGGGGCCTTCGACCTCGACAACGAGGGCGACCGCAGTATTTTGGTCGGAGCGTACGACCCCGACGTGCACCCCGTGGTGCGCGCACACAAACGCGGGGCGTTTGTCTAACGTAAACGATAAAAACCACTCGTTTCCCCTCTTTTTCCCCTTTTCTCGTTTCACCGTTCCCTTTCTCCTCACCGTCGCAAACTCGTTTTTTTTCGCGTGACGTTAATCAAAAAAAAGAGCAACCCTTTTTTCGTTTCGATTTTTTTTCCAGAGTCCGTTCGTGTTCGTGTAGATGCGCGCGCACACTCGACGTCGCGGGTCGCGCGCCACGCGCCAATGTCGACGCCAACACCAACGCCAACGCCAACGCCAACGACCGACGAAGCGATCGCAGCGAGGCGGCGTGACGCCCGCGTTTGTGCGCGCGGCATGTCCGTCGTCGTCGAGCAACCATTGCCTGTTGCTGGGGCAGTTTGTGCCGCACATCGAGCGGTTTTTCGGGTCGTTTTCGTTCGACCGCGTCTCGTATACGTCGCCGCCGACCATACGGCTCGTGAGCCAAGGGTCGACGGGGTCGGTGTGCCAGGTGACGTTCCAGAAACAAGACGTGTCCGTGGACCTCGCGGTCAAAGTACCGCGCAACGTGGCGCGAGACGCGCAGAGCGACAGTTTGTTGTACGAGTATGTCGTGGGCCAAGACTTCGTCAACCCGCTCCTCCCGTACTTGCCCTGCTTCGTCCACACCTTCGACGTGTACTCGTTACCTTCATCCTCCGCGACAGCAACAGACCCCGCCGCGCTCGTGTCCTCGCTGGTGGCGTCGAAGCAGGCGCCCCGCACGCAACTGGCGTGGCACGCACCGGACGCGTGGTCGGTCGCGCTCACCACCAGTTTCGTGCAGGGCGCGCGCACGCTGCTCGACTGCATAGACGACCACGTGCAAAACACCCCGGACGACACGTTGTGGCGCGTGGGGGTCGTGTACCAAGTGTACGCCGCGCTCGCGATGCTGGGGCCGCAAGCGTACAACCACCGCGACCTGCACGCCGACAACGTGATCGTGTCCCGCCCGTTCGGCGACGACCACGTCTTTGTGCACTACCACTTCGAGTCCGGGCGCACCGTATGTTTCCCCACCTCGCACCTCGCGACCCTCTTCGACTACGGCCGCAGCTACTTCGACGCAACCCACGTGCCCGTGCTGCGCGCCCGCAACGCCTTCGCCTCCTCGTACCAGTGGATTGAACACGTGCTGGGGTACACCACCGAGTACGGCCGCCGGTCGTCGCCGCCGCCGCCGCCGTCGTTTGCGATCGACGCCGCCGCGTTGCGCAATCAACGTGCTCGCGTGGACGCGCGCAGCGCCACAAGCGACGACGCGCGCAGCGCCACAAGCGACGACGCGCGCAGCGCCACAAACGACGACGCGCGCAGCGCCACGACCACCCCGGAACTCGTGACGTCGGCGGACGAAGACGACGAGTTGGCGCCCAAACGGGCGCGTCTGCAAGGCGGTGGTGGTCCAGACAAGGACGCGCTCACGCGCGCGAGGGTGCGTTTCATGTGGGACGTGCCGCACCACGCGTACGACCGCCCCAACGTCAGCACCGATTTGTACCTGCTCAAATCCCTCGAAAACGAGTATGCCCGGCGCGGCAAGCTCGCGCTGTTTCCGCTGCTCGACCAACTGGACGTGCGCTTTCCCGACCGCCGACGGTCCACGGCCTCGCGCGACACCGACCCTCCGACGTTCGACGGAGGCACGGTGAGCCGCGTCGAGCACGTCGCCCCCGCGCTCGAACGCGCGTTCGACCAGTGGTTGTTCGCCGGGCCCGCCGACCAACACCCCGGCGCCGCTACGCTGCCCGGCCGGTGCATCGCCGACCTCCACGTGTACGGCTTGGCGCGCACTTTCGACTACGTCGCGCGCACTTGAACGCGAAAAAAAGGAAGGAACGGAAGGAAAGGAAGGAAAGGAAAGGAAAGGAAGAAAGAAAGGAAAGAAAGAAACGAGAGTGTGCGTTAAGGTTACATACTGGGGGGGTGGGGGGGGGGTTGTTTGTTACATCAAGGGATGGGGGGTGGACATGTGGGGATCGCCCAGTTTCAACGAGGCTTGGAACATGGCGTTGCGTGCGCGGTGCACTTCGCTGGTGCACGCGGGGTGTGCGGAGGCCCACGCGAGCTGTGTGTGGAACGGTTGGTCGAGGGTGTGCACGGTCCACGCGGGGAACGCGTGTGCCAACGCGGCGATCAGGGTCAGGAAGGCGCGCGTGAACCGCACGTCGCCCACGCGCGGCGCGCACGCGTGCACCAACGCGCTCGTGGCGGGCAGGCGTTGGCGCACGCATTCGCGCACCAAGTCCAAGTCGACGCATTCGGCTATCGCGAGCAGGCGCTCGGCGACCAGTGCGTTGTCGTACCGGTCGACGGGCGTCACCAACCAGTCGCACCACGTGGGCGCGTGCTCGGGCAAGGCCGCTGCCAGCTCGGGCAACGCGGCCACGGCGGCGGTGTCGGTGGCGACAAACTGTTTGTGGACCATGCGCGCGACCCAGTCGGCGTGCTGTCTCGCCCGCGCGGGCGCCGCGGCAACCATTTGGGCCAGCGAGCGCCACCCGATGCTGCGGGCGTACTGGGCGCCCGCCAGGAGCAGCCCGGGGTCGCACAGACACCGGACGACGAGGGTCATCGCGGACTCGAATAGGGGCTCGAACGATTCGCCCATCGCACACGCCAGTTGCCCGACAACCAAGGTGGCTTCTTCGAGCTCGAGCGGGCTGGACGCGCACACGGCGAGGTTCAGGAGCAGGCGGCAACACACTGCGTCGCGGCGGACCACGTGGGGGTACGCGCCCGCCACTGCGCCCGCCACCGCCCACCACGCGGAGCGCGCTTGCTCTTGCTCTTGCTCTTGCGCTCGCTTTGGTGGTGGTGGCGGTGGTGGTTGTTTTGGCGGCAGCGACCACAGGCGGGTGACCGCGTGGTGCAGCGTGTGTTGCGCGGCCTCGGGACTCGCGATTTCGACCAGGAGCGCGATCGATTCGCAGGCGAGCAAGGGTTCCAGCTCGGCGGCGACGGCCAGCGCGCAGATCCACTCGTGGGCGCAGCGACGGGCCACCTCGTTCGCAGCCGCGGCGGCTTCCGTGGCCGCCACGCGGCACGCGGCGCGCACGACGCGGGGGTCGGGGTCGGTGAGCGCGGCCATCAGGGCGTCCGCGACGAGGCCTAGTTCGTGCGCCTCGACCACCCGGAGCGTGCGCGCCAGACAGTACACCGCCCGGACGCGGCTTGGTCCGTGTCCGCGTCGGCTGCGGACGTCGTGCGCGACCAAGGGACACAAACGGCACAGTTCGCGGAGCCAGGGGGCGGTGGCGACGACGTCCGGGTGCGCCGCGCACCACAGGGCCGTGTACGCGTCGGATCGCCGGCCGTCTCGCCACAGCGAAAAGACGATGGACTGCCACAAGTAGCCCATTCCACGCGAGGCCAGGGCCGTGAGCAGCACGACCAGCGGGCCGCGGAACACCCGGTCCTCGGTGTTGTCCTTGTCTCCGTTCGGGTCTGAGTTTGGGTCGGGGTGGACCCACGCGTCCATGTGCTCGAACAGCATCGGGAGCACGGCGGCGAAGTGCACGGCCATGTGTTGCACGTGGTCGGGCTGGGCGGCGAAGGCGGCGACCCACGCGTGCAGCGCGGTCGGGCACCGGCGATGCGCGGCGGCTTGCGTGGCCTGGACGAGGTGCTCGAAAAATTGAGGCGCGGACAACACGCGGTCGGGCCGCGCGCAGACCATGGTCGCCACGCTCGCCATCGCGGTCTCGCCCACAAACCGCTCGGAGCAGGCGCGCAGCGCGCTGTACACCACGGCGTCGCGCCACTGGGCGGTGCGCAGCATCGCGGCGGACACGGTGGTCACGCCGGCCATGACTTGGAGCGCCGCGTTGCACACCTCGATGGGCTGGCCGACGGAGTTCAGTCCGTCGAGCAACAGGGCCCACGGTTCGGTCCCGAGGATCGCCGCGCCGTCGTCTTTGGGCACCGACGCGGCGACGTGGCGCACCAGATGCTCGACGGCGCGCAAGGCGTAGACGCGTTGGGCGGTGATGCCCGAGCGCACTATCGCGCGCAGCGCGTCCCACATGCCGGGCCAGCGGTGCGCGCACACGTCGACCGAGCCGTACGCCCCGATCAGGGCCGCGGCGCCGTTGCCGTTGTCGCTTTCGAGCAATTTCAGCCAGTGGGTGCGCATCCACTTGCGCTCGTCGTCGGAACACGTGTTCCAGCCGTCGATCGACCTCGGCCGAGCATCGACCATGAACGAGGCGATGCGCCGTCGCGTGGTCAGGTCGACCATCGACGCGGGGGACAAGAACACGGTGAGCGCGATTAGCCCGCGGGACACGTCTTTGTCCCACCGCGTGGACAGACACTCCTCGAGGTTGTGGTCGGAGACGTGGTACAACGCCTGGGACCATTGGTCGACGTCGGCGGACAACATGTTTTTTTTGGTCAACGTGTCGTTCGATGTTTTTTTTGGTTTTGTTTTGTTCGGTTTGGTTTGGGGTTGGTTTGTTTGGAGGGGGGGTCCAGTGGTGGATGTTCGGGCGTACAGTCGCGGAGTTCCGACGGCTAGTGGCCGACGGCCGCTTTCGCAAACGCGTAGAATGCGTTTACCCCCATCAACGCAAGCATTTTGTTTTTTTTCCACGTTTCCATGTTTTTTTTATTCGATAGCTTTCTCTTTTTTTTCTTTTTTTTTCTTTTTTTTCTCTTTTTTCTTTGCTCCCCCCACTTCTTTTTGTTCCCTTTTCTTTCTTTGGGCCAGCATGGGCGCTGCGTGGCGGTCGAGACCAAGACCAAGACCAAGAGAGTCGCGGTCCAGTCCGGGGTTCATCCATCTTGCGCCTGCAACGGGCTACCGCGGAGCGTTGTCGTTCCCCGGTCGCGCGATGTGCGACCAGCTCGTACTCAACGAATTGCAAGTCGTGTTGCGCGACGCGCGAGACGTCCCGTCGTTGCTGAACGACGTGTTCAAGTGGACGCGTTCTGGCGAGTACGGGGACGGGACGACGTGCGCGTACCAACGCGACGAGTCGCCGCCCACCACGTGGTACGTGCGGTTCGGCGATTGCTGCAACACTCGCGGCGACTTCGCGGACACGAGGACGCCGTTGCGCGCGTCGATCCAGACGCTGGCGTGCGTTCTCGAATGCAACGAGGTTTTGACCGACGAGCCCGAAGACCCGATCTTGGATGCGAGGCACGTGACTGTGCTGAAAACTTGCGCCCAAGCCCAAACGTTCATCATGCAAATGGACAAATGTTGACGCCCACCTCGACGTACTTGCCCCAGTCCACGGCCTCGCCGTCGTCGACCGAGTACGGGTAAAAGGATACGAACGCGCCGCGCCGCATGCGGCCCGACACGACAAACCGTCCTCGTGCGTGCGTGCCTCGCTCCAAGTCGTTGACGGCCAGTTGCGCGCGGCACGTTTTGTCGCGGCGGACCGGCGCAAACGCGTGGAACGACAACCCGTTGGGCAATTGATGGTGTCCGTGGTACACGTACACCACGCGCTTGCGCTCGTGCGAGAACGCGGGCGGCAGCACCACCCAATACCGTTTCCCCACCGTCAACCGCGCCGAATCGGGCACCCAGTACATTCGTTTCGTTTGTTCTTTTTTTTTCTTCCCCCGTCGTTGGGGGGAGGGGGTTGTTTTTGTTGTTGTTTGCACACTTTTATGTTTCGTTTGTGCCCTGCGAATCCAAACCCAGCGAATCCAAACACGCAACCCCCCCCCAAAAAAAAAGATGGCGGCATTCTCGGACAAAGAGGCGGTCGTAGAACACGTGGACGTGGCGAACACCTTGGCCAACGATTTCGACCCAGACGACTCGGACTCTGACTCGGACTCGAACGTGCACACCTTGGCCCACGACGATTCGGACGCGCGCACCCTGGACGCAGAAGACGTGGCGGTCGTCGACCTCAACATGACTCGGTTCGTCCAAGACGTCGACTACCGCGAAGTATGCGCCGAATACTTTTATTTCGTGGGCTTTGTCATGTCCGAGTGGCGCTCGATGTTGGAGGGCCGGTCCAACATCTGTTCGTCGAGCTTGACCTTGACCGGCGACTTTCCCTACGCGACACAGTTGCACCAGCTAGTGCAACAGACCTTTCCGCAAATGGAAGTCGTTCTCGTTCGCGAGGACAAGGACACTACGATCAAGGTCGTTTACCCACGTTCCTCGCGCGTATGACGACGACAAACAACACAAAAAGCAAAAGCGACAAAACGCAACAGCAACAAAAAGCAAAAGCGACAAAACGCAACAGCAACAAAAAGCAACAGCAACAAAAAGCAAAAGCAACAAAACGCAACAGCAACAAAAAGCAACAAAAAGCAACAAAAAGCAACAAAAAGCAAACAACAAAAAGAAGATGTACGACCAGCCGTGGGTAGTGGGGGCGATGGTGGAAACGTGGG
>JACCEC010878101.1_pt1 | contig 34705 bp, 61 predicted proteins | sample 7450121 | NCBI WGS metagenome assembly JACCEC01 (sample SAMN15323455, study PRJNA562643) | freshwater metagenome | isolation source: river surface water | place: USA:Blue River Watershed | collected 2017-08-18 | reverse complement strand
GTTGAACATTCTTTAGACAGGCTTGGTGCTATGGGCAAAGAATACTGGGAAATTCAAGTTCGTATTTTAGAAATGAGTAAGGCCATCGAACTTATCAAGGGAGAGAACAAGTGAGCGAGTTACCTGACTATCATTGCCCAGATTGTAGGGACATAAATTGTTTGCATTGTTTTTGTGTAGTGTCAACAGTCTGCGAAGCCTGTGAAGCGTTTAGAGAGGGAGAGAACAAGTGAGCAAGACTTACACGCCTCAATCTATAGAAGAACTCTGGCAGCAGTCATCCACAGTATTACAGAACGCTTATAACTCTGGCTACATTATTGGAGTTGAGCAAGGCGAACGGTTAGCTGAAGAGCGCATCATCAAGTTGCTAGAAGAACGCAAAAATCAAGTTGAACATTCTTTAGACAGGCTTGGTGCTATGGGCAAAGAATACTGGGAAATTCAAGTTCGTATTTTAGAAATGAGTAAGGCCATCGAACTTATCAAGGGAGAGAAATGAGTCACACACCTGACCAACCTGACAAGGGTTACACAACAGGATTTTATGACGGCAAACAAGCCGAGCGTGAGCGCATTATCAAGTCACTCCAAGAAGACGCTGAGAGTCAAACAGAATACTGCAAGCCTTTAGATTCAGAGCATTGTCATACTTGCTTTGAAGCTGTGAGGCTTATCAAACTTATCAAGGGAGAGCCAGAGTTTACTACCACAAGGCAGAAACAACTTTATGATTTGGCTACTCGAGTAGAAAATCGAATCAAGGGAGAGAACAAGTGAGCATAGATAAGACTGAACTTATTAGCATCCAAGAAGAAATAAACACTCTTGAAAAAAAGTATGCCGTATTACACGCAAATTTGCTTTCTGAAGCAATTACGAACAGAGAAACCTATACAGCCCTTATTTGGCATTACCAATCATCGAAGGTTTATCACTTTTTATTTTTGGAAGAGGCGTTACGCGCCTGTAACGGTGATTGCTCCCCAGAGTGGCTAAAGGCACCAGATGGAACTGAATTAGATTGCTATACCGGGGAAATCGTTGAGGGAGAGAACAAGTGAGTGCAAAAGGCATAGACTCAGCAGCCCTTTACGAATGGGCTACAGCTGAAATTATGGCTCAAGTAACTGAACAAATCTTGGCTGACCCTGATGCTTACGAGTGTTTTGCTTGTCAAATAGAGGGTGAGCGTTGCGATGTTGGGTTGGCGGTAAGGCTTGAGCGTGAGCGCATCATTGAGTTGTTGGAGAAGCAATTAGAAAAGGCTGAATTAGAAATCAGCTTGTCAAACATTGATTTGCCTAAAATAATCGAACTCATCAAGGGAGAAAACAAATGAGCAAACTAGCCGAAGCAGCAAGCCTGCTACGCAACACAGTCTGGTCCCCAGACCTAGAACAAATCAAAACACCACTAGGACTAATACTCCTAGAAGCAATCGCACACGAAAACAACGAACTACCCGTCAGCTACAGCATCCGACTATTAGCCGAACGACTAACCACAGACGAACTATTCACCGGCGAACCATACACGCCAGTAAGCGAGCTACTCAATGACTAACCCAGCAGACCTAGCCAAACGATACGAATACAGTAACCGACCAAAAACATGCACCATGCCAGACTGCGACAACAAATACCGCACTTTTGGTTTGTGTCAAAAACATTACACACAGGCATACCGGTATTTTCAAAAGCATGGCCGCCCAGATGACCGACTCAACCTGCCAGTTATCACACCACTACCGGCTGGAGAGCGTACAAAATTTTGTACATACAACGACTGCACAAGTAAGGTACGTGCACGTGGTTTGTGTTCTTCACACTATTTTCAGCACTACCGTCAGGCAGCCAAATGAGCAAACACTCTAAACGCAACGAACGCTACCCATTCCGAGTTTACAAACACTGGGCTTTGAACCAATGGAATTACTTTCAGAAACCAAAACTCAAAAGAAAAGTAGCTAAACTAAAAGCTTCACTACTAAACCTTTGGAGTTAAAATGACCTCAGAATACTATGCCGTACTAGCCGCACTACAAAGAATTAAAGTAGAAGGTTGGCTCAAAGTAGATGACATTACCAAAATTTTGGACTACATTGATAGTGAACGTAAAAAAAGAAACCTATAACGAGAGGGAATACTATGGGTTTGTTAGACGGTTTAGAACCACCTGCACGAAAATTTCCATGCAAAGTATCAACAGAGTTAGACAAACTATCCGACGCTGATAAAAAGATACTGAACGAAGCTATGGCTAACGAAACTAAATGGCCTGCTAAAACGTTATCTAACGCTTTGAAAACACGTGGTATTCAACTTGTTGACAGCACTATTAGCCGTCACCGTTCAAAGATGTGTTCATGCTCGAAAATTTAGAACCCACACCAATAGTTGATGGCCCTAAAGGATTCCGGCCAGCTATCGAATTTGATGGTTTAGAAGGCACCGCAACAACACCCGGCCTCACTAATCAACCAAACTTTGACGAATTCCTTGCAGAAGCCGGTTTTGATGTTGAAGACATTGAAATAGTTGGCACACCACGCACTAGCCGTTGGCAACGTTACGACGGCGAATGGTTGACTTCTTGGCGGTTCCAGTTCCGTAAACGCACAAATCCGGTCATAGACTTACCAACACTTTATGCACAGGCTAAGAAAACTAAACTTCCGGTCCTGAAACAAACAAATCAGGGTAAAGCGTTTGTTATTGTTCCAGCCGACTTACAAATAGGTAAAGTTGGGTCACGTGGCGGCAGCAAAGAACTAATCGAACGTTTGTTCGCATCATTTGCACGTATCGAACAACAACTTAAACGCGGCAAATACGAACGCATCGTCATTGTCGATTCCGGTGACATCATCGAAAACGTGGAGAACGCAGCAAACCTCGCACAACTCCAATCAAACGACCTGTCACCTATGCAACAAGTTGACCTTGCAGCAGCTCTCATGTGGGACCTGTTAAAGATAGCCGCAAAACATGCACCCCTAACATACGTATCCGTAGGCTCAAACCACTGCCAGTGGCGTGTAAGCAAACAAGCTGTAGGTAAACCCGGTCAAGATGACTGGGGTATTGTCATTCTGCAACAACTTCGCCGTTTAGCAACTGAAACAGGCATGGATGCAACATTCCTTATTCCACACCCACACGACGAATCATTAGCTTTTGACGTGTTTGGGAATAAACAACACATTCTTGGTGTTGCACACGGACATCAAGCGGCAAGACCTGACGCGATACCAAACTGGTTCATGAAGCAAGCATGGGGTCAACAACCACTAGCTGCAGCCACAATCCTACTAACCGGCCACTTCCACCACTTGCGCGTAGAAGAACTAGGCCAATCACCTGCTGGCGGTTCTCGTTGGTGGGTTCAAGCCAGCACCAGCGACAACGGCTCCGACTGGTACCGACTAAACTCCGGTTCCGACTCATCAACCGGCATAACCTGTTTTGAACTATCCGCAGACCAACTATTTCAAGGTTCGGTGATGAAGTTTTGACCTGTGAACGCTGTCGTGAAGTAGAAGTAGACTTCTTTATACCTAAATACAAAGACCACCGGTTTCTATGCCCTGAGTGCCTTGCTTTGGTTACTTTGTTAGAGGCAGAACGTAACGACATTAGCTATCGAACTATTTATGGGGGTAAACGTGCCAGTTTATGATTACAAATGCGAATGTGGTAACACTCGCACCCAAACCATTAGCATTAACGCTAAAGACTTCAAAGCTGTCTGCCATTGTGGCAAAGAGATGGTAAGAGACTATAAAACTGTTGGCGTTAGTTTTAAGGGTTCCGGTTTCTACGCTAATGACAAAAACCGCTAATGGCCTTCCCAAGACCCTGCATTGATTGTGGAAAGCTAACTTTAAACGCTAACCGTTGTGACGAACATAAACTCCGGTTTGATAAAGCTGCTGATTTGGTGAAGCGTGAACGTAAACTCCGGTCCGGTCAGTATTCCGGTTCGTATAAACGTCGGGCAGCGGAAATCCGGTTGACGGCGGTTGTGTGTCACATTTGCGGTGATGGGTTCCGGTTGGAAGACCCGTGGCAAGCTGACCACCTTATTCCGGGTGATGCTGATAGTCCGTTAGCTCCAGCTCATCGTAGTTGTAATGCACGACGCGGAAACAGGTTGTTATAATATACATGAAGCATCGCTTAGAGCAAGCGCGTTGGAAACTTCGCACCAAGTCCTCTAAGGTTGCTCCGTCAAGGTTTGGCCTCCCGTGTATGCGAAACGGCTAAAGGTTCCAAGTGACCTAGCAACATACCAAATACTTGGCGTGAAGAAGCAAGCGGTGTGCTTCGGGGTTTGTCACCTGTCTTAACCAACGACTCGGGATTGTATGGTAACTGAAAGCACTTCAGGTGAAGCCATGTCAAACGGTGCAAATCCGACAATCCCACAAGGTTATGCACGGAGTAACCACCCTAACAAGTTGCGGAATAGCGCACGGGTGCATGACCGCACTTAGCCCCCGCGACCTTTTAACTGTCGGGGGCTTTGTGCTTTCAAAATCCGGTTGAGTAAATTCCGGTTGAAATTCCGGTTGCAAAAAATCCGGTTGAGTAAATTCCGGTTGCAAAAATTCTGGCGGCCATATTCTGGGCGTGTTTTTGTATTTGTCGAACGTTTGTTCGAAACACTTGTTTATAACGGTTTGGTAACTAATTAGCTATTTGTTGTTGCGGAATGTTGCTAAGTATGGTTAGGCTAAACACGTGCCAAAAGGTACAGACCTAAACGAAGGGTTAGAGCAATGCACGAAGCAATGAAATTACAACTAAGCGAGACTAAGCGCGTAGTCGCTTACTACGATTACACTAACTGGACTATTGAAGACGTGGCCGGCGATGGCCTAAAGCTGCAGCCTATAAACTTTTGCGAAAACTACGGGACCGCGCTAAGTACTAACGACAACTTTAGAAACGACGTAGCGCGCCTAGTTAGCGCGTTCCATTACTACAACCACCCGGGCAACTATCACGAATTGCGCGAACGTGCCGTTAGCCTTTACTTCACAACTGCCGGGGTACCTTTTAAGTTTGTTAGCTTGCGCGGCTACAACGAACGGGCCGACGTTGTTATCTATGACAACGAACCCGGCGGGGAATGGGTACTTAGTAAAGATAGCGAGAGCGCACTCGAAGCATGGTTTAAAGGTGAAATCTATACTGTAACGATTGAAGAGCTAGAGGTTTACACTAACGAACGCAACGGCGCGACTATTGAAAATTGGGAAGTTGTAGACTCGCTAGGTTGCTGCATACTCGAAGACCTAACGCTAGAGACCGTGAAGGACCTATTCGGCCCTAATGTTCTAGAATTGCAGGCCGCCTAATGTTTACTACAGAGCAAGCCTTACACTATGGCCGCGAACTATCCGACGGTTATTCTATCTATTGCAGCCGCTTGCATGTCTGGCCGAATAACGCGGGGTCAGTTAGCTATATACCGTTAGAGCCTAACCCGCTAGGGCATAAAGCTAGGCTTACGATTACGGACAACGAAGAGGGCACGATAGAGATAACTAACTTCAAGTCTCGCGCGTGGGCCTTATGGAATTTCGCGGACTACATGTTAGACGCTGATGAGTTACTAACCGAAGCTGCAGACCTTATGAGATTGGAAGATGCTAACTAATGAACGATTGGAAGCCGCCGGCAAAGATTGACTGGCAGACCGTTTACGATACCGAAGACCTAATTCGACTATTTGACGAACTACGGGAAGACGGTTATACCGGCCTAAGCTTGGGCCTAATTGTAGACCTTATTAGACGTGACGCGGCGGAAGCATGACGCGCGCAAAGTATTTAGGCCTTGTCGCGTTGTCTGTTCTATGGAAGGTTACTAAGGTTAGCGGCGTTGCGCTGGCCTTTATTTTCGCCGGCATAGTTTGGATAACTGTCGGCCTTATGGCGTGGCTTATTCGGGATAGTTTTACGGGCCGTTATTAGACCGTTATAAACAACACTTGACACATTCCGCAACAAGTAATAGAGTTACACTGTAACAACCTAAACGAAGGGTAAAAACATGACAACCAAAACTAATCTAATAGCTTGGAATGGTGAAACTTATACCGGACTAGGCGAACTATTCGACACTATCCGCGAACAATTCGAAGACCTAGACATGGAAGAGGCGCTAAGGCTTGCAATTTATGCGTGGAATTCTAACGCGATAGCTAACGGCATGGACCTAACCGACGTACTAGCCGAAGAGCAAGAGAGCTACGCTGGCGCGTACCAGTCCGAAGCCGAATTTGCCGAAGAGCTAATCACCGAAACTTGCGGCCTAGATGTACCTGATTATGTTGTTATTGACTGGCAGGCAACTTGGGATAGAGGTATTGGGTACGATTACTTTACTTATGACGTTGTTACGATTGACGGCGAATTCGTCAAGTACTTTTGGCGGGCGTACTAATGAACGCCTATACCGTATTACTAAAGTCTTATGAAGACACGTTAGAGACGTGGATAGACGCGGACACTATGGCCGAAGCTGCAGACCTAGCGCGCGAAGAGTTTAGACATATTCTTTGGAATAGAGGGGACACTTGCGCCGCAACCCGGCCAATTTCGGCGGCAGTCCGTAAGTCACTTTATAAAGAATGGGTATGTAACAACTTTACGATTAGCGGACACTATCCGCATGACAACCATGAAGAGGTATAAACGATGACTAACAAACTATCGCCGGATAACATAGACAACCGAGGTAACAAAGTATGCGTACACGGTGACGCGCTAACGTGGAATGACTGCCACTTACACCCAGACGCGGAATGCTTCGCGGCGTATTGTCAAACTTGTGACGAAGAGTACCCAGATTGTGAACTTGGGCAAAGCTTGAAGGTTATTTTAGAGCACTTGGAAGACACTAACGCGCATACTATCTACGCTTTGTTGGCATGGGATATGGGCCGCTGGTCCGCGCGTGATGATGAAACTATGCTTAGGGGTTATAAGGCCGCGCAACTAGCTATTTACGGCACCCAATAAAAACTAGTCAAGCCGTAACCCGGAAGCCGTAACTGGCCCGGGTTATTGGCGTTATCTAATTGTTATAAAGATTGTTAGCTAAACACTTGACACAATCCGCAACACTTTATAGAGTAGTAACAACCTAGAGAACTAGGGGACCTAAACGAAGGGTTATCTAATGACTAAATATACTTTTACCTTTAAGACCGAAGGCTTTTTAGTAATAGAGTCTTATTGGGCTAATGACATGATGGAAGCAACCGCGCAACTTTACGAATCATATAACGACGCTGTAATTACTAAGACCGAATCGGCAGGCGCCTAATGCCTATTACAACCGTTATAACTAAGCAAGACCGCCGCGCAAAGCGCCGCCGCCGCGTCAATCAAGCTGCAACCTTACTACTAGCCGCAATCATCGCCGGAATAGTAATCGGCAGCCTAGACAACCTAACAGACCGGACACTAGCCGCCGGCCTATGGGTTACACTGGCCGGCCTAGTTGCCCTAATCATGACAACCCGGAAGGCTAACTAATGGCTAAAGTATGTTTAGTTTGCGCGGCAACTAACCGCTTCAAGTGGCTGCCATGCCCGCAACACTCACCGGCAACTAACCCGGAAGACTGCACGCATGAACTAACTAGCCATGTTATACACGCTAACGCGGGTTGGGACTGCAGCGCCACTATCTGCCACGCTTGCAACACTTATACGGATAACTGCACGTTATGCGAAGACTGCAACAGTAGCCTAGACCAGACAAGGCCAGAGAGCTATTACACGCCGGCGCTATGCGATGACTGCAACCTAGACCGCGCCATAGCGTTAGAGGTGACACTATGAACCGGCCTAAGCTTGCGGCAATGACTGCCGAAGACTTGAAGACTTACGCGGACTTCATAGGCTGGCAGCTAATCAGAGTACCCGCCGAAGAGTTGCCCTATTGGGAACGCGAGGCCGAAGCCATAAACATAGAGGCAGCAGTTAGGCACGATATCCGTAAACTAAACGCGCTTAGATACCAAGATAGGCAAAGTCTTTACAACTGAATAAACGTTACAGAGGGACCCGCTTAGGCATGACGCTTAGGCGGGTTATCTTTTACCCTAAACGCTAGAGCGCTAAAGCTCGCGTTATGTAGGCAGTTTGCGGCCCTATCGTGGCACGTAGCCTAATCTTTAGGCAACCTATTAGACAACCTTAGAGAGCTAAAAAGGCACTGAAGGCCGCTACAAGGTATAACATTCGCGTCATAGGTTAGACCATGCACCCACAACCAAAAGAGCCGCCACAAAGCGCACAAAGCCAATAAACACAAGGGCACCCGCCACGCTAACCCCCGGAGTACCCCCAAACCCCACAGCTATTGGCCACTCGGCACCCCGCACCGCCTGCCGCACATATTCCTGCAGTTGAGGAGTTTTGGGTTAGGCTTGATGTATGGCTAATCCTGCGAAACCTATTGAATTGAAACGAGCGTTGGGCAACCCGGGTCAAAGGCGTTTGCCTGATTCGGATAACATGGCTGCTGTTCCGGGTGGTTATGTTGAACCGTTGCGTGAGTTGTCTGATGCTGGCATGGTGTTGTGGGAGGAGACGTTCCGTTATGCTCCGTGGATTGCTCGTACTGATTCGCAGTTGTTGCAGTTGGTGTGTGAGCAGGTTGACCGTCGTGAGCAGATGCGCGAGATGATGGTTGGGTTGGGGCCTGATGATTGGCACATGTTTAAACAGTTGAATGATATTGAGACTCAGATTGTTGCGAATTTGGGCAAGCTTGGTTTTAGTCCTGATGCTCGTAGCCGTTTGGGTTTGGCTGAGGTTAAGGCACAGTCGAAGTTGGAAGAGTTGCTGGCTAGGAAGGCCGCTAAGGAATGAGCCATGCTTGGCCCCCAGCTTGGTTGACCGAGGACTGGCAGGGTCGTTCTGAAGGTGAGCTTTATGCTGACTTTGTTGAAGCTTTTGGAATGATTACTAAAGACTCGGTTGCTGGTAAGTCGGGTGAGCCTTTGCGTTTGCGTGACTGGCAGAAACAGTTGATGAATAACGTGTTGGCTCTTGAGGGTGACGGTTATAAACATAGGGTGTCGCTTATCGGTCAGCCGCGTAAAAACGGTAAGAGCGCATTGGGTTCAACTATTGCTTTGTATTCGCTGATTCTTGGCCCGCGTGGTGGTGAAGTTTATTCGTGTGCTGCCGATAAGGAGCAGGCTCGTATTGTTTTTGCTGATACTAAGCGCATGATTGAAGCTTCACCGGAGCTGATGAATGTTGCGAAGTTGTACCGTGACGTTATTGAGATTCCATCTACCGGTTCTGTCTACCGTGTTCTATCTGCTGAAGCCTTCACAAAGGAAGGTCTTTCACCAACAATGGTACTTTTTGACGAGTTGCATGCTCAACCTAACCGTGAACTTTGGGATGTTATGGGTCTTGGTATGGGTGCTCGAGGCAAGATGGCCACAATGATTGCTATTACTACTGCTGGTGTTCGTGTAGACCAAACAGGTAAAGACTCTATTGCTTACTCTTTGTACCAGTATGGGCAGAAGATTGCACGTGGCGAAATAGTAGACCCGTCGTTCTTCATGGCTTGGTGGGAAGCCGCTCAAGACGCAGACTACCGTTTAGAAGAAACATGGCGGATAGCTAACCCGGGCTTTGGTGATTTGAATGATGCTGAAGACTTTGCGTCAATGGTGTTGCGTACTCCAGAAGCAGAATTTCGAACCAAACGCTGTAACCAGTGGGTTTCTTCACAATCCGCTTGGCTACCAGCCGGTGCATGGGATGAACTTGGCAACCCATTCATTGAAATCGACCCAGACGAAGAGTATGTCCTCGGCTTTGACGGTTCGTTCGCAAACGACTCAACCGCTATCGTTGCGGTCAGTATTCCCAAAGAACCAACCGATATTCCAAAAATTAAATTGGTTAAGACTTGGGAAAAACGTTTTGGTGTGGATGATGACTCATGGCGTGTAGACATTGACGATGTCCGCGACACAATCCTTGACTATTGTATGAACTTCCCTAAAGTCCGTGAAATTGCTTGTGACCCTTACCGTTGGCAGATGGTCATGCAACAACTTCAAGACCACGGCTTACCGGTTGTCGAATACTACACAACTAACCTTCGTCTTATGATTCCGGCTACAGCTAAGGTCTTTGATGCAGTGGTTGAGAAGAAACTTGTGCATGATGGCAATGCGTCGTTGAGCCGCCACTTGGATAACTGTGTCCTCAAGGTTGACTCTAAGGGGCCACGTGTTACAAAAGAATCTAGTCACTCTAAGCGCAAAATTGACAACGCTATTGCTTTCATTATCGCTTATGACCGAGCAACCGCTAGACTAGAAGAGGAAGAGACTCTCATTCCGGGATTTTACATTTAGGCGGTATGGATGATTGCCAACGGTTTACAAATCGGCGGAGCGGCGTTAGTCGCTATTGGTTTAGGTCTATGGTTTATGCCATTGGGCTTTATTGCTGCGGGTGCTTTCGCAGTTTTGTTTGGTCTAGCGTTGGAGCGTAAGTAATGCTTGGTGGATTGTTTGGTGGCGAGCAGCGGGCTATCTCTTTTCAAACTCTTTGGGGTTCGGGTGGAGACATTGAGCTTGCTACACAGTCTGGTGTTGCAGTAAATAACGAGAATGTTTTTCGTGTCAACGCTATCTTCTCTGCTGTCAGCCTAATCTCTGACACTATTTCAACTTTGCCAGTTGATTGCTTTATCCGCCGTGATGGTGCACGTTTTCCATTCCGACCAAAGCCTAACTGGGTAACTAAGCCAGACGTAGACACTACCTCTATAGCCTTCTGGTCTGCGAACATTGTTTCGCTGCTCCTTGACGGTAACGTGTTTACTCGTGTTTTCCGTGACGCTTCAGGCAACGTAGTTAACTTGGTTGTGCTGAACCCGTTGAAGGTTTCAATCCGTCGCAATGGTATTGGTCGCGTCATGTACCACTACGAAGGTGAAGAGAACCTACTCAGCTCTGACGAAGTTATCCACATCCCTGACGTTGTTAGACCGGGTGAACTTCGTGGCGTATCACGTGTAGAGGCTCTAAAGGAAAACTTTGGTCTTGCTCTTGCACTTGAGTCTTATGCGGCTCGTTTCTTTGGTCAGGGTGCAACCACTCAGGGCGTTATCGAATTTCCGGGCAACCTAACCCCAGAACAGTCAAAGGCTTTGGCTGATGGTTTCGATTCACGTCACAAGGGTTTCCGCAAGGCACACAAGACCGGTGTTCTATTCGGTGGTGCAAAGTATGTCAAAACTTCAGTAGATAACGACGCAGCACAGTTCATCGACTCTCGCCGTATGGCTGTTGAAGACGTAGCCCGCGCGTTCAACATTCCAACTCACCTTCTTGGTTTGCCGGGCACTAACACTTACTCGTCTGTTGAACAAAACAACATCGCTTTTGTTGTTCACACTCTCCGACCAATTGTTCAAAAGCTTGAATCTGGTTACAGTGTCCTTCTTAACACTGTTCCGGGTGGTGAAGCTGCGTTCTTGAAGTTCAACATGGATGGTTTGCTTCGCGCTGATGTTCAGTCACGCATGGCAGCCTACTCAGTGGGGCTACAGTCGGGCTTCCTGACCATCAACGATGTCCGCCGCCTAGAAGACCTAACTCCACAGAATGACGCTTCTGCAGACCAAGTACGGGTTCCGTTGGCGAATGTCAACTTGTCTGCTGCTGGTCTAACTGAGCAGGAGAAGAAGGTTGTTATGGCTCAGAAACTTGTTCAGGTTGGTTTTGACCCTGTTGGTACTATGGCTGCTCTTGGTTTGCCTGCTATTGAACACACTGGTTTGCCTTCTACGCAGTTGCAAGCTGTTGCACAGATTGACCCTGAAGACCCTGAGTCGGTTTACGGAGTTAATTAATGCCAATATCATCAGGCAGTTTGACGGTGGGACTACTACCCGTACAGGTAGACGGTAATTCTGTACAGCCTTGTGTCATAAAGATTCGCAATAACGATTCAACTAAAACTTTGTATGTTGGTAATGGCAACGTTGATACCACTAATGGTTTGCCTATCGATAAGTTGACTACGCTGGAGTTTAAACTTCCACCCGGTGACGCGCTACACATGATTAGTTCAGATACAGGCCACAGTGTTTCATGGTTAAGGATTACAGAATAATGCCTTATTTTATTAAACAAAATCATCCTGAATGTCAGTCTGGTTGGGCTGTAGTAGATGATGGTGACGGCTACTACGGTTGCCACACCACAAAACAGTCAGCCATTGACCAAGCTGTCGCTATCAGTATCAATGATGACGAACCATTTGTTGGCGAACGCGCTGCGATTGGTGAATTAAACATTGGTGACTATGTCACTTGGGGCGAAGAAACTGCATCAAATCTTGGTGAAATTGAGGTTATTGCTGGACCGGTAGCCGCTGTTCGCATCTACGAACTTGAAGATGGCATTTATTCTGCAACTGACAAACTTGTAATTATGAACATTATTGGTTTGAAGCGTAAGCCTCGCCCTGACATGGTTGCTGAAAAAGAACCAGATGAATCTATGCCTTCAGAAGAATCTCCGACTGATGAAGAAACTACGCTAGTTGAAGAACGTGCAGTTGATTTGACTCCACCAGCTTTTATGCGCGCTGCTGCTCGTCGTGGCCTTGACCTTTACGAAAAAGGTTTTGGTGGTGACGGTCTTGTAGACGCAACTATTCGTGAAGCACGTGCTATGGCAGCCGGTAATGTAACTGCCGACAAGTGGGTTCGTATTGCTGCTTGGATTGCACGTCACATGCCAGACCTAGACGCACCAAAGAACAACAATTCTTCAGACCCAGACTATCCGGGTCCCGGACTTGTAGCACATCTACTTTGGGGTTCTGGTCCTAGCAAGCGCCGTGCACAACAAGCTATGGCTTATGCTCAACGTATTGTTGATAGGCTTGAAGCTGAAGGTGAAAGAGGAAGTAAAGTGCTCACAAAAGAACAAAGAACAAACGACGCATCATTTGAGGTGCGTGAATCTAGTAACGGCATGACCTTCACTGGGTATGCAGCCGTATGGAATAGTGCCTCTGAGCCTCTACCGTTTATTGAGCGTATCAAGCAGGGAGCGTTTAAGCGTTCTCTCCAGTCGCGTAACGAAATTAAGCTACTTTGGAACCACGATGCTGGCCAGATTCTTGGTTCGCTACGTGCGGGTACTCTACGACTATTTGAAGACAACTACGGTCTACGTGTTGAAGCTGACCTACCAGACACCCAGCTTGGGCGGGACACTGCAGCGCTTCTGAAGCGCGGGGATGTCAATTCTATGTCGTTTGGTTTCACTGTCCCACAGGGCGGAGACTCTTGGAGCGAAGATGGAACTGAACGTACTCTAAAGTCTGTCCGTTTGTTTGAAGTATCAATCGTTGGTTGGCCAGCATATAGCGCCACCTCTGGTACCGCTTCGGTTCGCTCATTTGACAAGTTGGCTCTCCGTTCACAAGTTGACGAAGACACCCTAAGCGATGTCATGTTGAAACTTGAAGACGGACAAGATTTGACCCTAGAAGAAGCAGCTATCATCTCTGAGGCAGTAAAGGCTTTGACTCCTAAAACTGAGGAGCCAGAAGCATCTGAGGAAGAACCTTCATTGGAAGATGTAGAAGCTAACCTGCTAGAGTTGAAGCGTAAGCAACTAGAACTACTTAAGAAGAAGGGCCTCTAATGGCTAACAAAGAAGAAATTATCAAGGCTATTCTTGATGTCGCTGGCAACCCTGAAGTTGGCGTAGTACGCGATTTTGCTGAAGCTTGGGCAGATGCTATTGTTGCTATCGACAACCCAGTAGTTGTTGAAAAAAAGGATGTAAAAGAAGTACGAGTTGTAAAAGCTGAGGAAACTCGCTAGACTCGTCTCATAACCCCACCGGTAGTGTTCCCAAAAACCCTTCGTAGCCGGTGGGGTTTTTCCTTACCCTAAACAGTGTTGTTCCTATTTGACGCTAAACTATTTATAGCGGTTGCGTGTTAGCACCATCGCGGTTTTGTCTGCGTTAGCGCGGCAAGTTTCTATCAACCTTTATTTAGGAGACTAAATGTCTGATTTCATCAAAGTTCAGGCTGAAGCTCGTGCAAAGGCTTGGGAGCAGGCAAAGGCCCTTTTGGACCACGCCGCATCTGAGAAGCGCGACCTTTCGGCTACCGAGCAGGAGCAGTTCGACCGTATCAACGCTGACATTGACCAGCGTTCATCAGTTATTGAGACTGTTCGTGCAGCTGAGGAGCGCGAAGCTCGCGCCGCTGAAGCAGCAAGAGGATTCGAAGTTCGCAACGAGACCCGTGGCGATGTAGACATCCTACGTTCGATTGCTATGGGCGAGACCCGCTCACACACTTTCGAAAAGCGTACCCTTGTAGGTTCTGACAACACCGTTCCAAAGTCATTCTATGACGAGGTATTCGCTGTTGCTCGCCTAGTTGGTCCTATGCTAGACGTTTCACAGGTTATCTCAACCGCTTCGGGCGAGAACCTAACCATCCCGACTCTAACCGCATACTCAACCGCAACCGTTAAGGGTGCTGGTTCAGCTATCGCTGAGTCTGAGCCAACCTTCAGCTCAATCACCCTCGGCGCTTACAAGTACTCGTTCCTAATTCCAGTAGCGAACGAACTTCTAACCGACGCAGGCTTCAACCTACAGTCAACTCTTGCAGAAGAGATTGGTAACGCTGTTGGTTACGCAGTTAACACTGGTCTAACCACTGGTACCGGAACTGTACAGCCTACCGGTGTTGTTACCGCTGCAGGTTCAGGTATCACTGGTGGAACCGGCGTTGCTGGTGCCTTCACCGCTGACAACCTAATCGACCTACAGTACTCACTAGATGGTGCAGCTCGCCGTCTTCCGGGTGTAGCTTACATGGCTGCTGGTTCATCGATTGGTGCTATGCGTAAGCTAAAGGACACTGCAGGTAACTACCTATACGCAGTGAACGTTGGCCAGCCTGACACCTTCGCAGGTTACAACGTCATTGAGAACCCAGCTATGGCTGCTGCTGCAACCTCTGCTAAGAGCGTTTTGTTTGGACACCTTCCAAGCTACAAGGCTCGTGTTGCAGGCGGTCTACAGATTGCTACCTCAGCTGACTACGGTTTCAACACTGACACCACTTGGTACCGCGCAACTCTTCGCGTTGACGGTAACTTGACCCACGCTGGTCACATCAAGTACTTCGCTGGAGCAGCTTCATAATCTAGCGAATTAAACTGAGACCCCGGTGCTTGCAGGTTTGCACCGGGGTCTCTTTTTAGTATGATGACAGTATGAAACCTGCAAAGAAGATTACTGGCGCTGTAAGCGTTTATTCGAACTCTCCGAATCAACCAACTGGGTACGGCCAACAAACGGGCTATCTTGTTGAACGGTTGAAACGTGACGGGGCTGAGGTTGCTTCAATGTCCAATTATGGGCTTGAGGGCAATAACTCTACTTATAAAACTAAGTATGGCGAGATTGACCATTATGCTCGCGGCTATGACACTTATTCGAATGATGTGTTGCCGGTACACCATGCGCACTTCATTGCAAAGCACAAGGGTTTAAAAGACCTCATTATTACTTTGTACGATGTTTGGGTTTTGAAGAACCCAGCTTTGGACAAAATTCAGATTGCTTCTTGGGTACCTTTGGACCACACCACAATTCCGCCGCGTGTTGCTGCTTGGTTGAAGAAACCTAACGTGCACCCGATTGCTATGGCACCTAATGGTGTCCGTCTTATGCAAGAGGCTGGTATTGAGTGCGATTATGTTCCTCATGGTATTGATACAAAGATTTATAAGCCTACTGACAAGATTGGTAAGCAAAAAGCCCGCGATTTTATGGGCCTAACCGATGACCAGTTCCTTGTGGGTATTGTGGGCGCTAACAAAGCTAATGGTTCAATTCACCGTAAAGCTTATGGTGAGAATCTTCTAGCGTTTGCTTTGTTTGTTAAAGAGCATCCTGACGCTGTTTTGTACATTCATGCTGACCCTACTTCACCTCATGGTGGGTTTAATTTGCTTGATTTGGCTACAGCCTGCGGTATTCCTAAAGATAACCTTATTTTTCCGAACCTAATTGATTTGCGTTATGGGTTTGAGCAGGAAGACATGGCTGGTTTCTACTCGGCTATGGATGTGCTACTAACTACGTCTTATGGGGAAGGCTTCGGTATTCCAACGATTGAGGCTCAGGCTTGTGGTACTAGGGTTATTGGTTCTAACTGGGCTGCTACTGCAGACCTTGTATCTGAAGATTCTTGGCTTGTTGATGGGCAGCCGTTCTGGGATGAGGCACAGAAGTCTTGGTTCCAGATTCCGTCTGTACCTTCTATTTATAAGGCACTCAAGTTGGCGTATGAGGCTCCTCGTGGACCGTCTCAGCAGGCCATTGACTTCGCTGCACAGTTTGATGTTGAAACAGTGTGGGAAAAGCACTGGTTGCCTGTTCTTAAAAAGCTTTTGAAGTGATACCAAAGTGATACCAAACTTTATGAAAATCTGCAAATACAATTTAGGTTTTGCATGATACCGGTAATGGGATTTTGTACCCTGAAACGTTTTGACCTTGCAGACCGTCTAATTGCCAGCATTGACTATCCGGTAGAAAACCTTGTCATTGTGGACAACTCTGGTTTATGCGAATGGAACCCTGTTAAACCTGAATGGGTTGTCAACATGTGGGTTATCCGTGTACCTTATGGGCTAGGTCTTGTGGGTGCATGGAATCTGATAGTCAAATCAACACCGTATGCACCGTATTGGTTGCTTATCAACGATGATGCTTGGTTTGAACCGGGTGCTATGAAGGAAATTGCTGATAACACAGATTCCGAAGCAATTAACTTCTTGAGTGTTAATACCAAATGGTCCGCTATTGTTTTAGGCGAAAAAGTTGTGGCAGAAGTTGGCCTTTATGACGAACGTTTCTATCCGTTGTATTTTGACGATAACGATTATGAACGTCGTATAGACCATGCTGGCATTAAGAAGAAAACTCTAGCTGCAAAGGTACACCATGAGAACAGTTCGACTCTTAATAGCGGTTATCAGGCAGAAAATTCGCGGACTTATCTGGCAAACATGGAACTTTATCAACAAAAGGGCAAAGACGGAGACTTCAGTCAAGGCGAGTGGAGTTTGCAAGTGCGAAGGGCTAACCGATGGGACTAATAGTTTATACAGGGGGGACTTTCGATTTGCTTCATGCAGGTCATACGGAGTTCCTGAAGCGATGTGCCGAGCTTGGCTCTGTGACTGTTTCACTGAATACTGACGAGTTCATTAAGGCGTATAAGGGCAAAGCTCCGGTTATGTCTTATAAGGAACGTGCATCTGTTTTGTTGGCTTGCCGTTATGTGACTGCTGTTGTCCCTAATTTTGGGGATGCCGATAGTCGGCCAAGTATTGAAATGGTGCACCCTGACTTGATTGTTGTCGGCTCGGATTGGGCTAGGCGCGACTATTACAAGCAAATGAATTTCACACAAGATTGGCTTGATGAACGGGGTATTGGTTTGGTTTACATTCCGTACACCACAGGGATAAGCTCAACGGCTATTAAACAGCGTATGCGACTTGAGCTGTAAACTAGACTTATGGCAATTACTCAAGGATACGCGACACTTGCTCAGGTTAAAAGTGCGCTAAGAATTATAGATAGCATCGATGACTCTATGTTGGAGATGGCTATTGAGTCTGCTTCACGACTTATTGACGGTTACGCAAATCGTTCTTTTTACTCTGCAGGGTCGGCTGTACGCTATTACGCAGCACAGGATAGCTTCGTTGCTGAGATTGATGACCTAATCAGTTTGACCTCTTTGGAGACCGCTAACGACGCTGAAACCTTTGATACCACTTGGGAGTCCACCGACTACCAGTTGGAGCCTCTAAACGGCATTGTAGACGGTCTCACAACCCCATACACTCGTATTCGTGCTGTCGGAAACTTCCTATTCCCAACATGGGCTGGTGACGCTCTCGTAAAGGTCACAGGTGTTTGGGGTTACAACGCTGTACCTATCAGCATCACCCAAGCTTGTATCATTCAAGCAAGCCGCATCTTCAAACGACTAGATTCACCTCTAGGCATTGCTGGTTTCGGAGACCTCGGCGTTATGCGTGTCTCTAGCCGTCTAGACCCAGACGTAGCACAACTCGTTGACCCTTACAAGAAGGTACGGTTTGCTTAATGGCTTCCATTACTGACCTACGTGCAGGCATTGCAGCTAACCTAGCAACTATTTCCGGTCTTCGTGCTGCAGCGGAAATCCCGGACCAACCAAACCCACCAGTTGCCGTAGTACAACTCGCTGACGTGGATTATGACCAAACCTTCAACCGGGGTATGACTCTTTACAATTTTGATGTTACTGTCCTTGTTGGCCGTGCATCAGAACGCTCTGCACAACGCGCACTTGACGCATACTGCAGCAGCACAGGTACAAGTTCTATCAAATTAGCGATAGAATCAAATAGGACACTTTCTGGCATAGCCTATGACACGAGAGTATCCCAGTTGCGGAGCGTGGGTTCAACAACTGTTCAAGACACAACGTATTTAGCTGCGGAATTTACTGTCCAATGCTATGCAAGCTAGGAGAATAAAGTGGCAAAATTTGTCGCAACAGACGTAACTGTTACCCTAAACGGTACTGCTATTTCGTCAAGCCTTAACTCAGTAGAGCTAAGCATTTCATCTGATGAGGTAGACACTACTTCATTCGGCAGCTCAGGCTGGAAGACTGTTGTTGGTGGCCTAAAGTCAGGTTCACTACGACTAGACTTCATGCAGGACTTCGGTGCCGGTGGCATCGACGCTCTACTGTACCCTCTAATTAACACTGTTGGAACTGTTGTTATCAAGCCAACCTCAAGCACTGTATCGGCAACCAACCCGACCTATAGTGCCTCGGTCCTTATCAACAACTATGTCCCATTCAGCTCATCTGTGGGAGACCTCGCCTCGTTCTCGGTAACTCTACCGACTACCGGCGAAATCACCCGCGCAACTGCATAAGGATAAACAATGAGAATAAACCTGCGTGTCGAATTTCTATCCGGTGAATCTAAGGAAGTAGTTTGTTCTGCTTCTGACCTTGTCAAGTTTGAGCAGACCTATGACATTAGCGTCTCTCGTCTTGAGAAGGACATGAAGCTTACTCACCTTCTTTTCTTGGCTCACTCAAGCCTCTCTCGTCAGAAGCTCACTAAAGAGACTTTTGAAGAGTGGGTTGATTCGGTAGCTTCTATCGGCGCTTCGGAGACCGACCCAAAATAACTGGGTTGGGCGATTCTTCGTCACATTGGTACATCGCTTACCTAGCTTGTGAAACGGGTATTGCTCCTAGTGTTCTGCTCCAAGAATCGGACAGAATGATTTGGACTATGCACCGGTACCTTGTGTGGAAAGCGCAGAAGACGCAAGAGCAACAGTAGAGAGCGCCGCCCTTCGGGGCGGTGCTTTTCTATTTTCGGTAGAATGGTAGTAGAGATTGGTGGTGCATGATGGCAACTGTTTGGGCTAAGAACGCGAAGAATGATGGCCGCATGTATTTGCAACTTACTGACTATCGTGCGCTTATTAAAGAATTAGGCAAAATTGATAAGCAGTTAACTTCTGATTTGCGTAAAGACTTTAAAGGTATTGGTCGCAGTATGCAGAAGGATGTACGTAAGGCTTTGCCGCGGACTTACCCTCTGGGACCGCGTAAGAATAGAAAACTTGGTGGCTCGCGGTCTGGTTTTGACCACAATGGTCGTTTGGGTTGGGGCAACCAAGCTCAAATGAACATGGGCAACAGTAAAGCCTACACAGCAAACTCTGTTTTTTTACAGGCACCATCTAGACCTAAAAGTGCTTCTAAAGGCCGAACCTTTAGCCTGCTGCGTCTAAAAGTCAACTCGGCAGCTACTACTTTGGCTGACATTTCAGGTCGTGGCGGTAACTATAAGTATGGTGTTGAATCTCGCCGCTATGACATTAACTTGTTTGGTAAGGGAATTGTTAGCCGAACACACACTATCAACGGTCAGGGATTCCAGTTGGTAAAGAACCTTAGTAGCAGTGGTAGAGGTAAACTCAAGAGTGGTGGTTCTCGTTACGCTTGGCCTGCAGCCGAGAAGAGCATGCCAGCAGTCAAGGCCGATATTGTGAATCGTCTTGAACAAAGTTATAAAGTTATCAACGCTAGATTGGCAGGAAAGTCTTAATGGCTGGTTCACTTTTTATTCCGCTATTATCGGCGCTGAATGATACAGGTATCAAGCAAGCTCAAAAGCAGCTTGGCGGGCTTAGTTCGGTCATTGACCGTATTGGAAATACTTTCAAGATTGCTTCTGCTGGTGTTATTGCTTATAACGCGGCACAGGCTGGTCTTGGGTTCGCTAAAGACTCGGTTATTGCTGCTCGTGATTTGAGTCGTAACTTTGCCGCTTTGGATTCTGTGTTTGGTCCTTTGTCTGCAAAGATGCAGCAGTTCTCGCAAGACAGCGTCAAAATTGGTTTGAGCACTGTTGATGCTGCTAAGGCTTCAACGTTCTTGGGTTCTGTTCTTAAACAAGCCGGTTTGAACATGGATGATGTTGCCGGCCAGACTCAAAACTTGGTTGGTTTGGCTTCTGACCTTGCTACTACTTACGGTTATGACGTTCAAGAAGCTCTAACTGGTATGACCGCGTTGTTCCGCGGTGAGTATGACCCGATTGAAAAATTCGGTGTCGCTATGAAGCAGTCTGAAGTTAATGCTGTTTTGGCGGCTAACGGTCAGGATAAACTTACTGGTGCTGCTCGCCGTAATGCGGAGCAGATGGCTCGTTTGGCGTTGTTGTATCAGCGTACACAGGATGCTCAGGGTGCTTTTTCTGAACAGTCTGGTTCTTTGTTTGTTGAGCAGAAGAAACTTGAAGCTACTTTTAAGAACATTCAGGCTGCTATTGGCGAAGCACTTATTCCAGTGCTTAGTGACTTGGCTACACAAATGGTGCCGATTGTCACAAACCTTGCACCGGTCATGGTCACAATCTTTAAAGAACTTGCTGGCATCATTGCCATCTTTGGTGAGCTACTAAACCCTGCAAGTGAGAACGCTAAAACTCTTGCTTCGGTACTTTCAGTTCTATTAGCAGTCTTCAAAGCTCTGCTAAGTTTCATTGTCAAAAATGCTGGCGCTCTACTCGCTGCTGCTACTGCCTTCTTAGCTGTCCGTAACGCAGTAGTCTTTGTCACTACTGCGATGACTGCTTACAGGGCTGCTGCTGCTACTGCTGCTGTAGCTACTACCGTGCTGGGTGCGGCTATGGCCGCTACTCCTATCGGCGCTATTGCGACTGCTATTGGTCTTTTGGGTGGCGCTTACGTATTCGCAACTATCAAAACTGCTGAGCTTGCTGCTGCCTCAGACAAAGGTGCGAATAAAACTAAATGGTTTGGAAAAGAAGCTCAGGATAGTGTTTCTAGCATTTTTGCTGCTGGTGACTCTGTTGAGAAACTCGCAAAACGTTCTGTTCTAGCAGCTATTGGTCTTAGCGAAGCTTCGCGTGAAATGGACCAGTTTAAGAAGCGTTCGCTACAACTTGGTGGCACCGGTGGCGCTGCTCCAATGGATGATTTCAGTAAGAGACTTGAGGAGCTACTCAAGAACTTTACTGGCGGTGGTATGGATGCTGCTGGTGCTAAAACTGCTACGGCCAAAGTTGCAACAGACTACATCAAGGGTTTTTACGCAAATCTTGCCGATGAGAACCGTAAGCAAATGGCTCGTATCCGTTTGCAAAACGCAGGGGCTTCAGAAGACCTTATTGAATCGATTGTTGGTTCCGGTGAAGGCTGGAACAAGGTTTACCAGTCAATTATTAGCGGTGGAGAAGCTGCTGTTGCTAAGGTTCAGGCTCTTTTCAACACCACTAAAGCTGGTTTGGCTGAAATTGAAGAACTTGCTGGCAAACCGTCTACTGCTATCAAAGACTTCTACAAGGGTCTTGAAGATGAGGTTGCTAAACAGACTGCACGTCTCAAGCTTAAGGGCATGGGGGCTTCTGAAGGTCTAATTGAGTACATTGTTGGTTCCGGTGAGGACTGGAAAAAGGTTTACGACAGTATCGTTGCTGGTGGTGTTGAAGCGTTCAACAAACTCAAGGATACTTTTGCTGGTACTGCTACTGGCGCTCAAGAAGCTGCTGATGCTATGGCTAGGGTCAAAGAAGAGCAGGACCGTATCACTGCTGCTTTGGCTGATTTTGATGACAAAGCTAAGACTGCTAAGGAAAGCTTTGAGGCTGTTCTTGCTACGGTTGGCAAAATTGGTTCTGTATCTGTTGAATTGGGTGCTTTTGAGAACGAAGTTGTTAACGCTTTTGCTAAGGTTCAAGACTCTATCGCTTCATCTCTTGACAATAAGGTAATCACTGATGAAGCGGCAGCTAACCTTCGTGCTTATGCTGACCAAGAGCTTGCTGTTATGCAGGCTTTGGGTGCTAAACGTGATGCTTTAGCTAAGAAGCGTTCACTTGTTCAAGCGTTGATGGATGATGTCAAACAGTCGTTTATGACGTTTGCTTCTATTACTGGCAAGCTTGAGACTGCTTCGGAGACTGTCACTCAGACTTCTATGCAGATGATTAATGGTTTGCAGGTAACGGTCTCTAAGACTTTCCAAGTTACTAAGCAGACTGCTTCGGTTGCCGAGAACTTTAAAACTATGGTGGATAAGGCACGTAACTTTGTGTCTGTTCTTCGCCAGTTGAAGGCTTCTGGTCTTAATGCTGAGTTGTTTAAGCAGATTGTTGATGCTGGCGTTGAGTCCGGTACGGCTACTGCTGAGGGTATTTTGGCTGGTGGTCCGGCTGCTGTTGCCGAGATTAATGGTTTGTTTGCTGATTTGCAGGACATTTCAGGTCAGGCTGCAGAACTTACTGCTGTTGTTATGTATAACGATGGTGTTGAGGTTACTGGCGGTTTCTTGAATGGTTTGTTGTCTCAGGAAGAGGCGTTCCGTTCGGCTGCGGCTACTTTGGCTTCTGCTTTTGCTACCACTTTGAACACGATGGTTAGTAACGCGATTGCTGCTGCTCGTGCCGCTTTGGCTATTTCACTTGAGGGAGATAAGCCTATTTGGGAACCTGAAATTAAGTTGCCTAATAACGGTATTGATTTGGCTGTTCAAGCTCCTGTTACTAGCGAAACTGTCCCTTTGGTAAACATGTATGACCCTAGCCGCTACTATAAGCCCGGCTATAGCCCTTCTATGTTGCTTGGTAGCGGAGATGACATGCCAAGTCAACCGATTGTTCTACAACTAGATAATAAGGTTGTAGCAGAAGCTATGCTTACTTACGAACGTACTAACGGAAAGATTTGGGCTAGAGCAGTTGCCAACTAAGAAGATTGAAGTAGGTTTTGACCTTACCTCTACTGGTGGGCCGTTCCTAACTCTTGACGATTCTGTTAAGGGTGTTTTGGATGACCCGGACTGGGTTTTGGGTGGTACACAGTTCTTTGACGTTACGGATTCGGTAAGACAGTATTCGACTAGCCGTGGTCGTAGCCGTGAGTTGGACAAGTATCAGACGGGTGTTGCTTCGGTTGTTTTTGATAACCGTAACCGTGACTTTGACCCTATTTATGCTTCGTCTCCGTATTATGGAAACATTATTCCGCGTCGTGACATGCGTATTAGTGTCAACGGTATTGTGCAGTACACGGGTGTTATTGATGACTGGAACCTTGATTATGGGTTGAACACTGATTCGGTAACTGTTGGTGCGGCTACGGATGGTTTTTCGGTTCTTGCTAAACAGACTATTACTGGTGGTACGGCAACACCTCAAACAACCGGTGAACGTATTAACACTATTTTGTCTTCATCGGATGTTCAATGGTCTGAGGTTACTCGTGACATTGATACTGGTGTTTCAACTTTGGGTGCTGATGTTATTGCTGATGACACTAGCGTTTTAGGTTATTTGCAGACTATTGAAACTGCTGAACAGGGTTCGTTGTTCATTGGCAAGAATGGTTATGTCACTTTTAGAAGCCGTGCAGACATTCCGTCTACTTCTGGTGCTGTTGTGTTGTCTGACGATGGCACAGGTATACCTTATACGGGCATGAGCGTCGTGTACGGGTCTGAATTGTTGTATAACGAAGTTGTTGTTGCTTCGAACATTACAGGCTCTACAGCGGTTGCTAGTGACCTTGATTCACAGTCCGCTTATGGTATCAGTAACCTTACTTTGCTTGATTTGCCGTTGGCTACTGAGCAACAAATTATTGACATGGCTGTTTTCTTGGCTTCAAAGTATTCTCAACCGGAGTATCGTTTTGAATCGGTTGAAGTTATTTTGGATGATTTGTCTGAAAGTGAACAGAACCAAATTTTGGGCCTTGAACTTGGTGACATTGTCAAGATTGTTTTTACCCCAAACCAGTTGCCGCCTGCTATTACTAAGTATGCGCAGGTTATTCGTATTGACCATTCGGCTCGTGTCCGCGACTATAAGGTCGCTCTTGGGTTCCAGACTCTTGACTTTGTGCCTCTAGTGCTCGATGACGCTATTTTTGGTACACTTGACGAAGGCAACGCTCTAAGCTTCTAAGGAGAATCATGGCTGGATTAGGCCGTAAGACGTGGACTGCTGGTGAAGTAGTTACTGCTGCTAACTTGCAGGGTTATATTCAGGACCAGGTTGTGCAGGTTTATGCTGGCACGGCTGCTCGTTCGTCTGCGCTTGGTACGGCGGTGTCTGAGGGTATGGTTTCGTATCTGACTGATACTAATGCTTTGCAGTATTACTCGGGTAGTGCGTGGGTTGATGTTTTGGCTGCTGCGGCTTCTGGTACGTCTGTTTCGGCAGCTTATACGGCTACTTCGGCTAATGCGGAGCAGACTATTGTTGCGAATGGTACTGCGGCTTATACGATTACTATTCCTGATGTGTTGTCTACTTGGCAGCGTATTGATGTTATTCGTGATTCGTCGGGTACGGTTTCTATTGCGGCTGGTACTGGTGTGACTACTTGGGCTGGTGCTGGTACTGCTGGTACTGCGGTTACTTTTAAGATTGATACACAGTATTCGGGTGCGACTATTGAAAAAGTGGCGGCTAATTCTTATCGTGTTATTGGAAAGATTACTGTCTAATGCTGGGTATCGGCTTTTTTGCCGCTAGTGCTTCGGGTGGTGGTGGCGTTCCTGCGTATGAGTTGATTAGCACTAATGTTCTTTCATCTACGCAAACTTCAGTAACCATTTCATCAATTCCTGCTGATTACAAGCATTTGCAGGTAAGAATGTTGACTAGAGGCGATTTTGGCGGCACTAGCGATGCTCTGAATGTGCAAGTTAATGGAGACACAACCGCTTCGTATAGCCGCCATTTTCTTGAAGGCAACGGTTCTACTGTTGGCTCATTTGTTGATACTTCTGCCACTAAGGCTTGGCTGGGTCGAACTGTTGCCGATGGAAATACGGCAAGTGTTTATACCCCGTGGATTATAGACATTTTGGACTATGCGTCGACAAGCAAGAACACCACAATACGCAGCTTTAGCGGTAATTCTGTGGGAACAATAAATTATTCAACATTAGCTTCGGGTCTTTGGTTTAAGACACCTGCGGTCACATCATTGACGTTTTTGAACAATGTTGGTGGCTATAAGGCTGGTTCGCGTTTCTCACTTTATGGAATTAAGGGGTAATTATGCCAGCAGGAGTTTCAGCGTTTGTGCCTTTGGCTACAACAACCCTTGCCAGCAGTTCGGCAACCGTTACGTTCAGTAGCATCAGTCAGTCCTATCGTGATTTGGTTATTGTGTCCAACGCATTTCAAACAGGTGGCACATCAGATATTTGGGTCAGATATAACGGTGATACTGGCAACAATTACAGTCGTGTTTATATGGGCGGCTCTGGTAGCGGAAGTGGTTATTCAGGCACTAATCAAGATGTTGTAAATTATGTCGCTTATGCCACGACCACAAATGAAAATACTCACCTAATCCATATAATGGATTACTCGACCGATAAACACAAAACAAATCTTTCTAGGACTAACACTCCATCAAATAGCGTTTCTGCCTATGCAGGTCGCTGGGCTTCGACTGCAGCGATAACGAGCATTTTGTTTGGAACTAATGGTGGCAACTTCGCTGCTGGTTCAACCTTTAGCCTTTACGGAGTGAGCGCCTAATGACTATGACCCTAATTGCCACGACTACGCTTACCAGCACAGCCGCAGACATTTCATTCACCTCGATTGCCGGCACTTTCACCGACCTTTTTATCACCATCGCAGGTCGCTCAACCTCATCAGCAAACGCCTATTCAGAAATCGGTATGTATTTCAACGGGGCAACCTATCCCGATGGCACAGCCAACTTCAGGACACTAGAAGGCACGGGCTCAAGCGTTGCATCAAACAGCGTCAGCAACTACATGTCGGCAGGTTGGAATTGTGGCTCTGGTATGACCGCCAACACTTTCAGCAACAACAGCGTCTACATTCCAAACTATGCTGGCAGCACTCAAAAAACTTATTCGGTGGACTCGGTCAGCGAAACCAACGCAACAGCCGCCTATCAGCGCATTATTGCTGGTAAGTCCACAACGACCTCGGCAATCACCTCAATTCGGTTCAATGCCGAAACAGCGTTCGCAATCGGAACGACCATTTCCGTTTACGGTATTTTGAAAGGCAGCGGCGGCGCAACCGTCAGCCCATAACTAGGAGAACAAACATGGCAAAAGAAACCCTTACCAAAATCGTTATCGACTGCTCAACAGGCGAAGAAACCATCGTGCCACTAACCGCCGAGGAAATCGCACAGCGTGAAGCCGATGCGTTGGCATACGCTGAAGCCGAAGCAATCCGACAGGCAGAAGCCGACGCTAAAGCAGCAGCACGAGCAAGCCTCGAAGCCAAACTAGCAGCACTCGGCATCAGCCCAGACGAGTTAGCAACCCTCTAGTAAACTAGGGTTACAGCCCGCCTTTCGAAAGACCAAAAATGAGCGAACCTACTTCAGACAAGATGCTGTTTCAGATTGTTCAAGACCTTGCTGAAATCAAAGCAACTGTCAAGAACTATGCTGACCTTGAGTTGCGTGTTCGTGACTTGGAGAAGGCTCGCTGGTCTAGTGCTTGGGTGACAGGTATTCTTTCAGCTGCTATCTCTAGCGGTGTAGTGTTCATGATTATTAAGGCGCTCGGCTAATGTATGACTGGCGTTTACCATTTCCGAAGGTTGCTGACCCTTTTGGTTCACATTCGCCTGAGCGTAAGGCTATGGGTTTGGGCCCTCATCGTGGCGTAGATTACAACGGCTTCAAAAAAGGCACACCGCTCCCAGCCGTAGGCAACGGCATCGTAACCATGAACAAGTGGTCTGATGTTTTGGGTTGGATTATCGAAATCAAGGTTGGCAAATGGTTCTTCATCTACTGTCACATGGACAAGCAAAGTCCGCTAAAAGTGGGCGAAAAGGTAAAGTCTGGGCAGTCGGTGGGCGGCGCTGGGACTTCTGGTTCCGCTTCTTCGGGAGTCCACTTGCATTTCACGTTGTCTTTGACGAGCGGTGGCGGGATTACCGGGAAGGTGTTCGACGCTCATTCGTTTCTAGTGAAAGCGATAGCAGCCCAGAAACCTGCATCACCGGTTGCTTCCGCTGCTACCCCAACTGTGTCAGCAAAGCATTGCGCGACTTGCATCTGTAAAGGATAACTATGTGGTCTAAATTGAAGAACGCTCTAATTCGTTCGCTTGGTGTTATTTTGTTTGCCTTTATTCCGGGTATGGCTGCGGGTTCGGCTACTGTCGGTTGGTTTATGGGTGGCGTGATTGGTGTTGCTACCGTCTTCTCAGGCATCATCATTTATTTCGGTGTTCAGTTGGCTTGGGATGCTAACTTGACTGAAGCTGACATTGAAAAGGGTTTCCGTGCAGCGGTTGCCAAACAGGACAACAAAGATGTAAAAGAAGCTATTGCTACTTCAAAAGAAGAAGAGATTAACTGGGATGACTTCGGTGATGACGAAGACCCAGAAGTGCAGCCTTAAATCCGGTCTTCCGGTTTTGTTCCACCAAAAATACCGTATGGTTCTTTAGCAGCTATTGCATAGTCGGCACACAGTTGTTTAACTGGGCATAGGTTGCAGATAAGTATTGCTGCGGTTTCGTCGTAACGTTTGACGTGGTCTGGGCCTTCAGGGAAAAAGAATTCGGGCATTGTTTCGCACTCTACTCCGCCGTTGCGGATGATAGCGAATTGAAGTTCTAGATACTTCTGGTTTATGTCCATGCGTAAATTCTAAATGTAAACGTAATCGTATTGTTACCTATCTGCTCACAAAATGTCGGTGGGTTTGTTTATCCTTTCAGTAAGTGTTTCTTTTATTGAAGGGTTTGTTATGCAAGTTTTGGGCAATGCAGTGTTTTTGGGTGATTTTGAGGCTCAGTCTCCGGAGTGGCATGAGGTTCGTGCTGGGGGTATTGGTGGTTCGGATGTTGCCGCTATCTTGGGGTTGTCGAAGTGGACTTCAGCTTATTCGTTGTGGTGTAAAAAGTCTGGGTTGGTTCCGGATGATTTCAGTGACAATGAGGCGATGGAGTGGGGTCGTTTGTTGGAGCCGGTTGTGTTTGGTAAATTTGCGGCTTCTCACCCGTCTTGGGGTTTGACTAGTACTGGCACTTGGGCTCATAAGGATAGGCCGTGGCAGGTTTGTAACCCAGATGGTTTGATTACGTTTGAGGATGGTTCTCAGGGCATTTTGGAGATTAAAACTGCAAGGTATGAGGATGATTGGATTGTCCCTGCTGAGGGTGTTGTTGGGGCTGCTGCAGGTGTCCCTGACTATTACCGAACACAGGTTCAGTACTATTTGAACTGGTTTGGGTTCGATAAAGCATATGTGGCTGTTTTGTTTAGTGGTTCTAAGTATCGTGAGTTTCTAATTCCGGCTGACGATTTTCAACAGGATGTGCATTTGCAAGCTGTTGAACGTTTCCGAGGTTACGTGGAGTCTGGTACTGCACCAGATTGGGATGGTTCGAAGTCTACTTTGGCTTCTGTTCGTGCTCAACATCCTGACATTGTTGATGGTGAAGTTGATTTGGGTGATTTGGGTGTTGAACTGATGTTTGCTCAGAATAACTTTGATTTCGCTGAAGAGCAGTTTAATCAGTTGAAGGCTATGGTTTTGGATGCTATGGGTTCAGCTCGTTATGGTGTGGTTGTTGAGGATGGCGATAAGGTTCGTGTGGCTTCGCGTTCGGCCCGTAAGGGTGGGCAACCGTTTTTGATTGTTAGTAAGCGCATCTAATGTCTGGGTATGAGCCGCGGTTTGATTTAGATTTTTCGCGTGGTCTTGTTGGGGAGCATTTGGTTGGTTCGTTTTTGGAAGCGTTGTCTGGGTCTCGGATTGAGGTGAAGACTGACCATCGGGTGTTGGAGACTGGAAATGTGTTTGTTGAGACGCATCAGCAGGTGTTTGGGCAGGATTGGAAGCCGTCTGGGATTAATGTGTCGCAGGCTGAGTTTTATTCGTTTGCTGGGCCTTCGGGTAACGGTTTTGTAACGGTTAAGACGGATGTGTTGAAAAGCTTGGCACGGGCTTGCCCTCGTGGTAATGTTGTGTCTCGTAGCAGGGAGTCTTCTTCTGCTAGGGGAAGGTTAGTCAAAATGGCTGACATTCTGGAACTCATATACGAAGGAACAAAATGATAAAGATAGAGTTTGGTGTTTCTAAGCACAAAGTAGAAACAATGGTTGCTAACGCTTACGAAATTGGTTTTGAACATGGTGAAGAGTTTGGTGAGAACGCTGTTCTTGACCGTCTCCGTAACCGTATTGAATTGTTGAATCTTGATTTTCCAGTCACTGTGCAAGAGTTGCGTGGCTGGGTTGGTCTTACTAAGGATGGCAAATAATGGCACGTTTTGATTTGACACAGTATGCGACGGTTGCTGAACGTCTGAACCTGTTGTATGACAGGTTTCCGGATGCTCGCATTATTACTGAGAACATTACGACTGAAGCTGACCGTGCCCAAAAGATGTGGGTTGTTAAAGCAACCTTGTTTTTGAGTGATGCAGACCAAGAACGTAACCTACCTAAAGCTGTAGGTCACGCTTTTGAAATTGATGGTACCGCTGGGGCAAACCAAACATCGGCTTTAGAGAACGCAGAAACTTCGGCTGTAGGGCGTTGTTTGAGCCTTGCTAACTGGAATGGCAACAAGAACGTTAACTCGTTGGCTTCTCGTGAAGAGATGCAGAAGGTTATACGTGTCATTGAACATAAAACTGCTGAGTTCCGTAAGAGTGCAGAAGCGAGCGATAATGTTGTTGAGCTTCGAACAATTTATGCGCAAGCTCAGGCGGCAGGTATTGACGCTGAAACTTTGAGTTGGATTGAGGAGAAGGCGCGTGGACTCAAAACAAATGCGGGTACTTCTAAGTAGCATTGTGGAGTTGCAGGAGCTTATTCATGAGCAGGCTTTACTTTTGCAAACTGTAACTAACGCTGAGGAACGTGAGCAGGTCCAGTTGACGTTGAATGGTTTGTGGGCTGTTAATAAGTCTCGTGCTGCTCGTATGAGTGGTGAGAAGGCATGATTGTTTTACTTGGTTTTATTGTGTTGCTGATTGTTGGTGGCATGATGATTGAACGTAATGCTTGGGTTTGGGACTTTTTGTTTGCTTTAGAATTGAAGACTATGTCTCCTGAGAAAGCTGAAGAGTTGTGACTCCTAAAGAATTTGCCCGGTTTGTTCGCCGTGATTCGTATTGTTTGCACTGTGGGGAAACGGAAGCTATTTCACCTAACCATCGTGTAAATCGCGGTATGGGTGGCTCTAAACTACGTAACAATCCGTCTAACATTATTGTTTTGTGTTCGGTTGCTAACGGGCTGATTGAGTCTGATGCTGATTGGGCTGAGACTGCTAAACGTTATGGTTGGAAGTTGTTGTCGTGGGAAGACCCAGAGTTTGAACCTGTTTATGACATGGTTGCAGATGTTTGGTATTTGTTAGATGATGAGTATTCTCGTGGAGAGTTTATTCGTTAGGGTAAATTTAAAGGGTAGCCGAAGGAAAGATTAAAAGACTTCGACTACCCGAACCGATAAACACACTATCGGCACTTAAAAGTCTAGTGCCGACTTACTTGAAAGGCACTATTTTGAGCGTACAAAAAATCATTCGCGCTGACTCGCAACCCTTTGCGATGATACCTAACTCGGCTATCCGCAACCCAGCAATCACTACTAACGCTTTCCGGTTGCTGGCGTACCTTATGAGCCACACAGACGGTTATGAGCTTACTTATGAGCAGATTGAACGTCAGACTACTTTAGGCCGTTGGGCTATCAATCAGGCAGCTAATAACCTTATCGATTTGGGCTATTTGGAACTTGAACGACCTAAGCTTGCTAATGGCCAGTTTGGGCCTAAACACTGGATTATCTTGGACCCTGAGTCTAATTTCACCAGCGTTGGCAATTCCACTATGGAACAGCCCCATGTGGTGCAGTCAACGGACAATAAAGAAAACAACCTATATAAGAAAACAACTATTAAAGAAACATATGCTCAAAACGAGTTTGAGCGAGTGTTCAATGAATTTTATGAATTTTATCCACGGAAGGTTGGTAAAGAGTTGGCTCGTAAGACTATGTTCAAGTTGTTGAGTGCTGGTGAGGATGCGTTTACGATTTTGGCTGGTGTGCAACGGTTAGCTGCGGACCCTAATTTGCCTGAGAAGCAGTACATTCCTCATCCGGGTACTTGGTTGTCTGAGGGTCGTTGGAATGATGAACCGTATCCGGAACGTAAGCGAACTGTTGAAGAGTTGGCTGCTATTCGTGAGGCTGCGTATTTGAAGCAACGTGATTCGGAGCGGGCTGCTGCTGCGGAGGCTATCAAACAGTCTCAGGAAGCCGCCAAACGGGCTGTAGCGGCTCCAAAATGCGAACACGGTAAAAGTATTGTTTCGTGTCTTCCGTGCCTAAAATCGGTACACTAAACATGTGGAAGAAGCTAAAGTCATTTGTGCGCGCTGCGGCAATAAGTGGACTGTTAACCGGCCTAAAGTTGGTAGAACCGATTTACTATGTCGAAGCTGCCGTGCAACTAAACAAAGCGTTATCGAAAATAATGGGTTACGGTGTTTGCCGTGGCAAGGAGAGTTCGGACAAGATTTAGTAACTCCTATGTTGAATGGGAATTATTATTTGCCGGGCACAAGAGTTTGTGGGAACCAAGATTGTTGTAACCCACAACACGTAAAAATGTAAGGATAAAGAAAATGATTAAAGTGGAATTCACTGGTTTTATTAATGAAATTAAACAGTTTGGTTGGGGTGATGTGTTGAAGGTGGCACATGCTCAACGTAGTAAAAACGATGCAGGCGAATGGGTTACTGCAGGTAAAGACTATTTCGATGTTATTGCCCCACAGGGTTCGTCTTTCCGTGAAGGGGACAAAGTTGATGTTGTGGGTAAGTTGAAAACTAAACAGTATGACCGCAAGGATGGCGGTAAGGGCACTTCGTTGGAAGTTCGTGCAGAGAGCGTTGTTATTAACGGTGATGCACCACGTCAGACTGCTCCTGCTGTAGTCCCTGATTCTTGGACTGCTGTAGACACAGAGTTGCCGTTCTAACATGAGGGTTAGTACCGAGCAGATTATTAATGCGTATAAACAGACCGCATCGGTTTGGCGCGCTGGTGAGCTGCTCGGTATTTCAGGCCAATCAGTTTGGGAACGTTTGCGGGCCATTGATTATCCGGTCAACAATTCTCAATGGACTGAAGACGAATACCAATTTTTGAGAGATAACGCTGGCAGCATGACCATCGGTCAGATTGCATCGAAACTAGGGCGAACCTACAATGGCGTTGCTTTAAAAATCAGCCGACTAGACATTGGCAGTCGTTACGGCAACAACATGAAGCGTAAAGTTCCACGTACTGAAAAGTATTTGAAAGCCAATGTTAAAAGGTATACCGATGAGATTGACGCTTCAAAGGTAAAGATTACGTCTTATGCCAACTCCAATAATTTGGAAATAGAAGCTCTTGTGCATGCGGTCCAAAGATTTTATCCGGATTGGTGGCAATCTTATTTAGATGTTTATGCAGTAGATGTAGAAAAAGAATGTCCAAACTGTAAAAACAAATTTAGGCCGTTGTCTAAAAAGGCCGTCTACTGTTCTCGTAAATGTGGCAATGAGTATCGTGTGGACCAGTCTTATTTTGGCGGCAATCGGTCAAAGACTATTGGTTTAGCTGAGAAAACTTGCCAGTTGTGTGCTCGCCAGAATGTAGAAGGCATTTCAAGCCATCACGTTATTGGTAAAGAGAATGACCCAGATAATGAGTATTTGATTGCTTTGTGTCGTGGTTGCCATCAGATTATTACCCTTCTGGGCGGTAGAAACTTTATTACTAGCAATGAGACTTGGGAAGCTTTGATTCAGTTAGTTGTATTGCGTAAGTATGGGGCCAGTAAAGAGGTTAAGAGTGTTTGGTGTTCGGTTGACATTGAATTGTTGACTGAAGAGACAGACTGGTAGTTTGTAACGGTTTTATAACAAGAGGGTGTTCGTCTTGCATGGCGGACACCTTTTCTTATAAGCTAAGTGCAACAGAAGGGAACAAAAATGAGTAAAGATTATCCAACCATTGCAGAAACAGAAGCGTATGACCGCGGCTTTGCAGACGCAGAAGACTATTGGCGGCCAAAAGAATTAGAGCGCATTGTTGAATTGCTAGAGAAGCAGCGCTCTCAGTGTGAAAAAGCAGGCTTGTTCGCAAATGACCCAATGATACGAGGCGAACTACAAACCTTATTCATTGGGATAGAAGCAGCACTTGACGCAATTAGAGATGGCGAATAATGTTGCCAGAACACGTCTCACACTACGTAACATTCGAACAAAGACTATCCTGCAACTATCCGGGCTGCGAAAAAAAAGTAAAAAGCTTCGGACTATGCGGAAAACACTACATGAGTCTCTACCGTTGGCACGGACAAAACCAAACACCAATGCCAAAGAACCCACAACAGTTCATTGCTTCTAAATCAGCAACTTGCACAGTTTGTGGAGTCAAAGCAGTTCGTAGAGGTTTTTGTGGCAAACATTATTCGGCTTGGTATAAACGTGCTTCAGGTCGAATAAAGACACATGATGTAATTCCGGGTTTCAATTTGCCTAAGAAGCATGCTGAGCTTGTGGTTACTTCGGAGAAGGTTCCGGTTGCTGATGTGGTACCGGATGATTATTGGGATTTTGTTAAGAAGGAGTTGGGGATTTGAAACCGGATTGGGCTACTAGGTTGCAGCGTACGTTTGCTCGTAAGTATGATGAGGGTTTTGCTAAGGGGCTAATGCTTGGTAAGGCGGTTGGTGCTAGGGATGAGCGTGACCGTATCGTTGCGTTGCTAGAAGCAGACCTATGCACAAATAGTGAGTGGGGCTGGACTGACTGCTACGGACTAAATAAAGAGCATTGCGAACGGCTCAATGAATACATCGCTCTTATCAAGGGAGAGAACAAGTGAGCATTGGAACTATCTGGAATCACCGAGATTTTATTCAGCGAGAGTATGGAAAAGAAGATGCTCTTGAATTTGAACAAATAGTAAAGAAGTATCAGGC
>JACCEC011607938.1_pt1 | contig 34709 bp, 20 predicted proteins | sample 7450121 | NCBI WGS metagenome assembly JACCEC01 (sample SAMN15323455, study PRJNA562643) | freshwater metagenome | isolation source: river surface water | place: USA:Blue River Watershed | collected 2017-08-18 | reverse complement strand
CTACTACTGCTGGATTTGGAATTGGTGATAACAAAAGAATGTATTGCTCAAAGCATAAGGACGACACGATGGTGTACTTCCGTAAGAAACAATAATGGTGCATCTTGTATCTTGCATCTTGCGTATATATATATTTGTATCCAACTGTGCATGTTTTTTTTGTGACAAAAAAACGCAACGCAACATAATCATTGCGTTTCTCTTCTCATTGATACTACTTGGAGTAAAGCTTTACTATAACTAAACGAGAGCTATACACTTGGAGACCAAATCCTCATGTATATCTCAAAATGGAAACCCGAAAGATTATTCGCTACTATCTTCATATCTTATGTTTGATCCTATATGAGGTCCCGCAATAATAGTCTCCACAATTGCGCCAATTTGAGCAGCAGATATCGCCAACAAGCAGTCTGTAATTTGATGCATTAGCTTTTAACATTGCGGAGCAACTATCGCAGATATCTTTTCTGGGATCTACTGGCGTTACTCGTGCTGTACAAGTTTTTTTACACATGATACATAAATCGTGAATCTGATCGTAGCATGCCTTACATGACATACAGTAATGTTCGTAAATAAAATGATGGCAGCTCCCACAAGCTAAGCAATGGTAAATGTTTAATCCACTATTAAGATTACAAACACCGCAGTAGGTCTGAGGCTCAATAAATGCATCCATACTAGTCTTATAATTATACAAAAAAATATTACTATAAAAGTCTTAATCAAAAGATCTTGTTAAGGTATTCATATTGAAGCATACTGGGCAATAAATCCGCTTGTCAGATGCGCTGATTAAACAGTTATTACATATAAACTTCTTGCACGTGGCGCATTTCTTATTCTGATCTGATGGGCATGAGATGCAAATTTGATCGGTGATATCTACTTTTGTTTTATCCATTGGTGCTACTTATATTATTAGTAGCTAATTCAAAAGATTCATAATTAGTTAGAAAAAAAATATAATGATATGCATCATATGAAATCATGTACGTATCGCGACGCATCTTGTTACTCTGAATTAGAATGCCTTATACGCTTCCTGAGCTTATTCTGATCACCAAGCAAGTTATCAATTTCATTCTTCTGTAGAGGTGTCTCCTCACAGTTACCATTGATGATACGATTACGATCATTATTCAAACGAAGGTTATCGGTGTATGTATGTGGGATACTCATCTTTCTATCCATTTCATCGAGCTTTCTTAGAACAGTATCTAGACAAGCTTGCATCGAGTTCATTTGTGTCTGCATCGAGTCCATTTGTGTCTGCATCGAGTTCATTTGTGTCTGCATCGAGTTCATTTGTGTCTGCATCGAGTCCAAATGTTTGATGATAACTTTTTGAGAGATTTCAATTCGTTCTAAACGGCGAGAGGTATCACACGCTGATAGATAAGTCAAATACATTTGGCTAAAATCAAATATAATTAAGAAGACTATTTGAATAGCGGTCCCAAAACTGTTCTCAATTTGAAACTTTGTGTATATATACTTAAGTATGTATGTGATTAGCATCAAGATGTACGCCGCGGATGTCTTTTTTACACCAATGAGTATCAAATATTGAAAGAAACTTTTTTTAGAATAACGTCTTTCATCTGCACAAGCAGTATTAATGTTCTCTCGAAGTAGACCGCTACAGGAGAGTGAGTCCTCAAGCTCGATATAGCTATCGTTATCGTTATCGTTATTGTTATTAGAAAGATTGTGTGACATAGGCAATGGTTGAGTTACAATGAACTTCGATGGTATTAGTTGTAAAAAAATCAATTTTTTATTTGGCTACATCTTGTATATCACCACTCAATATTGGATGCGTGTAAGTAAGCATCAAGTGGAGCTACTGGCCAAGCGATATAAGATAGACCTAAATATCATATCCTTGGATACTCTGATGATTGGAACAAAAGTGGAACTTGAACATGGAAAGCGTTACGGTAAGCATAGTAAGGATACAAATGTGATAGGTACCAATGTGGAGTTAGCTTTTAAGATAGTATTGGGCCATCTTGTTGAGTTTCCAAATTACTACTCTTACTTGACAAAGATGGAATCGAAGTTGGATGCATATTGGTCTAAGCGGAAGAAGCCATCAATATTTTTAAGATAAGTAGTTGCATGGGTAGTGTCTTTTTTTGTGATAGACAATATAGGCAATAGCAATGTCGTCGCAAACTAACCCACTTGGGATTAGTTTATCATTAGTATCGCTATGGCACTCTTTATTCTCATCTAAAACCGCGATTCGTTTGGATGCGGATGGGAATAACTCATCAGTATTGATGCATAGTGGTAACACTCCATTGATGTACATCGATAAGTATGCCAATGTAGGGATCAATACTGTATCACCTGGGTCTCAATTGGAAGTTGCAAGTGATAATGGTGCTTGCCTTCGCTTACGATATGGTAGTACGAGTGTAGTAGCTGATGTGACTATCAATAGCAGTGGTACTCTATCATTGAATTCTTCCAATAGCGAACTGAATACAAATGCTACCTTGGATATTATTAATCATAATGGCACCACTACTGGTCTTAAGTTGAATGGAGTATTAGTTCAAGCAACTGCGGCGCAGCTTGGTTATGTATCTGTGATTCCTGGAACTGCTAGTGCTGGCAAAGCTCTTGTATTAGATAATAGTTTGAATGTTACTGGTATTAACTCATTAAGCGCCAATACACTTGTCATTGGTGGTTCTACTTTTAGTTCAGGAGATTTAGGGTATATAACAAGTATCACACCAGGAACGGCAGCTGCAAGTAAGGCGCTTGTCTTAGACGCGACTTTAAATATTAGTGGCATTAATTCACTTGGCACAACAAGTCTTGTACTTGGAGGCACTACGCTTACATCTACTGAAGCTGACTATTTATCAGGTGCTATGGTTGGGACAGGAGTAGTAGAAAAGGTAATGATCTTAGATAGCAACTACACTATTACTAATATCCATAGGCTTGAATCAGATGAATTGAGCTGTACTTATTTATATGTTGATAACGGAGCTGTGCAATTCGGTATTACAGAATTCGCCCCACTAAAGACTGTTACCGCCGGTACGGCAAGTGCAAATAAAGTTCTAATATTAGATGCTTCCTCAAACATCAGCGGCATCAACTCTCTTGGCTCAAGTACTCTTGTCCTTGGAGGCATCACTCTTACTAATACTCAAGCTGGGTATTTGAGTGGTATTTCAATTGGTACGGCTAGTGCAAGCAAGGCATTGGTATTGGATATTAGTTCCAATATTAGTGGTATCAATTCATTAAGCACAACGACTCTTGTTGTTGGAGGCATCTCTCTGACAAGTACATTAATAGGATACTTAACCGATATTACCATTGGTACAGCTAGTGCAAGTAAGGCTCTGATTGTGGATGCTTCCACTAACATTAGTGGCATTAACTCTCTTGGAACAACTACTCTTGTGCTTGGAGGTACTTCTCTTACAAGTACGCAAGCAAATTACCTTACTGGTATAACCATTGGTACTGCTAGTGCAAGTAAGGCTCTGATTGTGGATACTCTATCAAATCTTAGTGGTCTTAACTCATTAGGCATAACTACTCTTGTACTTGGAGGAACTACTCTCACAAGCACTCATGCGGATTATTTAACTAGTATTACTGCTGGGACTGCAAGCGCAAATAAGGCTCTTATTCTGAGTGGCACTTCAACGATCACAGGTATTAGTTCTCTTGGCGCAACTACTATTAATGCGACTACCCTTGTACTTGGAGGAACTACTCTCACTAACACACAAGCAGATTATCTTACAAGTATTACTGTTGGAACGGCTAGTGCAAATAAGGCTCTCGTCGTGGATGGGACTACTTCTATTACGGGTATTAGTTCATTGAGTACTACTACTCTTGTGCTTGGGGGTACTACCTTTACAAGCACACAAGCTGATTATTTGTCTGGTATAACGGCTGGTACCGCTACTGCGAGTAAAGCTTTAGTTGTTAATAGTTCTACTTCTATTAGTGGCATTAATTCCCTTGGAGCAACTACAACTACAACAACGACACTTGTACTTGGAGGAACTTCTCTTACTAGTACTCAAGCAGATTACTTGACAAGTATCACAGCAGGTACCGCAGCTGCTAATAAGGCAATAATTCTAAGTGGCACTTCTACTATCACTGGTATTAGTTCACTCGGCACAGCTACACTCGTGCTTGGTGGGACTTCTCTCACAAGCACACAAGCCGATTACCTGACAAGTATCACTCCTGGGACTGCTACTGCAAGTAAAGCTTTGATCCTAAGTGGTACTTCCACTATCACTGGTATTAGTTCTCTTGGCACCACTACTCTTGTGCTTGGAGGGACATCTCTTACAAGCACACAAGCTAACTATCTAACAGGTATCACCGCTGGAACCGTATCGGGTAGTAAAGCGGTCGTTGCTGATAGTTCATCAAATATAGCAAGTGTAAGATCGATATCCTTTTTAGGATACACTAATACAAATAATTACAGTATATGTGGTGATAGTATCATTCTGGGTGGTATCTTTAAAAATTACGCAACTTTATATAATTTCAAAACGTTATTCTGTGCTGGAAGCGTTCTTACAAACACATTTACAGCGGCCAATGCTACTGATTCTTACCATCACTCTTCAATAACTATTTCTGCCCCAACTGTCGGAGCTACTAATGTAAATGTAACAACGACTACTATATCTACGGTATACATTAATGGCGCTCCTACCCCTACTACTAATATGACAATCACTAATGCCTATGCCTTATATGTTGCAGCAGGGACAACGTTCCTAGGCGGTAATTTGAATATGAATGGAACTATTCTAACATCGACTCAATTAGGTTATCTTACTGGCGTTACTGCTGGGACTGCGAGTGCGAGTAAGGCTCTAGTAACTGATGGCACCACTAGTATTACAGGTATTACTTCTCTTGGAACAACAACTCTTGTACTTGGAGGAACTTCTCTCACTAGCACACAAGCAAATTATCTTACAAGTATTACAGCTGGTACTGCGAGTGCAAGTAAGGCACTTATCGTAGATGGAACTACTAGTATTACTGGTATTACTTCTCTTGGTACAGCTACTCTTGTACTTGGAGGTACTAGTCTTACAAGCACTCAAGCAGCTTACCTAACTGGAATCACTATCGGTACAGCTACAGCTAACAAGGCACTTATAGTAGATGGAACTACCAGTATTACTGGTATTACTTCTCTTGGCACAACTACCCTCGTACTTGGTGGGACTAGTCTTACAAGTACTCAAGCAGCTTACTTAACTGGTATTACTACAGGAACCGCTACAGCAAGTAAAGCTCTTGTTATAGATGGGACTTCCTCTATTACCGGTATTGGATCTATTGGAACAACAACACTTATACTTGGAGGAGAAACGCTAACAAGTACCCAAGCTGGATATCTAACTGGGATTACTATGGGTACAGCTACTGCTAGTAAAGTTCTTGTTGTAGATGGGACCACTAGTATAACTGGCATTACTTCTCTTGGTACATCTACTCTCGTACTTGGAGGTACCTCTCTTACAAGTACCCAAGCAGATTATCTTACCAGCATCACTGTTGGGACCGCAAGTGCGAGTAAGGCTCTTGTAACTGATGGGACTACTAGCATCACTGGTATTACTTCTCTTGGGACAACAACTCTTGTACTTGGAGGAACTTCGCTCACAAGCACGAATGCTAATTATCTTACAGGTATTACGGCCGGGAGTGCTACTGCTAGTAAGGCATTGATTGTTGATGTGACGACCTCAGTTACTGGCATTGGAACCCTTGGAGTAACTACTCTTGTTCTTGGAGGGACATCACTGACGAATACGAATGCTAATTATCTCACTAGTATTACTGCTGGGACTGCGACTGCTAATAAAGTTCTTGTAGTAGATGCTAGCTCATCGATTGCTAGTTTAAATTCTGTAAGTATGACTACTCTTGTATTAGATGGAAATACTTTTTCAGGTACAGATGTGGGGTATTTGACTGGCATTACTGCAGGAGTAGCTGCTGCAAACAAAGCTCTTGTCTTAAATGGATCCTTGGATGTGTCAGGTATTAACTCATTGAGTGCAACATCTTTAACTGGCACTCTTACCACAGCCAACCAATCCGCAATCACAACAGTTGGAACTTTAACTAATATTGCTACAAGTGGGACTCTTACCATAGGAGCTACTACTATAAGTGAAGCAGAGATTGGTGTCATTGATGGAGTTACTGCTGGGGCAGCTACTGCGGGTAAGGCACTTATCTTAGATGGGACTTCAACGATTAGTGGTATTAACTCATTGAGCGCAACCTCAATTGTTGGTACTCTCACTACAGCCAACCAATCTGCAATCACAACCGTTGGTACACTAACTAATATCGCTACGAGCGGGACTCTTACTATAGGAGCCACTACTATAAGTGAAACCGAGATTGGTGTGATTGATGGAGTTACTGCAGGAACAGCTACTGCAAGTAAGGCTCTTATCTTGAATGGATCTTCATCTATTAGTGGGATTAATTCATTGAGCGCTACATCCCTAACTGGTACTCTCACTACAGCCAATCAATCTGCAATCACAACGATTGGTACATTAACTAATATTGCTACGAGTGGGACTCTTACCATAGGAGCCACTACTATAAGCGAGGCAGAGATTGGGGTTATTGATGGTGTTACTGCAGGAACTGCAGCTGCAAGTAAGGCTCTTGTATTAGATGCTTCATTGGATATTACTGGTATTGATTCTTTGGGAACTACAACACTTGTACTTGGAGGTGTGTCTCTAACAAGTACTCAAGCAGGATATCTCACTGGTATCACCGCCGGAACCGCAGCTGCAAGTAAGGCTCTTGTATTAGATGCTTCTTTAGATATTACTGGTATCGATTCTTTGGGGACTACAACCCTTGTACTTGGGGGTGTATCTCTAACAAGTACCCAAGCAGGATATCTCACTGGTATCACTGCCGGAACCGCAGCTGCAAGTAAGGCTCTTGTATTAGATGCTTCATTGGATATTACTGGTATTGATTCACTTACAAGCGCGACTATAATAGCATCTACTTCATTATCAACTACAAGTACAACCGAAAGTACATCAACGACTACCGGTGCTTTCCGAGTTAGTGGTGGCGTTGGTATAGCTAAATCTTTATTTGTGGGTGGGCGATTTGTTCAAGGTGGTAGCGCCTTTACAGTTTCAATTTGGCCAGGAACAGGCGGCGTTCAATCGCAGTTTTCGGCAACTACCTACTCAGATTCAACTGGAAGTGCGAGTCAAGCTTGGTGCAATCAAATTAGTTTTACAGGAGGCACATTTACATCTACAACACCATCTACTGTTTATGGTAATGCATGTACAGTATACATTAACTCGGCTCCTACTCCTAGTACAAATGTAACAATGACTGCGCGTTTTGCGCTCCTTATTAATTCTGGTATGTTTAAAACAAATGATACTACAGATGCGAGTTCTATTTCAACTGGGACAATCGTATCAACTGGTGGTATTGCTTGTGCTAAAAAGTTATGGTGTGGTACGCTCGCAGTCGTGCCTAGTGCTACTGTCGACTCTGTAGCTTGGTCTAACGTTGGGCCATGTTTTAATGTCGCCGTTACCACTGTTAGAAATACTTCATCAGCTGCCTCTACAGTAATTGGGTTAGCTGGTATGAGTAGTTTCCAAAGACCAGCGATATCAGCAACCAATGCAAATATCACTTATACAATGGCGGCTAATGTGTATATAGCAGGCGGGCCTACTGCAAGTACTAATGTGACGATTACTAACCCAATAGCCTTATATGTCGCATCAAGTGCCACTTCAGTCTTTACAGGACCAGTAGCCTTTGGTGGGTCAATTCAACCAACATACTTTATGGACTGTGGTTCAGTGGGAGCACCTCCAGCTATGGCTATCAATTTCTATGGCGGCACTAGAGGTATTGGTGGGGGCTCCAATGCTATTAATTATATGAGTGATGCAGCTCATAGGTGGTGGTATGGCACATCTGCTCAAGGTGGCGCCGTCAGTACCAACCCTACTGGTACCAATACGATGAGCTTATTGACCAGTGGATACCTTGGGTTAGGGATTACTACTCCAATATATCCTTTGGATATTAATCTAACATTTAATGCTAATTACAACCCTGGAGTTAACTATGGAAGATTGAATAGTTCTGGGGCTACGTCTATTGCATCTCCTGATAATAATGTTAATTTCTCAATTCGTTGCACTGGGGCAATCTCATGTACGGCCGTGTATGCGAGTTCTGATAGGCGTATTAAGAAAGATATTCAAACGATATCTAATAAGGATGCAATGTCGTTTGTAAAGGATGTTGTTCCGGTAATGTACCAACTTAAAGAATCCGAAGAAGAATGTTTTGGGTACATTGCCCAAGATATTCTCAGAGTTGGAAATACTAAGTTGAATAGAATTGTTAATGTTATTAAGAAAGACGATGTAGAAGAGCAAATAGAAGAGGATGGGTTTATTAACCCAAAGGACCATATCTTCAATGTTGCATATACTGATACCATTCCATTATTGCATAATGTTATCAAACAGCTACTTCAACGTATTGAGGTATTGGAGCAAAAGTTAGGAGTTGATCCAGCAACTGATTGATGCTAGAATCGAACTTACATATTAGATATAACAAAGATGCACGGACAAGTTTATCTGATTCAACCAGAAGAGTTCATTGGGACTAATCAAGTCAAGCTTGGTATGAGCCACTCTTCTAATAAGAAACGTATTGTTAGCTATGGTCCAAGAACGCGAATACTATGCACGCAAGGATGTTCCAATCCCTCGCAAGTAGAGAAGGAACTCAAGAAGGTTTTCAAAAAAAGATTCACTCTCATTAAGGGCTTAGAATACTTTCAAGGAAACATACACGACATGAATAACTCTTTCAGAGAGGTTGTTGATAAACATGCCAAACTATCTGAAAATGATTCACCGCGAAAATGGTGCGAGTCCATTTGCGCACTCAATAGTGTGACTGAAATTAATGAAATCATTCAAGGACTTCAGGCATATGTACGAGATAGCAACTCTCATATGCTTCAAACATCTAGTGAGGACTCTAATAGCTCAGAAGAATCCTCCGTGGAAAGCTCTTTGCAAGAAGAATTGATTTCACCCATCTATGATGAAACATATCATAATTCAACTCATATGAACTATGAAGACTACGCGAGCTCAGTATCATATAAAGCTAATACGAATATGAATACGAATATGAATCATATTGCTAGTTATACATCGCTACAACAATGCTCGACAATAAAATCAGATGCAATGATGAAGCTTATTCGTAACACTACTTACAAGAAAATTCTTAGACTTTTAAGGCCATTTAGAAAGACTCCATACCCCAAAGAAGTGTTTGATGTTATCGATATAATCGGAACCAAGGATGGGACAGTGAACATGAATACTATTCAGTTAGGTATCCATAATAAGCTAAAGGAAAACTACAATATTTTTATCGATCCTACATCCATAGATACATTATCTATCTTCAAATACATACACGACAATCATTTGAATGGTCTGATTAAGGATTGTTATTACGAGTGGTGTATCAAAGGAAGGGATCAGGTTATTAGCAAGTTGAGGAGACATGATGTTGTTCCATCTGATGAAACTATCGCCTCACTATTTAAACCAATGGAGTGCTACACTGGTATGACCAAAGATCAAGCCAAACATATCAAGGCTATCATCGTAACACTGATCAATGACTTTGTGAATAAACAAATTAAGAAACAAAAAAATAAACATAGATTGATCCATTGAAGCTTCCGATGAGTTGACCAAGAATTATCTTATTTTTTTGGAGCAATACTTTGATCAATTCAGTACCAATATATAATGGATACAACTAATGCCGTATATGAAGGTACAAATGTTGTAGCTTCAACTGATCTACTTATGCGAAAGTATAATATTGATTTTGCTAAGGACCTTATACAAGACTTTTTGGTAGGACCTAAAGTATATTTGCAAACTATTTACATGAATGCTGTCCGTGATATGACCAACTTTATTCAATTTCCATTAGAGTGGCATGTAACTAACCATTTGGACAAACATGTTAATAACAAACTATTACAATATAAATCAACAGTTGATAAAGAAGAACAACAAGCCTTATACAGATTAACTTGGACACATAGTCTTGATAGCGAAGATCTAATTGTTATTGTGGAAAATCGCTTGGATTATGTATCATTTGATGAGAACTTACAAGTATTCTTCACAGTTGAGGATGACTATAACATGGTCGATTTCTTTTTGCAAATGATAGATACTCGTGCGTTTTATGTTGAACTATGATAAGTTTTTTTTGAGTTACATGATTGTATATACGTCATCATCATGACAAGTCAAACCAAATCTTTGGAGAAACAATTGATGAAGCAGGACCCTGAATCCTTTATTCAGTTTGATTTAAATGGTCAAGAGCTTCTATGTCGCGTATTAAGAGTGCACGATACTGATACGATCACGGTTGGGTTCAAACTCAAATCTAATTTCTATCGTAAGAATTTACGTATCACAGGAATTGATTCTCCAGAGCTTCATAGTAGAAACGCCAAAGAGGCTAAGCTATGTAGGCTCGGACGAGAGTATCTTAAACAAAGATACCTGAACAAGATTATCCTTGTAAAGATGGGCCCAGATGATAAATATGGGCGTACATTGGCTGATATCTTTGACAAAGATTCAAATGAACACATCAATGCTAAATTAGTTGAATGTAAATTTGCAAGAGCATATGGCGGTGATCTTAAAAAGGTACCTTGGGATAAGACAGAAGTACTAGAAGGTATTGCTATCGCTGGTGGTATGAACCTCGTGGATCCAGGTAAATAAAAAAAAGAAACGCATACAAGCACTATCTACTCTCACATGAGATAGTTATTCAAACATCCACAAACATAGCCATGCTGGGATTGTTTGTTAATGTATTTGATTACGCGATCAGGATGAAGGAGCTCAGCCATTAATTCATTATGGAGCTCTTTTTTTGAGTAACGTAAGTAATAGTAGTCTATAGTAAATAGATTTGGGTTACTCAAAAGCCCAATCGCCGATGGTCTTCTTGGGAATTTATTGAGCTTATGGATAACTTCTGGGTGAGCACAAATTTTTTCCCAAGCAAGATCACTCAACGCATACCATATATTTTCACCGCAAATGTTAAAGAAATTCTTGTTATGCATGAAGCACTCAGTAGAGGAATACTCTGAAGGACACATCTTCATGATCTCAGTAACTGCGGGGTTTAATGACATATGACACCAATTGATCTTTGAATTATTGCTCTTGAGTAAATCGATAGCAGCCTCATTCTCCGATAGATAGTCCCAATTAATCTTACCAGGGGCATCTAACAGCAACTGAATAGCAAAATGATTACTGCTAAGTAGATCCCAATTCAAGTAATTAATATGCTTTTGCATAAACTCTGCAGAGTTGCAACTCATAGAAAGGTAGTCCCAATCTATATTTTCAGGATAGTCTTGTAAGATCTGCCAACCATTTGGGTTCAAAGATAATTGTTTCCAATCAATCCTATCAATATTCAATTTGAGTAAATGAATAGCAGCTGGGTTGAGACATAAATGCCGCCAACTGATATGCTCAACGTTCTCTTCTAAGATAAGAATCGCTGCTGGGTTCTCAGATAATATCGTCCAAAACACGTAATCAAGATTGGAGCGTAAGATATCCATCACTATCGGACTCTGATTTGCAGATAAGAAACGGATATTACGACTAACATTATCTGCACAATTACACTCTACAAGAGTCTTATACATAGGATGGACTGGGAATGGGAGCAAAGGCATTGAAAGCTAATGATGTATTAATCATAAAAAAAATCAATTTTTTTATGAACTATGGTTGCTACTCGTTAATAGTCGCCATCATAGCTACTATCACTCTCATAATCCTCCGCGCAAACATCCTTATCAATGCTACTCGTAGATGTTTGAATGGGATAAGTTGCGCGGAAGAATGACTCATCGATATCATTATCAGATTCGTAATCAGATTCTTCATCGTTATCCGCATCATCCGCATCAGCAACAGTATCCTCTAGTGTATCATTGAGATTAGAGTCCTTATGGTATGATGACTTATAAACAGTATCACTTATGAGATCATCACCCAAATCTCCGTAGTCACTATAATCGTCATCAGAGTGGTCATCAGAATCTGCAATACTGAGATGCATTTCTCCAGCGTGGCTCTGATAGCTGGATCCTCTATGTGCAACAATGCTAGTTTGGTTCGCAAATACAGCATCGTCGTCATCATCATAATCTGGGCACTCAGAGGAAGAGTATCCACTATCATCATTACATTGCTCATTAGAATCATTGGATATATCATCTACACAGTAGTATCGATTATACTGTTCATACTGATAGACTCTCTCATTGAGGGTTGTTAGATCAAGTGGATTATCATCTCCATCTTCATCATCACTATCGCAACGTTCAACTTTCATAGCTGCTTCTTCTTGCATCATCTCAGCTGATACTTCAATAAGATTCTCATGTAATATATATTTGTTTGGTAGCACTTGTTTAGAGCCGTTCTCCGTGGCTTGTAAAATGGTCTCCTGTAGTATCTTTTTTGGCTTGTATTCATCGGTATCCAATGAGGGATAGAATCTTTGCAACTTTGTATCAGCATTCTTGCTACATTTATATAGAGCTATATCTGCTTCTTCATTGCCAATGATTAGCAATGTATTATCAGTATCATGAACACGCTCACATATCTTACAGTACTCACTACAGTTGCGCCGAGGTCTAATGAATACACCAGTTGCCTTGATAGTGATAGTATCCCAATTACTTGGATTCACGCCAGGTATGTTGCCAATATGGTTAAGTACGGTAGCTATGAATTTATCTGAAAGATCAGTTCCCAAATTGGTAACGATCGCAGGCTGATATGTAAACTTGCTCAAGTTAACTTTCTTCAAGAAACTACTTGAGGTCCGAGTGATGAATGGTTCATCATACTTCTTGTAATTAAAGTTCTTGGTAAGTCGCATACAGAAGAACTTATCATGCTCGTGTTTGTACCCACCATAGATGGACAAAGATCCCATTCTTCGATAAGGTTGAGCATCGATTGCTCCTTTGATATCTCTATCAAGCCCATACATACGTAGATCCTTTAGAGTATTAGAGTAGTCGACTTGAGCGAACTCAGCAAACATAATCTTGTTAAGATCTTCTTCATCGTCATCTTTATCATCATCTTCTCTATCATTCATATCATTATGAGGAATATCTGTATGCATGTTAAATCCTTCCTCAACGATGACTTCATACAGTTCCTTACAGCATTCAATTGGTAGCACTACATTGAAGATGATATGAATAGAAAGTTTGAATGCTCCACCATCTTTAGGCCGATTACGCGTTGCTACACAATAATCAATCTTGCTACTCATGATCCCTTTAATCGCAAATGCATTATATGTAGCTGCTATGTAGATATTGGCTAAATGATTACAAGATTCCTCAATGAGTATCTGCGCGATATGGCTGGTATTCTCATTTTGAAGAAGATCTTCAAAGTTGACCTGAACAATTCCTTCTCGTTTGGTATAAGAGCTAAAGTAATTAACTAAATGAGCTAACTTTGTTCTAGATAAGAGCATGTCGATATCCAAGAAGAACTTAACAAGGTTGGGGTTGAAGATTACTTCATGCAACTCGATTCTTAGTCGGTTATGAGCGAACTTGATAAGTTCATCGGCTACTTCTGGATTGTAAATCCAATAGAACATTCGGTGTGTGTATCCATCAATGCTATTATGATACTCCGCACGTAGTAGCATGAAGAGATTCTTAATTGGGTAAAGAAGTTTCTTAGATCCTTGAACGATACCAAATTCATCTTCAACATAGTCATCTAATGGAGTCTGATCTGTCTCATCCATTTCATCATCAGATCCTTCGTGTTTGGAGTAGATGTATCTGGATGATTTCCAATCGGTACGAAAGTATCGATTAACTAAGAAGTTCTCAATATCACGGAACTGCTTGATAGTTTTGTCAATAACCATGATCTCTTCTTAGTATATTCACTATGGATCATATCAATTTTTTCATAAAAAAAAGAACCGCTCATGGGTTCTTATTAATGCATGGCAGCATTTCTACCAGTCGCAAAGGTAGAGCAAGGATGAAATATAGTCTCGCTTACGTCCTTTCCAAAGGATAATCGCTTCGAAGATGAGTGGGTGTACGTATACGCCATGATTAGCTTCATGGACAGATTCATCACTTACAATAAGCATGTATGGGAAACCTTCTTCACCTTCATCTTCTTTACCTTCTTCATCTTCTCCATCGCACCCCCCATTATCATTACCATAGATATTATAGTTTTTTAGTTCGTTATTACGGATAGCTTCAATACAAATCTTGCCATTTTCTGTTTCGAAGAACTCCATCAAATCATCCTTAATGTCTAACTCTTTAGCAAGGCGAGTAATGGAAACGAATCTACAGTATTTACCAATTTCATTGATTGTTTGCATTGGGATCTCTTTATTGATACCCGAATACATGAAACTGAAGTACTTCGGTACATAGGTTTGGTCGATTGAGGTATTCATTGCTTGAGACGATGCTTAGATTGCTATCTGGTATATTATTTATAAAAAAATTCAATTTTAAGCAGATAACCAAAGCCATCATGTACCTCTACCGATATGGTACATTAGATGTAAAGAATAGATGTAAACATCTGAGATTGGTATTGTTCTTTGATATTCAATAGGCAACCATTGACATAATTTTCTAGATTGTTAAACTCATTGAGATACTCTTCAAGTTGAGCAACTGTCCTTAAAGATCCTTCTTCGATATCTTGAATGAGACGATACGAGATATCTGTCCCGGCTGTGCGATAGGTAACAAGAATATTTAAGATATCTTGTTTCTTGCTTTCAGCCTTATCGACTCTTTGAATATTCAATCTAAATGTTTTCTCATCGATGGTTTTTTTTAATAATTTCAAACGCCAATCTTGATTGGTAGCATGCTGAGCAATAGTTTGGTATCTTGGGATAGATACCGCATGGTGATGAATGATTCGGATCATAAGCTTCTCCATATGAGCAACACGATTATGTAGAGATTGTTTCTGTTTTTTTGTCATTTCTCGTACCTCGGGGCAGCCTGAATTGGGACTATTCATGGTACCAATAACCATAAATTTGATGCCAGTCATGATACTTAAGATATGATGGTTATTCAATTGTTGCCCGCATTGTATGTCCAATGGGTTACGAGTATTAGCTTGCCCACGGGTGCGTTGCCATTCAAACCAATGCGGGTTATGAATAGCGCCCTTAACAATACGAAGTGACTTCCAATCAAATGCTGTATGGCAATTTGTGCAGAACATTTGATGGCAATTGCTAAGAACTGTCCCATCTGTGTATAAAAACTTATTGTTTCCATCTAGAGTGAAGCCGTAGTACTTGCCAAACTTGTATTTACTAATCTCGATGGTGCTATTAGTAATTTCATTGGTAATCGGATCGATCTTGAACCCAAATAGTTTCTTCTTAGCTTCCATATCAAGCTCCATGAAGAGATCAACTGTGATAGCAAATACTCTCCCATGAGGATTTCTTAATATCAATGTATGCTTGCTGTTGACGATATACGTCTCACCCTGTGATTGTTTGACTTCAAATAACTGATCCATTCCTTCGAATGTGTGCAGCACATTGCGGATACAATGGTCATCCCCGACCAATTGGTCACCAATCTTTATCTCATTAGCGCATTTGTTTATACCATTTGCAAGCGGGATAATAGTGTTCTTGTGGAAGCAACCTTCGATCTTGTGGATTGGGGAGCTGCACGATGGACATGGTTTGGAAGTTTCTTCAATGAATGAAATTGTTTTAATAATCTCCTCATCGCAAGTATGCTTGCTTTCGTCGTTACCTTTAATAATTTCTCGGCAATTATTACAAGAGATGAACGAACATATCTTGCAAATGAAATTACCTTTAGATGTTCGTTTTTCCAAACTTAACATACCAACGCAATCTTGATAAGGGCACTTCCGGACAAATGTTCTGGATACCTTTTCTTCTTTGTTCTTCAACTTGCCGATTTGCTCCCTAATCACTTTCACTTCATCTTCCATTTGGTCAGTCACATTCAATGATTCTTTTTTAGCCTCATACTCCTCGATACACTCATTAATACGCATCACTTCCATAGACTTAATAAAGTTAGATAGATCTTGCATACGATTTTGTCTCAATTCTTGATACTTATGCCCTAAATCAGAAATAGAACTTTCCAGCTGAGCTATTTCTTGTTCCTGTTCAATCAATAATTGAGTAGCGGGGAAGAATGTCTTCTCACGGTCAAATAAAATTGCTTCGCGAATACTCTTGTATTCTTTGTTCATGAATGAAACACCCATTATACTGTACAAAGAGGCACGGTCAAACTCGTACCCACAACCCATACACTTAAAGTAATGTGCAGGATCAGTTGTGTAGCGACGAAAACAGCGTTTGCAGCACGATAAGCTGCAAGAGATACAAATTACTTCACGGTTAATCTTGTTATAATCTTCGACACAAATGGTGCAAGACATATTGATGCAGTCGTAGTATAGTACTTGGTATATTTACTTGTTAACCCATCAATTTTACTCATGAAGTAGTCAAACAAGTAACAAAAAAAGAAACCAAATGGTATCATCATACAGTGATCAGACATGAGAATCTTTATATGCGTTGATAGAACTGAAGTATCTTTTGGTTAGCAATAAAGGATGTTTCCTTCAATCCAATGATCTTGAGTCCATCAATAGAGCGTACTCTGGATACAGCTACGTAAGCTTGACCATCAGCGAATACTTTGGACAGATCGACTTCCATGATAGATGTTGTCATACCTTGGCACTTATGAATGGTAAGCGCCCATCCTAGTCTCACTGGAAGATACTCGAGCACATACTCAGGGTTATCATCTTCATCGATGCAATCAGGATCAATAAGTTTCTGATAAGGAACCTTGACTATCTTATTCGAGCCTACCTCCATCATATCAATAGACTTCTCATTCATGGCAACGACTAAACCTTGCGATCCATTGGCAATTGATTGTTTCCCATTCATACTCACATTGAATGTAACAACTATTTGAGCCCCAACCTTCAAGACAACTTCTGAAGGAATAGACTCAGCCTTAGCTGATAGCTCTACTTTTTTTTCGTCAAGAGAGATAGGTATGATTGGGTATACTTTGATATCACCTTCAATCTTGTTAAGTTCCTTTTGGTTGATAGCATCGACCTCTCTATTAGTTGAACACACTTTCATTGGCTTCACATCATCGCCAAATAAGTTTCTATCAATATCATTACATAACTTGAGACGGTCATACGATTCTCTTGATAACTTACCTACTCTAGCTTCTGAGAGTATTTGTTGGAACTCAATGTTGTCTTGTCTAAAGCACTTGGTGAATTGAATAACAGCTGGGTTCAATGCCTTGTAGCTAGAAGAGTCAATGAAGAAGCGACCTTGTACTGGTGGTAACTGATGAAGGTCTCCAACAAAGATCATTTGAATTCCTCCGAATGGCTCAGTGTTTTGTTTGATGAGTGATAGGTACTTTGAAATTTTAGTAAGTAACTCATCATTAATCATTGATACTTCATCGATAATAATCGTAGCTACGTTCTTCAATTCTTTATACTTGGGTCTCAATCGAAACACTGTCTTGACTTTTTCATAGAGCTTCTCTACTGGTAAGCGGGCAAGACCAATTCCCAAATATGAATGAAGCGTTCGTCCATTAATAATCTCAGCGGCTTTACCTGTAGATGCAGTAATAGCAACACGCGATGGCTCATCTGGACTATCATGTAGCAAACGTAATTCCTTGATAACGTGATCAATAGCAAAAGATTTCCCATACCCAGCGGGCGCTGTTAGGAAAAGACTATTCCCTTTCATAGCCAATGATATGAAGTTCTTTTGTTCTTCACTCAAACTGGACATGTTAGGGTCGATACTATCCAGTTCCGTATAAGATCGCACTGTAGAACACCCATCTGAGTCGTCACTACTATCTTCCAATGATAGTATGCTAGAGAGAGAGGGTTCTTGGTAATCGATTTCAATAGCACCATTATTGTCGGTAATTAATTTGCGGATGATAGTTATCATTTCATGCTCTAATTGTTTCATGGATAAGTTAGTCTCATGCATGATTTGGATGAATGAATCATGTTGCATACACGCATTAATCAGAGCTGAGTTCATAGAGACTTTTTAGTTAGGGAACCATCAATTTTTTACAAAAAAAAACAAGCTGGAAGCTTACTATAAGAGGTGGTCAGACTCATACAGCTGCAACCATGATTATATCACATGTTGAGATCGGGATACTCAGCATGAAATACAACCATTTCTTGTTATGATTTAGGCTTTGCTCTTGCCCTTGCCCTTGCTAGTACTCTTACTCTTACCCTTACTAGTAGTCTTAGTCTTTGGCTTCTCCTCTAACTCAGACTCAGGTTCATCCTCCTTACCATCGCTGTCATTCTCATCCTCATTGTCATCATCGTCTTCATCCTCATTGTCGTCGTCATCATTATCAGATTCACTCTTCATAGTCAATGCATGATCATCTGGATTCTTAATAACGCGGCGTTTCTCTTCTGACACTTTCTTGGTAGCTTTAGCAGCTTTGGCAACCTTGACAGCACTTGGTTTAGAGCCACCTTCGCCATCGGTTGTTTCACAATCGTTCTTAGGCATTTCTGTCTTAGCTACCTTTGGAGAGGCACTTTGAACAGTCTTTCCCGCAACTTTCTTCTTAGGATCTTCTATGATAAATGTTTCAAGATACTTGATCTTGTCACGCTTAGAAGCTTTCTCTAGAAGTTTTGTGAATACAAATCCCTTCTCGGCACTATTATATTCTTCTTTCTCATCCAATTCTTGCACCAATTGTTCTACTAAATCCAAATATTTCTGACTAGTTAACTTGTTCATAGAAACATGTTTGCCAGCTAAAGTATTCAGGTAGTTTTGTTTGATGCACTTGGCGATATCGTCAATGTCAAATGACAATGTTTCAATCTTTGGATTAAGAGCAATCATCGACTTGTTGATAGTGTATCCCCAAGTAAGATCTGATTTCGGAATTTCTTGTCGAGGCGTTTTCAGTCTTGCAGTCTTATTCTTCTCATTGATATCCTTATTGAAAGATGCGATATTAGCCTTGACTGAAGTTCGGTAAGGTGTAGTCAAATCCTTTTTCACATATCCAAGTATGCGTTCAATATCTGCATTCGCGTCAAGCAACTGAGCTTTGGCTAATGGGATAATGATATCATCATCATTGACTGATTTGAGAACTGATTTGACATGTGCCTTTGATCCTTTGATAATTTGAACAAATGATTTGGGTTTGAAAGTTTCAAGCATCTTACTGATTAACGCAGATGGTTTCATCTTATCAGCCAAGTTGAGTACAATTTCTTTCTTCTCACTGCGAATCTTTGCAAGTTGCGTAGGAGCATTCTTATCAAAGTCAGTATCATATGCGATGATAATAGCAAAGTGTGTCATCTTAGAAGAAACCATCCTGTTCAAGATAGTTTTAGAAATCTTACTCATGAAGATGCTGAACAAGGTTTCACCCATGATCAACATATTGCGTCTCTCAGCATTATCGCCATTCATGATGAAGGCTTTGAAGGAAGCATATGTGATGAAATAATTCTCAACCTCAGTTTCATTCTCAGTTGAAGTAACTGATATGATATCTCTATCCATTTCAAATCCTGCACTGGTTAAGACAGCTATCATTTTAGATTCGGATGATGTAAAATCCATGTAGAAATATTTCAAGTTAATGAAAAACTCCAAAGGATATTGTCCGAAAATGATTAGTTTCAACAAGGATAAGAATGAGTGGATTAAGTCAAATTGCTTAGAAAGAGATTCCATTGCAAAGGCCCAAGCTAGATTCTTTTTCTCATCTTGCTCAAGGTGAGCATTACAGAGAGCAGTAATAGCTTGGATGCTTTGTTTTTGGGTTTCCATCATTGATGACATTGTTCGTAGGCAATTGGTCGGATCTGAGATCTACGTTGGTGTATATTTATGGGGAGAATATCAATTTTAAGCCCACTAGAAACGCTCTTGAAACGGGCAAAAATAGGTCAAAAAAACAGACTTTTGGAAATGCAAATATGCATCTTTTTAAGAGCAATATCTATTGCGAACCTTTAGGTTTCCGTTGCCTTAGGCCATCCCATATGGCATCTATCTCTTCAAAACTCTTTTCAACAAGAGAAACATTAGTAGATTCAAAACTGTCTTTAATAGGAACAACGTGTAGAGTATTAGTCTTATCTTGTGCAATATTAGTATGAGCTTGAGAATTATTAGTTAAGGACTCAAGTAAAGCTCCATGCTTCTCTAAAATATTCAATATTTGTTCTAATTTATGATTCATATCTTTCCGTTCCTTTTTCGCTTGTTCTCGTTCTAGTTTCGCTTGTTCTCGTTCCTTTTTCGCTTGTTTTCGTTCCTTTTTCGCTTGTTCTAGTTCATATCTCATAGCCCCTCTTTCTTGTCTTGCAATACTAAATTCATCGTTCATTTCCCGACGTATGTCATCAAGTTTCTTATTAAGACTTGTATCAAATAAGAACTCGAGTACCATCCCACAGATATCTGAAATAAATTGAGAAACGATTAATAATGCTCTATATTCGTTTGGAGTTAATATCCAAATCCATATATATTTGCATAGTAATATTATTACTAGTAGAGAATATGCCAAACTCTTTCCATTATCCATATCCTTTAATCCAATGAATGAGAATAGATTTGTATAAGAGAAATACTGCCGCCACGTTTCATTTGGATAACCAAGTAGAACCATGATAAAACTAAATAGAGAACCATTTCTATATCCATTTGGTGCAAGTTGGACATTTGGATTAGAAGCACTAGATGTATTTAATTGATAAGAATTGGTAGGTGTATTTGGCGAACTTGTATGCTGCATTGTTTGAACAATCTCTTTCAGGTATAATAACAAAAAAAAATCAATTTTTTTGATACTGCATATTGCAGCACTATTTGGCATCAATATGGTTATCGATGTATTCGATGATATCTGTATCTACAATAAGGCTATATTTATCCCCGCTCTTGGTGTAGTATCTATTTTTGTCATCCGTATAGTAGATCTTTCCTCTGAGGACAAACTCTTTTAACTTAAGCATATCGTCGGCACATGGACTCTCATATTGCATGTCCTTATCCAAGTCTGGTAAATAGACAGGGCTCCCATCAGTAGGCGCGCATGAGTAGCAATCAAAGTTGAGTTTCTTATTGAAAGCTTTACAGTCGATAGCTGTGGACGCCATGAGCTTAGTCATCTGAGAATTGATTTCATACTTCTTAACCGATTCTGTAAACAAGTACACGTCAGTTGGATATTCTGGCTGCTTTTGACCTTCTGGATAATCTGCCAAATAAAGATACACTTGAACGTTTCTTTCATTCTCTGGCAAATGATTATGAGACATATAACGAATACCTCTGGCCATAACTTGAAGACAACGTTCCCAGTTCCAATAAGGTTCAATGATATGAACATCTCTTGTACCCTTGGCGGAAAGACCTTCAGCACCCGAAGAACTAATCAGCAATACTGTTAGTTTGGTATCTTTTTTGTTGTATTCGGCTAATGTCGCAGTTCTATCTTCAGGTGAGACATCACCAGTATAGATGCCATAGTAACCATTCTTAGATTCTTCTGAAGAACTACTTGGAGTAAATCTTTTGTATCCCAATTGTTCCAAGTACTCACCCATAGGTTCGATACCTGCCTTTACAAAGTTAGAGTAAATGATAGCTTTACGCCCAGGTTTGATTCTTGTCCCAATGAGATACATCTTGGGTGAGCATACTTTCATATCAGCACAGTCTTCTCCTTCTGGGATATAAATGTTACTTAACTGTCGAGACTTAATGCGATATGATGTGCTTCTACTGAATGTGCTACTCTTAGTGAGAGCACCCCCAAGGATATGCTTGAGCGGTTGCATTTTTTTCTCAAAGGAACCTTTGCCCCTGATAGCTTGTTTGACTTCCATACGTTCCTTCTCTCTGGCACCTAGATAAGCGCCAAATTGTTGCGGAGACATTTTCACAAGATCAACCTTGATTGGTAATCTATCAGGGTAGTTCTCTTTCTTGATAGTTTGTTTAAGCATTGGATAGAATCCTTCGACTTTATGCTCAAATAGCTCACCCTTGTACGAGACTAATCCTTGTATTCGATTGCGTAGCTTATTAGTATTCTTGAGCGTGATTGATTTCTCATCAATGAAGTACTTGATAAAGGTTTCGTTATCTTCTGGGAGCAATGTTCCATAATGACCATCTGACATTCTGATTGGACCCTTTACAATGTTGAGCGCGATGATTGCTTCAAATATGTTATTGATGATACCCGATGCCGTTAAGAGAAGAATCTTCACATTCTTTGCCTTCATTAATAAATCATATAAGCCAGTAGCATTCTTAGATCCATTGGACATACCGGTGAGCATATTGTGTGCTTCATCGATGATGATGAATGAGTTATCCAATGAGCCAAGAGTCTTAATATCTAATCCAGTCAACTCATCTACTTGTGTTTCTAATTTGGTAATTAAGTTAGATGCATTTGTGGATATATACTCATACCGTTCTATAGACTTTTGAGGAGCCATCTTTTTTAGTTCCGATCTGAAGTTATCATGCAAAGACTTTGGCGCCATTACTAATACTCTATTGAATCCTCTCATTGATTCCGCTATTGCAATCGCAGTGATAGTCTTACCCGATCCTGTTCCATGGAATAAGAGTAGCCCTCTTGCTGTATTATTATTGTTGAAATAATCAACGACTTCTTGCTGATGAGGCTGAAGAGTAATGTTCCTGCTCATGGTTAACGTATATATTGGTAGCTTTATTATATGACAAAAAAAGAAACAAGACTCTATTAGAGTTAGTTGGTTAGATTGATACCCTCCTGGATAATAGCAAATGGGTCTTTTAATGAGCAACCAGAAGCGTATATTTTTCTAATTGATGGTAGCAGATCCAAATCAAATTCAGTAACTGCGGTGTTAGATACATCTACATACTCAAGGCTTAGTAGCTCTGGTAAAGCTTCGATATTAGTAGAAGCTGCCGACAACGATACCAGATTAACTAATTCATCTGGAACACTATTAAGCTTCGACTTGTTAGCATTGATTACTATCAAAGCATATAGTGTATCAGGAATGGTCTCTATTTGAGTTGATTCGATGCTAAGATGTTCCAATCTAAAAAGAGTGTCTGGTAGCGTTTTAAGTGATGAGTTATTAGCATTAAGCTTCTTAAGCTTAGGAAGATCTGGTAAAGATTCTATGCGCGTGTCCATCATGAATAAACATTCTAATGACGGGTAAGAAGGGATGGTTGTGATATTCGTTTCTCTTATGATGAGCAACTTGATAGATGCGAGTTGTGGAGGTAAAGAAGTAACATTTGGGCATCGACAACAGTTAATGGAAACAAGCGAATCAAGCTGTTCTTGGGTAAGGTTATCGCAAAAGAGACACATTTTTTTGATACTATACTATAAACGTTTAACTAAAAATACACGTTTGCGGTATATTTAATGGTGAGGAATAGCCAACCATTTAATCCTCTAACACCAGTTGACCCAACAGTTATTAGTTCTCTTACAGGAACTAACAATAATACTGGGATCTATTTGGATGCTGATGGAACTAATAGCTCTCTATTATGCCGGACTGCAAATACAAATAGTATCTATGTGGATAAGTTCCAGAACGTTGGCATCAATACGACCTACCCAGCAGCTCAGCTAGATATCAATAGTGCTGATGGTGTTGCGCTCCAACTCACTTATAATGGTACTAGTAACGTTTCTATCTTATCGGTATCTTCAACTGGCATACTCGACCTCAATGCTTCTGGTAGAGATGTTACTATCAATGCTGCCAATGATTTCAATATCAAATCGCATAATGGTAGCACTACTGGTCTTCGATTGAATGGCAACTTGATAACGGCTAGTGCTACAGAACTTAATTATGTCGACACAACTGCAGGAACAGCTGAAGCCAGTAAAGCACTTGTAGTAGATGCAAGTAGAAACATATCAAACATTGGAACTCTTTCTGCTACTTCATTAACAGGAACTCTCACTACCGCTAATCAATCTGCTATTACAACAGTAGGCACGCTGACCAATATTGCTACAAGTGGTACGCTAACTATGGGAAGTACGGTTATTAGTGCATCTGAAATCGCTGTACTTGATGGAGTAGTTGCAGGAACAGCTAGTGCGAGTAAAGCATTAGTGCTCAGTAGTGGTTCATCTATCTCAGGTATTAATTCTGTATCTTGCGCATCGTTAAATATCAATATTACAAGTAAACCTTATACAACAGTAAACAATTTTCTATCATTAATATGCAGCACTACTGCGGTTACAAATACAGCAGCTGCTGCTAATAGTACCGATAGTGCTCATATGATGCATATGCTTATTTCTGGGCCAGTAGTATCAGCTACAAATACTAATGTAACTACAACAACTGCCTCAACCTTATATATCAATGCCCCACCGACATCTGGAACCAATATGACTATTACTAATTCATATTCTCTGTATGTCGGTACAGGTAATTGCTACTTTGGCGGAACGTTAAGTTTGCAAGGCACTATATTTACATCAACTCAAGCTGGTTATTTAACATCGATAACTCCAGGTACAGCTAGTGCCAATAAAGCACTTGTGCTGGATTCTAGTTTGAATCTAACAGGTATCCACACACTCACGGTTGATACATTAGTAACTACTAATCTAACTGGTAATTTTGCAAACTTAACTTTGAGTGGTACATTGACAATGGGTTCGACTATAATTAGCGCATCTGAGATCGCTGTGCTCGATGGTGTAGTTGCTGGAACCGCAAGTGCAAGTAAGGCATTGATACTTGATAGTAGCTCAGGTATTTCAGGTATTAGTTCAATCGGAACTACAACACTTGTCCTTGGAGGTACTACGCTTACATCTACACAAGCTGCGTATCTGACACCTTTGACACCAGGAACGGCATCTGCCAATAAGGCATTAGTTGTTGATAGTAATAATAGTATTTCTGGTATTACTTTGTTATCTTGTAGTTACTTTCTTTCGGCCATTTCATTAAAAAATTATTCATCAGCAGCAACATTTCGTTCAGCATTATTCAACACTACGACCTGTAACAATACAGTTACTGCTTCTGGCGGGACAGATACTACTCATCAAGTACATGTACAGATAAATGCTCCAACTTTAACAGCTACCAATACAAATGTTACTACAACCGTAGCTTCGAGTTTATACATTGGAGGAGCTCCATCTGCCGGCACTAACATGACAATTACAGATGCATATGCATTATATGTTTTTAGTGGAACATGTTATTTTGGTGGTGTTTTGAGTCTTCAGGGAATCACTTTCAGTAGCACTCAAGCAGCTTATTTATCTTCACTCACCCCAGGGACGGCAAGTGCAAGTAAGGCTTTAGTGCTCAATAGTAGTTCCAATATTAGTGGGATCAATTCTGTAGGAACGACTACTCTTGTACTTGGCGGAAATACTCTTACTTCAACACAAGCAGCCTATCTTACATCTATTACCGCAGGTACTGCAAGTGCGGGTAAGGCATTGGTACTCAATAGTAGCTCATCTATTTCGGGTATCGATTCATTATCTGCCACTTCACTTACAGGAACACTCACTACGGCTAATCAATCTGCCATCACTACCGTCGGTACCTTAACTAATATTGCCACAATTGGTACATTGACTATGGGTACTACTGTTATCAGTGAATCTGAAATAGCAGTACTCGATGGAGTAGTTGCTGGGACTGCAGCTGCGGGTAAGGCTTTAGTATTGGATTCAAATCTAGATCTAACAGGGGTTCACACACTTGTGGTAGATACCTTAACAGCCAGCAATATAACAGGAACTTTATCAAACTTGACCTTAACAGGCACGCTTACCATTGGTACGACATCTATTAACCAAACAGAAATTGCAACGCTTGATGGAGTTGTCGCTGGGGTAGCAAGTACGAATAAGGCTCTTGTGTTAGATTCTAATTCTAATATCTCAGGTATCAACTCTTTATCTGCTACATCACTTACAGGAACACTCACTACAGCCAATCAATCTGCTATTACTACGGTTGGTACCTTGACTAATATCGCTACGAGCGGTACCTTAACTATGGGAACAACTATTATCAGTGAGACTGAAATAGCCGCACTCGATAATGTGGTCGCTGGTGCAGCAGGTGCAAGTAAGGCTCTTGTGTTAGATGCAAATTCAGATGTATCTGGCATACACTCTCTTTCAGCTACTAACCTTACGGCTACTTCATTAACAGGAACACTCACTACAGCCAATCAATCTGCCATCACAACAGTTGGAACCTTGACTAATATTGTCACTAGCGGTACCCTGACTATGGGTAGTACTGTAATTAGCGCATCTGAGATCGCTGTTATAGATAATATCATAGCTGGGACAGCATCTGCAAGTAAGGCTCTTGTATTAGATATTAATTCAGATGTATCTGGCGTACACTCTCTTTCAGCTACTAATCTTATTGCTACATCTTTGACAGGAACACTCACTACGGCCAATCAATCCGCTATTACCACAGTTGGTACCTTGACTAATATCGCTACAAGTGGCACCTTGACTATGGGAAGTACTATTATCAATGAGGCTGAGATTATGGTTATAGATAATGTAGTCGCAGGTACCGCAAGTGCAAGTAAGGCTTTGGTGTTGGACACGAATTTAGATATCACTGGTATCCATTCATTATCAGCTACTAACCTTACAGCTACATCTTTGACAGGAACACTCGCCACTGCTAACCAATCGGCTATTACAACTGTGGGTACATTGACTAATATTGCTACTAGTGGTACCTTAACAATGGGTAGTACTGTTATCAACGAGGCTGAGATCGCGGTGCTTGATAATATAGTTGCTGGGATAGCAAGTGCAAGTAAGGCTCTTGTGTTAGATGCAAATTCAGATGTATCCGGTATTGATTCATTATCAGCTACTAATCTTATCGCTACATCTTTGACAGGAACACTTGCTACAGCCAATCAATCTGCTATCACTACTGTTGGTACCTTGACTAATATTGCTACAAGCGGTACTCTGACTATGGGGGCAACTGTGATCAATGAATCTGAGATTGCGGTACTCGATGGGGTAGTAGCTGGAACAGCATCGGCAAGTAAGGCATTAATACTCAATGGTAGTTCATCTATCTCAGGTATTAACTCTTTATCAGCTACCTCACTTACAGGAACACTCACTACAGCCAATCAATCTGCCATCACTACGGTTGGTACCTTGACTAATATTGTTACAAGCGGTACCTTGACTATGGGTAGTACTGTTATCAATGAGGCTGAACTTGCGGTACTTGATGGTATTACTGCTGGTATTGCATCGGCAAGTAAGGCATTAATACTCAATGGTAGTTCATCTATCTCAGGTATTAACTCTTTATCGGCCACATCTTTGACCGGAACACTCACCACGGCTAATCAATCAGCCATCACAACAGTGGGTACTTTGACTAATATCGCTACGAGTGGTACCTTGACTATGGGTACTACTGTGATCACTGAATCCGAAATAGCAGTACTTCATCAAGTAGTTGCAGGAACTGCAAGTGCAAGTAAAGCTTTGGTTCTCAATGGTAGTTCATCTATTTCAGGTATTAACTCTCTATCTGCTACTTCAATCACAGGAACACTCACCACAGCCAATCAATCTGCTATCACTACAGTTGGGACATTGACTAATATCGCCACTAGTGGTACTCTGACTATGGGTAGTACTGTAATCACTGCGTCTGAAATTGCTGTGATTGATGGGGTAGTTGCTGGGACTGCAAGTGCGGGTAAGGCTCTTGTATTAGATAGTAGCTCAAATATTTCTGGGATAAATACATTAGATGTTGGAATAGCCAATATCAATATTAATAATAGAAACTACACCAACAGTACCGACTATAGAGCATTCTTGTGCTCGACCTCTACTCTTAATAATAATTATACAGCAGCTAACGGGACAGATGTTAATAATCTTATTTACTTCCATATCGCTCCTCCATTGATGACCGCTACTAATACAAATGTCACTTCGGCTATTGCGACAACTGTTTATATTCAAGGAGCACCCGCAGCTGGGACTAACATGACTATAACTAATTCATATGCCTTATATGTTCTTTCAGGTGTTAGTTATTTTGGATCTGGTGGATTGAATCTACAAGGGACGCCATTTACCGCTACTCAAGCTGGTTATTTAACCCCAATAACACCCGGCACTGCGAGTGCGAGTAAGGCCTTAGTACTGAACGCAAGTTCATCTATTTCTGGTATTACTTCTCTTGGAACGACATCTCTTGTGCTTGGTGGTACTACTTTGGGGGCAACTGAAGCTGGCTACTTGACATCAATTACTACAGGTACTGCTAGTGCGAGTAAGGCTTTAGTTCTTAATAGTAGTTCCAATATTAGTGGGATCAACTCTCTTGGTACTACAACGCTCGTACTCGGAGGAACGACTATGACTTCAACACAAGCAGGTTACTTAACATCATTAACAATTGGAACTGCAAGTGCTAGTAAGGCACTTATACTAGACGCTAGTTCTAATATCGCAGGTATCAACTCTCTTGGTACTACTACTCTTGTACTCGGAGGTACTACTATGACCTCTACACATCTTGGTTACCTAACTGGTATAACACCAGGAGTAGCAAGTGCAAACAAAGCTTTAGTAGTCAATGGGACATTAGACATCGCAGGGCTAAACTCTGTTTCGGCCACCTCATTGATAGGTACGATTACAACAGCATCGCAAACTGCAATTACTACAGTAGGTACCTTAACTAATATTGCTACTAGTGGGGCGCTCACAATAGGAACAACTGTTATCAATGAGGCTGATATCATGGTCATTCATGGTATCGTTGCTGGCACTGCAAGTGCTGGTAAAGCTTTGGTGCTCAATAGTAGTTTTAATATTTCTGGTATCAATGCTTTATCAGCAGCATCGATTACAGGCACACTCACAACTGCCAATCAATCTGCTATCACAACAGTTGGAACATTAACTAATATTGCTACTAGTGGTACTCTAACAATAGGATCCACTGTAATTACAGCAACTGAAATTGCGGTAATCGATGGTGTGGTAGCTGGTACGGCAGCCGTTAATAAGGCATTAGTGTTGGACGTAAATGCAGATATAGTTGGTATCCATTCAGTATCTACAACTAATCTTATTGCTACTTCTCTCACTGGAACACTTACAACTGCAAATCAATCTGCTATCACTACAGTTGGTACCTTGACTAATATTGCTACTAGTGGAACATTAACCATGGGTAGTACGGTTATTACTGAAGCTGAAATTGCAGTTATTGATGGCGTCACTGCTGGTACAGCTTTGGCTAATAAAGCTTTAATACTGAATAGTAGTTCCAATATTAGTGGTATCAATTCTCTTTCAGCCACATCGATAACAGGAACACTTACTACAGCCAATCAATCAGCCATTACAACAGTAGGTACTTTAACTAATATCGCTACAAGTGGTACTTTAACCATGGGTAGTACCATTATCAGCGCAACCGAACTTGCAGTTATAGATGGGGTAGTTGCGGGAACTGCTGCTGCGAGTAAGGCTTTAGTTCTGAATAGTAGTTCCAATATTTCTGGTATCAATTCATTATCATCAACTAAACTATCTATTGGAACACCATCCAACAGTAACTTACCCATAGAAGTAGGTTATACAACTTACCAATTTACAGGTGCATATGCTTATAGTGATAACATGAATGCTCATAGTACTGTAGACGCGGGTTTTGGTCCTTCTGCTAATTACTCATTGAGAGCAGATGGTAGGATCTTATGTACAGGAGAGATAGAGATTACATCAGATAGACGATTAAAGAAGAATATTCAGCCACTCCTAAAAGACATGTGCAGGCGTTTTGTATTTGAAACCAAGCCAGTTTCATTCAATTGGAAATCTGGAGATACGACCACCGACTATGGGTACGTTGCTCAGGATATACTGAAGGCTGGCTTTAAAGATCTTGTTAAGGTTGTCCCACATCCAGGCATCCTTGAGGATATCGAAGCTGATGGTTTCTTAAATCCCAGTGATAATAAATTTGTCTTTTCACCTGGCAAGGTTATCCCAATACTTGCTGTTAATCAGAAGCAAATATTTACTAAGCAAGATAACCAACAAGAAGAGATTGAGGCTCTCAAACAAAGAATCTCTCAATTGGAAATGATTATCCAATCGCTCTTACCTATATCAAAAAAATAAGTTATGGCATACTGGATGATCTCATACGCTTGAGACGTAGTTGTTTTATTTTTTTTTCGGCACGAGAAAGCTCTATATCAAGCACACTATCGTAGTATTTGCCCATTTGGATCACATTAGTAGCCTTGCCTGATGGTAACACTAAGAATGGACATATGATGGTTAGTGCTCCTTTACGGAAGATAGCTTCTAATCGACGATAGCATAGTAGATGCTCTCTTAGGTAGATTGAAATATTCTTCAAGTAATCTTCAATCGCATAATTATGTTCTGGTGAGATATTACGAAGCCTATAAAACGCATTTACATATTCAGTGTGTTTTCGTTTGATCTCAACTAATCCATTCATGATCTTCCTATCATATGTTGTCAATGTACATGCATATGGGATACCTAACATGATTATATCATTATATCATTATATTCTTACCTTGATATACAAACCAAAAAAAGATGCCAATAGTTAATTGACATGCCATGATGGCTACTTATATGAACCACTTGTAAGAGCAGAACACACATTGAATGATAAGAGTTTCGCCTTCATCCAAACTACGCATTTGGACACTACGTACGGTGCATTCTCTCTTACCACATTGACGACAACGATATAGCGTGGATACCTTTTGCGTTGCCTTTTGAGAGCGCCGAGCATCAATCGTTTCCAAGATTTTTGCATTACGTGATGGAGAAAGCTCTTCAGGAGTTAAGGATGAAATAGTTAACGGATCAATGTGGCCATCTAATAATGCAGTGATGAGATAATCATCTCCAACCTCAGAGTTAATATCTAGGTTCTTCGTGATTCTTACTATCTTAGTTCGATACAAATATTCAAACTTTTCAATAGCAAAATCCGGTATCATGAGTTCGTACTCAGCAGTCTTTACGGCATCGTTGTAGCAACTCTGTTCTATTGCCATAATCATATTAACATAATTATTGATATCTTCATCTATCAAGTGAGCTTCAATTAGAGATGCGATTAATAACAAATATGCGCGACGTAAGCGGTTATACTTGTCATCTTCATAAGTCTCAAGTGGCAACACAAAACTGGTTTGAAATGGCATTGGGGATTCGCAACTCATGGTGGTATATCTTTAATGGTCTCTGTCAATTTTGAAACATAAAAAACAATCAGTCATTAAGGATACCCGCATGAACAATGTAGTTACGCGTCTTCCTCAAGGCATGATACTTATAATCGCGATCAAAGAAGTCAACTTGTTTCTCATCCAACTCTTGCTTCAATCGTTCAAACTCTATCACGATATCTAATGATCGGGTCTTTGCTTTCAACTTATTGAGTTGCGCATTTAGATTAGAGATCATAGCTTCATATTGGGTTCTTTGCGCATTTAGATTAGAGATCATAGCTTCATATTGGGTTCTTTGAGATTCAATCTCATCCTTACTTTGACTTAACTCATCTTCCAACCTCTCTACGGTATTACGTAAATTATTGATAACTTCTTGGGATTCTATAACCGCCTTTGGGACTGATCTGATAGGTGCAACCTTCTTTGCCTTCATGGACTTATCTAACTCAGCTTCCAATAATGCGATCATAGAAGCTTGCTCAGATACCTTAATACCCATGTTGCGTTCAAGTGTCGATACAGCGCGTCTCAATTCTTCATTCTCAATGGTTAATTGTTTAGTATCAGCTATTGTTGCATTCATCACATCCTTGGCAATCTTTACCTTAGAACTCATCTCCTGTTTTACAGATACGACTTCATGGATGTGGCACCAATCCTTTTTTTTAGCTAATCGACATCGCTCACCGCTCGTAGTAATAGCCTTACACATTGCACTAATGATAGTAATTTATGGTATATAATAAGTAAAAAAAACTCAATTTTTTAAACAGCCATTGTTGCCTTTATAGGCCCGCATGACTGGTATCCATGTACCTCGATATCCTCCAATGAATAATCTTCCAAATTAGGTTTAGTTTGTTTGATTCGTACATATGGGAAAGGTAAAGGCTTTCTACTAATTTGGATTTGTGCTGCTTCAATATGATCTTCATATAGATGCATATCTGCGATGCTATGGATAATCTTGTATGGTTTCATGCCTACAGTTGCCGCGGTCATGGCTAATAAGAATCCCAAGCTACATAAGTTGAATGGTAAGCCCAAGAACGTATCACAGCTTCTTTGTGTCATCATCAATGAAAGGTATTGGACGCCATCATTCTCATGAACCATAAATTGATACAAGACGTGGCAGTTATGTGTCGCAATATTGTCAACAACAAATGATTCATCTTCTTGTACTTCAATGTTATATACTTCGCAAGTCTTGACCTTCCAAGCTATTCTTGTTATTGGAAGATATAAGAAGTTTTGATCAATGAATCCACCTTGAGACTCATCCAAATAGCGAATCGAAACTTGATTGGCGGTACGTAATACTTGAACCATCAACCCTATCTTGGCATAGATACGCTGTAAGGACAAACCGATAGAATAACTTTCTACTTGAAATTCAGCACGACTCAACCGTTGCGCGACACTTTCAAATCCTTTCACAAGATCTCTTAGATCAGTCTTTGGTAACCGCTGGACCCATTCAGGAATAATTAACTCACCGAACGAAATGAATTGACTAACTATGCTCCATCCAATATGAGTTTTAGAATAGTCTGGTGACCCAATGAGTGTACCTATATGCTCATAGTCTATTGGTTGAATCATTTGTAAAGAACCATCTACACAAATGGTTAGGTGTAATGGCTCCTGAATAGTTTCAATTGGAATACATAACATATGTGAACGTATCTTTAAGCTCTTAGCCGGTAACCATTCTGGATGCGTGTAAGTTCCCACAGTCATTACAAGAAATGGGTGTTCCTTCGATGACTTTATTGGATAGCTACCCCCAAGATGCCATACCGAATATACACGATCAGAGTAGTCTCTCACTTGTTGATTAGCTATGCTACGCCAACGACCCTTATGAGTATACACTAAATCGTTACCACAAATCTCTTCAATAGGGATATACCCGCGTTTGGTTAATACTTTACTACCAGCAAGCAGGCATGGAGGTAAACACATCTTATCCAAATCTTGAACATTCCAGCCACTAATGATGTGACGCCGACTATAAGGATCATTCTTCAATGATTCTACTACTCGTTTCACTTGATCAATACCTTCATTGCTATAAGCTTTCTTGCCAGGAATATATTCCGCTCCCCAATGTCGCCATTGAAACCCATAGATAGGACCAGTTTCTCCTTCTTCATAATGACCCAAACCTATCTTATCCAAGTATTCTTTTGAGGTATTACCTTTCCAAATATTCACATTCAATGCTTCCAGATCTTTCGAATCAGTACCTCCATTCAAGAACCACTTTAACTCTTGAAAGACTCCACGGATAAACATCTTCTTTGTTGTCAGTAATGGTAACCGATACATTGGTTCTCCGCTTTCAGGGTGAATAGATTCTTCCATATGATACTCAAACATCTTACCAAATAAAGAACGCGTATCGGTGCCTGTACGATTAGGCCTCTTGTATCCATTGACTATGATATCACTCATAGTATCGAGTAAACATTGTTCCTCTAAGTTGCAAGACATTGAATCTATATTTTCATATCATTAATTCAGCAATTATATCTTTCACAATCATAGTAGCCTTGTATGACTCAAGGTAGTCGCGCTATCAATGTAGCCTTGTATGACTCAAGGTAGTCATGCTATCAATGTATCCGTGTATGAGGCAAGGTAGTAGCACCATCAATGTATCCTTGTATGACTCAAGGTAGAAACACAATCATAGTGTCCTTGTATGAGTCAAGGTTAGGCTACCATCAATGTATCCTTGTATGAGTCAAGGTAGTAGCACCATCATAGTATCCTTGTATGAGTCAAGGTAGTAGCACCATCATAGTATCCTTGTATGCGGCAAGGTAGTAGCACCATCATAGTGTCCTTGTATGCGGCAAGGTGGTAGCACCATCAATGTATCCTTGTATGAGTCAAGGTAGTAGCACCATCAATGTATCCTTGTATGAGTCAAGGTAGTAGCACCATCAATGTATCCTTGTATGACTCAAGGTAGTAGCACCATCATAGTATCCTTGTATGACTCAAGGTTG
>JACCEC010377413.1_pt1 | contig 34710 bp, 32 predicted proteins | sample 7450121 | NCBI WGS metagenome assembly JACCEC01 (sample SAMN15323455, study PRJNA562643) | freshwater metagenome | isolation source: river surface water | place: USA:Blue River Watershed | collected 2017-08-18 | reverse complement strand
CCGTGCTCCAGCAGGTACTGCCGCTTGCTCAGCGCCTTGCCGTTGATGCGGATCGCGACCAGCTCGAGTTCTTCGCCGCACAGCACCAGCTCGCGCTGCGTGCTGTCGGGGTTGCGGCGCAGCGTGCTGCGCGCGGCGACCCGGGTCGCCGCGGGATCAAGGTCGAAACCGAGATCGAGGCTGTCGACCAGGTAGGACGGCGGCGCATAGTCAAGGCGATGGATGGCGGAGGCGGAATCGGTACGCATGGGGACTTGTGACAAAGTGTGAGTGCGTGAAGCCGGCATTCTATCAAGCCGCGACGACGCGGTAAGATCACGCGGTGTTCTGTTTCACTCGTGGAATGTGTATGCGAATCTTCAGGAAACTCCTTCTGCTCTGCGTTGCCGCGCTGCCCTTTGCGCTGGCCGGCTGCGCATCGACGATACGCTCGGAAGTCACGGCTTTCCACCAATGGCCGGCCGACGCGGGCGGGCGCAGCTTCGCGTTCTCGCACAACGCAGGCGACGCGCAGGACCTGGAGCGGCAGAACCATGAAAACCTGGTCCGGCTGCAGCTGCTCAAGATTGGCCTGCGCGATCCGGCGCCCGGCGAAACGGCCCAGCTGAAGGTGCGCGTTGACTACAGCATCAACGCACGTGACGTCCGCGTGATCGAGACCGTGCTGGTCGATCCGTGGTTCGGGTCGCCGTGGTACGGCCCCGGGTATTACAACCCGTACTGGGGCTGGCCCGGCTACGGGCATCCGTTCTACGGACCGAGGTGGCCGGCGATGCCGGTCGCCCGGCAGCAGGAACGGCGTTTCACCGCACTCGACCGACAGCTGAAAGTGAAGATCGTCGACGCCGCCAGCCAGAAGGCCTGGTATGACGTCACCGTGCGCAGCACAGGGGAAAAAGGCAGCCTGGTGGAGGTGATGCCCTATCTGGTCGATGCCGCCTTCCGGGATTTCCCGGGACCGAACGGCACGCCGCGCGTGATCGAAACAAAGGTCCCGCGCTGAGGTCCGGCGCGAGGAAATCAAAACGGCGGATGGCGGCACGGGCCGGCATCCGCCGCAGTCTTCAGGTCACGACCTCGACCGAGATCCAGACGATCACCCCGATCAGCACCACCGAGACGGCCAGCGCGACCAGCAGCTTGCCGAATTTGGGCCCTTCGTCCGAACCATACGGCTGTTCGTCCGGGTGCTGCATCGGGTTGTCGTCGTGCGGATCCGTCATCGTCTGCTCCGAAGCGAAGGTTACGGCAGCAGGATGGTCGAGCCGGTGGTCTTGCGCGACTCGAGATCGATGTGCGCCTGCTGCACATCCTTCAGCTTGTAGCGCTGGTTGATGTCGATCTTGATCTTGCCGCTGGCGACCATGTCGAACAATTCGTTGGCCGTTGCCTCGAGGTCGGCGCGGGTTGCTGTGTAATGGAACAGCACCGGACGGGTGATGAACAACGAGCCACGCGAGGCCAGTTCCTGCAGGCCGAACGCCGGCACCGGACCCGACGCCGAGCCATAGCTGACCATCGTGCCCAGCGGCGACAGGCAATCGAGCGACTTGATGAAGGTGTCCGCGCCGATCGAGTCATACACCACCGGCACGCCCTTGCCGCCGGTGATTTCCTTCACGCGCGCGACCACGTCTTCCTTCGTGTAATTGATCGTGTGCGTGCAGCCGTGCGCCTTGGCGAGCGCCGCCTTTTCGTCGGAGCCGACCGTGCCGATCATGGTCACGCCGAGCGCCTTGGCCCACTGACAGGCGATCAGGCCGACGCCGCCGGCCGCCGCGTGGAACAGGATGGTCTCGCCGCCCTTCAGCGGGAAGGTGCGACGGAACAGGTACTGCACCGTCATCCCTTGCAGCATCATCGCGGCCGCGGTCTCGAAGTCGATCGCGTCCGGCAGCTTCACCAGCTCGGCCGCGCTCATCACGCGCGCTTCCGCATAGGCGCCCGGCGGGCGGCATGCATAGGCAACGCGATCGCCAACCTTCACTTCGGTCACGCCCGGGCCGATCGCCTCGACCACGCCGGCGCCTTCCATGCCGATGCCGGCAGGCAGCGGCTGCGGATACAGGCCGGTGCGGAAATAGACGTCGATGTAGTTCAGGCCGATCGCATGGTGACGTACGCGTGCTTCGCCCGCGCCGGGTTCGCCGACCTCGACGTCCACGTATTCCATGACTTCCGGACCGCCGTTCTTGAAGCAACGGATTGCTTTTGTCATTCTGACCCCCGCCTTGTTGTTCTGTAAAAGCTTCGAATGATAACGCCAATCCGGCGCCGCTTCAGTATGCGCCGCCGGGGCCGGCCTTCGGTTTCGTCAAAGGGAAGACGCGGGCAGCGCCCGGGCGCGCTCAGTCGTTGCCGAACAGGTCGCGGCTGAATACCTTCGCGCGCACGTCTTCGAGTTCTTCGGTGATGCGGTTGGCGACGATCACGTCCGCCTCACGCTTGAACGCGTCAAGGTCGTTCACCACGCGCGAGCGGAAGAACTCGGTTTCATTTATCGTCGGTTCGTAGACGATCACTTCCACGCCCTTGGCCTTGATGCGCTTCATCACGCCCTGTGCGCTGGACGAGCGGAAATTGTCGGAGCCGGCCTTCATTGTCAGCCGGTACATGCCGACCACCTTCGGTTCACGCTGCAGGATGCTGGTCGCGATGAAGTCCTTGCGCGTGCTGTTCGACTCGACGATTGCATGGATCAGGTTCTGCGGCACGTCCTTGTAGTTGGCCAGCAGCTGCTTGGTGTCCTTCGGCAGGCAGTAACCGCCGTAACCGAACGACGGATTGTTGTAGTAGTTGCCGATGCGCGGATCGAGGCTGACGCCCTCGACGATCGGGCGCGTGTCCAGCCCGTGCGTCGCCGCATAGGTGTCGAGCTCATTGAAGAAGGCCACGCGCATCGCGAGGAAGGTGTTGGCGAACAGCTTGATCGCCTCGGCCTCGGTGGGGCCGGTGAACAGCACCGGCACGTCCGGCTTCAGCGACGCCTCGACCAGCAGCTGCGCAAAGCGCTTTGCTTCCGGGCGCTCCGAACCGATCACGATACGCGACGGATACAGGTTGTCATACAGCGCGCGGCCTTCGCGCAGGAATTCCGGCGAGAAGATCAGGTTATCGAAGCCATGCTGCTCGCGTGCGCGCTGCGTGAAGCCGACCGGAATGGTCGACTTGATCACCGCCAGCGCGTCCGGATTGATTTCCTTCACGTCGCGGATCACCGCATCGACCGACGCGGTATTGAAGTAATTCGTCTGCGGGTCGTAATCGGTCGGCGTGGCGATGATCACGAAGCTGGCGTCGCGGATCGCTTCATGGCGATCGGTGGTGGCGCGGAAATTCATCTGCCCGGATTGCAGCTGTCGCTCGATGTCGGCATCGACGATGGGCGAAATGCCGCGGTTGAGCTTCGCGACCTTCTCTTCGCTGATGTCCAGCGCGACCACCTCGTTGCGCTGCGCGAGCAGCATCGCCAGCGACAGTCCGACGTATCCGCAACCTGCAATTGCAATCTTCAAAATATTTCCTCTCGCCGGGCGCGCCGCCGGTGCCTGCCCGAATGAATTGACCGCCGGGATTATATCTGCCGCACCGCAATAAACCGAGGCCGTGCGCATTCCCCGCCACGAATTTGCGCGGGGGGCGGTATGGTAAAATCCGCCCCCTGTTTTCGCGCCTGTCACACGCAGCCTTTCTCTTCCCTCCGCTTGAACCTCAAGCCGAAACGCTGCCGAAAAGCAGCCGAAAAGCGCGGCACGAGGCCGGCAAAACCAACCCAGAAAGAACGACGAACATGGCAGGACACAGCAAATGGGCCAACATCAAGCACAAGAAGGCCGCCACTGACGCGAAGCGGGGCAAGATCTGGACCCGCCTGATCAAGGAAATCACGGTCGCGGCCCGGCTCGGCGGCGGCGATCTCAACGCCAACCCGCGCCTGCGCCTGGCGGTGGAAAAGGCGGCCGACGCCAACATGCCGAAAGATAACGTCAGCCGCGCGATCCAGCGCGGCACCGGCGGCCTCGAAGGCGCGAACTATGAAGAAATCCGCTACGAGGGCTATGGCCTGAACGGCGCCGCGATTATCGTTGATTGCATGACTGACAACCGCGTGCGCACCGTCGCGGAAGTCCGCCATGCATTCAGCAAGTTCGGCGGCAACATGGGTACCGAGGGCTCGGTTGCCTTCCTGTTCAAGCACTGCGGGCAGATGCTGTTCGCGCCGGGCACGGACGAGGACACGCTGATGGAGGCCGCGCTCGAAGCCGGCGCCGACGACGTGATCGCCGACGACGAAGGCGGCTTCGAGGTGCTGACCGATCCGTACGAGCTGTCGCGCATCCGCGAGGCGCTCGAGAAGGCCGGCTTCAAGCCCGAGGTTGCCGAGGTGACGATGAAGCCGTCGACCTCGACCGAGTTCGACGGCGACGATGCGCTGAAGATGCAAAAGCTGCTCGACGCGCTGGAAAACCTCGACGACGTGCAAGAGGTCTACACCAACGCCGTCATCAACGACTGACCTGCCGCGCGCCCCGGCGTGCGGGCGCACCAACTTAAATTTGAATTCCCAGATGAAGATTCTCGTCGTAGGCTCCGGTGGCCGTGAACATGCGCTGGCATGGAAACTCGCGCAATCCAAGCGCATTCAGACCGTGATGGCCGCGCCCGGCAATGGCGGCACCGCACTCGACCCGCACATCCGCAACGTGCCCGTCAGCGACCCGGACCAGCTGGCCGACTTGGCCGTGAGCGAAGGCATCGGCCTGACCGTGGTCGGCCCCGAGGCGCCGCTGGCGGCCGGCATCGTCGACAAGTTCCGCGAGCGCGGCCTGAAGATCTTCGGCCCGACGCAAAAGGCCGCGCAGCTGGAGAGCTCGAAGGACTTCGCGAAGGCGTTCATGGAGCGCCACGGCATCCCGACCGCGAAGTACCAGACCTTCTCCGACGCTGCCGCCGCGCACCGCTACATCGACGAACAGGGCGCGCCGATCGTCATCAAGGCCGACGGCCTCGCCGCCGGCAAGGGCGTGGTGGTCGCAATGACGCTGGACGAGGCGCATGGCGCGATCGACATGATGTTGTCGGACAACCGCTTCGGCGATGCCGGCGCGCGCGTCGTGATCGAGGAATTCCTCGACGGCGAGGAAGCGAGCTTCATCGTGATGGTCGATGGCAAGAACATCCTGCCGCTGGCCACCAGCCAGGACCACAAGCGCCTGCTCGACAATGACCAGGGCCCGAACACCGGCGGCATGGGGGCGTATTCCCCGGCGCCGATCGTCACGCCGCAGCTGCATGCGCGCGTGATGCGCGAGATCATCCAGCCGACCGTGCAAGGCATGGCCAAGGACGGCATTCCGTACACCGGCTTCCTGTATGCGGGCCTGATGATCGACGCACAGGGCAATCCGAAGACGCTGGAATTCAACTGCCGCATGGGCGACCCGGAAACGCAGCCGATCATGGCGCGCCTGAAGACCGATCTCGTGACCGTGATGGAGCACGCAGTCAACGGCACGCTGGACCAGATCGAGCTCGACTGGGACCGCCGCACTGCGCTCGGCGTGGTGATGGCCGCCGGCGGTTATCCGGATGCACCGACGAAAGGCGACGTCATCACCGGCATCCCGGCCGAAACCGCCGACAGCGTGACCTTCCATGCCGGCACCACGCTGGAGAATGGCGAGCTGAAGACCTCGGGCGGCCGCGTGCTGTGCGTGGTCGGCCTCGGCGACAGCGTGCGCATCGCGCAGAAGCATGCGTATGACGCGCTGGACCCGATCCGCTTCGACGGCATGCAGTTCCGCCGCGACATCGGCTGGCGCGCGCTGAAGCGCCCCGGCTGAGCACCTTACCGACCCGATCAGGAACAACAATGACTACGCCCGATCCGAACGCCGTCAAGGCCTGGCTGCTGTCGCTGCAGGAACGCATCGTCGCCGCCGTCGAGGAAGTCGACGGCAAGCCTTTCCTCCGCGATGCATGGGAACGCCCCGAAGGCGGCGGCGGCATCTCGCGCCTGATCGAGGAAGGCAATGTACTCGAGCGCGGCGGCGTCGGCTTCTCGCATGTGAAAGGCAGCAAGCTGCCGCCGTCGGCGATGGCAAACCGCCCCGAACTGGCCGGACGGCCGTGGGAAGCGATGGGCGTGTCGCTGGTCTTCCATCCGCGCAATCCGTACGCGCCGACCGTGCACATGAACGTGCGCTTTTTCACCACCACCGGCGAAGGCAAGGAGCCGGTCTGGTGGTTCGGCGGCGGCATGGACCTGACGCCCTACTACGGCTATGCCGAAGACGCGCAGCATTTCCACCAGACCTGCCATGACGCGCTCGCGCCGTTCGGCGACGACCTGCATCCGCGCTTCAAGCAGTGGTGCGATGACTACTTCTTCCTGAAGCATCGCAACGAGGCGCGCGGCGTCGGCGGCGTTTTCTTTGACGACTTCAATGCGCCGGGCTTCGATCAAAGCTTTGCCATGACGCAGAGCGTCGGCGACAGCTTCCTGAACGCCTACCTGCCGATCCTGAAGCGCCGCAAGGACACGCCGTACGGCGAGCGCGAACGCGATTTCCAGGCGTACCGGCGCGGACGCTATGTCGAATTCAACCTCGTGTTCGACCGCGGCACGCTGTTCGGACTGCAGTCCGGCGGGCGCACCGAGTCGATCCTGATGTCGATGCCGCCCGTGGTCAAGTGGCGCTACGACTGGAAGCCCGAGGCCGGCAGTCCCGAGAGCAAGCTGTACACCGATTTCCTGCCGCATCGCGACTGGCTGGCCGCGTGAGCGAAGCCTGCGTCCTGCTGCTGGGCGGAAGCTTCGATCCGGTCCATGCAGGACATGTCGCACTGGCGCGCTATTTCAGCGCGCTGCTGCACCCGGACGAACTGCGGCTGCTGCCGGCCGGACAGCCCTGGCAAAAGCCCGGCCTGCGCACGCCGGCGTCGCACCGGATCGCGATGCTGCATGAAGCCTTTGCGGACTGGGCAACGCCGGTCGTCATCGACGAGCAGGAAGTGCGGCGCGAGGGCCCGAGTTATGCAATTGACACGCTGCGCGCGCTGCGCGCCGAGCTCGGCGACGACGTATCGATCGCGATGGCGCTGGGCGCCGACCAGTTGCTGAACCTGCACACCTGGCGCGACTGGCCGCAATTGTTCGCCCTCGCTCACCTGTGCTTTGCGACCCGCCCCGGCTTCGCGCTGCAGGGACAGGCACTGGACCCGGCGGTGGCGGAGCAGCTCGCCCGCCGGCTCGCGAGCCCGGCGCAGCTCAAGGCAAGCGCGCACGGGCTGGCATTCATTGCAACCAACTTGGCGGTCGACGTCGCGTCGACCTCTGTACGGCAGGCGCTGGCCGACGGCGACGCCGGGCGCGCAGCCAAGTGGCTGCCCGGCGCGGTGCTAGACTATATTCAACGACATCATCTTTACCAGTATCCCTAATTCCCCAATGGACATCAAAAAACTGCAGGCGCTCGTCGTCGACGCGCTGGAAGACGTGAAGGCGCAAGACATCCACGTCTATGACACGACCCATCTGACGAGCATGTTCGACCGGATCGCGATCGCGTCCGGCACCTCGAACCGCCAGACCAAGGCCCTGGCTGCATCGGTGCGCGACAAGGTCAAGGAAGCCGGCGGCGAGATCGTCAACATGGAAGGCGAAGGCACCGGTGAATGGGTGCTGGTCGACCTCGGCGACATGGTCGTGCACATCATGCAGCCGGCGATCCGCGCCTATTACCGCCTCGAGGAAATCTGGGGCGACAAGGAAGTCAGCCTGGCCGTGGCCAAGCGCGGCGCCACCGCCCGCAAGACCGCCGCCAAAGCTGACGGCGAAGCCAGGGCACCGGCAAAAAAGGCGCCTGCAAAGAAGGCCGCCGCCAAGACCACGGCAAAGACCGCAGCGAAAAAGGCGCCGGCAAAGAAATCGGCCGCATCCGAACCGGCAGTAAAGGCGCCGGCAAGGAAAGCCCCGGCGAAAAAGGCCGCGGCCGGGACGACCACGGCGCGCAAGACCGCCGCCAGGACGCCTGCAAAGGCAGCCGCAAAGAAGGCTGCGCCGCGCCGCAAGGCCAGCGAAGACTGACGCCGCACCGGCGATGCAACTGATCGTTGCAGCCGTCGGGCACAAGATGCCCGACTGGATAGAGACGGGCTTTCACGAGTACGCGAAGCGAATGCCGGCCGAATGCCGGCTGGTGCTGAAAGAGATCAAGCCGGTCGAACGTTCGTCCGGCCGCAGCGCGGAAACCGTGATGGCACAGGAACGCACCCGCATCGAGGCCGTGCTGCCCAAGGGCGGCCGGCTGGTGGCGCTGGATGAGCGCGGGCTCGATGTGACCACCATGCAGTTGTCGCAACATTTGACTCAATGGCAACAGCAAGGCGGGGATGTTACATTCGTCATCGGCGGCGCCGACGGACTGGATCCGGCCCTGAAAAAACAGGCCGACATGCTGCTGCGCATCTCGAGCATGACGCTGCCGCACGGGCTGGTCCGCGTTATGCTCGCGGAGCAGTTATACCGGGCCTGGTCGATCACGCGTAATCACCCCTACCACCGTGCCTGACCACGAATTTTAGGAGTTGGGCGCATGATGCACGCGGACCAGAAAATCTACCTTGCCTCGAAAAGCCCGCGCCGCCGCGAACTGCTGCGGCAGGTCGGCGTCGAGTTTGAAATCCTGATGTTGCGCGAGACGCCCGGCCGCGAAGGCGCGGTGTCGGAAGACCCGCTGCCCGGCGAAGCGCCGGACATCTATGTGAAGCGCATCGCGCACGAGAAGGCTCAGGCCGGCTGGGCCGCGGTCGGATTCCGCCGGCTGCCGCTGCGGCCGGTGCTGGCCGCCGACACCACGGTCACGATCGACGGCCTGATTCTCGGCAAGCCGGCCGGCATCGACGATGCGCTGCAGATGCTGCGCCAGCTGAACGGCCGCACGCACGAAGTGCTGACGGCCGTTGCGGTGATCGTGAACGGCGAAATCAATGAAGCTTTGAGCCGTTCCCAGGTCACGTTCGCGTCCGTCGGCGACGACGCGCTGCGCAAGTACTGCGAATCCAGCGAGCCGCTGGACAAGGCCGGCAGCTACGGCGTGCAAGGGCACGCCGCCCAATTCATTTCCCATATCAGCGGCAGCTACTCCGGCATCATGGGGCTGCCCTTGTTCGAAACCGCCCGGCTGCTGAACCTGGCCGGCATCAGGACCCTATGACAGAAGACCTGCTCGTCAACATCACACCGCAAGAGACGCGCGTCGCGCTGCTCCAGCAGGGCGCCGTGCAGGAACTGCACGTCGAGCGCACCGCATCGCGCGGGCGCACCGGCAACATCTATCTCGGCCGCGTCGCCCGCGTGCTGCCCGGCATGCAGTCGGCCTTCATCGACATCGGTCTCGAACGCGCCGCCTTCCTGCACGTGGCCGACATCTGGGAAGCGAAGGCGGCCGCCGGCAACGGCGCCACGCCGCTGCCGATCGAGAAGCTGCTGTTCGACGGGCAGGCGGTGCTGGTGCAGGTGATCAAGGACCCGATCGGCACCAAGGGCGCGCGCCTGTCGACGCAGATCTCGATCGCCGGCCGCATGCTGGTCTACCTGCCGCAGGATCCGCACATCGGCATCTCGCAACGGATCGAAAACGAGGCCGAACGCGAACAGCTGCGCTCACGACTGCAACGGCTGCTGCCGGCCGACGAAAAAGGCGGCTTCATCATTCGCACGATGGCCGAGGACGCCGCCGAGACCGACCTGATGATGGACCTCGACTACCTGCGCAAGACCTGGATGCACATCGTGCAGCAGTCAAAGCTGCTGCCTCCGCCGGCGCTGCTGTACCAGGACCTGTCGCTGGCACAGCGCGTGCTGCGCGACTTCGTCGGCGAGGACACCACGTCGATACAGATCGACTCGCGCGAGAACTTCCAGAAGCTCAGCGAATTCGGCACCACCTACACGCCCTCGGTGCTGCCCAAGCTTGCGCACTACACCGGCGAACGCCCGCTGTTCGACCTGTATGGCGTCGAGGAAGAGATCGAGAAGGCGCTCGGCCGGCGGGTCGACCTGAAATCCGGCGGCTACCTGATCATCGAGCAGACCGAGGCGATGACGACGATCGACGTCAATACCGGCAGCTATGTCACCGGCCGCAATTTCGACGACACGATCTTCAAGACCAACCTCGAGGCCGCGCATGCGATCGCGCGGCAGCTGCGGCTGCGCAACCTCGGCGGCATCATCATCCTCGACTTCATCGACATGGAGAACGTCGAGCACCGGCACGCCGTGCTGGCCGAGCTGCACAAGGCGCTCGCGCGCGACCGCACCAAGGTGACGGTGTCGGAGTTCTCCGCGCTCGGCCTGGTCGAGATGACGCGCAAGCGCACCCGCGAATCGCTCGCGCATGTGCTGTGCGAGCCCTGCCCCGCGTGCCACGGCAAGGGCCAGGTGAAGACCGCACGCACGATCGCGTACGAGATCCTGCGCGAGCTGCTGCGCGAGGCCAAGCAATTCAATCCGCGCGAATTCCGCATCCTCGCGTCGCAGCTGGTGATCGACATGTTCCTTGAGGAAGAGTCGCAACACCTGGCCATGCTGGGCGACTTCATCGGCAAGCCGATCTCGCTGCAGGTGGAGAGCACTTTCCATCAGGAGCAGTACGACATCATCCTGATGTGATGAACGAGAACAAAGACACTGGATTCCGGCCTGCGCCGGGGTGATTAGACAGAGGATCGACCGCCCCACGCTCTGGCTTGCAAGCCAGAGCGCTTCGGCAGGCGCGATGCATGCATCGCGAAACCCCTGCCTCACCCCGGTGCAGGCCCGGCTCCGGCGACTTCCAGAAAAAATTCCATGAACCCCGAAGTCATCATCACCAACATCAAGAAGCGCTACTCCGGCGTGTCGGGCACGATCAATGCGCTGCTGCCGGTACAGGCGCGTTCGCTGAAAGTCGGCTTCGTCGGCACCGACCTGCCCGGCGCCGGACTGGCCGAGCGGGACAACCCCGGCAACTTCCGGCGGCTGACGCTGTGGCAGGCGATCTGCCTGTCGCGCAAGCGGCTGCCGGACGGGCGTCCGCGCATCTGGCACGTCAGGCGCGACCCGGAGATGATGCTGGCGATCTTCCTGCGCGACGTGCTGCGCTTTCCGATCCGGCTGGTGTTCACGTCGGCCGCGAAGCACCGGCATTCGTGGTTTCCGCGCTGGCTGATCGGCAAGATGGACGGCGTGATCTCGACCACGCCGGAAGCGGCCAGCTATGTGCCGAACACGACCCGGGTGGTGCCGCACGGGATCGCGCTGGAGCGCTTCTCGCCGCCGGCCGACAAGCTGTCGGCATGGCAGAAATCCGGCCTGCCCGGCAAGTACGGCATCGGCACCTTCGGCCGCATCCGCGACGACAAGGGCTCGGACATCTTCGTCGACGCGATGATCCGCGTGCTGCCCGATTTCCCGGAATGGACCGCCGTGCTGGCCGGACTCTGCACGCCGCAGCACCAGGCGTTCGAGGATGCGCTGAAGCAGAAGATCGCCGCGGCCGGTCTGGCCGAACGCATCGTCTTCCTCGGCGTGCTCGGTCCGGACGAAGTCGCCGACTGCTACCGCAACGTGCTGGTCACCGTCGCCTGCCCGCGCTACGAGCCGTTCGGCCTGACGCCGCTGGAAGGCATGGCCTGCGGCTGCGCGGTGATTGCCAGCGACACCGGCGCATTCCGCACCATCGTCGACGAAGGCCAGACCGGCTATGTGATTCCGACCGACAGCGTCGATGCGCTGGCCGATGCGCTGCGCAAGATGCTGGCCGATCCGGCGCAGGCGGCGGAGATGGGCGTGCGCGGTCGCGAGCGCGCCGTGAACAGCTTCTCCGTCGAACGCGAGGCCGACGGCATACACAGCGTCTACCACCAGGTGCTTGGCAAGGCCTGACGACAGCCCGGCCATTTCATTCATCAGTTTCCGCAGCACGAGGAACAACGAACATGAACACGAGCCCTCTTCGCCCGGTGATCCTTTGCGGCGGCGCCGGAACGCGGCTGTGGCCGCTGAGCCGCGAGACGCTGCCGAAGCAGTTTGCACCGCTCATCCACGGCAAGAGCCTGCTGCAGGCGACGCTCGAGCGGGTGGCGGATTTCGCGCCGGTGCTGTGCATCGCGAACGAAGAGCACCGCTTCTTCGTGCAGGAAGCGCTGGCGCTGGCCGGGGTCGACGGCGAACAGCTGCTGGAGCCGGCCGGGCGCAATACCGCCGCCGCAATGGCCTGCGCAGCGATGACGGCCGAGCCGGACGACTTGCTGCTGTTCCTGCCGGCCGACCATTACATTCCCGATGCCGCCGCCTTCCGTGACTGCGTGCTGGCCGGCGTGCCGGCAGCGCGCGACGGCCACATCGTGACCTTCGGCGTCGCACCGGGCTTTCCGAGCACCGCTTATGGCTACCTGCAGCGCGGCGCGGCACTGGGCAACGGCGCTGCCGCCGTTACCCGTTTCGTCGAGAAGCCCGACGTGCCGACGGCACAGCAGCTGCTGCTGTCCGGCGACTACCTGTGGAACGCCGGCATTTTCCTCAGCAGTGCAGCCACGCTGAGGGCGGCGCTCGAAGTCCATGCACCGGACATCCTCGCCAGCTGCAAACAGGCAATGGCCGGCGCGGCGCGCGATGGCCGCTTCGTCCGGCCCGAGCGCAGCGCCTTCCTCGGCTGCCGCAGCGTGTCGATCGACTATGCGGTGATGGAGCATTTCGCCCGGGTCGCCGTCGTGCCCTTCGCCGGCCAGTGGAGCGACGTCGGCAGCTGGAACGCGGTCGCGGAACTCACGCCGGCCGACGCCGACGGCAATCGCGTCGAGGGCGAAGCGGTGTTGCTGAACGCCCGGCGCACCTATGTGAATGCGCCGGCGCGCCCGGTCGTGGCAATCGGCACCGATGACCTGCTGATCGTCGATACCGCCGATGCGCTGCTGGTCGTGCATCGCGACCATGCGGAGAGCGTCAAGCAGGCGGTCGAACAACTGAAGCAGCGCAAGCTGCCGCAGGCCACCACGCACCGGCGGGTCGCGCGGCCCTGGGGCTGGTATGACTGCATGGATGCCGGCGAGCGCTTCCAGGTCAAGCGCATCGGCGTCAATCCGGGCGCGTCGCTGAGCCTGCAGATGCACCATCATCGCGCCGAGCACTGGATCGTCGTGCGCGGCACCGCCGAGGTGACCAATGGCGACCAGGTCTATCTCGTCACCGAGAACCAGTCGACCTACATTCCGCTGGGCGTGAAGCACCGGCTGAAAAATCCGGGCAAGACGCTGCTCGAAATGATCGAAGTCCAGTCGGGCAGTTATCTCGGCGAGGACGATATCGTCCGCTTCGAGGACAGCTACGGACGCCTGCCAGCCGCCGCTGCCAATCCGCCCGCCTGAGCGGCGTCCTTTCCGGGGAGCGGGCCGTGCCCGCTCCCTGGCGCTTGCCAGCGGTTTCATTCGATCAGAGATCAATGCATCAATAAAGGCTGGCTTCCGTCATCAATGACGCCTGCATGACGCATCCTGGCATGACGATTTTGGATATCAGTATCGTCTGCCCTCCCCCTTCATCAGACTCGCGGCCCATTGCCTTTGCTGCCCCGGGTTGCGATGAAACGAGTCCTGCTCTATCTGCTGTATTGCCTGCGCAATGTCCTTGCGCGTTCCGCCATCGTCGATCCGGACGGGGCGGCCGTGGTCACGCTGACGTCGCACGCCGACCGGATCGGGCGCGCTTTCGCCGCCATCGAGAGCATAAGCCGCGGCCGCTGCCTCCCGCGGCGCATCCTGCTCTACCTTGGCCGCCAGCATGAAGGCGAGCCCCTGCCGCACGGCTTGCTGCGGCTTCGGCAGCGCGGGCTGGAGATTGTCTATGTCGATGACGTCGGGCCGCACACGAAATATTATCCGTGGCTGCTGGCGAACGATTGCTTCGACCATCCGCTGGCCACCGCCGACGACGACAAGCTCTATCCGCGCAACTGGCTGGCGGGCCTGCTCGACGCGTACCGCGCCCGGCCGGACCTGATCCACTGCTGGCGCGCGCGCGAGATCCGCACCGGAGCGGACGGCCTGCGCCCGTACCGCGAATGGCCGCTGTGCGCGACCACGCACGCGGCGTTCCGTCATCTGGCCACCGGCGTCGGCGGCGTGATCTATCCGCCCGCTTTCCTGCGTGCGCTGCGATCGGCCGGCGACCGCTTTCGGGACTGCTGCCCGAAGGCTGACGACCTGTGGCTGCATGTGACGGCGCTTCGGGAAGGCTTCCGGGTACGGCAGGTCGAAGGGCAGGCATGCGAGTTCACCGGCATTCCGTACTCCAGCGGCTCCGCGCTGCAACGGATGAACATGGATGGCGGCCAGAATGACACGCAGGCCGCGCGCACCTACACCGACAGCGACCTTGCGCGGCTGATGCAGGAGGCGGTCGACGCATGAAAGGTAACCGACCGCCCTTCTACTACGACCTGAGCGAAATCCTGTACGCGGCCGCCGGACGGCGCAAGATCTACGGCGTGCTGCGGGTCATCGCCGAGCTTGGCGTCGAACTGCAGCGTTTCGATCGCGGCGTGCGCTTCGTGGTCTATTCCCCGGGACATCGCTGCTTCTTCGAGGTCGGCGCGGATTTCCGCCATCTGTATGACGGCGAGTGCGTCGACATCGGCATACCGGCCGGCGCAGCGCCACGGCTGTTGCGCAGCGTATTCCACCGGCACCTGCTGCCCAGGCGGCTGGCGCACGGCGTGGCAGCGCCGGTGGTCCGCGCGATCAATCGTTCGCGCTGGCGCGGTGCTGGCGCGAACGCCGCGCGCGTCGACCTCACGGGAGCGACGCTGTTCTCAGCGGCGCGGCCAAAGTTCATCGTCGAATACCTGCACGCGCTGCAGGCCTCCGGTACGCAGCTGGTCGCGATGCTGCACGACCTGATCCCGATGCATGAAGATCCGCAGTCGTCCCGGTATGTGAACTTCAGCGGCGACACGGCCGCCGTGCTGCGCGCTTCCGCGGGCGTGCTGGCCAATTCCGAATTCACCCGCAGCGAAGTCCTGCGCTTTGCCGGGCGCGGCCGCCTGCCGTTGCCGAATTCGATTGCCGCAGTACCGCTGTCGCACGAGTTCCGGCTTCCGGCCGGCGAAACGGTGCATGCCTTGCCCGACGGCCCCTACCTGCTGTGCGTCGGCGCGGCGCTCGGGCGCAAGAATCTCGAGGTCGTGTTCGATGCGCTGGCCTTGCTGACCCGAACCGGCAGCGGCGCGCCCTGCTCGCTGGTGCTGGCGGGCGCGCCGGACGCGAAAGTGCGCGCATTTCTGTCGCAGCCGGAGATGCGCGAGGTCGTGCCGCGGGTACGCTTTGTCGACAATCCCGGCCACGCCCAACTGGCCGGCCTGTACCGGCATGCGTGTGCGGCCGTGGTGCCGAGCCGGATGGAAGGTTGGGGGCTGCCGGCGGGCGAGGCGCTGTGGCTGGGCACGCCGGTGGTTTGCGCGGACACTCCCGCGCTGCACGAGTCCGGCGCCGGCCTCGCGCTGCTGTTCTCGCCGGATTCCGCCACGGAACTGGCCGCGCTGCTGGAACGGCTTGCGGGCGATCCGGCGTTCCGCGCCGCGCAGCAGGCGAGGATACGTGCGGAACGCGACAGGCTGCGCAGCTGGTCGCTGGTTGCGGCCCAGCTGTTCGATGCGGTGCTGGCTTGCACGAAGCCGGCGGCCGCGGCGACGTTTGCCGCCTGAGCGCGCAATGATTCCCGAGGCCGCGGATCGCTATGCCGAATGGAAGTCCTGGCGGCCGGCCGACTTCGGCATGCCATCGGCTGCATCATCGGCGTATTTCACCCGGCTGTTCCGCCGGTTCGCAAGGCCAGCGCGGCGGCGGCTGGGCATACTCGAGATCGGTTTCGGAAACGGGCAATTCCTCGGCTGGTGCCGGCAGCAGGGCCATGCGGTCACCGGCATCGAGACCAATCCCGCGCTGCTGGTGCGCGCTGCGCAGGCGGGCTTCGAATGCCACGCGTCGCTCGGCGCGCTCGGTGGGCGTCGGTTCGACCTGATTGTCCTGTTCGACGTGCTGGAGCACTTGCCGGAGAGCGGACTGGCGGACTTCCTGCGCGAACTGTCCGCGCATCTCGTGGATCAGGGGCGGATCATGGTGCGAACACCCAATGGCGGCAGCCCGTTCGGACTGAATCACCAGCATGGCGACCCGACCCATGCCGCGATCCTGACGCCCAATAAATTTCGCTACCTCGCCGGCCATGCCGGGCTGGCGCTGCATTACTGCGGCAGCGATCCCTATCCGCTGTACGCGGGCTCATGGCAGCGGCTGCCGGGACGGGCGCTGCGCAAGCTGTTGCGCCGGTTGGCCGAGGCCTTCGTGCGCTTTGCGTTCGCGCCGCAACCCGGCGGCGTGCTCTGCGCGAACCTGCTCGCGGTGCTGGAGCCGGCCCGCCCTTGCGCGACAGGCGACGACCAACTCAATAGCCGAGTTCGGCCATCAGACCCGCACAGCGCGTGCGAACCTCGCTGATTTCGCTTTCGTCCAGCACCTCGGCATAGGTATTCACCCTGGCCTTGATGCTGTACTTCACCTGCTGCTGGCGCAGGCGCATGTTCGGATGCTTGGCGAACGCCTGTGCGTCATACGCGGTGGCGCCGCCTTCGGCGACGGCTTCATGCACCGGAATCTGCAGGAAGGCGGCAATGCGCTCGGCCTGCGCATGCGGGTCCGTGACAAAATCTTCGTAGCGGACGAACATGACGGCCGGCGACGGCTTCAGGGCGACGGCCGGTGCATTGTCGATCAGCCAGCGGTCCAGCGCGAACTCGAACGATCCGAAGCGTTTTTTCAGCGACGCGACCGTATCGAGCGGATTGCGCGTCATGAAGATGAAGCGCGCGTCCGGCATCAGCTTCCCGATGCGCTCCACGCAGTGCACATGCTTCGGCGTTTTCTCCACCAGCAAGGACTTCCCTTGCTGCGCGCACCGGTCCAGCTCGCGCCGGAAATATTGGCGCGACAGCCACAGCAGCCGCGTCGGGATGAACCAGCTGGTTTCCTTCGGAATCACCGTGATCGCCGGATGATTGCCCAGCCGCGCGGTCAGCAGCGTGGTGCCGGTGTGCCCGCAGCCGATGACGAATACCGGCCGCACCGGATGCCGCAGCGCCGGCACGAGGCCGTCGAGCGCACGAACCAGCGTTTCGCGCAGCTTGAAGTACGCATAGGCAGGCCATGCCTGCCTGTGGTCGATCTTGAATCGATTGATAATTTGAGAGCTCATGTAGATTGCAGGCTTGCAGCAAGCAGGCCGGGTACCCGGCTGCCGCGCATCATGCCGGCGCTAGATGCCGGCGCCCGCCGTTTCGTACTGGTCGATGCCCAGCGGCGACCACTTGCGGTGCTCGTCCAGGGTTTTGCGGATTTCCTTCGCGCTGTTCTCGCGCATCGCATCGGTCACATAGCCGCGCGAATGATCGAGGTGAACGCCGATGGTCGAGAAACGAATCCGTTTGGGCTGCACGCCGATGTGCTTGAGTCGCAATCCGAACTCGACGTCCTGGCCGCCGTACTGCATCAGCTCGTTGAAACCGTTGACACGGTAAATCAGCTCCTTGAAGCACGACGAATTGTTGCCGTTCCACGTGGCCTTCACCGGAATCAGCCGGTTCAGCAGCAGGCTGGTGACGCCGCGCGCCGAGATCTTCAGCCCGCGCAAGCCGACCTTCATTCCCTGCGCCTTCAGCCACGCCGGCGAAAACGGCCGCTGGTGACGCACGTCATCGCGGTTGATCGCCTTGCTGATGTCCATCGGCAGCTTGAAATAACCGCCCGACAAATACTGGTTCGGCGCCGCATGGCGGATATGCTGCTCGACGAAGTCATTGCGCGGAATGCAATCGCCGTCGGTAAAGATCAGATAATCGCCGGCGGATTCGACAATCGCCTTGTTGAGTATCCGGCATTTCTGGAAACCGTCATCCGGCTGCCAGACATGGCGAATCGGCACCGGCGACTCCGCGCGCATGCGCTCGATCAGCTGTGCCGTTTCCGGCGTCGAGCCATCGTCGGCAATGACGATCTCGAAATCCTTGCGCGACTGTTCGAAGAAGCCCCACAGGACTTTTTCCAGCCACGCCGGCTGGTTGTAGGTCGTGAAGATGACGGAGATTTTCATGGGTTCGAATGATTGTTGCGCAAGGTCGCGCGCGACTGCGGGCGCACCGGCATCAGCCGGGAAACTCGTAGCCGAAAGCCTTCAGGTCTGCGCCGAAATTCCTGCGCACCATCTCGATGGTCTCTTCGTCGTAATAGCTGGCGAGGCTGGCGCGCTTGCTCGAATTCTTGTGCGGCACCGACTCCGGCTTCGGTATGCCGATGCGCGCGCAGACGTCCTCCAGCACACCGCCGAATTCCTCGAAGCGGTAAATCTTGTCGACCATCAGCTTGCCGTGGCTGTCCGACAGGTAGTACAGCTGCGGCCGGAAATAGCTGAGGTTGCGGCGCTTCTGGTATTTCAGGAATTCCTTGAAGCCCATCCGCTTGGCCGCTTCATGCGCATGGTGCCAGTCGGACTGGCGGATGTATTCGTAGCTCGACACCAGCCGGTCGAAGGGATTGCGCACGATGGCAAACTTGAATGCCTTGTCGAAGCGCTCGGCGCCGATCCGGCGGCGCAGCCACTGCGCCGACACATGCGGCGGATAATGCAGCTCGGCCGGGTCGCGCCGCAGCGGCAGCTTGCTCATCAGGCGCGCCACCCGCGTCTTCTTTCCCAACTCGCGATAGGGCAGGAGCGCCTGCTTGATGGATTGCCCGCCCGTCTTGGCGATGTGGACGAACACGAAGTTGTGGGATGACGAATAAATCATTGTCGTTTCAGCTAAACAAATAAAATCCGGTGCGCAGCAAAACCTGTCCGTACCAGTCCGGCAGGATAACAACACGGCCGTAACGAACGGCAATGTATCATCCCGAAATTGCGACGTAAAACCTCCGGCGTCCCTCTGTTCGGGACCGGCCGGGAAACTCCCATCTTGCCTCGGCATCCATGACAGCACCGAAACGCGTTATCTGCATCAACTGGGGCACCAAATACGGCGCGCCCTATATCAACCGCCTTTACGGCATGGTGGCGCGAAACATTACGCCGCCGTTCGAATTCGTTTGCTTCACCGACAGCAGCGCCAACGTCCGGCCCGAAGTACGCTGCGAGCCCTTGCCGCCGCTCGGCATCGAACCGGACCGCATGCCGGTCGGCTCGCGCGGCATCTGGCAGAAATCGCGGCTGTGGGGCCCGCAGCTGGCCGACCTGCAGGGGCCGGTGCTGTTCCTCGACCTCGACCTCGTCATCACCGGCAACCTCGACTGCTTCTTCGAGTACGGCTCGCCGGACGACGTGATCCTGTCGCGCAACCAGCTGTTCTCGTTCGGCCGCTTCGGTCATTTCGAACGCATGGGCCAGACATCCGTGTTCCGTTTCCCGGTCGGCAAACTTCAGCCGCTGCAGCAGGCCTTCCTGCGCGATCCGCAGGGCACCGCGGACCGCTATCGCTTCGAGCAGCGCTTCGTCACCAGCTCGGCGCCGGGCGGCGCGAAGTTCTTCCCGAAACGCTGGGTCAGTCATTTCCGCCAGAACTGCACGCGGACGTTCCCGCTGAATTTCTTCCTCGCGCCGCGACTGCCGTCCGAAGCGCGCATCGTGATCTTCCCGGGCGGCGTCCATCCGACGCACATCATGGAAGGCCGCTGGGGCGCGAAGGCGACGCGCAAGTCGCCGCTGAAACACTTTTTCGAAGCCTTCTCGCCCGGCTTCAAGGGCAAGCGCTTCAGCCACCTGCGGCACTACCTGCAGGCGCCCGAGTGGGTGGGCCGCTACTGGAAAGAGTGAGCGCGGCCCGTCCTGCTCAGCGGGGCACCCGCCCCATCAGGTAAAACTCGGCGTTCGGCCGCATCGAGACGGAATTCGCGATGCGGTTCGACATGCCGAAGAAGGCGGTGATCGATGCGATGTCCCAGATGTCCTCGTCGTCAAAACCGTGCGCGCGCAGCGCTTCGTAATCCGCATCGCCAACCTCTGCCGAATCAAGGCAGACCTTGATCGCGAAGTCGAGCATTGCGCGCTGGCGCGCCGTGATGTCGGCCTTCAGGTGGTTGATCGCCACCTGGTCGGCCACCAGCGGATTCTTCGCGTAGATGCGCAGCAGCGCGCCGTGCGCGACCACGCAATACAGGCAACCGTTCTTCGCGCTGGTCGCGGTGACGATCATCTCGCGGTCAGCCTTGGACAGGCTGCCGCCTTCCTTCAGCATCAGCGCGTCATGATAGGCAAAGAACGCGCGGAACTCGTCCGGGCGGTGTGACAGCGCGAGGAACACGTTGGGCACGAAGCCGGCCTTCTCCTGCACCGCCAGGATCTTCTCGCGGATGTCTTCAGGCAGGTCCTTCAGTTCGGGCACGGGAAAGCGTGATACGGGCGTTGCAGTCGACATCAATGCTCCTTGGCGAATTGCAGGTGGTAGAGGTGGGCGTACACGCCGTTGGCCTGCAGCAGCTGCGCATGGCTGCCGACCTCGACGATGCGGCCGTGCTCGAGCACGACGATGCGGTCGGCATGCTCGATGGTGGACAGGCGGTGCGCAATGACCAGCGTCGTGCGGCCCTGCATCAGGCCGTCGAGCGCCTGCTGCACCGCGCGTTCGGATTCGGTGTCGAGCGCCGACGTGGCCTCGTCGAGGATCAGGATAGGCGCGTCCTTGTAGATCGCGCGCGCGATCGCCAGCCGCTGCCGCTGCCCGCCGGACAGCCGCATGCCGTTGTCGCCGATCTCGGTGTCGTAGCCGGCCGGCAGCGACGCGACCACGTCGGCGAGGTGCGCGGCCTTCGCCGCGGCCTCGATGCGCGCGCGGTCGGGCTGCGCATCGCCATAGGCGATGTTGGCGGCAATGGTGTCGTCGAACAGCACCACGTTCTGGCTGACCATCGCCATCTGCGCGCGCAGGCTGTCGAGCGCGATCTCGTCGATCGACGTGCCGTCGAGCAGGATGCTGCCGGACGACAGCGCATAAAAGCCCGGCACCAGGCTCACCAGCGTCGACTTGCCGCCGCCGGACATGCCGACCAGCGCGACTGTCTCGCCGGGCGCGACCTGCAGGTTCACGCCGGCCAGCGCGGCTTCCGGCGCATCCGGGTAGCGGAAGCTGACGTCGCGGAATTCGAGCCGGCCCTGTGCACGCGCCGCCAGCTTCAGGCCGCCGGCGCGCTCAGGCTGCGAATCGATCAGCGCGAACACCCGCTCGGCCGCGGCGACGCCGCGCTGCAGCGGGCCGTTGACGCCGGCGAGATGCTTCAGCGGCGTCAGCGTCATCAGCATCGCGGTTATGAAGGACGCAAAACCACCGACGGTCATGTGCCCGTCGCCGGCCTGCGCCAGCGCGATCATGATGATCACCGAGACCGAGAACGAGTTGATGAACTGGGTGATCGGCTCGGTGGTCGCCGCCGTGCTGGCCTGGCGCAGCGTGAAGCCGCGCAGCCGCTCCGCGCGCTTCTCGAAGCGTTTTGTCTCGTACGCATGGCCGCCGAAGATCTTGACCACATGGCGCGCTCGCGTGGCTTCCTCGATCGCCTGCATCATCTCGCCATTCAGCTGCTGGCTTTCGCGAATCAGCCGCTTCAGGCGCTTCGCAGTCAGGCGGATGATCCACGCGATCACGGGCACCAGCACGAGGGTCACCAGCGTCAGGCTCCAGTTCAGCCAGAACAGGTAACCAAGCAGGCCGATCACGGTCAGGCTGTCGCGGATCAGCACCACCATCACGCTGCGTACCATGTCGAGGATCTGCTGCACCTCGACCATCATCGTGTTCAGCACCTGACCGGTGGAGTGCTTGTCATAGAAGCCGAGCGGCACATCGAGCAGCTGCGTGAACATCTTCTGCCGCATCTGCGAGATCAGCCTTCCCGACACCCAGGCCATCAGGAAAGCCGTGGTGAAGGTCGACAGGCCGCGGATGACGAACAGGCCGACCACGAACAGCGGCACCAGCCACAGCGGGAAGGTGGCCGCTTGCGCGAAGCCCTTGTCGAGCAGCTGTTTCATCAGCGCGGCCACCGCCGGCTCGGTGCCGGCAGTCACCACCATCGCAAGCAGCGCGACGCTGATGCGTGCCTTGTAGGGCGAGAGCAGGCCGAGGACGCGCCTGAAGGTAACGGAGAAACTCATTGGCAATCAGTATTCAAACCAGACATTGGCGGGACTCAGCCACTCGGACAGGCGAGCGCGCAGGTTGTCGTCGGCGCGCACGCGCCATGCATCGGACAGGCGCAGCTCACCGAGCGCGCCGTTGCGGGTGTACTGGACCACGATCGGGCAGGAAGCCTCGGCCTGCTGGTACGGCGTGATCAGCTCGCGCAGCCTGACTGCGTCGGCCTGCCCGTTCATCGACAGCCGCAGCGCCTTCACGAAGCCGGCGCGCGCGGCAGCAATGTCCATCACCTTGTCAGCCGTGATGCGCAGCCCGCCGGAGAAGCGGTCTTCCGACACCTTGCCCTGCACCGCGAGGAATTCGTCTTCCTTGAACAGCGCGCGGTTCGGGTCGTAGACCTCGTTGTAGACGGTCACCTCGACCTGCGCGCTGCCGTCGTCGAGCGTGACGACCACCATGCGGCCGCGCTGCGTCATCTGCACGCGCAGGCCGGAGATGATGCCGGCGATCAGTTTCGGCTCGCGCGCCGGCGCAAGGTCGGCCAGCTTCACGCGCACGAACTTGCGCACCTCGGCGGCGTACGAATCGAACAGGTGGCCTGACAGGTAAAAGCCGAGCGCGGTCTTTTCCTCGCTGAGGCGCTGCTTGTCGCTCCACGGCGGCACGTTCACGTAGTCGGGGCTGTCGTCGAAACCGCTGTCGACGCTGTCGAACAGGCTGACCTGGTTGGCGGCCGCCTCGGCCTGGTCGGCGCAGTCGATCGCGAGACCGACCGACGCCATCAGGATGCCGCGGTCGACGCCGAAGCAATCCATCGCGCCGGACTTGACCAGCGACTCGATGGTGCGGCGGTTGATCTGCTTCTTGTCGATCCGCTTGACGAAATCGAACAGGTCCTTGAACGGGCCGGACTGGCGCGCGGCGACGATCGCCTCGATCGCGTTCTGGCCGGTGCCCTTCACTGCGCCGAGGCCGTAGCGGATGCGGTCGGCCTTCTTGCCGGCATCACCCACGGCGGTGAAGCGGTACACCGACTGGTTGATGTCCGGCGGCAGCAGCGTCAGCCCGCAGGTGTCGAGTGCATCCTCGACCAGGATCTTCACCTTGTCGGTGTCGTCCATCGCCAGCGACAAGTTGGCCGCCATGAATTCGGCCGGGAAATGCGCCTTCAGGTAGGCGGTGTAATACGACAGCAGCGCATACGCGGCCGCGTGCGACTTGTTGAAGCCGTAGCCGGCGAACTTCTCCATCAGGTCGAAGATCTCGTCGGCCTTCTGCTCGGACAAGCCGTTCTTCGCCGCGCCGTCGCGGAAGATCAGGCGGTGCTCTGCCATCTCCTCGGGCTTCTTCTTTCCCATTGCTCGGCGCAGCAGGTCGGCGCCGCCGAGCGAATAGCCGCCGATCACCTGCGCCATCTGCATCACCTGCTCCTGATAGACCATGATGCCGTAGGTCTCGGACAGGATGCCCTCGGTGCGGGGATCGGGATAGTCGAATTTTTCGCCGTGCTTGCGTCGGCAGAAATCCGGGATCAGGTCCATCGGGCCCGGACGGTACAGCGCCACCAGCGCGATGATGTCCTCGAAGCGGTCGGGACGCGCATCCTTCAGCATGCCCTGCATGCCGCGGCTTTCCAGCTGGAACACGGCGACGGTCTTCGCGTCGGTCAGCAGCTTGTAGGCGGCGCGGTCATTCAGCGGCAGCTTCTCGAGGCTGAAATCGGCCTTCGACGGGTCGTGCTGGCGGATGTAGTTGACCGCGCGGTCGAGGATGGTCAGCGTGGTCAGGCCGAGGAAGTCGAACTTCACCAGGCCGATCGCCTCGACGTCATCCTTGTCGAACTGCGACACCACGCCGCCGTCGGTGCCCTGCGTATACAGCGGGCAGAAGTCGGTCAGCTTGCCGGGCGCGATCAGCACGCCGCCGGCGTGCATGCCGACGTTGCGCGCAATGCCCTCGACCTGTTGCGCAAGCTCGAGCAGCTGCTTGACCTCTTCTTCGTTGTCGCGCCGCTCCTTCAGCAGCGGCTCTTCCTCAAGCGCGTCGGCGAGGGTCACCAGCTTGCCCGGCTTGAACGGAATCAGCTTGGAGATGCCGTCGCAGAAGTTGTAGCCGAAGTCGAGCACGCGGCCGACGTCGCGCACTGCGCCCTTCGCGGCCATCGTGCCGAAGGTGGCGATCTGCGACACCGCTTCCTTGCCGTAGCGGTCCTTCACGTACTGGATCACGCGGTCGCGGCCTTCCTGGCAGAAGTCGATGTCGAAGTCAGGCATCGACACCCGTTCCGGGTTCAGGAAGCGCTCGAACAGCAGGTTGTACTCGAGCGGGTCGAGGTCGGTGATCTTCAGCGCATAGGCGACCAGCGAGCCGGCGCCCGAACCCCGGCCCGGTCCGACCGGCACGCCATTGTTCTTCGCCCACTGGATAAAGTCGGCAACGATCAGGAAGTAGCCGGGGAAGCCCATCTTGATGATGGTGTCGGTCTCGAACTTCAGCCGCGCTTCGTAGCGCTCGCGCACCGCCGCGCGCTTGCCGTCGTCGGGGAACAGCTGCAGCAGCCGCTCTTCCAGGCCTTCCTTCGCCTGCGCGACGAGGAAGTCATTGATGGTCATGCCGTCCGGCGTCGGGAAATCCGGCAGCTGCGGCTTGCCCAGCGTCAGGCTGAGGTTGCAGCGCCGAGCGATCGCGACGCTGTTCTGCAGCGCCGCCGGAATGTCGGCGAACAGATCGGCCATCTCGGCCTGCGTCTTGAAATACTGCTCGGGCGTGAAGCGCTTCACGCGCCGCGTATTCGCGAGGATCTCGCCGTCGGCGATACAGACGCGCGCCTCGTGCGCGGTGAATTCTTCCTTGTCGAGGAATTGCACCGAATGGGTCGCGACCACCGGCAGCTGCAGCTTCGCCGCCAGCTGCGTTGATTGCCGCAGCAGGTTCTCCAGCTTCGGGTTGCCGTTGCGCTGCACCTCGACATAGAAATGGCCGGGGAAAATGCGCGCCCAGCGCTGTGCGCAGCGCTCGGCCAGTGCGTCATTGCCGTTTTCCAGCGCCTGCCCGATGTCGCCGGCGGCAAAGCCGGACAGCGCGATCAGCCCGTCTTTCGTGCCCCGCGCTTCCAGCCATTCGGCGCGGATCTCGGCGCGGCCGCGATGCTGGTTGCCCAGCCACGCGCTCGTCAGCAGCTCGCACAGCTCGAGATAGCCGGCGCGGTTCTTCACCAGCAGCAGCAGCCGGAACGGCTTGTCGCGGTCGTCGTCGTTGGTGATCCAGACATCGGCGCCGATGATGGGCTGGATGCCCTTGCCGCGCGCCGCCTTGTAGAACTTGACCATGCCAAACAGGTTGGCGAGGTCGGTCATTGCCAGCGCCGGCTGGCCGTCGGCCGCGGCCGCCTTCACGAGGTCGTCAATGCGCACCAGCCCGTCGGCGATGGAGAATTCGGAATGCAGGCGGAGGTGGATGAATTGCGGTGCGGTCATCTGCGTATTTTACCTGCTGGGAAAGGCCAGGAATCAGTGTCCTGTCCGCCTGCCCCGGTGTTCCGGAGATCGCTCGATCCCCGAGTCACCCCTTTATAATGTCGGCTATTCGCGTTGTTTTGGAAAAGTTGCCATGCAGTCCACTCACCCCATCGTCAACATCTCGGCTTACAAATTTGTCACGCTCGACGACACCGCCGAGATGCGCGCGCGTTTCCTGCAGAAATGCACGGATCTCGGCCTGAAGGGCACGATCCTGCTGTCCCCCGAGGGGATCAACATGTTCCTGGCCGGCAGCCGCGAGGCCATTGACGGCTACATGGACTGGATGCACGCCGATCCGCGGCTGGCCGACATCGTCGCCAAGGAAAGCTTCTCCGAAAAGCAGCCGTTCAACCGGATGCTGGTGCGGCTGAAGAAGGAAATCATCACGATGAAGCATCCGCTGATCAAGCCGGAGCTCGGCCGCGCGCCGGCCGTCAGCGCGCACGACCTCAAGCGCTGGCTCGATCAGGGTCATGATGACGAAGGCAAGCCGGTCGTGATGGTCGACACCCGCAACGACTTCGAAGTCGACGTCGGCACCTTCGATCACACCATCGATTACCGTATCAGCAAGTTCAGCGAATTCCCCGACGTGATCGCGCAGCACAGGGACGAGCTGAACGACAAGACCGTGGTCACCTTCTGCACCGGCGGCATCCGCTGCGAGAAGGCGGCGATCTACATGAAGGAGGTCGGCTATGAAAGCGTGTACCAGCTCGAGGGCGGCATCCTGAAATACTTCGAGGAAGTCGGCGGCGCGCATTACCAGGGCGATTGCTTCGTCTTCGACCACCGTACCGCGCTGAACCCGCAGCTTGAAGAGACCGAGACCCGCCAGTGCTTCGCCTGCCGCGCCGTCGTCACGCCGCGCGAACAGCTGTCGCCGCTGTATGTCGAGGGCAAGTCCTGCCCGCACTGCGCGAAAGTGGCCGAGGCCGCCTGATCTTCACCGGCGCGGCGGGTCGTCACGCATGAGCGACGCACGTCCGCCGCGCCGCATCGCGCACCTCGACATGGATGCGTTCTACGCGTCCGTCGAGCTGCTGCGCTATCCCGAACTGCGCGGGCAGCCGGTCGTGATCGGCGGCCGCTCGGTACACCAGCCGGCGCCGGAGGCCGACGGCCCTCGCCGCTTCGCGCGGCTGCGCGATTATGCCGGCCGCGGCGTCGTCACCACCTCCACTTACGAAGCGCGCGCGCTCGGCGTGTTTTCCGCGATGGGCATGATGAAGGCGGCGAAACTGGCGCCGGACGCGTGGCTGCTGCCGGCCGATTTCGATGCCTACCGCCATTATTCGCGGCTGTTCAAGCAGGCCGTGCGCGCGATCGCGCCCGAGATCGAGGATCGCGGCATTGACGAGATCTACATCGACCTGACCGACCTCGCGGAAGCGACCCGGCCGCTGGCGCAGCGGATCAGGCAGGCCGTGCGCGATGCCACCGGCCTGTCCTGCTCGATCGGCGTCGCGCCGAACAAGCTGCTGGCGAAGATCTGCTCGGAACTGGACAAGCCGGACGGCCTGACCGTGCTGGCAATGGACGACCTGCCGACGCGCATCTGGCCATTGGCGGTGCGCAAGATCAACGGCATCGGTCCCAAGGCCGGCGAAAAGCTCGCGGCGCTCGGCATCCAAACGATCGGCGAACTGGCGCAGCAAGAGCAGGCTTTCCTGCTGCAACATTTCGGCCGCAGCTATGGCGAATGGCTGTACCAGGCCGCACGCGGCATCGACGATCGTCCGGTCGTGACGCGCTCGGAACCGAAGTCGATCAGCCGCGAGACCACCTTCGAGCGCGACCTGCACGCAAAGCACGACCGCGCGCAGCTGTCGGGAATCTTCACGGCGTTGTGCGAGCGCGTTGCGGCCGACCTGCAGCGCAAGGGCTATGTCGGCAAGACCATCGGCATCAAGCTGCGCTATGACGACTTCAGGACGCTGACGCGCGACCTGACGCTGCCGTCGGCGACCGACGACGCGGCCGCGATACGGCGCGCGGCCGGCGAATGCCTGAAACGCGTGCCGCTGGAGAAGCGGCTGCGGCTGCTTGGCGTGCGCGCCGGCAGCCTGCAGAAAAAAGGGGCGATGCCGGAGCGCGTGGCGCCGCAGGCCGAGCTGCTGCTCGACTAGCGCAAGCGCCAGCGCGCGCACGGAGCGGACTCAGGCCAGCTTCAGGTCGACCACGATGTTGCCGCGCGTCGCATTCGAATACGGACAGATCTGGTGCGCGGCATCCACCAGTTCCTTTGCCACATCCGGCGCGATGCCGGGCAGGCTGATCATCATCTTCACCGCCAGCCCGAAGCCGGCCGGTATCGGGCCGATCGCAACATAGGCATCGATCGCCGCATCGTCCGGCAGCTTCAGTTTTCGCAGGCTGCCGACATGTTTTATCGCGCTCATGAAACAGGCCGAATAGCCGGCGGCGAACAGTTGCTCCGGGTTCGTTCCCTTGCCGTTGCCACCCATCTCGGGCGGCAACGCGAGTTTCACGTCCAGATGCAGGTCTTCGGTGTACGAGCGGCCGTCACGGCCTCCGGTGGTGTGCGCATGGGCTGTGTAAGCTACCTTGTCGAGTACGGTAGGCATGCCATCCTCCTTGGAATCCGGGTGAATCGGCAAATGCATGCCGCCCGGTGCGCGGCACGCCGCACCAGTGTAAACCGGTTGCGAATTCCGGTTGGCTCAGTTCAGTCCGGAGGCCGGGGCGTCAGCCTTGCGCCCCTCCAGACTGTATGCGCCCGGACCGAAAGCGATCAGGTTCAGCAGCCCGCCGGCAATCGCAAGGTTTTTCAGGAAATGAATCATCTGCTGCTGCGCGGCAGCGCCATCGATGGCGGCCCACGGGTTGTGGAACACGATCGTGACCGGGATCATGAACAGGAACAGGGCCGTCGCCGCATAGCGCGCCTGCCAGCCGATCACGACCATCAGCCCGCCGACGACTTCAATCAGGATCGTCGCAACCAGCAGCAATTCGGACATCGGCAGGCCAACCGAACTCATCATGGCCGCGGTACCGGCGAAATCACCCAGCTTGTTCAGCCCTGACAGCACGAAGATCGCCGCCAGGAGAAGGCGGCCGACAAGCGCCGCGAGGTTCTGGTTCGACTGGTTCATGGTTTCTCTCCCCTGAATCATGCCCGTGCCCGGCTGGTACGGCATCCTGCACCGCGAAGGCCGGCAAGGGCGTTGGCGTTTCGGGAATTGCCCAACGACTATAGACCCATACCCTTCGCAGAAACCGCCGATAATCTCAACTTGTCGCCAAATTGACTGAATTGCAATGCACTACGCAGGACGCTTTGCCCCCTCCCCCACCGGACCGCTGCATGCGGGCTCGCTGGTCGCCGCGCTGGCCAGCTGCCTTGACGCGCGCGCGCACCAGGGCCGCTGGCTGGTCCGCATTGAAGACATCGATGAAGCGCGCACCGTGCCCGGCGCCGCCGAAGACATTCTGGATACGCTGGCTGCATTCGGCATGCGCTCCGACGGCGAAGTGGTCTGGCAAAGTCGCCGCAAGACGCTGTACGAGGCCGCGTTCGCCGCGCTGGGCAGCCTTGTCTATCCATGTGCTTGCAGCCGCAAGGAAATCGCCGACTCGCGCATCGCACTGGCGGCGGACGGGGCGGCCCTCTATCCGGGCACCTGCCGGCAAGGGCTCGCGGCGGGGCGCACGCCGCGTGCATGGCGGTTGCGCGTGCCGTCGCGCGATGATCCGGCGGCGCAGATCCGCTTCGACGACCGCTGGCTGGGAACGGTGACCGAGAACCTCGCCGAAGCGGTCGGCGACTTCGTGCTGCGCCGCGCGGACGGCTTCTGGGCGTACCAGATTGCGGTCGTCGTCGATGACGCCGACCAGGGCATTACCGACGTGGTGCGCGGCGCCGACCTGCTGGAATCGACCGCCCGGCAGATTTACCTGCAGCGGCTGCTCGGCGTGCCGACGCCGCGCTACCTGCATGTGCCGGTCGTGGCGAATGAGCGAGGGGAAAAATTGTCGAAGCAGACCGGCGCGACCGCGCTCGACCGCAGCGACCCGGTCGGCGAGCTGATGCGCGCCGCCGCCCGCCTCGGGCTGGCGGTCAGCCCGGCCGGGCCTTCACTTCAGGATTTCTGGGATGCGGCCGTGCCTGCATGGGCACGGCGCTTCGGGATGGACGGCTAAGAAGAAAAATCAGGCAAAGCGGATGACAAGGGCCGGCGCGGGGCTCAGCCTTTCGGTCCGCCGCCCAGCAGCGCAGCGCGCTTCGGCGCCGCCTTGCTGCTGCGCTGGTCTGCCGGCTCCGCCTTCGGTTCGGCCGGCGCGGCCGGCTCATAAGGCTTCAGGAACCACGGGTCGACCTTCTCGCGGCGCGGCAGCGGCGCGCTGCGCGGGGCGCGGTCGGACGGACGGCGCTCGCTGCGCTCACCGTTGCGATCGCTGCGGTCGGCACGGTCACCGCGGTCACCATAGCGGTCACCGCGATCGGCGCGCGCACCGCGCGGCTGGAAATCTTCCAGCGGCACCGGCGCCAGCTTCTGCTTGATCAGCTTTTCGATGTCCGCCAGCAGGCGCGCATCCTTGTCCGAGTACAGCGACAGCGCATCGCCGGACGCGCCGGCGCGGCCGGTACGGCCGATCCGGTGCACGTAGTCTTCCGCGTTGTACGGCAGGTCGTAGTTGATCACGCAGGGCAGCTCGGCGATGTCGAGGCCGCGCGCGGCCACGTCGGTCGCGACCAGCACGTCGAGGCCGCCGTTCTTGAACGCGTCGAGCGCGGCCATGCGTTCGACCTGCGTCTTGTCGCCGTGGATCGCCGACGCGCGTATGCCCTGCCGCTCCAGCTCGCGCGACAGCCGCGACGCGCCGATCTTGGTGTTCGAGAACACGATCACCTGCTTGATCTCGCGCTGGCGCAGCAGGTGCACCACCGCGTCGCGCTTGGATTCTTCATCGACCTTGTAGACGATCTGCGTGACCCGCTCGGCGGTCGCATTGCTGCGCGCCACCTCGATCAGCACCGGCTCCTTCAGGAACGAGCCGGCCAGTTTCTTGATCTCCGGCGAGAAGGTCGCGGAGAACATCAGGTTCTGCCGCTGCTTCGGCAGCAGGTTGATGATGCGCTGCAGGTCAGGCAGGAAGCCCATGTCCAGCATGCGGTCCGCCTCGTCCATCACGAAGATCTGCGTCTGCGACAGGTTCAGCGTCTTCTGCTGCACATGGTCGAGCAGGCGGCCCGGCGTGGCGATCAGGATCTCGACGCCGGCGCGCAGCGCGGCCGTCTGCGGCGCCATGTCGACGCCGCCAAACACCACCGTGGCGCGCAGCGCCGTGTGCCGCGAATAGGCCTTCACGTTGTCGGCGACCTGGTCGGCCAGCTCACGGGTCGGCGTCAGGATCAGCGCCCGCACCGGGTGCCGGGCCGGCGACGCGCTGGTATTCGCCTGCGCGAGCAGCAGCTGAATGATGGGCAGCGAGAAGCCGGCGGTCTTGCCAGTGCCGGTCTGTGCAGCGCCCATCACGTCGCGCCCCTGCAGGACGATCGGTATCGCCTGCGCCTGGATCGGCGTCGGATGCTGGTAGCCCTGGTCGGCCAGTGCCTGCAGGATGGGCGGCGCGAGGCCGAAATCGGCGAAGCGGGGTAGCGCGGCGGGCGTGGCCTCGGGGGCGGTCTGGGAGGGTTTGATGTCTGACATGCGGTCAAATTGGTTTAGCGCAGCAGTATAGCACTCACGTCCCCAGGCTCACACGCCAAGTATTTGATTGCAAAAGGAAACGGCTCACTCACCGCCGCTCAGGCGGTCGCCCTGCCCCGCTCGCCGCCGCCAGTCGGCTTTCTCGGCACGCAGCGGGCGAGCGCAAGCCGCGCCATGATCTGCGACACATGGGTCAGTCCCTGCGGAAAATTGCCGAGCCTGTCGCCGGTTTCGCAGTCGAATTCTTCCGAGAACAGACCGACATCGTTCACGCAGGCCAGCGCGCGCCGGTAGCAGCGCCACGCATCGTCTTCGCGGCCCTGGTAGGCCAGGCACGCGGCAAGCCAGAACGTACACGACAGGAACGCTCCCTCGCCGGACGGCAATCCGTCCGCCGTCTCGTAACGCGCGAGCAGCCCGCCGCGATCGAGTTCCTGTGCAATCGCGTCGGCGGTCCGCACCATGCGCGGATCTTCATACGCGACGAAGCCGATGCGCGGCAACAGCAGCAGCACGGCGTCGAGCTGCGGCCCGCCAAAGGCCTGCACGAAGATGCCGCGCCGGCTGTCGTAGCCATCGCGCTCGATCGCCTCGCGCATCTGGTCGCGCGCGTGCCGCCAGCGCTGCACCGGATCAGGCCGCTGGCAGGCCTCGGCCAGCCGCATGCCGTAATCGACCGCCGACCAGCACATCGCCTTCGAATGCACATGATGGCGCGGCGTGCTGCGTATCTCCCAGAAGCCGTGGTCAGGCCGGTTCCACGACGCGCAGGCCGCATCGACGACCTCGGTCAGGAATTGCCAGTACGGCTCATCAATCGTGTGCCGGCTCGCATGCCACTCCCACGCGACTTCCATGATCTCGCCGTAAATGTCGAGCTGGGTCTGGCTGGCGGCGAGATTGCCGATGCGAACCGGCCGCGACTGCCGGTAGCCTTCCAGCCAGGGCAGCTGCACCTCGGTCAGCCTGCGCTTGCCGTCGACGCCGTACATGATCTGCAATTGCGATGCGCTGCCGGCGGCGCTGCGCTGGATGAAGTCGAGGAAGCGCTCGGCCTCGCGATGGCGGCCAAGCAGGTACAGCGCGCGTACCGACAGCACCGAGTCGCGCACCCAGCTGAAACGATAGTCCCAGTTGCGCTCGCGGCCTGCCGCTTCCGGCAGCGACGTGGTGGCGGCCGCGGCGATCGCGCCGGTCGGCTCGTAAGTCAGCGCCTTGAGCACGAGTGCGGAACGCTGGCTTTGCTCGTCGAGCGCCGCGCCGACGTGCAGCCCGCCTGACCACTGCTGCCACCAGGCGATCGTGCGCGTCAGTCCCGCGTCGGCGTCGATGCCGCCGCCGACCTGCTTCACCAGCGCATCGCCAATGGTCTCCGGCGGCGCGAAATGCATGACGAAGCGCAGGCACTGCCCGGCCGCGACAGAAAAATCGCCGACCAGCCCGTGCTGCTTGCGGACTTCCAGCGGCGTGTCCGCGCAGATCACCAGCCCCTTGTTGCTGCCGATCGCGCTGTAGCCTTCCTCGTGCTTGCGCAGGTAGGGCACGATCTCGCCGAAGTCGAAACGCGGCACGATCTCGGTGTGCAAGTCCACATGGCCGCGGTCGCACTTCACGACGCGCGTGCAGTCGAAGCGCGCCTGTTCCTGCGTGCCGGCGTCCATGCCGAAGAAATCGTAAACGAGGACCTTGCCTTGCCGCGACTCGAACACGGTCTCCAGCACCATGGTCTCGGGCAGGTAACGCCGCGATTGCACAAAGCCGTCGCCGGACGGATGCAGCGCCCAGTGACCGCCGCGCTTCCAGTCGAGCAGGCGGCCAAAGCAGCTGTCGGCATCGATGCGCGGCATGCAGCACCAGTCGATTGCGCCGGCCGTCGACACCAGCGCGACGCTGTGGCAATCGCTGATCAGCGCGTAATCGGAAATCGGCGGATAGGGGGTGTCGTCCTTGCGGCTTGGCATCGGGCAGCGACATGAAGGTTGTCTTCGTCTGACCTGCCGACGCCGGCCAGGTTGCGCGCAATGGCAGCCCCGGCACGACGTCGCCGGTAATTCCTGCCTGCGCCGCGCGATTCTTGCACGCCGACTGCCGGCGCCGGCGCCGATGCACGGCGGTCGCGACGATGGCACGCAGCTTGCCCCACCTGCCCTCCGTTCCGGTGGGCGACAGGAGGCGATCCGATGGGCACCGAGCACGCCGGCAGGTTCGATGCAAATGCACCGGCCTGCGGCAGCGAATGACCATGGGCACGCAAGCCGCAGGCCGTTGCGTCGCGATCACGGGCGCCAGCGCAGGCATTGGCCGCGCGACGGCCATCGCGTTCGCGCGGCGTGGCTGGCGCGTCGGCCTGCTCGCGCGCGGGCCTGACGGGCTCGATGGCGCGCGCCGCGACGTCGAACGTGCCGGCGGCGTGGCGCTGGCCGTGCCGACCGACGTGGCCGACCCCGCGCAAGTGGAAGCGGCCGCCGAACGCATCGAACGCGAGCTGGGGCCCATCGATGTCTGGGTCAACAATGCGATGGCCACCGTCTATTGCGAAGCGGACAGGATCGCGCCCGAAGACTTCGAGCGCACCACGCGCGTGACCTTCCTCGGGTCGGTATGGGGAACGCAGGCGGCCCTGCGGCGGATGAAGCCGCGCAACCGCGGCACCATCGTGCAGGTCGGCTCCGCGCTGGCCTATCGCTCGATTCCCCTGCAGGCGCCGTACTGCGCGGCGAAGAGCGCCATCCGCGGCTTCATCGATTCCCTGCGTTGCGAACTGCTGCACCAGCGCAGCAACGTGCAGCTGACGATGGTGCAGCTGTCCGCTTTCAACACGCCTCAGTTCGACTGGGGAAAGACCTGTTTCGACCGGCAGCCGCAGCCCGTGCCGCCGATCTACCAGCCCGAGCTCGCGGCCGAGGCCATCGTGTGGGCCGCACGGCACCGGCGGCGTGAATTGTGGGTGGGGTTGCCGGCGGTGACGGCCATCCTGTCGTCACGCATCGCGCCGGGGCTGGGCGACCACCTGATCGCACGGCATGGCTATACGGCCCAGCATACCGATGCGCCCTTGCCGGCAGGCCGGCGCGACAACCTGCACCAGCCGGTGCCCGGCGACCACGGCGCGCACGGCCGCTTCGACGCAAGCGCGCATCGCGCCAGCTGGCAGCTCTGGACGAACACCCATCGCTGGGCCGCGCTGGCAATGCTGGCGGTGCCGGTCGGACTGCTGTGGGCGACGCGCCGCAGGCGCCGACCGGCGCTGGCAGGTCAGAAGGCGTAGGCCAGCGTCACCCACAGCTTGTCGGT
>JACCEC011803009.1_pt1 | contig 34760 bp, 33 predicted proteins | sample 7450121 | NCBI WGS metagenome assembly JACCEC01 (sample SAMN15323455, study PRJNA562643) | freshwater metagenome | isolation source: river surface water | place: USA:Blue River Watershed | collected 2017-08-18 | reverse complement strand
GTTACTTGTTGAAGAATACACTTCGTTACCTTCAACTAGTTCTAGTTGAACCCAGTTATTTAGTTCAAACTGAGTAGGATCTGAAGCATGCTGAACTTTCACATATACATTAACATGCGTGTTAATTGGTCTATATGCAGTTGTGTATAGTAAGAAATCTTCTGCATCTAGATTTTCTGCGAGTTCTATCGTTCTAGCTACGTATGATGAAGTATTTTCGCTATTCGCGCTTACTTTATACTGATATGCGAACATAGTTGCTGTTTCAACATCTATGAATGGTGTTGAAGTGACATTTCCACCATTTGACATAGATAGAACTAGATCAAATGGTTTAACACCGTTTGATTTACTGAATACAACACAACCCTTTTCGTTAAATACAGTTTTATCATTGAACTGTAGGTTTCTTGTATATGTAACGTCAGTATCAATAGGATCTGTGAATGTGCCTGAAATCGATATATCAGTTACGCTGTTATTTGTTTTCAATATTATTGGCTGCATATAACTTAATTCAATATTGTCAACAGATAGTATCGTAGCAAATGCGCCTGATGTTATTCCAGTTACTATATCACCGGCAGAGAATACTTTTGTAAGACTTGCCGATGAATTTTCTAGAACCATTGTATCTGGAGATCTGTTATTATAGTACACGATGTTTCCAACGACAGCCGGTCTGCTTTCAAAGGATCCTGTGAATCTTGGCGGCTTATTTACTGTTATAGTACTAGAAGAAACTTCAAGAACTTTAAACAAATCTTCATTCGCGCCACTAACCACATAGATATAGTCATTTACAGCAAATGTGTCTGAAAGCGAAGTGCCAGTTATAGTTGTGTTTCCTGTAACTAGTGATACGGTATTTGCAGTAGCACCTATATGATTTTTAGTTACATAAACGGTCTCTCCACTTTGGAAGTCACCTGTAATAGATCCAACTGATAAGAACTCGTGATCTTCGTTAGTTAGAGTCACGGTGCCTGTCGATTTTTCAAAGTTTCTTCTATAAAGAACAAACTTAAGATCTTCGTCTTGATACGATTGCCATGCTCTGTTATTTGTTGATGTGAATAGAACACCATCACCCCAGTCCATAACAACTGGCGATCCAGTTGCAAGATCGTTTTGACCAACTTTTGCGGTATATACTAAGTAGTCAGGATCCGCAGCATCCGGCATAATAACAATCGAGTATTCTTTTTCTACATCCAATCTTATAGGTGCTTTAAAGAATACTTCTGTTGCAGTGGAACCATCGTCTGATATTTGAACATCAGCAGGATTTAGGTGAACCTTTGAGAAAGGTATTATCTCGGGCGCAGGGAAACCATTTATAACTTCGCGAATCATAACTGTTACGCCATTAATAGCACTCTTTCTTTTAAAGAAAATATCTACTTTTGATGCGAATATTGAATCGGCATCTCTTGCCATAGCAGACTTTATAAAGAAAGTTTGTGCAAGAGGGTCGTTACGCCCTTGTCTAACAGTTACTGGTCTATTTACAACTGCTCTATTTGTGATAGTTTCTGTTACTTGGATTTCAGGTTCTCTTGTTGTAAGAGTCAATCCCTGCTTATTCACAGAGAAGTTATATGCTCTGTATACAATATCTCCGCCAGAAGTTCCAGCAGATTCTACTGAGTTTATATCGTCCGCGTCTGAAATTAAAAGGGTTCTATCCCCAACATAGAATGTTTCCGGAGGAATTGTGAATATCGCAGCAAGACGCCCGTTGCTATCTGTTATGACTGCATTGTTTGCTGAACTAGAGCGAACCACGTCTCTAACTGAATCAGATGATGGGAACACTCCAGGAACTACGTTGGCATTAACATCCTGACGATCGAAATAGAAGTAATGCTGAGTGTTAGGTCTTAGACCATTCATAAGAATACGAACTTCACGCGATCTCATGAATGGATTAAAGTTAAAGTTTGTAACGAACTCTCCTAGATTCTGCTCGTTGACTCTACCTTCCGATACTTGAAGCGATCTTGTGATATCCTGAATGATGTCTGTCTGCTGAGTAGTAATAGATGTAGTTCTACCTTTACCTTTTCCACTTGTTGTTCTTCCAATTTCTTCAACTCTTGACGATAGAAGTGTAGACTGTGTTGAAGTGAGAGGAACGAACTCTTGTAATGCTTCTGTATATTCGATGAACGGAGTCGCCAAGTCTATATCTATATTAGGAGCCGGCGCCGTGACTGTATCAAATGCGCCGTCGTATTCTGGGAATAGGAATCCAGTTCCATTATAGTCATAGAAGTTACTTACGCAGTTTCTAAAGCTAGTTGCATATGTCTGAGATATCACTGGAACATTTGTTGTTGTCTCAAGAGTTGCAACATCAATCTCAGTTGTACTTGGGTGAAGTGAAGTATTTGACGATGTTTTATACTTAAGATTTAGTGGAATAGTTTTTACAGAAGGTGTTAATGATTTTTCTGTGAAATCTATCGCAGCATTAAATTCGTTATTTTTTACGTCTGCAATTGATAAGTCATTGAAAGGATCAACTAATATACCGTTTTTGAATCTTGGAATTCCAGTTTCATCTGTGATATTTAGATTCTGTGTTGATGCTTCTAATAAAGAAACTGACATGTAGTAGAATAACTTCGCAATCTTTTGGTCAAGATCTTGAATATCCTTCATAGTATAAGCTTTTGTTCCACGAGATTTTGCTTTTACAGCAAGTTCTGGTTTATTCTCTAATGATGCTCTATCAGGTGATATTGCTGGATACCCAGGCACATAGATCTCTGATATTACTAAACGGTCATCTTCGGTCGTAGGAGGTAATGACTTACGATTAGCTTTCCCTTTAATAGCAGAGAACTTTCCATATGAGTCTATAGAAATAACATCTGTTCTATTTAAGAAGTATTCGTAATCCATTGTAGCTGCAGAATTTAATGCAGGCACTAAGAAAGAACCAGAGAAAGTTGGGGCGTCTCCAACTGCCGTGCTCACTGTCGGCGCTGTCCCAATCACTTCAGCAGATGTATATGAAACAGTATTTGCAGCGTGCGGTCTAAAATCTACGCAGTTTCTTAGATTAAGATTTACGCCAGAAGAAGTTCTATACGTTGGGATATAACTTAAATCTATTGTGTTTGGATAACTGTCAGCAGTAAAGAAATAAGACCCAGTAGCAGTGTCTACTTTAAAAGCTTTTAGAGTAATAGTCATTAGCCCAGAGCTAGGTTCAGGTCTTCCTGGTATATACTCCATATAAGAAAGATCATAATAGTGATCCTGCTGATTTGACTTTAATCTAAAACTGTTTGTTACATTATTACTTGCGCTATCAACGATCGAAGTAATCTCATATACGTCAGGGAAACCTAAGCTATACTTTGTAGTACCAGAGACATAAGATGATTTTACATATAGCGTTTTATCTAATTTATTATATGGTTCTGCTAATTGAATACGAGAGTTATAGTATATAGTGCCGGTTGCTGCTGGTGTTTGTCCAGCAACTAGATCAATTGTCATAACGGTATTATTTGCAGCTTTTGTTATGCTGCTTATAACTAAGTTATCGTTTGTAGAGTCAACGATAAGAACGTCGTCCTGTTGGACGTTGAAGTCTTCTCCGGACAACGCAACAAATGTTATAGAGTCCGTGATGCCAGTAAGAGATCTTGATTTTCTTACAGGGAGACTAATGTCAGTGATGGATTTTACAAAAGTTTCGCCTATATCGAATACTAAAGCATCGTTTCCTTTTTGTTTAATACTTGGAGTAATTGGAACTGTGCCTGCTGCGCCCGCAACAGTAGCTACGCTAGAAAAATTATTTGCTCCGCTCATTCTTATATTTGATAGGTACACTCTATTTGGTGTATAGTTTCTAACAAACGCGGTTCCAATTGTTGTGCTACCGCTATCCTTTAGATCTGCCGTTGTGTATGCAGCTACTGGAAGTGTTCCGATTGTTACATTGTTTGAAATTTCAACATAACCGCCGTAATTAAATGATACTGGTTGGTTCTGCTGTGTTATTGTTTCAGTGTTTGCGATTTGATCAACATCAACAAAGATCTCACCTTTGTTTTCAACTCTGAAGCCTTTAACATATGCAACACCTGGGCCAATGGATGCCTTAAGACCATTTCTATCTATGATTTTTGTTTTAAGACCTTTTACTATATAGTTTCCAGACTCTTCGTATGTTCTTCTTGCCATCTCTTCGCCAAGAACGTTGTACTGAGAAACGTCTCTAACTTGAACGGCTATACCGTTTACATATCTAGCAAGAGTAAAGAATGTTTCATCCGCGTTTGCTTCGGCGGTTGGAATCGCGACTAGAATTGGTTCTAACTTGAGTCTGTTTGCGCCTGGAGCATTTTGGTTTGGAGTACCAATTGAATTATCATATAGACTTGAATCTGTGAGAGGTGTGATTAGACTTTCACTAACTCTATAACCCACGGAAATATTATCTGGAACATTTGTGTATTTCGATAATATTACAGTCTGTTGTTTTGCATAAAGGAAGTGACCCTTTTGATATATAATACCTACCGCAGAATCTATGCCAAAAGAGTTCCCTACGTGGTTCGTTCTGGTTGTTACTGGGAATTCAGCAACTTTGGTTCCAGCAGATGTAATATCATCTGTGATTGTATATCTATACACATCAAGAATTTCACCTTGGTCGAACACTTTTTCTTGAGTTGAGCTCGTATTAAGATAATTGACATAGAACGTACTTAGGTCAGGATCGTTTGTTTCAAATCCAAATGTTGCTGCTATTACTAATGCTCTAAGACCGGTTGTTTGACCTTCTAATTCATAGAATGTTTCTACACCAGTAGTTTCATTAACACCGCCTACATATTGAGTTACATCAAGACCGGTATCAGCCACTTTAACGTATCTTAATGCTGACAACTCTGTAAAGTTACAGCCTTTAATGATAGAACCTTCTTTGAATATGTTGTCACCAAACTGTTCTACTTGGTTCTGAAGAATAGTCTGGAGTTGTGTTAACTCTCTTGCTTGGACTGCATAACCTGGTCTAAACAAAATTCTATGATATTGCTTAATAATATCATAGTCGTCGTAATATGGAGGTTCATTTAGATTAGTACGAATTGGCATTTATTATCCTTAAAACTCTAATACGATTTTATATTCTTCGTTTGAAGTAGATGTTCTTGTTATGGGTGGAAATGATGTTAAATAATAAACTTCACCGGTTTTTTGAACATATGGTGGTCTTACCACGTTATTTATACTTATGAATTGATTCTGAGAAGAAACTATAGATTTTGTTGGATCAAGAGGTAGATCAAAATAGCCACCATTATTATAATTTTCATAAGGTCCATGATAGTTACAAAGAAACGCAGTATTTCCAGAAGCTTCGTGGACTTGAGCAGAAAATGTAATTACGCTCCCTGAAACCTGCGTGACTATCTCGTCGGTTGTTAATATAGCAGACCCTAACTCTAATTCTATTCTATTATCAAAAAGAGCCGGCGAGGTATTTGATGTAAACTCTGGGTTTTTAATCAAACCAATTTTAGTATATTGATTTGATGAAGGAATAGATAAATTATCAGTATCAGTCAAAGTTGTATATACTATAACTCGCTTACTTTTCAATTCATTTTTAAAATCTGTTGCGTGACCTCCAACCGGAGATAGAACAGGTCGTAATATTGCTTCTACGTCTAAAGAGTTTTCTACATTTGGATCGAAACCGTAAAGTGGCGTTACAACACGAGCAGCCGCTCTAGTGTATCCACTTCCTTTATTTAAAATGAGTATCTTATCTATCACTCCAAGATCGCTTATGTCAGGAATCGCAACTGCGTCAGAACCATCACCACTTATTTCAATTCTGGGAAATATTTCAAATGTAAAGTTTTCTTGAATGAAACTATCTTTGTCAATTAATCTTATGGTAGCTCTAAGGTTTGATGTATTAAATGAGTAGGTGTCTATTGTGTATAATCTTGATGTATTATCTGGATTTGTCACATAAAAACTTTGACCAGAATAAAAGTTAGAAATCTCAGATAGATTTCCGAATGAAGAATAGATGACTATATCATCAGTTAAGACTTCTTCAATTACTCCAGATTTAACTTCATAACCTTTGTTTGTTTCGTAATTAGTTACTTCTATATGATCAATTGATTTTCCAATAATTGTATTTGCAGAACTCGTACCAATAATTGGGGCAAAACTTAATGCGCTATATTTTTGAAACTCTTGCGTAGAAATTGCATACATATACTTCCAAACATAGCCATCACCCATTCTATAAATTTGGTCAACTATATCAACTTCATAATTAGGAGCATTATAAGAAGGCGCGCCATAGTTATTAAAGAGACATTTAAATACTCTGTAATCGCCCGTACTATTATCAGTCGGATACACTACAACATAAAATGCTTTTGTTGATAAATCAGCTGTATCATCATATTGATCATATATAGCACCGTATCTCCATCTGTTATTATCTATCATATAGAAGACATTATCAGAAGTTACCTTTTTTCCAAACAGAGTGTTTTCTAAAAATTCATTTGTTGAAAATTCTGAATTTATAGAAGAAGATATGTTTGTGGATGAGACAAATACATAATAATTTTGCGATGCAACGCTTTCTACAAAAAAATCTGCATTGCAAGTTCTATACTTACTTGTTATGATTGTCATGAGTTCCTCAAGATTGTACTTCTGATGTTTGCGCTAACGTCTATCTTATCTTTAAGCAAAAATTCGCCAAACATTTTAGTGCCGGCCAAATGAACGGTGTCTGTTAATGTATTCTTGTAAGTATTTATATCAATTTTTGATGACACTTTATATGAGTACTCTTGATAATAATCGCTATCTTGAAGAACCTTTCCATCTTGGAAATTCAGATGAGAATCTTGAGAAGACCATCTTCCCTCAATTATTCCTTGACTTCTAGCACTCGCGGTTCCTACAGATTTTACTTGACCTAAACTATTTGTTAGTTCTACTTCTCTTCCGTCTATGTATCCGTATCCAGAATTTGTCACATTCACTGATAATATTCTGCCGGCTGCAAATTCTGTTGTAGTGTTAATAGTTCCATTAAAACCAAATTTTTTGGAAGTATAATCACGTGATACTGAAATTACATTAAATTCTTTTCCATTATACGTAATCGGCGCTTTATCAAAACCATAATACGAGAATGGAAGAACCTTTAATGTATTTCCACTTATTTCTAATATCTTTCCTTCTTTGCCGTTTTGTGAAATAATTCTATTTACTGCAAACGTCGATGATATCGTTTCTAGAGTAATGGACTGATTATATACATCAAAATTTGCCATTATTGGATCGTATGCTATAGCAAAAACTCTATTGATGTAGTTTAATCCAGGTTTAACGTTGATAAATGTTTTTAAAGATCCTATTTCAAATGGAGATAAGTCAAATGCTTCATTTAAAGTTGTAGTTATATTAACATTGCTAGAAAAACCTGACATAGGTATTACTGCAGGTGGATCGTTATAGTTAATAGAATTAAGTTCAACATTTACATAGTTTGCAATAGTATCCGTTATAAGTGAGACAACTTCTGCATTGTCTAATTCATTTAATTTAACAGAAAGTATCTCTGTATTTGGTGTCTCCGGAAACAAAGGACCTGGCGAAGTTTCATTTTTTGGAACGATTGATACGAAATAAAATACTGGATCTGTGCTTACAAATGGATTCTCAGAATCATCAACTATAACTATATTGTTATTGCTCGTTCTTGTTGTAACAATGATAGAATTAGCATAGAATTCTTCTCCAGGATCCATTCTAACACCGACTAAGAATTCGTTACCACCTACTACCATTCCTCTGTTGCCGAATTGATCCTCTAAATATTCTAAAGGTGATAATTCATTTATTAAATTATCAGAGAATATAATTTGGTTCGAAACGTATAAGTGTGTGTTATCTTTAGTGTATCCAAATCCAGGCTCGGTTATCTCATAAGAGATTTCTCCAGTAATATTCTGAGATACTTCTGAGACGATTACTTTTCCGCCATTCGCGCCTGGAGAAGAAACGTTTAGTATATCACCTATGCTGTTTCCAGTAGTTGATCTTGCGTCATTAACTTCTACACTTATTGATGCAAGTGATCCATAGACTCTTCCAAACTTTACAAGTTCGCCGTCCACAACACTAAAGATATCATCAAACCCAACAAAGTTTCCTCTTACATTGCTTAGGTATAGTATAGGTATCAATGAATTATTAATAAGAGTAAAAACAATTCTATCTACAACGCCTTGCGCCTTTGAGGCAGACCCGAATATCGTTCTATTTGATAAATCTCTAAATAGAACTGGATCTGCTGGATAAAGTTGAAGGAATATACCTTGGTTCCATGAAGAAAACGAAGGTTTTAACATTGCTTCAGCCGGATAATATATTTCTACTGTTTCATCATAAAAGAGTCTAAAGAATAACTCAACTCCTTCAGGAGTTCCTTTTCTTCGATATAAATCAAGAATATTTTTAACAATAAATCTAGTAAGATCATCATCTAATGGCAAGTCTTTCATATACTTATTTTTAAAGTATATGATCATATTAGTTAATGTATTATCAATATCTTTATATTCAAATATTCTTCTATTATTATAAATGCTCTGCTTTGTATTTTCTTCTAAAAATTTATAATAATACTTTACGAGTTCAACTAATTCTTTACCATCTTCTCTAAAGATTGCAGGAAACTGTTGATCTATCTGATAAGAAATATACTTTTCTATATCCATTATGTGGATACCTCGTTAAATACTATGGATATATCGCTATCCCTTATTTGCAATAATCTATTCTTTGGAGAGATAATATCGCTTTCTTTCTTTTTAGCAAATATTTTTATCGCGGTTCCAGAAAAACCATCTGTTACAAAATTAACTAAACGCACTGTACCGGCAGTATAGTCGACAGTTCCTGCGCTAGCATTTAGGATTCTTGTATTAATTACATCGCTGCTTATTATCTGCATTGTTCCAGAACCGTTATCCTGTAATAATGCACATACACCATTATAAGAAAAAACAGAGCTTTTAACTGACGGTTTAAAATCCGTAAATCCAGAAGAATTAACAAATGGATATGGTTTAACTAAGGCTGATCCAAATTTAAACGTTGGGTTCTGCGGCGCAGATAGAGGAGGTGAATATTCTATAATTGCTCTAAGATCAATACTATTACTTAGTATCGCGTCATCAACATCATCAATTGCAGCAACTAATTTAGAAGTTCTAAGTGTTCCACCAAATATATTGAGGTTGTTTTGATTATAAGAAGAAATAACATTTCTAATTAGGTTTTCTAATTCCGCTTCACTCTTTGTAGTTTGCTTAAATGAATAGTATATGTTAATAACACCATCAACATACATAAATTCAGGATTAACAAAAATTGGTTCGATCGTCAGCGGAGTTTTATCAGATAGGTATCTCTTATATTCATTCTTTTTACTGTCAGAAATATCTTGACTACCTTCAAGTATAACTGATACCGCAACTTTGCCGTATTGAGGAGGTTCTAAATCTTCTCCGCCATATACAGAGACTGCTTGTATTTCATTAAATCTTTGTTTTAGAAGCACTTCATAATCTTTTGCAGTTACTGCTCTTTCTTGTATCTGTATAGATCTTGGCGCAAAGAAACGAATGCTTTCGAGAGTCTCTTTCTTTGCTCCACCAGATGCAGCTTGTATTGTTTCAACTCTTGCGGTTGGCTTAAAAGTAGTACTGAACTTAGACGCGCCGTTTGCTTCGTCTTCACTACATACTCTATATTCTATTTGAATTATATCATTCGGTAATGGTTGGAGACCGAATTTATTTCTTCCAAATACTACTGCATACTTATCGTCAAAGTGAGGTTCGATATAAAAAACTCTTTCCGTTTCTAATACACCGTATATATCTGTTTTATACACAAAATATACCGGTTCTCCATCGCTATCAGTTGAGACTTCAACGGATGTGATATCTACATTATCATTTGAAAGAACGCATTTAAAACTTGAGTCTTCTACAAAGTAACCTTCTTTTTCAAAATTTGTAAAGATTGCTCCTTCGTATATTTCAACGTCTTCTGCAACATATGTTGCGGTAGATCCATTTATTGCTGTTTTTTTAGCCAAATAATTCATAGAAGTAACAAAGTTAAATGAAGATCCATTTACGCTTGATGTAAACTTGGTTCCCTTTGGTATCGTGACAGTTGAAGGGCCATTTACATCTGTAAAAGTAACTCTTACGATAGCCTTCGCAGATGTTGATGACTTAGGAAGATAGTTTAGTTCCTTAGCATGAGATATTACAGAATTTCTAAGTTGTGCAGTATCAAGAAACATTTCTGATATTGCCATATTTGTATAGAAGTTATTTTGAAATGTGTTATATGCTAAGACATCTAATAGTATTGACATGTTTGATCCTTCAAAGTTATAATCTTTGAAGGAAGACTGTGTTCTTAGATAGTCCTTGAATTGTTCTTTAATAGCAAAAAAATCAAGTTCAGTAATTGGTGTCTTTACCATCTTATCTTACTCTTTCCAAAATAAATTCTACTTCGATTGGGTCTTCTCTACTCTTAAGAGCATATATTATTTTAATTGCAACTTTATTATCATCTATTAAACTATAGACTTCCACATCAATTAATTCAGCTCTCGGTTCATAGTTATTTATAGTAGTTTTAATCTGCTCTTGAATTAATTTTATAGTAGCTGGGCTATTTAATTCAAAAAGCATTGCACGAATGTTTCCACCGAAGTAAGGTTGAAATAATTTTTCGCCTTTATCAATGAGTATCAAATTTTTTAAAGCGTCCTTTATAGCTTCTTCGTCAGTCTTTAATGCAATATCATTTGAAAACGGGTTTACAGTTAGGTCCTTATGAAAATCAGCATATATAGGACCTAGTTTTCTTGTTCTTGGTGTTATTGTTGCCATATGATTACCATTCCCTTTCTGGCCCTTTATCTATGTGAACAAAAGAAGCATACCTGCTTCCTATTCCGCCGAAACCTTCTTGTCTTGCTAACGCAATAAATTCTGCTTTTGTCTGTGAATTAAATCCATCAAATTTTATATCTAGTGCAGTACCCTTTTCATGCAAAGAATTACCTGGTGCTGCATAATTACCGCTTGCGATTGCTGCATCGAATGATGAATATTCACCACGATCCACCGCTTGCTGAATAATTTGTCTCTGCGTTTCTTCAGATCTCCATCCACTAATTATTCTAAGTTGTCTTCCAAATTTTGCTTGCAGACGCATAGTCATAACACGCACTTCTGGAGTTACGCGAGTCCAACTCTCATGACCTCTCGCTAGAGCACCTTCAGTAAACGTGATTCTACCATCTCCCTTGCCATCGTTCCAAGAAGTAACACCGTCTACTTCTGCTTGTGAAGGAGGTGGAGGATTGCCAACTGCGGTTTCAGCAGATACTCCAGAAATTACGCCTGAGTATACTTCATCGTTGTTAAATCTTTTTGCTCCTGCCGCTACTGCCGATGCTGTATTTAGATTTGATCTTGCACTTAGGATATTGTATGAAGAGATATACTTGTTTGAAAATTGATCCAAAGGGTTTCTTACAGAATTTACTATGTCTTCGACTTGCGTGATAAAAGAACAGAAACGATATATTAAGAATTGTATCTCTTCTATACTTGGATTTTTAAATATATTTGATGCGTATGATAATAGACCTTCTATTCTTTTTTTAAAATTTTCAACATTCGTTTCTTCAAAGAATGCCATTGCTTGATCCTTTAACTGTTTAAAGCGATAAAGGATCTGTGTTTGAAAAAATTCTTGTGTTTGATTTACAATACCTTGAAGTGAAAAGTTTTCTATTATACTCTTCACTCTATTAATTACGCTATTTACAACATCAAGTATCTTATTTTTTAAATTATCAAGAAGCGATGATAGACTAAAGTTTTGTATCGAATTAATAATATCACTTATTTTATTTGCTATATTTCTAACGGACGTAAAGAAGTTTGCAACTGCTCCAAATATAGAAGGTGCTAACTCGCAAAATGAACCCATGGAACTCTTAGAGAACGCTCCATTTATATATGTGTTAAAAAGAGAAAGAACTGTTTTAGGTTTTGAAACTTGTTGTGTCTGTATTGTTACAGGATTTAATCCAGAATCGCTCATGAATGAAGAGAATTCTATAGGAGTTATCGCAACTCCTCTATCAAGTCTTTCTTTAACTAAAGGATAATTGACACTTATGTTAAAATTCGTGTTAGTGTTTGCGACAAGAAGAAAATTATTAAATGATAATAATGATGTGTTAAAGGCGTCCTGGCCATAGCTATCAATAAAAGAATTGATATTAATTCTAGGAGTAACTGTTACTAAATTTTCAAATTCAGTTTGTATTTGATCCAATTGATATAATTGGATCGATGGCGAATATAAGAATCCATCCGTTGACTTTAAGTTTGATTTATTTGTATATTCTAACGTATCATTACAGTCTGTCATTGTATTCTCTCTTACTGAGGACCAATCGAAGTCGATCTAGAATTTTGCTTATAATTTTTTACTTTGTTTAACACATCAAGAACAGTTGCTGTTGGAATTTTTCCTCCTTGACCAGAATATCTTCCAGAACCTGCGCGAGGCCCGGTCATCACTGGTAGGCTTGCCCATTCATAGGATAAGTTATCTCCAAACTGCTCTGCGGTTAAACTTCCATCAAGGAATCGGTTCAAGCCACGTATCTTAAGAAGTGCAACTGCTATCTTATCCTGAGTGCTTGGATTGAAGAATTCGCTTCCACTTACAACGCCTCTTGACTTAAGTCCTCTTAAAGTATCTTCCATAACTTGATATCTTCCAGACGCTTCAGAATCATATTTTGCGTCTATGCTATCCTGCCATGCAAGAACTTCATCAACTGTCATAGACGTAAGTGGTTTAGGTGGGTAATCGGATCTTCTTACAAAGCCTACTATAGTATCATAACCAGCCCCTTCTGCTCTGCCTATCAGATCTAGAAGAGGAGTTAAAGCCCCTTGTGTATAACTTGAGCTAAGAGATTCTGTTGGTGATCCTGTGCTAGATCCAGCTCCTACTCCAAGCGTAGATTCTGAAAATGCTTCGTCTCTAGAAATATAACCACCCCCTCCACCAGAAGTAGGATTTCTATAGCTTCCACCAGCATAATTACCAGAACCACCGTTTCCGGCAGATTTAGAAGCCGGTTCTGGCAACTCTGCACTTTCTGCGCCTTCCGCAGCGGTTGCTTCACTCGGTGCATCCGAAAGACCATTCGCAAGTTGTATAATATCGTCGATTGCTACTAAGCTAGCAGAAATACTAATCTTTCCGTTTCCGCCAATCTTAACTGTATCACCTTTAATATTAAATTGTCCAGAAGCTTGAGTGTAAATGTTTTCACCTTTAAAATTAATTGCATTTGCAGCCTCTTGGAATATTGCAATACCAGATTTCATATGTATAGATTTACCGGATTCTATATTAATTTGTTTTCCTGATTTTAAATTAATGCCTTCTACATTTGCTTCTAATCTAAGTTTAGCCGCTCTTGCTTGAATTTCTTCGCTTCCGTTTAAGTTGAGTTGTCCGCCAACAGATAACTCGTAGTTTCCTCTTACTATCTGTTGCATATCTCCACTTACTTCATGGACCATGTTTCCGTCAACACTTATGATAGCATCACCCTTCACCTTCACCATTTGACGGCCTTCAGCAATTACGATGATATTCTTTGCAGAACCAAGATAAAGATCACCGTTTGATTTTATATTCATTACACCTGTATTATCAATTTCAATAAACGACCCTGTGTTGTGAAATATCGTAATTCTTTCTCCGCCCGGTGTATCATCCATCTCTATGCTGTGGCCAGCCGCAGTTTCAATTACTCGATTATAAGGATACTGTGTATTATATGCCGGGGCAGGCTCTTTAATAGAAAGCCCGCCTGCTTCGGATGAAAAGTCCGCATTTAGTCTACCTACTTCTTGTAGAAGAACACCAGTATTTTGTATATCCTCGCCTCTAGCCTTTCTGGAATTTTGAGGTTGGCCATAATCTATTGCTCTAGACCCTTGAGAATCTAAATTCACGTTCTTTGGAGGAATTACACCCCACCCATTCGTTTCAGGGTCTATCACTGATGTCATTTGCGTAGGTATTAAACCAAGTATCATTGGTTGTTGAGCATCTCTTCCATCTAGGAAGAAACCAAACACCCACGAGTTAAGTGGAGGTATCGGATAGTTTGGATCGTAATTTCCAGCAATACATATAGCCCAAGGGAGACTTTCGGTTGGCACCTGTGCATTCGTTCCGTGCACACCAAACGCACGTACTTGAACGCGCCCTTCTTTACGTGGATCCGTTCTATTTTCAACTACGCCAACGAACCAAAGAGGATTCTTTATACCAACACCGGTTTCTTCAATCATTCATCTTTACTCCAGTCAAATTTAGTCAGCATCATGGATGTCTCATAGGTTTCTCTATCAAAGATATGAGTACAGTCGTGAAGTATGTAGTTTCCAGATAATTGAGATTCCATATCAACGTTATCATTGCTAGAAGAAAACTCAGTCACTACTAATTTTATAATATCGCCAGCTTTAAGATCTAATCTGCCATATGCTTTTGCATACACTGTGTTTCGATATAACATGTGTCTATATGATAGACGCTTAGATATAATGGTTGGCAGGAACTGCTCACTCTTAATCGAACTCGGAAGATCTCCTAAAGATTGATAATCTTTATAGATCAAGAATCTCCTTTCATTCTCTGGAGTAAATGAATAATCAATAAAGTTATCGCTGTGAAGATCTTCAACAACTTTTGTTTTAGTGTTTAGTTTAACGAATTCGTTCTTGCTTTCTTGATAGGAAAAGCGGTTGTCAGTCACAGTTCTATTCACGAAGTCTATAACGATAGGATTATTTCTATATGCGCCACTATGTAAATCATTAACAGTGTTTATTCTGTCTGTATTTCTTAATTCAATTAAGTTACGTAATTGAGCTTCTAATTCACTTCCTGTTTTTTCGATTGCAGGCAGAAATGTAAATTCCTTTATATTGTCATTTACTATAGCATCTGCAATTAAATATTCATCAGGCACGAAATAAAAGTTTTCCGAGTTTTCAAAAAATCTAAAAGAACAGGATGGCGAACTATTATTGTACGCTCTTGATGCAAGGAATTTCATTGCTTGGATTGGTGTGTAGTTTGGAATAACGCATTCGAAGTTTCCTTCTGTTGCGTCCGTTTTGAACGGTTTTGTAAATGGAGAATAATATGTCTTAAATATCTGTTCAGCAGTGTCTCGAATGCTTTTACTAAAAGGAGCTATGATCTTATGTCTTCCTGCGTTCCATCTCATATATGAAACGAAATGCATATCATATGAAAGCGCGTCATTAGAATTCTTTGCTGAAACATTATCTACTTTAAAGACATATAGATCGAAGATTTTTTTCTGTTTCAATATGTCTTCTATCTCTAAGGATAATCTTTCTTCTCCTCTTAAAGGAAGCTTTTCCAAGAGACCAACTGCGTCAACTACGCTTAAACTACCTCGCATAGAATCTTTTTCTATCGACTCTTCAATAACTATCTTATGAATAATACCGGATATATCTATAGCAGATCTACTTCCATATTGAGTTATAGAAGCACTTATTAATTTATAATACCCAGGTAATAAGTATTGATCCATATTATTCTCTTAATAGACGTTTTAAGTCTTTTTCAACAATCGGAAGATACTGTTTATCAACCAAAAGAATGTTTCTTTTATTTTCATTTAATTCATATTCATAATCATATACACGCGTTGGTGTCCACTCTTCTGGAATAATTTTTCTAATGTATATTCTTCTTCCTTTTTCAGATCTTAAAATAACATTATCTTCTTTTCTTAAATATATCGTTCTAAAACTGTCAGGATTTAAAATAATTCTATCTACTGCCATTATACTTTCCTCGAATAATAAACTACGTTATCTGATATTGTTTCATTCTTTGCCCAGTCAACAACCTCGTATCCTTTTTTACCCGAAGCAACTTCATACTTCTTAATTAAGTACTTATGAAAATCATCTTCTTTAAGAGGCCAATCGTGATACGGATCTATGATATTATTCGCAAGTAATACTAACCATGTATAATCAGTAGAACCATAATAATAGTACGCTATATCCTCTGGTCTATCCTCATCAGTTATCGTGTATGGCAAGAAAAGATACGGATTTGAAATAGAAACTGGAAGAAGTCTGTTTCTTCTTGTGAGATCCCTAACTTGATAACCGTTATAGTTTATAATTGGCAGTTGATCAAAATAGTTTGACATGTTTAGAACCTCTCGCTTCCAATATTCCCAATATTGATATTATTACTTTCTCCACCGTAATCTTCTGCTGTATGTATATCCATTTCTTTTAGAGAAATAGTCATACTCACCATCGCAGGTTTACCTCCTCTTAAAACAGCCATCCCTTGTGGAGAATAATTAAAGTCAAAATTATCTATCATACAAGTTTTATAATACATAAAGTATTGCTGTTCTATTCCAAAAAAGTATATATCCACTGTACTAGGATAATTTAAAAACGCTCGTTGTAGTGGGCCTACGTTTGTATAACTAGGAAGCGCATTTCTTCTGACTAGATTTGTTATATCTCTTATTCTATCAGATTCTTCTGGAGAAGTTGCCGCCATATTCCAACTAAAGTTGTGCCTCTTAAGATCTATCCCTTGAAAGCTAAGAGCTTGTTTTGGGTTAACTGTAGCCCCGGCTCCTGCCTCTAAACTAGATGCTATATTTGAAGATCCTGGTAATAGAGCACCAAGAGCGGCTCCACCAACTCCACCGGTTCTAGAGCTTAAAAACTTTGCAGCAAGACCGCCCATCGCGCCGGACGCGGTCGAAACTAAAGTTTGAGTACTCGGTATACCTAGGTTTGATAAGATTGAATCTGTATCTATAGTGCCATCACCCAAGAAATAATTTCCCCCTTGACTTATCGCGTCTCCAAACATACCTTGATCAAATTCTGAAATTTTAACAGAATAAGAATCTTTTATTTCGCGAGGAAGTGGAAGTAACAGAGCATTACCACCTAATTCTTCTTGTGATAGTGTTCTACTTGAAACTTTATTTAAATCACGTGTACCAGGACTTCTATACTTATACTTTTTAAATATCATAAGAGTCGCATGAGCTCCGAGATTTGAAGGAAATGACATAACCTTCATGCGGTTTAGCTCTGACTTTTTACTTTCAATGATAGATCTTATTGACATTAAAACTTAAATTCCTTATAAATAGGATTATATTAAGATTATTTATAATGAAGTTGGGATATGTCATATAAAGGAAGATTTAAACCTAAAAACCCGGAGAAGTATCGAGGCGATCCTGCAAATATTATATATCGGTCACTTTGGGAATTTAAGTTCTTTAAATTTATTGATCTGCACCCTGATGTAATATGGTGGCAATCTGAAGAAGTAGCTATACCATATTTATCACCGATCGATGGAAAGATGCATAGATATTATCCAGATGTGATATTAAATAAAAGAGTTGGTGATAATATTTTTGAAACTGTTATGATTGAAATAAAACCCGAAAAGCAGACGATGCCTCCAGATATTAGTAAGAAGAATAAAACACCAAGCGGAAGAATTTCTAGAAGATACTTAAACGAAGTTAAGACATTTGGAGTAAATGACGCAAAGTGGAAAGCTGCTAGACAGTTCTGTTCATCAAGAGGTTGGAAGTTTGAGATCATGACAGAAAAACATCTAAACGTAAGGTAAACTATTGGCTAAAATTTTTGACGATATTCTTTTAAAAGGCATTCGTGCCGGACAGATGCCTTCTCGAGGTAGCACTGCTCGCGTGTGGTATCGTGAAAAAGCTAAAGAAGTCGGTAAAGTTAATGAAACTGCTTTCTTTAGATCTGCCGAACCCGAACGTTTTAGAAATTCTAGCCAATTTAAGATCGGTAATATGTATATGTTCTATTACGATCCTAAACATAAAGATACACTCCCTTACTATGACAGAGTGCCATTGATATTTCCAATTAATAGAGCGAAGGGTGGATTCCTTGGAATCAACTTTCACTATCTTCCATTGAAACTTAGAGCAAAATTAATGGACTCTCTATACGAAGTGGCATCAAATGATAGGTTCGATGAAACTACTAAAATGCAAGTATCATATCGCATTCTAAATGCATCTTCACAGTATCGAGAATTTAGACCTACGGTTAAGCATTACCTTTTTGATCATGTTAGAAGTAAACTTTTATTCGTAAATCCATCGGAGTGGGATATCGCGCTGTTTCTCAATATTGCTAAGTTTGAAGGCGCAACGCAATCTCAAGTGTGGGAAGACTCAAGAAAGATCATAAGAGGACAAAGATAATGTTCAACATAAATGAATTTAAATCTGTGATGAACAAATACGGCGGGCCGGCAAAATCAAACCTATTTGTATTATCATTAGAATTTACTAATCAACAAATTGCAACATCTGTTGGAGTTAACGTTGGAAGAAAATCGGAGTATATAAGCGCATCAGATCTACGTTTCTTTTGTTCTGAAGTTGCACTTCCACCGGTTAATATAAACGTTGGTTCTTATAGAGAAAATTCAATTGATATTTCTCAAAACATGCCTCTTAATCTAACTACGCCAACTATTAACGCAACATTCATGTTGGATTCAGATCATAGAGTAATTTCATTCTTTCATTCTTGGATGCAAGAGATAATAAACTACAACACTGGAGGCGGTCTTCTTTCATCAATAAACGGAGACCACTTTCCATACGAAATTGGTTATAAAAAAGATTATGTATGTAATATATCCATTAATCATTATAAGACAGACGCAACCGGTCTTATCGAAGAATCGTATACATACACTTTCTTAAATGCGTATCCTACAGAAGTTGGAGGAAAGAATTTGTCATGGGGCCCAAATGATTCAATAGCAACAATGACAGTCAATTTTACCGCGTCTGCATATAACTTTACAGCTTCAGATCCTGGGCAAGTTTATGCTGCAAATTCTAGAGGTAATGGATATTTGGATATGTTAAATAGCGTTGGATATAGAGGTCAAACCGTTCAACAGAGAAACTTACCTACTAGTGTCCAGGATGCAATAAATACCTTCACAACCGTCAGAAACGATTTTAGAACAATAAGAGATACATTCAGATCACTTAGGAATGTTTTTTAATAATGGAGAAATGAATAATGCCTTTACCAAAAATTGATTTACCTCTTTATGAATTGACTCTACCGTCAAATAAAAAGAAGGTTAATTATAGACCATTTACTGTTAAAGAAGAAAAGATTCTTTTAACAGCACAGCAATCAAAGGACCCAGATCAAATAATAGTTGCAATTAAACAAATTGTAAATAATTGCCTACAGGATTATGATATAGATAAACTTTCTCTTTTTGATCTAGAATATCTTATGATTAACATAAGAGCAAAGTCAGTCGATAATAATGTAGAATTTGAAATAGAAGATCCTGATACAAAAGAAAAAGTTAAGTTAGTATTAAATTTAGAAAATGTAAAGGTTCATATCGACGAGACTCATACGAATCAGATAAAAGTAGATGACGCCTATACACTATTCTTAAGATACCCGAATATAGATGATTTTTCAGAAATTCTATCAAAGAAAGATATGTCTCCTGAAAAAAGTTATGAAATACTTTTGTCATGTATCGATAAATTAGCATCTGAAAATGAGGTGTATAATTTTAAAGATTTTACAGAAAAGCAAGTAGATGATTTTATTGATAGTCTTCACTCAGATGTAACTAAAAAGATAAAACTATTTTTTGATACTATGCCAAAGGTTAGACACGAAATACCATACACTAATTCAAAAGGTGATGTAAAAGTATTTACAATACAAGGAACGCAAAGTTTTTTTATGTAATCATGAGTCATACCAACCTCTTCATATATTATCAAAAAATATTTGGAATGGCTCAACATCATAAATATAGTATTAATGAGATTGAAAATTTAATACCTTATGAAAGAGATTTATATTTTGAGATGCTTTTAGAATTTATCCAAAGCCAAAAAAAGAAAGAAAGCTAAATAAATGGCAAGCCTAGACGATCTTAAAATAGTATTAGAATCAATAGATAATTCTATGATAGAACAAAAGAGTTCTATGATAAATTTGATTGGACTACAGCAACAAACTGTTGATCAAATATCAAATCAATCTACTTTGATTTCTAATATGATATCGGTTCAAGAAACTAGAAATAGATTGTCAAGCGCAGACACAGACGTTGTTCCACAACAGGAACAGAGTAAAGATAAATCTATGGGTTCCGCAGTTGGTGCTGCAGCGGCTGAAGGTATTGGTGGAGGAATTGGCGCAGCTGCGGGATTGGCTGGCATTGGTGCAGGCATAGCAGGGTTTATGGCCGCATTATCAATAGGTAGCGTTGGTCTAGATTGGTTAGGTGCCGATTATTCTGGTTTAGGAGACGCATTTGCTTCATTTAGCGATGCAATGGAAAATCTGTCTCCAACAGCAATCCTAACACTTGCCGGCGCATCTGCTATAGCTGCGCAAACTTCATCTTTTAAAAACTTATATGGTCTAGGAACAGCAAGCGGCTTAACAGGTCTAGGTGCAGGTATTAGCGGATTCTTAATAGGGCTTTCTCTAGGGGATATAGGACTAGGTTGGATTGATAATGATTATTCAAACGTAGGTCAGGCGTTAGCATCATTTAGTGATGCAATAGGAAACTTGAGTATAGAAGCAGTTAGTTTATTAGGAGGTTTAGCAGCCGTAGCAATCGCAAACACTGCATTTAAAGGAAACGCTAAAAGTTTAGCAATGTCTATGGCCGGAATATCTGCTGGTATTGGTGGGTTCTTAGGAGGATTAGTCTTAACAGACGTAGGCTTGGATTGGATAACTTCTATCACTGGAGCCGATGGGTCTGCCCTCATATCAGCGTTTCAAATGTTTAATGATTCTATGTCTGCTCTTTCTCCAACGAGTATACTTGCGCTTGGATCAATTATGGCAGCAGCTGCGGCTCTACCTAAAATGTCACCTTCATCATTTGCAAAGAATATGACTGGAATAGGAGCTGGCATCGGAGGGTTCATGGCAGGTTTATCTGCTGGCGATGTTGGTATTGAATGGATAAATTCTATTCCAGCAGGAAGTGGAGAAGGTTTAGTATCATCTTTCAAAATATTTAATGATGCTATTATGGCTCTAAGCCCGACCGCTATGGCCGCGCTCGGTGTATTGATGGCTGCCGCTGGTCCTCTCGGAGGAAGCGTAGCCACTGGTCTTCCTCTAATAGGAGTCGGTCTTGCTGGGTTTATGACTGCACTAGCAGGCGCGGACACTGCTATCACTGCGCTGTCTAGTATGACAGATGGCGAACCAGGCGAAGGATTAAAGAGTTTATTTACAAACATATTTGAAGGTATAGGGGCCGCAAAGGAATTAAACGGTGTTGATCTATTAACTCTAGGCCCTGGTTTGGTTTCAGTCGCAACTGGATTAGCAGCGTTTGGTGTAGGTTCAATTATAAGCGGTCTTGGCCAAGCTGCTGCTGCAATAATAAGCTTCTTTACTGGCGAAAGCGCTTTCGATCAAATCATGAAAATCGCTGATAATGCTGACGATTTAGTAAAAGGCGGAGAAGCTTTAGATAAAATCGCAGCAGCACTTAATAGGTTCGCTAGTATTAAGATAAGCGAAATAGATCTAGATTTTACTGAGTTTGCTAAGAATTTAGGGCAAGCGATACCATTCCTAGATAAACTAGCAAACGGAGGTACTGTAGAAGGATCAGGATCATGGTGGGGCTTAGGGGAAGATATTAATTTTCCAAAGGGATTATTAGATCCATCTCTTAAACTTACTGAGATGGCAGATGCCATATCTAAAGTAAATTTTGTACTAGGTCAATCCGGCGGGCAAACGAATCAAGCAAGTGTAAATCAATCGCAAGCAGCTGCTATTAATCAAAGTGAAGCAGCTGCAGCTGAAATAGCAAGCGCTGGAATTCCGAGTGTGTATCAAAGTGTAACTGCTGCTACTAATGAAACATTATTATCATCTGAAATAATAACTAAACACACCGAAAGAATGATAGAATTATCTCAAAACATTATTAAAAGTTTAGAAATAATTGAAAGTTCAGTTGCACCTAAAGAAACAAAACCAACAAATGTTTCATATTCGCCAATAACAAACGCACCATCGAATACATATGTTGGTGGAACAACAAATACCACAATAATAACACCTAGATCTTCAAATGATTTAGATTACGGATTACCGAGACCAGTAATGTAAAAAGGGGAGCATTGCTCCCCTTTTCTTTATTCCGTTAGAAGTTGTTTCTCAGGTAATACTTGTTTCCCTATCTGCAGTTTTCTAGGTTTCTTTTCCTCAGGAATAACATTTACTAAATGAATAGTAAGCATTCCTTGATCCAAAGAAACAGACTCAACTACGACTGTATCAGCAAGAGTAAATCTTCTTTCAAATCCTCTCGAAGCAATTCCACGGAATATGTATTCGTGGTTCTCTTCGTCTGTTCTCACTTCAGCTTTTACTGATAGAATACCATCATGTAGTTCTATGTCAAAGTCTTCCTCTTTGAACCCAGCAACTGCAATTTCGATGAGATATGTATTCTCACCGGTCTTTGCTATATTGTATGGAGGGTATTTTTGTTGTGGAATATTCGCAAATTTTGTTACAGTATTCATTCTGTCAAATATGCGATCAAAACCAACGAAAAGAGGGTCGTTTCTAAGTATTTGTTCTATAGTCATTTTAGTTTCTCCTTTAATAAGCGAGTTTTAGTTTAAGTCGTTATCTAACCGACTAGAAAATAGCAAGAACCCATTGGCATTCTTGCTATTTTATTTATATTACATACAAAGATCTTCATACTTTGTAGTATAAATTCTATGTGCGCTTTTATCTACAGATGATTTAATTTTTACTAAGTTCATCAGCCATTTCATGATTTCTATCCCTATGTCCAGCTTCATCTTCTCTTACAACAAGCACTACGTCACGTAGTGTTGCACCTTCAGGTAGCTTCCAATAATCAATTGCAACTTTAGGAGCCGCAACATTTGGTATCTTTCCACTATCAATCTCTGATAGAAATTCAGTATATGATCTAACTGCTTCTTCCTCAAAATAACCTATAATGCGATGTGCAGTCTTTGGGAAAAAGAAATATATAACTGCATAGAAGGCAACGAAAATAGCTTGAGCTACAAGAATGATTAGTCTCTCTAGCCAATTCGGTTTTGCCAATTCAACAAATGTCATTAGATGCATTCGTTCATTATCTGCTTCGTCAAGAAGTTCTTTAATCCATCCTTTATCGTCTTCCATTTTACGAAGGGATTTAAGGTGAAGGCCAGCGCCAGCAACCATGCCTGGTACTGCAGCTACAGTCTCTAGAACGACTGCTCGATGGCCGTATCTCTTTTTGAAAAAAGTATCTGCAATAAAGCGAAGGGCCTTTGTAAAGCCCAACGCGATCTTGTCAGAAACATCCTTTGGTTCGTGATGTTTCTCTGTCATTGATTAATCCTTTTTGGCAACAAAACCGTAAAGTTCTTGAGCCTTTTTCATGATGTCGTCTGGAGTATACATCACTGGTTTCATAGCTTGAGTCTGCTCCAAAAGTTCACCAGCAGATTTATTCCACGTTTCAGCCAGTTTATTAATAGCAGTCCAATATGCGTTTGAGGTTTCGTGATATTGCTGATCCATCATTTCTTTTGCCATCTTGAGTACTTCAAGACGAATTTCAAAACCGTTTTTGTTAGTCATTTTAGTTTCCTTTCTCTCTGTGTGTAATGCAGACTATTCTGCGGTTAATTAACGCCCGTAGAGCCGAGTCCGCCATCACGATCAGTTTTCTTTTCTGGCCGGCTCTTTCTTTCAACTAGAGTGTAAGCTTTCACTTCTTCTAGCATTGCTTGAGCAATTCTATCACCATGGAATATATTAATGGGAGTGTCACCCATATTATACACCGTGATGAATGTTTCTTCAACATAATCTGAATCTATAACACCTACTGAATTCGCAAGTCCAATTCCAAATTTAACTGACATTCCAGATCTTGGATAAACTTTTAGAACGTGGTTCTTTGGAATATCAAAAATAAGACCGGTCGGAACTAATGTTCTGAACTGTGGATGTAGAACTGTAACAGCTCTGCCATCAGCACCAATTTTTGTAGGTACAATAATCTCTTTGTTATGAGGGCTGTAAGTTGTTAGTTTTGTATCAGCAGAAAGACAAGCTTTCAGATCAAAACAAGCAGAACCCTCGGTTGCAAATGCTGGCAAATCAGCATTCTCTCGCAGTTTAAATACTTTCATAATATAATCAGCCTTTCTTTTTTCCAATGTTATATTTGCTGCATAGTTCCCACTGTGATTTTTCTTTATGTGAAAGAACTTTTATATGACTTAAGGGAGCAATTGGATCCTGAACTTTTTCTCCATCTACAACCTTTAGCAATTCCCATTCTTCTAATAGATTCACTACAGTATTACGTCTTCCTTTATCTTCATCCGTAAAATTATTTTCTTTACCATCCAAAATGAAAAGTTCTTTAAAATGTAAAATTACATATCTTCCTTGCTTATGAAGGATGTGACACGACTGATACAGTTTCTTTTCTTTACGGGAAGCGATACCTATTCTTGTCAACGTTTCTTTAATCTTAAGAAAGTTGTCAGGGTTTGGTAATTCTATTTCAATTCCAACTCCATGAAAAATATCTTCCATATAAGGTCACCTTTATTATTATTGTTATTGTTGGTCATACGCCTCCTTTAGAGACCTTAGTATTTATTAATTCTATGTTCTCTTTAGTTAACACTTTAGCATACTGTTTTGCAACCGTTCTATTACACTGATAGTATTCTTGAATATTATCTAATGCAATATCTTTAGAAGGTTTAAACCACGTGCTTCTTCGATCACGAGGTCTCAATGCGCCAAGATAATAACGATACTGCGCATCCTTAAACAACCAATGCTTCATATTCATTTCGTTTGCGTGTAGGATAGTATCTACATGAAAAGAAAATGCTTTATTAGTAACAAAAGGTACATACTGCTTTTCGGTTTCTTCTGGAATATCCGAGCTTTTAACAAGATCTCTCTTTGATTTAGAAGCAGATTCAATAAACTTAAACGTTAGATTTTCTTCTTTTAACGTAGATACATCCAACTCTTCTATCTCTTCTGGTTTTTCTAGACCAAAGAAATTGAATTCTTCAAACTTATTATTAGGATCGTTTAGTTTGGTTTGTATCGTTTCTTTTTTCTTAGTCGTCGTCTTTTTCATGAGTGCTTTCCCACGTTTCAATAATATTGTTCATATAGTTTGCGCATTCAACGCAAACATCCATGGATCCAAGTCCATCTGCTGCCTTATATTGTAACACAAAGGATGAAGATTTGTCAACTTGTTTTTGACAAAAAGTACAAGTTACTTTACTATCCTTTTTCTTAAAGATATTAAGCATTACTTAAAACTTGTTTCCATCATTATTTCAGTGAGAAATGCAACTAGGTTGATTTCTTGATCCGCAACAAAAGAACTCTTATACATGTAATCAGCAAGACTCACAACAAAGGTTGGCATACTCTTTAGTTCGATCTTATCAGAAGCCATATCATATATCTTTCTGAATAGTTCGTTAGTATCTTGATCGGAATTATCAGCACACCATTTACGCATTTCAGTAAAGTTCTTACTCTTTAGTAATTCAAACAGATTGTCCAACGACTCCTGTTTGAAGTCTGCAAAGATGCCCTCATCGATACGACCGTTACCGGAATATTTCTGCAGTTCGTTAAGGATACGACGAAAATCAGGGAAATGTTTTTCAATAACCTTCGCAACTACCTTAGGATCGAAATCAACGTTTTCGTTCTTTAGGATTGATAGGGTTCTTTTGAAGAACTGAGCTGCAAGCTTTGGTTTCTCAGTTTTTTCAATCGCAAAGTCTACTTCAGAAAGTCTTGATCTTAGCGGTGCAATGATACGGTTCTTAAAGTTACAAGTAAAGATAAAACCACAGTTCTTTGAAAATGTTTCGATAAGATTTCTCATCGATGCCTGAGCATCGATAGTTAGGTAATCAGCCTCATCAAGGATGATATACTTTCTTCCACCGGATAAAGAAACGGACGATGCAAATGTTGAAATTTCACTTCTAACTAGATCAATACCGCGATTAAGAGCCGCGTTAAGAACGATATAGTCACAACCGAGTTCTTCAAGCATTGCTTTTGCGGCGGTGGTTTTACCAGTTCCAGGAGATCCAGTTAGAAGCAGGTTTGGAATGTTTTCAGTATCAACAAATTTCTGAAATGCTGTTTTTGTTACGTCAGGAAGAATAGAATCTGCAATTCGCTGTGGACGATATTTTTGAACCCACAGTAGTTCATCAGCTTTCATATCAAGCGCCATAATATAAATCTCTCTTCAATTCTTGATTAAAAGAACGCTGAATTATTCAGCGTTCTCAGTATTCTCTGTACTCTCTTCTGTGGCCTGATTTGCAGGTTCTTGCGGTTGGTTCTGTTTTACAAACGCAGCGATCTTTTCTCTTATTTGTCCAACGACCATAAGTTCGTTTCCTTTAAACGCGCCTCTTTCAGAACATGCGTCTATGATACTTACTACGACTGTTAGATCTTGGAGTGTAATTGATGTTTGTTCCATTTTTATCCCTTGCTATAAGTTGATTTTGATTCGATTGCTACGAAATAAGTAACACCGTTTCCTTCGAACTTTGAGATACCCTTTGAGCTTAGAGTAACCTTATAGTTCTGAGGAAGCAGTTTAAGATTTTCTGTTTTTATGATGAGTCTAAACTTATCAGAAGTTGATCCTAGTTCTACTCCAAAGCTATCCGTAGTTGATCCGTTACTATCAATTGCCTTTAGAGAACAAGTTTCACCGTCTCCTTCAAAAGCAACCTCTGGTAGTTGAAGTACTCCAGACGCTTTAATGACTGACTGAAGGTCGGCCCATTCAACATTAACCTCTACATCATTGCTAGGAATACTTATCTCTTTTTCTGGTGGAGATATGATCATAGATTTATCAGCAAAGTAATATCGAGTCTTTTTATTACCTTGAGAGACTACAAAATGGTTTGACTCGAATTGAATATCTGGCTCTCCAAATAGAGCATACGTTGACAAGAAGCGTGAAATGTCATAGATGCATGCTTCAGATGGAAACTCGTCATCTATAGTAGCAATGGCCATTACTGTCTTTTGAGGGCTGATAGTTCTTAGTACTTTACCAGGTTTTAGTACGACGGATTGGTTAATAGTTGCAAAGTTCTTAAGTGTTGTGATAGTGCGTTCAGAAAACTTCATAGTTTCTCCTTTTCAAAAAAATCATTATGTATTATGGTCTTGTACCTAATATATTACCCTTTTTATTGGGTTTTGTCAACTGGTTTTTATAGTTCTTAATATTAGACCCACGATCAGCGGTTGGAGATTGCCCAATTGATGCTATGGCTGCCATCGATCCTCTAAATATGTATGTTCCTACGTGTTGGAGGTTCATCCAAGGGCACATATGAATAGTGATACCGATCTTTCTTGCGTTCCTACAGAAAAAGTAATCTTCCGATAGATATCTCTTGCTTACTGGATCTATCTCGCAATCAAAGAATGCAGTGATCTCTCTAGAACCGTCAAAGTTTTCAGTTCGAATATGATCTGGCTTATAGCTCAATTCTGGATATGCCTTTGCATACTTTTCAAACACCTCACGAGGAATGAGCATAAATCCAGTACCGCCTTCAGCAACTTCTACCGGCTCGTCAATTCTAAAAGAACTAACATTTCGTGCTGGATTAAAAACATAGTCTGCTGAATAGAAAGCAAGATCGAAAGGATTCTCAGCCTTACCTTGTTCTACTGCAGCTTTTACTTTTTCCCACGCGATCGTCTTTTTTGGATATGGGCCAGTTACTATCTGATACTTTTGTGGATCGGATACTTGGATTGCCAAGAGAGTTAGAACGTCCTTTGCTTGGAATCCAATATCGGCATCTACGAATAGAAGATGCGTGCAATCAGATCTCAAGAATTCGTCAACCACATAGTTTCTTGCTCTTTGTACAAGACTCTCATTAAATAGAAAGTATTCTTTTAATTCAATTCCATGTTGTGCGCAAATTTTAAATAAATCATTGGTTGACTTACAAAACATACCGGCGCAGCTTCCACCATACATTGGTGTTCCAAGAAATATTGAGTACTTTCGTAACTCTTCAGTTGTTATTTCAATCTTCATATTATTCTCACTTATATTTGAATATCATAATTTACGTTTTGTACCTTTTCTCTCTCGTCCTTTTCGTATTGTTTTCTTAATTGATTATTTACACGTATAACTTCATTAAGTATTGTAAATTCATTTTCAGATAGCCTTAAGAAGGCCGCGCTATCCTTTGGAAAACACGCGCCACCAAAGCCGCGCTTATTATCAAAACCTGGAACCGTTGTATGAGATGGACCAATTCTCTTATCTGTTGTAATTCCTCTTATGACTGTTCCGTAGTTGCCTCCAAACTTTTCAACCATATCATAGAACTGATTGAACCAAACTACTTTAGTCGCGAGGAATGTATTAATACCATACTTTACTAGGCTAGCTTCAACAGCCGACATATGATACACTGGACATGCTTTGCACAAACTGTATTCGTTATATATTCTCTCAACTTCTTTAGTTACTTCTAGATTACCACCGAATATATGCATAAATGGATTTACAAAATCTTCGTTTGCACTCTTTTCCATTAAAAACTCTGGATTATAAACTATTCTGTTTGCGGATACACAGTTAATTAATTTTTCTAATATAACAGGTGTCACGGTCGATTTTATTATAATCAAACCGGATACATTATGTTTTAAATAGTTAACGCATTCTTCTACTATCGATGAATCTATACTTCCGTCACTTTGCATAGGAGTTGGTACGCAGACAAACGTAACATCAATATCTTTATCGACCAAATCTTCTATTTTATTTCCATACTTAGGATCAATGATAAACTTCTCGATCTTAGAAGAGTTAAATCCAAAACTTACAGCCTTTCCTACAAACCCGTGACCTACAATTGCCATTCTCATTTATCATTTACTCCATAAAATTCTTTATACCAGTCAGCAAACTTTTTAACACCATCTCGAATAGATGTTGTAGGTTTATAACCTAAAGCTTGCAATTTTGTGGTGTCAGACCAAGTTTCTTGAGAATCTGCTGGGTGCTTTGGTAGATACTCTATGTTTGCTGTTCTATTGAAGTTAACTTCGATCTCTTTTACAAAATCAATTAATTCTACTTGCTGTCCATAACCAATATTATATATCTCACTAAGCGAAGTGTCAACTGAAAGAACTCTATTTACAACAATATTAATTCCTTGAACTATATCATCAATAAAGGTAAAGTCTCGTTTCATATCACCATAGTTAAATAGACCTATTGTCTCGCCCTTTAATATCGCTCTAGAAAAGCTAAAGAGTGCCATGTCTGGTCTACCCCATGGACCGTAAACAGTAAAGAAACGAAGCCCGATATTCCGCTCTATACGTGATGTTTTAAACTGAGACTCATTTGTTCTTTTAGTAAATCCGTATGGATTCATTTGGTGCCAAGTAGGTTCATCTTCTTTCCAAGGCAAGGAGTTTCCGGCCATGACGCAAGATGTGGATGCATAGATTACATTCTTAATTCCATTTAATTCGCATGCCTCAATTAAGTTTTGAGAGCCAATTATGTTATTTTCTATGTACTCACGAGGATTATTAAAAGAGTGTCTTACTCCAGCATAAGCAGCAAGATGTATAACTAAGTCAGGTTTAACATCGCTAACAACAGATTTAACGCCGTCAAAGTTTCTAAGATCGCATTTTATAACATCTATACCTAGTTTACTTAACTCATTTGTGCGAGCTTCCTTTAAAGATACCTCGTAGTAGTCATTATAGTTATCAAACCCATGGACTTCAAACCCTTGAGATGAGAGATGTTTTGCCAAGTGAAATCCAATAAAGCCGGCCATCCCTGTAATAAGAATCTTTTGTGTCATTATACTTGCTCCAAATCGTTTTCAGCACGCGTGATTGCTTGTAGGCGTAGAACATCCGCAAGAACGTCCCAGGAGCTATCGTGTTGTTTAAATTTAGCATTCCACAGAGCTTCGTCTTTAATTGGAATGAAGCCATTCTCCTTAGGAAAATTTAACTTAGCGTCGATAAATGTACGAGTATCACGTATTTTCCAAAACTTTAGAGACTCGTCCATTAAGTGCTGCTTATTTTGAGATATGAACAATCTGCTCAATACAATAGGATCAAAAGTGTTTGATCTCGACCACCAATAAGATATCTTTGGAGAATTAATAAGATACTTATGAAGTTTATCAACAAAATCAGGAACGGATAGATCACTATCCAAAGGTTTTATCTTTTCCCTTACTTCGCTAGATTGAGATTTCCAAAACTCAAGAGTTTCATTCTCAACGATCCACCCATGGTTCACGACTTGATCCTTCACCGATAGTTTAAATCTTACTGTATCTTTAATGTTGCCAATAGTATATGGGTCGTTTGAAATAAACTTATCCCATGAAAAAATCATTACAGAACAATCGATAGCTGAACAATTTTGAGAATTCTTTCCCATAGTTTCAAAGTCAATAATTAAATCATGTCTCATTATACAAAGAACTCCGCCAATGATGCTTTATCAATTTCTTTACCCAGTGGATCATATTCAATAGTCTCATAGTGGTTGTTTTGACGAAGATAGTTCGTATTTGAAAAAGATAGTTCGCCGCGTAAGAACTTTCCTATCTCCGTATGAATATCCCTTGATGTTGGAACCGGAACGTTTTGAGCGATGTGGTTCATCTTCGCAAGACCGCCTACTAATTCGAAATCGTGAGGGAAACCCATCATATGTAGTGCCTCACGAATAGTCAAAGATCTATCGTGAATTGGGTGTATAGTATCTGCAAGGTTTCTACCGATAACCGCATTCATACATTCGTCAAACACGTGTGTTGAACTATCCCAGATACCTTTGCTGTCAGCGAATTTTTTAATTGCATGGTCTGAAACTTTTATTCCTCTTTCATGACCAATATCATGAAACCACTTATTTGCTTCAGGAAGCAAACCACTTCTATTGATATAGTTAAACGCTGTAATGTTTCCACTCTTCATTATTACATCACGAGGGTTTTCATTAGTTCTAGAACGAAGGAATTGAAAGTATGGTTCATCATCAAGTTTCTGATTAATCACCAAATCCTGTTGTAGTAAGCTATCGTCAACTTCAGAAAGATATTCTTGAAAGTTCTTACGATCCCTTTTATACCAAGACATGATTGGTGCCTTCTCTGATTTCCAACCGATAGCAAAAGTACGATCGCGCGCCTGCGGGATACCATGATACATCGTAGAAGTTTTATAAAGTGTAAGACTGTATCCACGTTTTTCACAGATGTTAAAGAGATTGTTTGCTACATCCCTTCCTTTATTCGTATAGAGAGCAGGCGCGTTTTCTACAACAACTACCTTCGCTTTAAAAAGATCGATGCCATCTTCGAATACCTTATACATCCATTCGTTCTTTTCACAGGTTGCTCCCTTAGCAGCCGCAGTCTGTCCTGTATTTAACTGAGATAGTGCAGCACACGGTGGAGTACCAGAAACAACATCTACAGTATGCTTAGGTCCGTTCTCATCAAGGATGATATACTCAACGCCAGCATTCTTTACGTTGTTCTGATAGTTCACATAGTGGCTATCGTTTGCTTGAAAGCCTTCATATGAATATATAGCCTTAGGTGGTACACCGAATGCTTTTTCGGCACCTAGCATTTGACCGCCAATGAGTGGTATAAGTGGAACCCATGATATTTCGCTCATTATTATTTTCCTTATGCAAAAAAGTCTTCAAGAGTAGTTACAGTTTTCTTTGAAAAACTTGAAGAGTCAGGTCTTACGTATGAAGGATCGACTGCCTTCATTATCTTGTCGTTAATAAAAGTACCATCATAATATTCTGGTTTCAAAACTGCTTTTCTCAATGCAAGTAAGCTTTTTTCGTATGCAGCCGAATCATTCAAAAGAATATTCATAGATTTTCTAAACTCTTCTGGAGTAGATGGTCTAAAAAATTCAGGTATTGGAAGATGACGCTGTTCATCATACGTTGGATGAAGGAATGGAATTACGCCAGCATGAATCATCTCGATATATTTAGAAGTAGTCCAACCCTTTGCAATAGGAATGATAAAGGTAAACTTAACATTTGACATCATTCCTTGGATCTCTTCAATATGTTTTGACCCGCGGAACCTTTTATCAGTCTTAGTTCCTTCGTGTTCCCACTTACCATAAACCTCAACATCTTCAAAATGATCGAGTACCCATTCCTTAAGTAGATCATATCTAGAAGGTTTGCCTTCGTTTAGAACTATCATAAAATCTGTAGAACGATTTAAATTTACTTCCGTAGTGTATTCATAGTCATTGCAGAACGCTGTTTCCATACCAGCATATACAGATTTAACTTTGCGTTCTATACGATTTTGATCTTCATATGACGTGATTGCATTCGTAGTGTATTCAAAATCATACTGCCCAAGTGAGATTGCTGGAAGATGAAATAGATCTCTAGATTGACGCATCGTGTATCTTGGGTCGTTTACGATCTCAACATAGAATGGTTTACACTCGTTTAACCAAGTAGAGATAGGTGTAACATACCACTTAGTCATATCTAGAACTGATGCAGGTTTCGTGTCATCAATATCACGAACCTTCTGAATCTTATCAGGAATAGTAACCGAGCCAACTTGCCCAACCATCATAACAGTAAAATCTAGAACTATTTCGTTCTTATCAAAGTAATTAATTACGTGTCTAAAGTATTCGTCGGATATGTCTAGACCTACGCCTTCCCATACGTCAATAACATTACCGTATGGGAACAGTTCTACCTTTTCAATATCATTTAGAGTACCGTAGTCGGATCTACCTATGATATAGAATGTTTTATCTGGATTGTTATTTGCGAGTGACCTAAGAGTGCAACTCGCCTCGTTATCTCCACCGACTGGAGAATACTTATTTGTTTTAAATTTTACAGATTTACCAATCTTTGCGAAACCAATGTTTTTCATTCACGTTCTCTCTTCATAATTAAATCAACAAATTGGCCAGGAGTCATTGCCTTATCATCTACATAATAGACTGCATTTGGTTTTCCAAACATAAGTTCGTCATAAGGAACATTGTTATCCTTAAGCCATGTCTTAGTCAGATCGCCGACATCCTCGATAACTTTATTTATATTACCGTTATGTGTCGCCATTCGCCTAGCAGTGAACAGTACAATCTTAAATCCTGATTCTTTAGCAACCTTAATTGCATCTATCATAGTTTGAATTGGTTCTGCCTTACCATATTTTTCGAATGTATCTGTAGCAGAATCATTCGGTATGCAGATAGTATGATCGATATCAATGACGAGAGTTGGCATAGTCATTTGCGAATTCCTTCATATGTGTTTGTCTCTTTTCGCTATCATAGTGTAGAGGAATGCACGTTGCGATTAACAGAGCACCGCCATCAATAATTTCTTGATATTCATTTGGATAGTGTTTACGAATGATCTTACTAAAGCTTTCTCTAACATACTTTGGATATGGTTTATTCTGAAACATCGAACTATAACCATGATATAGATCGTGAGACAACTTACATAGATCATACATATGATCTCCACCGCATCCAATATGCTTACCGTATTCGCCGCGAGGATCCAACAGTGTTATGCTATCGTTATATGGATTATACAACACATTTTGGAAATGTAAATCTCCATGCATGGCTTGTACTGGTTGAGCTTTAGCCATGCATCTCGCAGCAACGTCTTTATAGAATTCTTTCACTGTTGGTGATAAACGAGTTACCGACTTTAGTCTATCTTTAGTTTTCTGCATCCACATCAGCTCTGCATTTGTACCGAAAGTCTTAAGAAACTCTAGACTTGGTTGTGTATGGAAGTGATTACGAATCGCTAATACGACCTTTTCAATCAAATAATCAATCGTGCTGTTTGATATATCTTCATGAATGAATAGATCTGATAAAAGAGTACCAGACTCATATGATAGCGATAGTCCATAATCATCGTCGAGAACTTTAGGAACGAACATCTTTTGTTTTGAATTGAGCCCAGCATACCACTTCTTTTCGTGCATTACCGTTTCTACCGCAAATGCGCTTGTGTACTGCGGAACTTTCGTAACTACGTTTAGTTCTGGGTCATACTTAAATGAATTAAAGGTACGTGCCTTGAAAGTAAGGAACTCCGCGCATGTACGATGATATGACGCAATATCACCAATATCATACCACTTGTTCGTGTTCACTCGGTTAAACTGGTTTCCAACTGATCGCGCATACTTTTCAAGTGAAAATGAGATGTCGTATTCAGAAGTGTTCGAAAATGCAAAATCCGCGGAAAACCCGTTTTTGAAACTGTAT